>SDGW01000599.1_pt1 | contig 15190 bp, 12 predicted proteins | sample 2873831 | NCBI WGS metagenome assembly SDGW01 (sample SAMN08132700, study PRJNA421101) | hypersaline lake metagenome | isolation source: celular fraction 0.22 microns magnesium sulfate-rich crust from ephemeral... | place: Spain: Penahueca Lagoon, Toledo | collected 2011-07
CGGGCGCGAAGGGATTTGAACCGGAGGAAGACGGACCGCTCGCTACGCTCGCGGTCGCGACTTCCAGGGTTCAAATCCCGCCCGTTCACTTCGTCATCGCACGGCCAGCGACACACGCGTCGCTGGCCGGTGCGAGTGTTCTGAAAAGCGGGCGCGAAGGGATTTGAACCCCTGACATCTTGGTCCGGAACCAAGTGCTCTGTCCGCTGAGCTACGCGCCCACGCACTGAGGTAGCGGCGGGGTCGGTATAACGGTTGTGAGTCGCGGCGGTCAGGCGGCCTCGGCGTCCGAGTCGACGAGCGAGCGTTTCCACGTGCCGCGCGTGAACCACGCGGCGGCGACGATGGCGCCGGTGATGTTACCGAACGCCATCCCCACCCAGATGCCGGTGGCGCCCCAGCCGAGGACGAACGCGAAGAAGTAGACGGTGGGGACGCGGCCGAGCCACAGCGTCACCATCGAGATGGCCATCGCGGTCTTGGTGTTGCCGGCGCCGCGGAACGCACCGAGCAGCACCTGGAGGACGCCGATGAACACGAACTCGACGGAACGGATGCGGACGTACGTGGAGCCGTAGTCGACGATCGCGGCGGCGTTCTCGGTGCCGGGGCTGAGGAAGACGGCGACGATGGGCCGCGGGAAGACGGCGGCGACGACCGCGATGACGAGGAGGACGCCGGCGGCGAACTTCGCAGCGAGCCGGACGGCCTGTTCGGCGCGCTCGATCTGCCGGGCGCCGAGGTTCTGGCCGACCATCGTGTTGGTGGCGCGGCCGAGGCCCATCGCGGGCAGGAACACCAGCGAGATGAGGCGGTTGCCGAGGCCGTACGCGCCGACGACCGCGGGCGCGAACGACGCCACCATCCCCGTGAGCGTGATCATCGCGAGCGCGACCGTGGACTGTTCGGCGGCGCTGGGCGTGCCGACGCGGACGATCTTCGAGACCATCGAGAGGTCGGGGACGAACTGCGCCAGCGAGACCGAGGGGCCGGCGCTCGTGAAGAAGAGGACGTACGCGCCCATCGCGGCGGCGACGAGGCGCGCGAAGATGGTGGCGACGGCGGCGCCTGCGATGCCGAGTTCGGGGAACACCCACCACCCGAAGATGAGGAACGGGTCGAGGGCGACGTTGATGGCGACGCTGACGAACATCACGACCATCGGCGTGCGGGTGTTGCCGTAGCCGCGCATCAGCGAGGAGAACACGAAAAACCCGAACAGCGCGGGCATCCCGAGGAAGAACACCTCCATGTAGTCGGCGGCCATCGGGACGACGACCGCCGCGGTCTCGGCGTCCGCGGGCAGCAGCGCGAGCATGTCCCGCGTGAGGAAGTGGCCGGCGACGCCGAGAACGGTGGCGATGGAGACGACAAAGCCCATCGTCTGTGCGGCGACCTTCCCCGCGGAGCCCTCGCTGTCGGCGCCCGTGTACTGCGCGACGAGAATCGAGCCGGCGGTCGTGAACCCGCCGCCGACGGAGATGAGGAAGAACACGAGCGGGAACGCGAGGCTGATGGCGGCGACGGCGTTCCCGGACAGCCGGCCGAGCCAGAACGTGTCCGCGAGGTTGTACGCCACCTGGAGGAGCTGGATGACGACCATCGGCCACGCCAGCCGGATCATCGGGCCGACGAGGTCGCCCTCGGTGATGCTGCTCGTCGAGCGGGTGTCGGGCACTACTCGTGCTCACGGAGCCGGCCGGTTTGAAAACTCCGGCTCGGGGAGAGCCGGCAAACCGCGCGGCTTGCCGGGTACTGCGGCGAACGCGGGAGAAGCGAGTGGTCGGCTACGGCGTCTCGTCGGTCTCCAGTGAGAACGACGAGGTCGGGTGCGCGGTACACGTCAGCATGTAGCCCTTCTCCATCTCGTCGTCGCTGAGCGTCTCGTTGTTCGAGTGCCGGACGAACTCGGCGGAGTCGCTGCCGTCCGCGACGCGACCGCCACAGGAGAGACACTGGCCCTGGCGACAGGCGTACGGGAGGTCCCAGCCCTCGTCCTCGCCCGCCTCGAGGAGGTTCTCGTTGTTCGCGACCTCGATGGTCTCGCCCTGCTTGACGAACTCGATCTCGTAGTACTCGACTTCGTCGTCCGGGATGGACTCGGGGTCGAAGCCCTCGTCTTCCTCGCTCTCTTCTTCGAGCTCACCTTCCGCGCCGCCGCCCGCGACCGCGCCGGCGCCGCCGCCTCCGCCGATGGAGCGGTTGTACGGCTCCGGGAAGTCCGTGTCCGGAACCGTCGAGGCGCGCTGTTCGAGGACCTCGCTGGCGATGTCCTCGGGGGCGGGCTTCGCGGCGCCCTTCAGGAAGTGGAGCCCGACGAGCGTGAGCGCCATCCCGAGGCCGAGCAGCAGCCCCAGTGTGTTCACCATGTCCGGCGGTACGGAGACGGTGCTTAACAGTATTGTGATTGCCTACCGGCCCCGCTCCGGGCGAGTTTTGAGGAGAGCCCGCGAACCCCCGGTATGGACGTCGCGATACTGCTGTACGAGGGGTTCGACGAGCTCGACGCCGTCGCGCCCTACGAGGTGTTCCAGACGGCCGCGGAGTTCGGCGCGGACGTGGACGCGACCCTGCGGACGCTCGTGCCGAGCGAGCGCGTGACCGCGAGCCACGGCCTCCGCGTCGAGCCCGACGACGTGCTCATCGGTACGCCCGACCTCGTGGTCGTTCCGGGCGGCGGGTGGAACGACCGCAGCGAGAACGGCGCGTGGGCGGAAGTCCAGGACGGCACCCTCCCCGAGCGCCTCGCCACGCTGTACGACGGCGGCGCGACCATCGCCACGGTGTGCACGGGTGCACTCATCGCCGCGGAGGGCGGCCTGCTGGACGGACGCCCCGCGGCCACCCACGAGTCCGCGAAAGACGACCTCCGAGCGTACGGCGCGGACGTCCGCGACGACCGGTTCGTCGACGACGGCGACGTGCTCACCGCCGGCGGCGTCACCTCGGGCATCGACCTCGCGCTCCACGTCGTCGAACGCGAGTGCGGCGCCGACGTCGCCGAGAAGGTAGCCGGAGAAATCGAGTACGAGACCGGCTACTGACCGCGCTGGCTGTTACTGGTCGCTCGCGGGTCGCTCCGCTTCCCGCTCACGTCTTCGTCGCTCTCAGTCGTTCACTGCGTTCACTCCCTCCGAGCGACCTCGTGCCGCCCGAAGCCGTACCGCAGCCGGTTCGCGAGCCGCCGCGCGAACCGCCCCTCGCCGTCGCCGCTGGCGCGGGAGTCGAAGCGCTCGGCGAGCGCCTGGTAGATGAGCGGGAGCGGGACCTCCTGTTCGAGGCTCTCCTGGACCGTCCACGTGCCCGTGGAGCCGCCGGCGACGTGGTCCGCGACGTCGCCGAGGTCGTTGCCCTCCTCGCGGAAGGCCTCCTCGCAGAGTTCGAGCAGCCACGACCGGATGACTGCGCCGTTGTTCCACGTGTTCGCGACGGCTTCGAGGTCGAGGTCGTAGCGGCCCTCGTGGAGGAGCTCGAACCCTTCGCCGTACGCCTGCATGAGCGCGTACTCGACGCCGTTGTGGACCATCTTCACGTAGTGGCCGGAGCCCGCCGGTCCCATGCGGTCGTGGCCGTCCGGGCCAGTGGCGACGGCGTCGAACACCGGCACGAGTTCCTCGTACGCCCACTCCGGGCCGCCGACCATCAGCGAGAAGCCGAGTTCCGCGCCCGCGGGACCGCCCGAGGTGCCGCAGTCGAGGTACGCGAACTCGTGGGCGTCGGCGCGCCGCGTCGAGTCCTCGAAGTGGCTGTTCCCGCCGTCCACGACCACGTCGTCGGCGTCTAAGTGCGGCGCGAGTTCGTCGAGCGCGGCGTCGACGGGGTCGCCCGCCGGCACCATCAGCCAGACGCGCTTCTCGTCGCCGAGCGCGTCCGCGAGGTCGGGAATCGAGTCGGCGGGCGTGGCGCCGGCGTCGGCGGCGTCCTCGCGGGCGTCCGCGTCGATGTCGAAGGCGACCACGTCGTGGCCGGCGTCCAGACACCGGTCGACGACGATGCGTCCCATGCGGCCGAGACCGATAACGCCGAGTTCCATACCGTGACCTTCCGGGCGCGGCAAGTAGTGGTTGCGGTACGGTCCCGCAGGCGACCACAAGGCTTCAAGGGGTGAGCGCGGAACGCGGGCGTATGCGCACGCTCCCGGTGGTCCTCGCGGTTGTGCTGGTGAACGACGCGGTCCTCCTGTTGGCGCTGGACGTCGCGGTGCCGGCGTGGCTGGTCGTGCTCGGCGGCGCGCTCGCGCTGGCGGTGCCGGTACTGGTCGCCGTCGGTGCGACCGTCGGCGAGACACCGCCGTCCCGGGCGGAGCTACAGCGGCAAGTCGAACAGCTGCGCGAACAGATTCAGTCCTAATCGAGCGCGCGCCGCGGCACGATGCGCGGTTCGTCGTCGCCGGGCTGGAAGTCGACGGCGGCGTCGACGTCGAAGACGTCCGCGAGGAGCTGTTCGGTGACGACTTCCGCGGGCGGCCCCCAGTCGTAGACCGCGCCGTCGTCGAGCGCGACGAGGTAGTCCGCGAACCGGGCGGCCTGCTGGAGGTCGTGGAGGACGACGCAGACGGTGACATCCTTCTCTCGGTTGAGCGAGCGCACCGTCTCCATCACCCGCAACTGGTGGTGGAGGTCGAGGTACGTCGTCGGCTCGTCCAGCAGGAGGACGTCGGTCTCCTGGGCGAGCGCCATCGCGACGAACGCCAGCTGCTTCTGGCCGCCGGAGAGCTCCGACAGCGGCGTGTCGCGGAGGTGTTCGACGCCCGCGAGCTCGACGGCGCGGTCGATGGCGTCGTGGTCGTCCTCGTTCAGGGGGTCGAGGAAGCCCCGGTGGGGGTAGCGGCCGTGCGTCACGAGGTCCTCGACGGTGAGGCCGCCGGGTGCGTCGTTCTCCTGGTCGAGCAGACCCAGCTCCGTCGCGAGCTCCTTCGGGGAGCGCTCCTGGACGCGGCGGCCGCGCAGCAGGACGGTGCCGGCGTCCGGCGACAGCTCCGCGGAGAGACCCTTGAGGAGCGTGGACTTCCCGGAGCCGTTCGGGCCGACCAGCGCGGTGACTTCGCCCTCGGGGACGACGAGGTCCTCGCAGTCCACGACCGTGTGCTCGCCGTACCCCAGTTCGAGCTCGGTGGCGAACAGCGCCGCGTCGTCGATCGGGTCTTCGGGTGTGAACTCGCCGTCGTCGCTACTGAGGAGTGGAATCTTGGACATGTTAGAACTCGTTGAACGATTCGGTGCGACGGAGCAACAGCAGGAAGTACGGGCCGCCGATGAGGCCGGTCACGACGCCGACCGGGACCTGTGCGCCGCCGAGGCCGAGGCGCGCGACGACGTCCGCGACGACGACGAGCGCGGGGCCGGCGAACAGGCAGCCGACCAGCAGTTGCTTGTAGTCGCTGCCGACGAACGTGCGGACCATGTGCGGCACGACGAGGCCGACGAAGCCGACGAGACCGGCGACGGAGACGGCGGCGGCGGTCGCGAGGATGGCGAGCGCGGACAGCGCGAACCGCATCGTCTCCACGCGCATACCGAGCGCACGAGCGCGTCGTTCGCCGAGCAAGAGCACGTCGAGTTGGCGCGCGGCGACCATCGCGGCGGGGACGACGACGAGCGTGGGGACGAGGATGAGGCGGAACTCGCTCCAGCCGACGGCGGTCAGGGAGCCGGCGAGCCACGCGACGGCGGTGCGCATCGCGCCGTTGCTCTCGATGAAGTAGAAGACGCCGGTCTGGAGGCTGTTGAAGATGGTGCCGACGACGACGCCCGCGAGCACGAGGCGCACCGGCGTGGTGCCGTTGCGCCACGCGACGGCGTACACGAGCAGGAACGCGCCGGTACCGCCGACGGCCGCCGCGAGCGGCAGGAGGTAGGTGCCGAGGGAGAACACGATGGTGACGACGACGGCGAAGCCGGCACCGGAGGAGACGCCGAGGATGTAGGGGCTCGCGAGTTCGTTGCGCGTGATGGCCTGGAAGATGGCGCCCGCGATGGCGAGGTTCGCGCCGACGAAGACGGCGACCGCGACCCGCGGGAGGCGGATCGTCCAGACGACGATGGAGGCGTCCGTGAGCACGGAGAGGTCGGCGTGCAGGCCGAGCGCGCGCGCGGTCTCGTCTCCCAGGACGACGGTGGCGAGAATCTTCGGGTTCGTCCAGACGGCGCGGTCGAAGAGGGCGCGCCAGACCGTTTCGAACGGCATCTCGTAGGCACCGTACCGGATCTGGACGAGCGCGCCGAGGAGGACGAGCGCGGTGCTGGCGGCGGCGATGGTGACCAGCGTCGCGTCCATTTTCGGGAGGATGACGTCCCGAACGCGGAATTCTCGTGACATTTGTCGGTCGTGTGGCGGCGTCGCGGTGGAGCCCGATGCGGTCGCTGCCGAACTGCGCTTGTTATTTAGGGCGGCCTAAGAGTTGAAAGGCGTTCCGTCTACGAGGTGACGACGGACGCCAGCTCGTCGCGGTCGAACAGTTCGCCGGAGAACGTGTCGGGGTACAGCTCCGTGGCGAAGCGCTCGGTCAGGAACAGGTGCTGGATGGGGCCCAGGAAGATGGGGCCGCCGCGGTAGACGTCGCCGTTTTCCACGGCGGTGATGCGGCTGGCGGTATCGTGGTTCTGCATGAACGCGAGGACGGTGTTCTCGAACTCCTCGCGGGTCTTGCCCTCGTGGCCGCGCACGAACAGCACCTCGGGGTCGAGTTCCAGCAGCGTCTCGTAGTCGATCTTCGAGCGCTGGCTCTCCGAGAGCGCGTCGACGTCGGAGTTCGCGATGGCGTCCCGGACGTTGAGGTCGTGGAAGGACTTCTTGTTCGCGCCCTCGCCGCTGAGGTGGTACGGCGAGAACTCCTCGGGCTGGTCGCTGCCGCCCCAGACGAGCGCGCCCCGCGGCCCCTCGCTGGGGACGTCCTGGGAGACGCGGTCGATGTAGTCGTCGTGGAAGGCCGCGAACGCCTCGTATCGCTCGGTCTCCTGGAAGACCTGTGCGACTTTCTCGAAGGCGCCGTACAGCGTGTAGTACTCGTAGTCGTGCCACGCGTCGGTGCGGCGGAAGATGGTGTTGCCGAAGAACGGACCGACGCGCTCCCCGAGGAGCTCGATGTCCTCGGTGGAGATTTCGAAGACGTTGGTGAGCCAGTTGGGATCGATGAGGTGGAAGTCGGCGTCGATGTTCAGGAACGTCTCTCGGGTGACGCCGGAGTTCACGAGGTCGACCAGGTTCGACTTGTCGATGCTGACGCCGTCGAGTTCGTCGTAGGGGCCGGTGTGGAACCGGGATTTCTGGCCGACGGACGCGACCGCGTCGCCGTGGCCGAGCGCGACGAGCATGTCGGCGTACCCGGGCATGTAGACGGCGGCCTTCTCGGGAACGCTGTCGAACGTAACCTCGCCGACGGGCGTCATGGAGACCGAGTACGAGCTGTCAGCGGTCGTCTCCTCGTCGCCGGACTCCGCGGTAGACTCGGCGGTGGTTCCTTCGGTGGTCTCGGCCGATTCATGTGTGGGGTCGCTGCTGCCCTCGTTGGGGCTGGCGCAGCCGGCGAGAAGTCCCGCGAGGGTAGCTGCACTGCCGGACTTGATGAACGTGCGTCGTCGCATATTCGTTTAGGTTCGCCTAAAGAATAAAAGCCCGTCGTTTTTTTCGGCGGCCCTAAAGACCGGGCGACCGACGCCCGGTCGCGCCGGCGACGCCGCGGTACGGGACCCCGCGACGGTGGACGGGAACCTTTATTGCCGCGCCTCCGTTCCGCTGACGTATGCGCGTCGAGCTCGCGGTAGTACGTGTGTAAAATCTGTTCTCGCACTCGGCGACACGACTCGCACGTACAGCGCTTCGACCGCGGCCGACGACCCACACAGCCATGACGAACATCCCGGACAGCTACGACCCCGAACGAATCGAATCCGAGTGGCAGGACGCCTGGAAGGACTCCGACGTCTACGAGTTCGACCCCAGCGACTCGGACACCCAGTACGTCATCGACACGCCGCCACCGTACCCCACCGGCAACCTCCACCTCGGCCACGCGCTCGGCTGGTCGTACATCGACTTCACCGCGCGCTTCCACCGGCTGCAGGGCGACGCCGTCCTCTTCCCGCAGGGCTGGGACTGCCACGGCCTCCCCACCGAGGTCAAAGTCGAGGAGAACCACGACATCCACCGCACGGACGTCTCCCGCGAGGAGTTCCGGGAGATGTGCGTCGAGCACACGGAGGCCCGCATCGACGAGATGAAACGGACGATGCGCGAGCTCGGCTACTCCCAGGACTGGTCCGCGGAGTACCAGACGATGGACCCCGAATACTGGGGCGACACCCAGTCGTCGTTCGTCGAGATGGCCGACGACGACATGGTCTACCGCGACGAGCACCCCGTCAACTGGTGTCCGCGCTGCGAGACCGCCATCGCGGACGCCGAGGTCGAGAACGTCGACCGCGAGGGCACGCTGTACTACGTCACCTTCGAGGGCGTCGGCAACGACGACATCGAGATCGCGACCACGCGACCGGAGCTGCTCGCGGCCTGTGTCGGGATGGCCGTCGACCCCGACGACGAGCGCTTCGAGGGCCGCGTCGGCGACACGTTCGAAGTCCCGCTGTTCGGCCAGGAGGTCGAGTTGCTCGCCGACGACGACGTCGACCCCGAGTTCGGGACCGGCGCCGTCATGATCTGTACGTTCGGCGACAAGCAGGACGTCGACTGGTGGGCCGAGTACGACCTCGACCTCCGGTCGGTGTTCACCGAGGACGGCCACCTCTCCGAGGGAGCCGGCGAGTTCGCGGGGCTGTCCATCGACGAGGCGAAGGGCGAAATCGCGGACGCCCTCGACGACGAGGGCTACCTCAACGACAGCGAGCCCATCGAGCAGAGCGTCGGCGCGTGCTGGCGCTGCGACACCCCCATCGAGATCCTCTCGAAGGAGCAGTGGTTCGTCGAGGTCGACCAGGACCTCATCCTGGAGAAGGCCGACGAGGTCGAGTGGATCCCCGAGCACATGCACGACCGCCTCGTCGACTGGGCGGAGGGCATGGAGTGGGACTGGGTCATCTCCCGCCAGCGCGTCTTCGCGACGCCGATCCCCGCCTGGGAGTGTGCCGACTGCGGCCACTGGCACATCGCCGAGCGCGCCGAGACGCCCGTCGACCCCAACGACGAAGACCCGGCGGTCGGCGCCTGCCCCGAGTGCGGTAGCGAGGACTGGCGCGGCGAGACCGACGTCATGGACACGTGGATGGACTCCTCGATCACGCCCCTGCACATCTCCGGGTGGCCCGAGGACATCGACCTCGACGAGTTCGAGCCGGTCGCGCTGCGGCCGCAGGGCCACGACATCATCCGCACGTGGGCGTTCTACACGCTCCTGCGGACGGGCGCGCTCACCGACGAGGCGCCGTGGGAGGACATCCTCGTCAACGGCATGGTGTTCGGCGACGACGGCAACAAGATGTCCAAGTCCCGCGGGAACTTCGTCACGCCCGACGAGGCCATCTCGGAGTACTCCGCGGACGCCGTCCGGCAGGCGCTCGCGCTCGGCGGCCAGCCCGGCAGCGACGTCCAGTTCCAGTGGAAGGAGGTCAAGTCCGCCTCCCGCTTCCTCACGAAGCTCTGGAACATCGTGAAGTTCGCGGACGGCCACTTCGACGAGGACACCCCGGACGTCCAGGACCCCGCGTACCGCGACGCCGACCGCTGGATTCTCTCCGAGCTCACGCGGGTCGCCGACGAAGTCGAGGCCGAGATGGAGAACTACCGGTTCGACGCGGCGCTGCGCCGCCTCCGGGAGTTCGCGTGGGAGGACCTCGCCGACGACTACGTCGAGCTCGTGAAAGGGCGGCTGTACAACGGCCGACCGGGCGAGCGCGCCGCCGCCGAGAAGACCCTCTACACCGCGGTCACGGCGGTCGTGCGGATGCTGTCGCCGTTCAGCCCGCACGTCACCGAGGAAATCTGGCACCACCTTCCCGGCACGGAGGGCAGCGTCCACAACGCGACGTGGCCCGACGTCGACATGCTCGACGAGGACGCCGAGGTCGCCGGCGAGTACATCGCCGAGACCGCCAGTGAAGTCCGCGCGTGGAAGTCCGAGAACCACATCCCGCTGAACGAGTCCCTCGACCGCGTCGAGCTCTACTTCGACGCCGGCGAGGACGCCGCTCTCGACACGTACGACCTCAGCGAGACCGTCAACGCCCCCATCAAGCTCGTCGACGGCCGCCCGGACATCGAGCTCGTCCCCGTCGAGGTCAACGCCGACGAGTCCGAAGTCGGCCCCGAGTTCCGCAGCGAGGCGGGCGCCGTGCTGGGGGCCGTCGACGAGGCCGACCCCGCGGAGATTCAGGCCCAGATTCACTCCGGGGACACCGTCACCGTCGAAGCCGACGGCGAATCGTACGACCTCGACGCCGACTGGCTGACCGTCGAAGAGGAGTACCGCGCGGAGTCCGGCGAGGAAGTCGCGGTCGTCGAGACCTCCTTCGGCACCGTCCTCGTCTACGAGTAGTCCCCCACGGCACCGGCCGGAACCCGGCTGCTTTTTCGCGCGCGGACCGCCAACTGACGTATGGACCCCCGCATCGAGGATCACGCCGAAGTGCTGGTGGACTGGAGCGCGCGCGTCGGCGAGGGCGACGACGTCGTGCTCCGCGTCGGGCCGGACGCCCACGAGCTCGCGGTCGCGGTCGCCGAGGCGGTCGGCGAGCGCGGCGCGAACCTCGTCACCGTCTACGACTCCAACGAGGTCGACCGCGCGTACGCGCTGGCCCACGAGAGCGACTTCGAGGAGAATCCAGCGTACGAGCTCGGCCTGTACGAGAACGCCGACGTCGTGCTCTCCGTCGGCGGCGGCCGCAACACCAGCGAGGGGTCAGACGTCCCCGCGGAGACCCGCAGCGCGAAGACGAAGGCCCGGAGCGGCATCCGGGAGGCGCGCCTGAGCACGGACTGGGTGTCGACGGTCCACCCGACGCGGTCGCTCGCCCAGCAGGCGAACATGTCCTTCGAGGAGTACCGCGAGTTCGCGTACGACGCCATCCTCCGCGACTGGGAAGCGCTCGCCGACCAGATGGCGAACATGAAAGCGATTCTCGACGACGGCAGCGAGGTCCACCTGGTCAAGGAGGACACCGACCTCACGATGAGCATCGAGAACCGGACCGCCGTGAACTCCGCGGCGTCGGTCGCGTACGACTCCCACAACCTCCCGTCCGGCGAGGTGTTCACCGCGCCCCACGCCACCGAGGGCGAGGTGTTCTTCGACGTTCCGATGACGATTCGCGGCGAGCGCGTCCAGGACGTCCACCTCTCGTTCGAGGACGGCGAGGTGGTCGACTACAGCGCCGGCCAGAACGAGCAGGTCGTCGGCGAGATTCTGGACACCGACGAGGGCGCGCGGCGCCTCGGCGAACTGGGTATCGGGATGAACCGCGGCATCGACCGGTTCACGGACTCCATCCTCTTCGACGAGAAGATGGGCGACACCGTCCACCTCGCGCTCGGTCGCGCGTACGACTCGAACTACCCGGAGGGCCACGAGGACGAGGCCAACGAGTCCGCCGTCCACGTGGACATGATCACGGACGTCAGCGAGGACTCGTTCATGGAAGTCGACGGCGAGGTCGTCCAGCGCAACGGGACGTTCCGCTGGGAGGACGGGTTCGACGCGTAACGGGACAACCCAGACGCGCACCGTCGACGCGACTGGCCGTATCGAGGACGCCGACTCTCGCAGTCGTTTCACTCGTTTTCAGACCGTGAACCGTTCGTAGGGCGTGCTTACTGGCGGTGTTTAGACTTCTGTGTCGTGATGTCCCCGCAGCCGGTAGCGGTCGCTGTCTTTTAGCGTCCTGTCGAGCGAAGCGAGACAGGGCTCGAGAGAGCTCGCTCTCTCGGTGTAGATTTGCGACCGCGAGCCGCTGGCTCACGGTCGTAAAGGTACGAGCTGGAGGGGAGTAAGCCCCCTTCTGTTCGGCCTGGCATTCGGCTGAGCGTCCGCGCGGCCCCTCTCGGGAGTGCTCGGGCTACCTTGCGCGCGCGGACTTGCACCGGCGGGGATTAGCCGTTCCATCGGTCCCCTCCCCGGGAGACGCCGCGCGGAGCGCGGGGTCTCCGAACGAGCGAGCGGCGTCAGCCGCGAGCCCGTAACGCGGCGAGGCCGCGCTTCCCTCGGCGGGTTAGCTTCCTCCCCTCGCGGGTCGGGTCGCACGCCTCATGGGTCGAGGAGGGACGTGTCGTCTCTGTTCCAGTGCCGACGGTCTCCCGTCCCGGATTTGCATCCGGCCGCCCGCCCGAACGGGTGGGGGGACTTTCCTCATGCCTCTCGGCACGGGAGCCAGGCTCCCTCTGCTCACCCGTCCTAGGGGTGCCGCGGCGTTAAGGTGTTCGGTTGGGTAGCGGGGTGTCGAACGCGGCCGCGTCGACGTTGCACAGGTGTTCGATCGTTTGGCCGGGGGAACGATGCTTGAACCGAGTGAATTCACTGACAAGATTCGGTAAGCAGTCCTTACGCCCGGCGATTCCCGCGCTCGCACGCCCCGAGGGTAACTCCGTCGTAACTCCCGCCCCTGAGGGGAAGGGTTCAAGTTAATCCTTGCCATATAGATACCCGTATGGCCGAGGCCCAGTCAGTAGTACTCTCCTTCGAGGACGGCGCCCGGACGGTCGAACTAGCACGAGAATCCGTCGAGGCGTTCGTTCGCAACGGCCAGCGCGAGCAGCCCGGGAGCATGCGGGACGCGTTCTACAACCGAACCAGCGCGTTCGTGCGCCTCGAGTCGACGCACGGCCGCGGCCGGCTGCGAGGCTGCGCGGGCGCACAGGAGTCCGCCCGCGACCTCGGCAACCGCGACCAGCAGCTCGGACACGCGATCGTCGAGGCGTCCATCAAGGCCGCCTCGGACGCGTCCTGCGGCTCGGAGGTCGAGCCCGCGGAGCTCCCGAACCTCCGCGTCTCCGTCTGCACGGTCTCGAACCTCGTTCTCACGGACAACCCCGTCGACGACATCGAGCTCGGCGTCCACGGCGTCGCCATCGACGGCGACGGCAAGCACGGCTGGATGTATCCGACGCTGCCCGTGGAGAACGACTGGAGCGTCTTCGAGTACCTCGACCGCACCTGCCGGAAGGCCGGCCTCCCGAACGGCGCGTGGGAGGACGACGACGTGATGGTCACCCTCTTCGAGGGGCAGGTGTTCCGGGAGACGGGCGAGGACGCCGAGGAACCCGTCGAAGAGCTCACCGCGTAGAACGCGACCCTTACTCCGCGCTATCGCCGAAGCCGACACGCTCGGCGTCGTCGAGCGCGCGGTCGGCGGCGTCCTCGATGCTGAAGGTCCGGACGAGCTCGCCGTCCCGAATCAGGGGCTTCAGCAGCGACGTGCCGTCCGTCGGGCCGGGGCGGGCCGCGAGGCCGACGTGGTGGCCGCCGTCGCGCGTTCGATAGACGTCCTTCTTCCCGGAGAGCTTCCCGCGCTTGGCCGCGGGCTCGCCCTCGACTTCCACGATGTCGAGCGCGAAGTCGATGGGGTCGGCGTTCGAGACGTGGCTGCCGACGCCGAAGCCGTCCGCGACGTCCCGGAGCTCCCGGAGGTCCCCCGGACCGAGGCCGCCGCTGAGGAAGACGTCGACGTCGCCACGGCCGCGAGCGTCGAGCTCCCAGCGGATCTCGCGGACGATGTGCCGGAAGTCCCCGCGTCGCGACCCCGTGGTGTCGAGGCGGACGCTGTCGAGGTCGTCGCCGAGTTCGTCGACCGCGCGCAACACCTCGTCTTTCTCGTCGCTGTACGTGTCACAGAGCGCGACCCGCGGCACGTCCTCGGCGACGGCGTCGTCGAACGCCCGCCACGCCGCCTCCTGGTTCCCGCGCCCGAAGCAGATGAGCAGGGCGTGGGGCATCGTGCCGCCAGCCTCGCGCCCGATGACGTCGCCGGCCGCGACGTGCGAGAAGCCGTCGAGGCCGCCGACGAGCGCGGAGCGCTCGACCATCGCCGCGATGGATGGGTGGACGTGGCGCGCGCCGAAGCTCAGCACCTGGGATTCGGGGGCGGCTCGCCGGACTTCGAGCGCGCCCGTCGCGACCCCGGAGGCGTGCGAGAGGAACCCCAAAAGCGAGGTCTCGTAGCGCGCGAAGTCCAGGTAGTCGCCCTCGATGCGGAGGACGGGGCCGCCGTCGAACAGCGTCCCCTCGGGGAGCGCGTCGGCGTCGATGGGGAGGCCTTCGAGGAGGTGGGCGGCGTCCTTCAGGCCGGCGAACAGCTCGAAGCCGCCGGTCGGGAACTGGTCGGCGGTCACTTCCGCGACGACGCGGGGGTTCTTGTGCGCGAACTCCAGCGTCGTCTCGGTGCGCTCGAAGTACGCGTCGGTCGCGCGCCCGCTCTCGATGTCCTCGGGCGGGACGACGTCGAAGCTCACGCGACCACCCGGCGAGTAGCCTGCATGACTCGGCGTAGATTCGCCCGGTCGAAAAAGGCTCGGTCCCTACCGCGAGTGGACGTCGCCGAGCTCGTCGGTCGTCGGCGCGTTCACGATGGTGACTGTGTCGCCGGAGCGCGTGACGCGGAACGCGTCCGCGAACTCGTTCTCGTCCTCGGGGATGCGCCAGACGCCGTCGGCGTCGGTCTGCTCGGCGCCCCAGTACTGGAGGAGGGTACGGTACGTCCGCGCGAACTCGCGGGCGTCGCCGCTGGAGTCGAACGCGAGCCGCCACGTGTACGCGGTCTCGTCGCCGTTCTCGTACACCCAGAGCTGCTCGCCGTCCCAGCCCGCGACCGGCGTGGTCGCGTAGTCGAACGGCGAGTCGCTGTCGATGTTGCCCTGGTCGTCGCGGTTCAGCGGGTCGATGACGAACTCCTGGGGCTTGTACGCCTGCTCGTAGGCGGGGTAGCCGAACATCGCGGTGAGCCCGGCGACGCCGACCTCGCCGTAGGGCGCGCGGCCCTCGGGCGTGACGCGCTCCCAGTCGCCGCCGGACCGATCGGGGAGCGTGACGGCGGTTGGCTGGTCGCTACCGTACTTCTCCGGCTGGGAGACCTGCTCGGAGGACGCCGGCGGGTCGCTGTAGACGTCCGCGACGGCGTCCCAGCCGCCGTCTTCGTAGAGGTGTTCGGCGAACGCCGACCCCGCGCTGTACGGGAAGAACTTCAGCATGTAGACGCCGAGGCGGCCGCCGGCGGGGGCGGTGGCGGCCGCCTCGGGCGACGCGCACTCCCAC
>SDGW01000600.1_pt1 | contig 15174 bp, 14 predicted proteins | sample 2873831 | NCBI WGS metagenome assembly SDGW01 (sample SAMN08132700, study PRJNA421101) | hypersaline lake metagenome | isolation source: celular fraction 0.22 microns magnesium sulfate-rich crust from ephemeral... | place: Spain: Penahueca Lagoon, Toledo | collected 2011-07
ACGTAGACGCGGTAGGCGGGCGCCGCCTCCACGACCACCTCGACGCGCCCGCCCGCGAAGCCGAGCGTGAACCGGCCGTCGGTGCCCATCGACGCCAGCCGGCCGTCGGGGGCGTGGATCTGGCTCGGGCGCCCGCCGGTGGAGTAGTCGATCTCGAGGTGGGCCTCCGCGGGGAACAGCGCGTCGCCGGCGCCGCGGCCGAACTGGTAGTCGGCCGTGGTCCGCAGGTCCGCACGCGAGGTCTTGGCCATGCCCGAACGGGCGGACGCGCCGGGGAAAAGCGTCTCGAACGTGGGTTACCGCTATCGTTTATAGGAGGAACTCCTCCTCGCGCTCGGCCATGTCGTGGAACGCGTCGGCGGCGTCGATCAGCTCCTCGGCGGTCGAGCTCTCGAAGCAGAACACCTCGACGCGGACGCCCTCGTGGCGCAGGTGCGAGCAGAGCCGCGCGAAGTCGCCGTCGCCGGAGGCGAGCACCAGCGTGTCGACTTTCTCCGCCAGCGTGACCGCGTCGAGCACGATCCCCACGTCCCAGTCGGCCTTCTGGGAGCCGTCGCCGAACGTCTTGATCTCCTTGATCTTGCGCTCGAAGCCGATGTCCTCCAGCGCCTCGAAGAAGGACTCCTCCTCCGGCGAGTCCGCGCGGATGACGTACGCCAGCGCCCGTACGAGCTCGCGATCCATCACCGCCTTCTCGAGCAGCGCCGAGTAGTCGATGTTCCGGGAGTAGAGGCTCTGGGCCGTGTGATAGAGGTTCTGCGCGTCGGCGAGCACCGCGACGCGCTGGCCCTCGTGGATCTCGGTCATTGTGGATTCGTTGCTCGTCTTCGGTTAAAAAATGGCGTCTCCCCGCGCCGCCGGAGCAGAACCGTTATGGTCGTCGACGACCCCGTCGGGAACGTGATCCGAACGGCCGACCTCGGCGACGCCGCCCCCCGCCGAGCCCCGGCCGTCCTCTTCGCCCGCGGTAAACGAAGCAAACGCTGATTTCTCCCGCTGCCGGCCGGTGTCGCGCCCGGTCGCCGGTGGACTCCCGATCGCATCGCGCAGCGACTGCCACACGCGACACCCAAATGTCCACACCGTTCAGCGGGGTTTACCCCGCCATGACCACTCCCTTCCGGGAGGACCGGAGCATCGACCACGACCGACTCGCCGCCGACGCCCGCCGGCTCGAAGCCGCCGGCGTCGACGGGCTCGTCCCCGTCGGCTCGACCGGCGAGTCCGCGACGCTGACCCACGACGAACACGCCGCCGTCGTCGAGACGGTCGTCGACGCCGTCGACGACGTGCCGGTGATCGCCGGCGCCGGCTCGAACGCGACCCACGAGGCGGTCAGCCTCGCTGAGGACGCCGAAGAAGCGGGAGCCGACGCCGTCCTGCTGATCTCGCCGTACTACAACAAGCCCGAGGCCGCGGGCTACCTGGACCACTACCGCACGATCGCCGACGCGATCGACCTGCCGAGCATCGTCTACAACGTCCCCTCGCGCACGGGTCGGAACGTCCCCGTCGACGTTGTCGCCGAACTCGCCGAGCACCCGACCATTCGGGGGTACAAGGCCGCCAGCGGCGACCTCGGCCGCGTCTCCGAGGTGATCGAGCGTACGGCCGACGAGCAGTTCTCCGTGCTCTCCGGCGACGACGGGCTCACGCTCCCGATCTGCTCGCTCGGCGGCACCGGGACGATCAGCGTCGTCGCCAACGTCGAACCCGAGCGCACCGGCGCGATGGTCGGCGCCGCGCTGGCGGGGCACATGGACCGCGCCCGCGATCTGCATTACGAGCTCGCCCCCCTCGTCCGCGAGCTGTTCGTCGAGACCAACCCGATCCCGGTGAAGGAGGCGATGGCGATCCGCGAGGACCACCCGCCGCACGTTCGCTCCCCACTCACCCGGCTCTCCACCGAGAAGCGCGCCGACCTGCGCGAGGCGCTCGCGGCAGTCGCCGAGGGGCCGACGCCGGAGGTGCCCGCCTGATGGCGGCCGAGCCGACCCGGATCGTCGTCACCGGCGCCAGCGGCCGGATGGGCGAGGAACTGCTCGACGCCGCCGGCGACCGCGCGGACGTGCAGGTCGTCGCCGCCGTCGCCCGGACGCCCGGATCGGTCACCGCCGAAGCCGCCGTCGGCACGCGGCTCGACGCGACGCTGCGCGACGCGGAGCGCGTCGACGCCGTCGTCGACTTCACCGCGCCGGAAGCCACCGCGGAGTACGCCGGAATCGCCGCCGAGCACGGCGTCGCGTTCGTCACCGGAACCACCGGGCTCGAGGGCCACGACGCCGACCCGCTCGGTGCGCTCGGCGAGGCGAGCGAGTCGGTGCCGGTGCTCCACGCCAGCAACTTCTCCCGGGGGATCGCCGCGCTCCGCGGCGCAATCCGGGAGGCAGCGGCCTCGCTCCCGGGCTACGACGTGGAGGTCACCGAAACGCACCACAACGGGAAGCGCGACGCGCCCAGCGGCACCGCGCTCACGCTGGTCGAGGACGTCGAGGCCGAGCGCCCGGACCTGACCGCGCGCCAACACGGCCGTGCGGGCAAGCAGCCGCGCGACCCCGGCGAGATCGGCGTCCACGCCCGCCGCGCCGGCGACGTGACCGGCGCACACGAGGTGCTGTTCGCGGGCAACCGCGAGACCGTCTCGCTCTCACACCGCGCCGGCGACCGCGGCGTGTTCGCCGAAGGCGCGCTGGACGCCGCCGTCGCCGTCGCGGGGCGCGAGCCCGGCCGCTACGCGTTCGCCGACCTCCTGCAGGATTGATTGCCCACCGACCCACCACTAACCACCAATGAGCCTCGAAACCGAGATCTCGGACCTGTGGCACCGCTACCAGAACGGACTCACCGCCGCCGACGCCGGCGGCGACGATATCGACACCCTCGACGCCTTCCTCGCCGCGCTGGAAGCCGGCGAGCACCGCGCCGCCGAGCAGGTCGGCCCCGCGGAGTGGGAGGCCGTCGAGTGGGTGAAGCGGGGCGTCCTCCTCAACTTCGGCCTGCGCGAGACCCGACCCCGCAGCTACGGCGGCGTCGACTACTACGACGTGCTCCCGCTGCGCTCGACCGACGACCTCGCCGACCGCGGCGCGCGGAACACGCCCGACGGGACGGTCCTCCGCCCGGGCTCCTACCTCGGCGAGGACGTGATCATGATGTCGCCCAGCTTCGTCAACATCGGCGCCCACGTCGGCGCCGACAGCCTCGTCGACTCCAACGACGTGGTCGGCTCCTGCGCCCAGATCGGTGAGCGCGTCAAGCTCGGCGCGAACACGCTGATCGGCGGCGTGCTCGAACCGGTCGAGGACGCGCCGGTCGTCGTCGAGGACGGCGTCTCGCTGGGCGCGGGCTGTCGCGTGACATCCGGCTTCGTCGTCGGCGAGAACTCCGTCGTCGCCGAGGACACCCTCCTGACGCCGCGGATCCCCGTCTACGACCTCGTCGAGGACGAGGTCCACTACGGCCGGCTGCCGCCGGAGCGCCGCGCGTTCCAGCGCTACGTCGAGTCCTCGGTCTCCGAGGAAGCGTTGATCCCGGGGAAGGCGTACAAGCCCGCCGTCGTCGCCACGAGCCTGGAGCGGGAGACGCTCGAAGCGACCCAGCGCGAGGGCGCGCTCCGGGAATGAGCGCCGACCAGCGCGACGACGAGGCGGGCGGCGACCCGCACGACGGGCCCGCAGTCCGACGACTCGCTGACTGGGACAGCGAGCGACTGGCGGCGCTCGCGGAGGAGTACGGGACGCCGCTGTACGTGTTCGACCCCGCGCGGGTCCGCGAGAACTGTCGCCGGCTCCGCGGCGCGTTCCCCGACGCCGAGATCCAGTACGCCGCGAAGGCCCACACCGCCCGCCGGACGCTGGAAACCGTCCACGAGGAGGGGCTGGCGATCGAGTGCGCCTCGGCGGGGGAGGTCCGCCGCGCGCTCGACGCCGGAGTCCCCGGCGCCGACGTGACCTACACCGCGGTGAACCCGCCCGCGGGGGATCTCGACCACGTCGTCGACGCCTGGGACGCCGACCCCGGCCTGACGATCACCGCCGGCGCCGCCGACACGGTCGACCGACTCGCCGAGCACGGCTTCGACGGCCGCCTCCGGCTCCGGGTCAACCCCGGCGTCGGCGCCGGCCACCACGAGAAGGTCGTCACCGGCGGCCACCCGAAGTTCGGCGTCGGCCTCGACCGCGCGGCCGACCTCGCGGCCCGCATCGATCGCGAGTTCGAGTTCGCCGGCATCCACGCCCACGCCGGCTCCGGGATCTCCGGCGACGACCTGGCGGACCACCGCGAGCTCGTCCGGCGGCTCGGCGAGCTCGCCCGCGACCTCGAGTCCGCGGGCGTCGCGGTCGAGACGGTCGACGTCGGCGGCGGCTTCGGCGTCCCGTACCGCGAGGACGCGCCCGCGCTGGAGCTCGACGCCGTCGCCGACGCGACCCGGGAGGCGCTGGGCGATATCGACGGTCAGTTCGCGATCGAGCCGGGTCGCTACGTGGTCGCCGACGCAGGGGTGCTGCTGACCCGAGTGAACACGGTGAAGGAGGCGCCGGGGACGGTCGTCGCCGGCGTCGACGCCGGTCTGACGACGCTGCTGCGGCCGGCGATGTACGACGCCTACCACGCGGTCCGGAGCCTGGCGCGGGACGCGGGCGACCGCGAACCCGTGGGCGTCACCGTCGCGGGGCCGGTGTGTGAGACCGCGGACCTGCTCTGTGAGAACCGCCCGCTCCCCCGACCGGAGCGCGGCGACCTGCTCGCGGTCGGCAACGCTGGCGCGTACGGCTACGAGATGGCGTCGACGTACAACTCCCGGCCGCGACCCGCGGAGGTCACCGTCGACGGCGAGCTCCTGCGCCGCCGGGAGTCGCTCGCGGACGTGAGCCGACTCGACGCGCCGGCAGCGTCAAGTCGCCGGCCCGAGGAGCACGAGCCATGAGCGTCCCGTTCGAGAAGTACGACGGCGCGGGCAACGACTTCGTCGTCGTGGACGCGGGCTCCGCCGTCGAGGACCGCGCGGCGTTCGCCCGCGCGCACTGCGACAGGGAGACGGGCGTGGTCGACGAGGGGGACGGACGCCGCGGCGCCGACGGTGTGCTGTTCCTCTCACTCGACGACACCGACCCCGCGAGGGTGACGATGACGCTGGTCCAGCCCGACGGCTCGATCGCCGAGATGTGCGGCAACGGCGCGCGCTGTGTCGCCGCGTGGGCCGCCGAGCGCTCGGGGGCGTCGACGGTCGACATCGACACGCCGGCGGGTCGCCGGCGGGCGGTCGTGGACGCCGACGCGGTCGCGGTGGAGATGGGGCGACCGACGTTCGACCCCGAGTCGGTCCCGCTTGCGGGCGAAGGGCCCCTCGTCGACGCAGTGCTCGACGAACTCGACGGCACTCCCGCGGCCGGACTGCGGATCACCGCGGTGAACACCGGCGTCCCCCACGCGGTCGTGTTCGTCGACGACGTGGACGCGGTCGAAGTCGACGCCGTCGCGCCGCCGATCCGCCACGCCGGGGCGTTCCCCGTGGGCGCGAACGTGACGTTCGCGTCCGCGGACCGCGAGGACGGGGGGTTCCGCCAGCGCACGTTCGAGCGCGGCGTCGAGGGGGAGACGCGAGCCTGCGGCACCGGCGCCGTCGCCGTCGCCGCCGCGGCGAAGCGCCTCGGCCGACTCACCGGGAGTGCGGACGAATGGGTCACCGTAACCCCGCCGGGCGGCGAACTCGGCGTCGCCGTCCCCGACGACGGCCCGGCGCGGCTGCGCGGGCCAGCCGAGAAGCGCTTCGCGGGCGAGCTCCCCGTGCCGGAGGGCGAGCCGTGAGCGTCGACCCGATCGAGTTCCTCGCCGACGCGGTCCGGGCCGACTCGACGACGGACGTGCGAGAGGCCCGCGACCTCCTGCTCGACGCGCTCCGCGACGCCGGCCACGAGCCGCGCGTCGACGCCGCGGGGAACGTCCGCGCCAGCCGCGGGTCGGGGCGTCCCCACCTCGTGTTCAACACCCACCTGGACACCGTCTCGCCGCACGTTCCCTACGAGCGCGACGGCGACACGATCCACGGCCGGGGCGCCTGCGACGCGAAGGGGCCGCTCGCGGCGCTGCTCGCGGCGTTCCTCGACGCCGAGATCGACGACGGGACGCTCACGCTCGCGATCACCCCGGACGAGGAGCTGCTCTCGACGGGCGCCCACGCGCTGCTGACCGGCGAGGTCGCGCCCGGCGGCCCCGGCGAGACGGGGGCGAGCGTCGATCCCCTCGGGGCGGAGTTGCCAGACGCGGACGGGTTCGTCGTCGGCGAGCCGACCGGCCTTGACGTCTGTACCGCCGCTCGGGGGCGGTTCGAGGGGACGATCGCTATCGAGGGCACCGCCGCCCACGCCGCCAGCCCCGAGTCGGGCGTCAACGCCGTCTCGGCCGCGGGCGCGGTCCTCGGCGCGCTCGAGACGTTCGACGACGTCGACGCCCACCCGCAGCTGGGCGAGGCCACGCTCGTCCCCACGGGGATCGACGGCGGCGAGTCGACGAACCAGCTACCCGCCGGCTGCGAGATCACGGTCGACCGGCGGAGCGTCCCGCCGGAGACCGCCGCGGGGTTCCGCCGGGCGCTCGAGGCGCATATTCAGGCGGCGCTCGGGGGCTCGGACGCGTCGGTCTCGTTCTCGCTTACCGAGCGCGAGACCCCGTTCCTCGAGGCGTTCGCTACCGATCCCGACGCGCCGGTCGTCGACGCGCTCGCCGACGCCGCGGCGGCCGCTGGCGAAGGGGCGGGGCTGGGCGAGCGCGGCGCGGTCCGACCGTTCGGGGCGGCGACGGAGGCGTCGTACTTCGCGCCGGCGCCGACGGTCGTGTTCGGCCCCGGCCGCCTCGCCGACGACGAGGGCGCCGTCGCCCACGCCGAGCGGGAGTACGTCGACGCCGAGTCGGTGCGCGCGGCGGCGACCGCGCTCCGGACGGCGACCGAGCGGCTGCTGGGCGGCGACTGGTCGCCCTCGGGCCGAGCGTTATCCCGGTGACGGGACCCGGGTGGGCCCTGAGCAAGACGGGGTGAAACGCTCGAAATTGGCGGAATTTCCGGGCCGTCCCCCGCGTTCGGGAATTACTGCGGGTCGCTTATGTGGATCGGGATTAAACCAGTTGGGTATGGGTGAGGACGGAACAGTGACTCGGAACGGGCGACCAGTGCTGGGCACACTGCTCGACCCCACCGAGGACACACAGGCGCGCGAGCTCTCCTTCGCGCTCGCGAGGGAGGCCGACCGACCCGTGCGGCTGCTCTCGCCGGGGCAGGCGCCCGAGACTGGGGGGTCGACGACGGCGACCAGCGCCGACGGCCCGCCGGTCCAGTTCGCGTGCACCGAGAGCGCGGTCGCGACGGCCCGCTCGCCCGCCGACATCGTCGCCCAGGAGGCCGTCGAGGCCGGCGCGGACGTGGTGGCCGTCGAGCGGCCGTCCTCGGAGTCCTCCGGCGCGGGGCTGCGCCGGGAGACGACCGACCGGATCGTCGCCAACAGCCCGATCGACACCGTCGTCGCCAACGGGAACGGCGAGCTGGACGACCTGGCGTCGATCCTCGTGCCGGTCGCGGGCGGCCCCCACACCGAACTCACGGTACGGGTGGCGCGTGCGCTGGCCGTCCGCGAGAACGCGTGGATCGAACTGTTCACCGTGGTCCCCCCCGGGGCCGACGCCGACCGCCGATCCGCGGCCGCCAGCGACCTCGCGGCGGCGCGGCAGTACCTCGGCGAGTTCGAGGAGTTCGACACCTGGCTGTACGAGGCCGAGGACCCGGCGTCGGCGATCGCCGAGCAGTCGGCGTACTACGACGCGATCGTCATGGGCGCGCCGACGAAGGGACGGCTCAAGCGCGTGGTGTTCGGCTCGACGGCCGACAGCGTCGAGGAGTCCGTCGAGATCCCCGTGATCACGGCCACCTCGAAGTAGCGAGGCGAGAAGTAGCCGAGTGAGGCCGGTCGTCAGTCGAGTTCTCCGACCAGTTCGTCGGCGACGCCGGTGTACCCCGCGGGCGTGAGCGCCCGAAGCTCCGTGCGCACGTCCTCGTCGACGTCGAGCTCGTCGAACAGATCGCGGAAGTCCGAGAGCGTCACGCGCTGCCCCCGGGTGAGCTCCTTCACGCGCTCGTACGCCTCGGTGTCGCCCTCGCGGCGCAGGATCGTCTGGACCGCCTCGCCGACGATCTCCGGCGTGTTCTCGAGCTCCTCGCGCATCACCTGCTCGTTCGGGACGACCTTCCCCAGTCCGGTCGCCGTCTTGCGGTAGCCGATGAGACAGTGGGCGAAGGCGGCGCCGACGTTGCGCTTCACCGTGGAGTCCGAGAGGTCACGCTGGAGCCGGGAGGAGGTGACGTAGTCGCGGAGGAACGTGAGGTCGGCGTTGGCCTTCGAGAGGTTCCCCTCGCTGTTCTCGAAGTCGATCGGGTTCACCTTGTGGGGCATCGTCGACGAGCCGGTCTCCGAGGAGTCGCTCTCCTGTCCCAGGTAGCGGTCGGAGACGTAGCGCCACACGTCCCGGTCGAGATCGAGGAGCACGTTGTTGACGCCGGCGAGCGCGTCGAACAGTGCCGCGAGGTCGTCACAGGGGTTGACCTGCGTCGCGAGCGGTGTGTGGTCGAGGCCGAGGTCGTCGACGAACGCGGCCGAGAACGCCCGCCAGTCCACGTCCGGGTAGGCGGCGACGTGGGCGGCGTACGTGCCCGAGGCGCCGGCGAGCTTCCCCGAGAGCTCGTCGACGGCCGCCCGCACGCGTGCCGCCGCGCGACCGAGCCGGGCGGCGAACACCGCCAGCTCCTTGCCGAACGTCGTCGGCGTCGCGGGCTGGCCGTGGGTGCGCGCGAGCATCGGCACGTCCCGGTACTCGCGGGCCATCGCGGTCAGCGTCTCGCGGATCTCCGAGATCGCGGGCAGCAGCACGTCCTCGACCGCCCCCTTCGCGTTCAGTCGGTGGGCGAGGTTGTTCACGTCCTCGCTGGTGAGCCCGAAGTGGATCCACGGGTGGAGTCGTTCGGGCGTCTCGGTCCGGAGGAAGTACTCGACGGCTTTCACGTCGTGGCGGGTGGCCGCGAACTGCTCGGTGCCCTCGGTCTCGATCTGTTTGACCAGCGCGGCGTCGTCGGCGTCGAACCCGTCGACGACCGCGCGGAGGTGCGCGCGCTCGTCGGCGTCGATCTCGCAGTCGACGCCGTCGGCGTCGCCGAGCGCGAGCAGGTACTCGACCTCGACGCGCAGGCGGGCCTCGATCAGCGCGGCCTCGCTCGCGTACGGCACCAGATCGGCGGTCTTGTCCGCGTACCGGCCGTCCAACGGCGACACCGCCGCCAGCGGCGACGAACGGGGGAGCTCCCTCATGCCCGAGGCTCGCCCGGGGAGTCACAAAACCCTGCCGGACCCTCGCCGGCGGCAGCACACACCTGTGCATACGTCGCTGGAGTAGTCCCCGAATCAGCGCCGTATCTATGCTCGATCGTGTCTATCGGCTCCTTCCCGATCGCAACGCTCTTTGTGCACTCGCCCGGCAACTCGACCATGAAGATCGCCGGTATCGCGGGCAACCGCGGTCGAAACCTCCTGCACATTGCGGACATTTCGCCCGGCGGCGCCGAGCTCTCGGTCGTCGTCGCGAACGGCGAGGACGCGCCGGTCCTCGAGGGGGCCGAGGAGCGCGGGATCCCCAACGTCGCCGTCGAGCGCGGCGACGACGAGTCCCGCGAGTCCCACGAGGAGCGCCTCCTCGACGCGCTGGCGGCGTACGAGTTCGACGTGCTCTGTCTGGACGGGTTCATGCGGGTGCTGAGTCCGGAATTTCTGGACAGTGTGGACACTGTGCTCAACGTCCACCCGTCGCTGCTGCCGGCGTTCCCCGGCGCCGACGCCCACGCCCAGGTGCTCGAGGCGAACGTCCGGACGACCGGGGCGACGGTCCACGTCGCGACCGAGGCCGTCGACGACGGGCCGATCGTCACCCAGGAGACGGTCCCGGTGTTCGAGGACGACGACGAGGCGTCGCTGAAGGAGCGCGTGCTCCACGAGGCGGAGTTCGAGGCGTACCCCCGTGCGATCCGGTGGTTCGCCGAGGGCGCCGTCGAGGTCGAACGCGACGAGCAGGGTCGCCCCGTCGGTGTCGACCTCGCGACCGACGTGCGCGGCGACCTCCCGGCGCGCCGCACCGTCTCGAACCGCCGCGAGGACGACCTGCGCTACGGCGAGAACCCTCATCAGGACGCCGCGGTGTACGCCAGCGACGCCAGCGAGGAGCCGAGCGTCGTCCACGCCCCCCAGCTGAACGAGGGCGCGAAGGCGCTGTCGTACAACAACTACAACGACGCCGACGGCGCGCTGAACCTTATCAAGGAGTTCGAGGCGCCCGCGGCGGCGGTGATCAAACACACCAACCCCGCCGGCTGTGCGACGGCGGAGACGCTGGCCGACGCGTACCGCGACGCCCTCTCCACCGACGCGAAGTCCGCCTTCGGCGGCATCGTCGCGCTCAATCGCGAGTGCGACGCCGAGACCGCGACGGAGGTCGTCGACTCGTTCAAGGAGGTCGTCGTCGCGCCGGGGTACACCGACGACGCGCTCGACACGCTGACGGCGAAGGACAACCTCCGCGTGCTCGACGTGGGCGACCGAACCGAGGACAACACGCTCGGCCCCGCGGACCGCACCGAGCGCTTCACCGAGAAGGCGCTCGTCGGCGGCCGGCTCGTCCAGGAGCGCGACCGGTCCACGATCACCCGCGAGGACCTCGAGATCGTCACCGAGCGCGAGCCCACCGACGAGCAGCTCGAGTCGATGCTGTTCGCCTGGAAGGTGCTCAAACACGTGAAGTCCAACGGCATCCTGATCGCCGACGGCACCGAGACGGTCGGCGTCGGCATGGGGCAGGTCTCCCGCGTCGACGCCGTCGAACTGGCGGCGACGAAAGCCGAGAAGGACGCCGAGGGGAAGTCCGCCGAGGGCGCCGTCGTCGCCTCGGACGCCTTCTTCCCGTTCCCGGACGCCGTCGAGGCGGCCGCCGAGGCCGGCGTCGAGGCGGTGATCCAGCCCGGCGGCTCCGTCAACGACGACGACGTGATCGAGGCGGCGAACGAGCTGGGGCTGGCGATGGTGCTGACCGGCCAGCGCGCGTTCCGGCACGACTGACCGGTTCGTCGGCGCGTTTATTCCACGGTTTCCACGTTCGTGGATAGCGATCGCCTGGTGACGGAGGATTTATGCCCCTCTGTGCAAGCCATCCACGCGTTCCATGCGAGAACTACTCACGATGTGGCGCGACACGCGGATGGTAATGCTGGTCGCCGTCGTCGCGGCGGTGTACGCGGCGCTGTTGATCCCGTTCAAGCTGTTCACGATCCTCCCGGGGCTGACCAGCGTCCGTCCGGCGAACGTGCTCCCGGTGTTCTTCGGCATCGCGTTCGGCCCGGCGGCGGCGTGGGGGTCGGCGATCGGCAACCTCATCGGCGACGTGTTCGGCGGGACGTTCGGCCCCGGCAGCGTCGGCGGGTTCGTGGGCAACTTCTTCTTCGGGCTGGTCGGCTACAAGCTCTGGGGGAACCTCGGCCCGCTCTCCAGCGGCGAGGAGCCCGACTTCCGCAACCAGCGGCTCCGCCAGCTGATCGAATACGTCGCCGTCGCGGTCGCGGCCGCGGCGGCGTGTGCGGCGATCATCGCGTGGGTCGTCGACGCGCTGGAGCTCGTGCCGTTCTCGGTGCTCGGGCCGATCATCCTCACGAACAACGCGGTGTCGGCGATCGTGCTCGGCCCGCCGCTGTTCTACCTCGCCTACCCCCGCGTGAAGGAGATGGGGCTGCTCTACCCCGACGTGCTCCGGACCGAGGATCTCCCGGGCCGGGCGAACGCCGCCGGCGCGTGGGCGATCCTCGTCGTCCCGCTCGTCTGGATCGGGATCGCGGTGCTGGTGCTCGGCGGCGCGCCGGGATCGACTGCCCAGATCGGGCTCGGCGCCGTCGGCTTCCTGGTCACCGCGGTCGCTGCGTACGTCGCCGGCGAGAACTTCTCGTCCGTCGTCCGGGACGCGTGAGAAGGGAAACGGCTTTCGGCGGCCGACCCGGCTGTCCACCCGATGAGTGACAGCGAGGACGTCGCCGTACGCCTCCGGGACGTGGTGTTCTCCTACGTCCGGGACGCGGCGCTTCCCGACCCCGAGGCGCTGACGGGGGAGACCGACCCGGACGAGCGTGCGGGGCCGGTGCTCCGCGGCGTCGACATGGCGGTGCCGGAGGGCTCCTTCACCGTCGTGATGGGCGCCTCCGGCGGCGGCAAGTCGACGCTGCTGCGCACGTTCAACGCGATCATCCCGGACTTCATCGACGGCTCGTTCCGGGGCGAGGTCGACGTGCTCGGCGTCGACGCGACCGAGACGCGGGTCAGCGAGATGGCCCGCGACGTGGGGATGGTGCTGCAGGACTACGAGTCACAGCTGTTCGGCACCAGCGTCGAGGCCGAGGTCGCCTTCGGCCCCGAGAACCTCGCGGTGCCGCCGGCGGAGATCGAGCCCCGGATCGAGCAGTCGCTCGAGCTCGTCGGGCTCGACGATCTCGAACCCCACCGCGAGCCCTCGGGGCTCTCGGGCGGGCAGAAGCAGCGCCTGGTGTTCGCGGGCGTCGCCGCTACCCACCCGGAGCTGCTCGTGCTCGACGAGCCGACGAGCGACCTCGACCCGAGGGGGACCCGCGACATCGTCGACGTGGTGAACACGCTCTCGACCGGCGACGCCGCCGGCGGCGACTGGTCGGGGCCCGACACGATCGCGATGGTGACCCACAAGATCGAGGAGGCGCTGCTCGCGGACCACGCGGTGCTTTTGAAGGACGGGAAGCCCTACCGCTCGGGCACGGTCCGGGAGGTGTTCACCGACACCGACGCGCTCGCGGCGGCCCGGGTCGCCGTCCCGCCGCTGGTCGAGGCGTTCGACGAACTCGGCTGGCCCGCCGACGACCTCCCGTTGCTGCCGGCGGAAGCCCGCCGGCGCCTCGAGGCCGCCGACGCCGAGTACGAGGCGCCGGCCGCGCTCGGCGTCGCGCCGGGCGGCACCGGCGCGGATCCGGGCGACCCCCTGTTCGAGCTCTCGAACGTCAGCTTCGCGTACGACACCGACCGCGGGCCGGTGACCGCCGTCGACGGCGTCGACCTGACGGTCCGGGAGGGCGAGGTGGTGGCGCTGGTCGGCCACAACGGCAGCGGGAAGACCACGCTGGCCAAGCACTTCAACGGGCTCCACGAGGCCGACGAGGGGTCGGTCAGCTACCGGGGCCGGCCCGTCCCAGAGTACGGGATGGGCGAGATCGGCCGCGAGGTCGGCTTCGTGTTCCAGAACCCCGATCACCAGATCTTCGCCGAGACCGTGCGGGAGGAGGTCGCCTTCGGCCCGCAGAACTTCGGGCTCGAGGGCGATGAGCTCGACCGCCGCGTCGACCGCGCGCTCGAGACCGTCGAACTCGACGGGCTCGACGACGCCGACCCGTTCGCGTTCTCGAAGGGCCAGCGCCAGCGCGTCGCGCTCGCGGGGATCCTCGCGATCGACCCCGAGGTGATCGTGTTCGACGAGCCGACGACGGGGCTGGACGCGACCCAGCAGCGACAGTTCATGGATCTCGTCGCAGAGCTCAACCGCGAGGAGGACGTGACTGTGGTGATGGTGACCCACGACATGGGCACCGTCGCGCGGTACGCCCCGCGGACCGTGGTGATGCGGGACGGCGCCGTCGCCGACGACCTCCCGACCCGGGAGCTGTTCGGCGACGAGTCGACGCTCGCCGAGTACGACCTCGTGCCGCCGCACCCGGCGGCGTGTGCGAACGCGATCCGGGGCGACGAACCGACCGCGCTCACCGCCGAGGAGCTCGCGACGGCGCTCGGCGGCGCCGACGCGCTGGCCGACGCCGAGCCGGTCGGCGACGGGGCGTCGGCGACGACGGAGGGTGAGGACCGATGAGCAGCACCTCGCTGTACGTCGACGCCGACAGCTTCCTCCACCGGCTCGACCCGCGGGCGAAGCTGGCGCTCCTGGTGGCGATGGCGGTGCCGGCGTACACGTTCGGCCGCCCCGAGTTCATCGCGATCCCGTTCGTCGCGGCGCTGATCGGGCTCTGGATCGGCAACGGGCTGCGCAACCTCCGGCGGGTCTGGTTCATCATCGTCGCGCTGTTCGTCGTCGGCCTCGTCGTCTGGCCGGGGTTCGTCGAGCGCGGCGGCCCCGTCGTCGTCGACGCCGGCCCACTCTTCCTCACCGAGCGGCAGACGCTGTTCGCGCTCGGGCGCTCGCTGCGGATCACGTCGTTCATCCTCGGGGGGCTGGTGTACGTCTCAACCACGTCGAACGAGGAGATCGTCCGCGGGATGCGCGGGCTGGGGCTGCCGTACGCGTTCTGTTTCGCCGTCGGCACGGCGCTCCGGCTGTTCCCGACGTTCCTCGACGCCGCGGGGACCGTGCGGCAGGCCCAGGAGGCTCGCGGGCTGGAGATCTCCTCGAAGAACCCGATCGAGCGGGCCCGCAGCTTCATCCCGCTACTGATCCCGGTGTTCATGACCGCGTTCCGAAACATCGAGACGCAGTCGATGGCGCTTGAGGCCCGCGGGTTCGACACGCGGAGCGAGCGGACGTTCTACCGCGAGTCCGCGTTCGCGGCCCGAGACTGGCTCGCGGTCGGGTTCACCGTCGCCGTCTCGGTCGCGTCGGTCGCGCTGTCGACGATGGGCGTCGGGACGTTCTGAGGACGGCCCGAACCGCCCGCCGCTTTTCCCGTCAGAACGCGCTGTCCTCGTGACGCCAGTCGTCGGCGTACTGTTCCTGCGCCTCGGTGACGGCGTCGATGTCGATGTCGAGCGTGTCGAGCTTGCGCTCGGCAACGTCGCGGTCCAGTCGGTCCGGGATGGCGTAGAGCCCCGGACCGAGGCCGTGATCGCGGGTCAGCAGGTCGTAGGCGGTGACGAACATCATCGCGTGGGTGGTGTCGATGATCTCCGCCGGGTGGCCCTCGCTCGCGGGGCCGGTGAGGTTCACCAGTCGCCCGTCGGCGAGCAGGTTGAGGTGCCGGCCGTCCGGGGTGGTGTACCGGGTGATCCCCTCCTTCGGCTCCGTGACGGTCTCCGCGTACGCCTCGAGCCCGTCGAGGTCGATCTCCACGTCGAAGTGGCCGGCGTTGGCGAGCTG
>SDGW01000702.1_pt1 | contig 15164 bp, 14 predicted proteins | sample 2873831 | NCBI WGS metagenome assembly SDGW01 (sample SAMN08132700, study PRJNA421101) | hypersaline lake metagenome | isolation source: celular fraction 0.22 microns magnesium sulfate-rich crust from ephemeral... | place: Spain: Penahueca Lagoon, Toledo | collected 2011-07
GCGCTCCCGACCAGCAGGCCGTCCGCGCCCGCCGCGACCATCCGCCGGGCGTCGTCGGGCGTGGCGATACCGCTCTCGGCGACCAACGTCACGTCCTCGGGGGCTTTCGGCGCGACGCTCTCGAAGGTTTCGAGGTCCACCTCCAGTCGGGCCAAATCGCGGTTGTTCACGCCGACGATTTCGGCCCCGGCGTCGATGGCGGCCGCCAGTTCTCGCTCGTCGTGTACCTCCACGAGTGGCTGAAATCCGCGCTCCTTCGCGGCCGCCACGAGGTCCGGGAGGTCGTCGCCGACGAACCGAGCGATGAGCAAGATTACGTCGGCCTCGACCGTATCGAGTTGCTCCTCGCGCACGAGGAAGTCCTTTCGGAGGACCGGCACGTCCACCGCCTCGCGGATGCGCCGCAGGTTCTCGGGCGACCCCTCGAAGTGGTCGGGTTCCGTGAGGACCGAGAGGGCGGCCGCGCCGCCTTCGACCATCTCCTCGGCGAGCGCCACGGGGTCCTCGTCGCGGGTGCCCGCCGTGGTCGGACTCGTCGGTTTCACCTCTGCGATGACTGGCACGCCCCCGTCGGCCTCGGCGTCGGCCAGCGCCGCGGGGAGCGACCGGGCGTCCACCGAGACCGGCCCCCGTTCGGGGTCGCCGCGGCCCTCGGCGGACCGAAGGATGGCGGCGACTGCGGGCGCGAGTTCGTCGCTATCGTTCATCGTTGTACACCAACGGACGGAATTGTACATAAGGCTTGCGCTGGGGTCGCGGTTCGGCCGCGGAATCTTCAAGTCCGGACCGCCCGAATCGGGTGGCATGGACGACATTGGCGACGCGGTCGGAGAGGACGGCGTCACCGGCATCTTCGCACGCGAGTCGTCGTATCTGGACCGGTACGTCCAACTGGGCGTGGCGAGCGGTCGGGTCCTCAGCGTCTCGTTTCCCGACACTCCCGACGAGGAGGCCCGCGAGGACCACGAACTCCTCGAGCGCATCTTCGACTACCTCGACGGCATCGAGGACGAGGAGTTCTCGGCCCCGGCCGCCGTCGAACAGAAGTTGCGCTCGCTGGAGGGACTGTGAGCGACGGGGGCGAGCCGAGGCCGGGCAATTCTCGCGGCGACCGATAACAGAACCACTAAACGCGCGCCGTAAATATCGGGACGCATGGAGCGCGAGCCGCAGAACTTCGGGCGCGTCCTCTCGTCGATGTGTACCGTGCCCCATCCCGACGCCCGCGAGGCCGCCGAGCGGTTCCTCGCGGACAACCCCGGCGACCCGACGACCTATCCCGCCGTCGCCGAGTTGGAACGCGACGCCGTGGCCCTCCTCGGCGAGATGACCGGGCTGGACGACCCGCAGGGGTACGTCGCCAGCGGCGGGACCGAGGCCAACCTACAGGCGGTCCGGGCGGCCCGCAATCTCGCGGACTACGACGACCCGAATATCGTCGCGCCCGAGAGCGCCCACTTCAGCTTCCAGAAGGCCGCCGACGTGTTGGACGTGGAGTTGCGACCCGCGCCGACCGACGGCGACCGGCGCGCGGACCTCGGGGCCGTCCGGCGACTCGCCGACGACGAGACCGCGCTGATAGCTGGGGTGGCCGGGACCACCGAGTACGGCCGCGTGGACCCGATTCCCGACCTCGGCGCGGTCGCCCGCGAGGTCGGGGCGCTCTTTCACGTGGACGCCGCGTGGGGCGGGTTCGTCCTGCCCTTCACCGACCACGCGTGGGACTTCTCGGACGCGCCAGTGGACACGATGGCCATCGACCCCCACAAGATGGGTCGCGCGCCGGTCCCCGCGGGCGGCTTTCTCGCCCGCGACGAGGAGACACTCGACGCGCTCGCCGTGAACACGCCGTATCTCGAATCGACCTCGCAGGCGACGCTGACCGGGACCCGGAGCGGCGCTGGCGTGGCGGGTGCGAGGGCCGCGATGGACGCCCTCTGGCGCGAGGGCTACCGCGAGAACTACGAGCGCGGACAAGCGAACGCCGAGTGGGCCGCCGCCGAACTCGACTCGCGGGGCTACGAGGTGGTCGAGCCGGTCCTCCCGCTGGTCGCGGCCGACATCCCCCGCGACGAAATCTCGGCGCTCCAGTCGGCCGGCTGGCGGGTCTCGCCCACCGCGACCGGCGAGCTGCGCGTCGTCTGCATGCCCCACGTCACCCGCGAGATGCTGACGGAGTTCCTCGCGGACCTCGATTCGGTCCGAGACTAGGGCGGTCGCCGCTTGGTCTCTACTGACCGGAGAACCGGGACGAGGTAGTTACGACTCCGCAGCCCCGGCGTCGGTTCCGGCGTCGCGCTCGGCGTCGGAACTCGACCGGGCGTCGCGCTCGGCGTCGCCGCCGACGCGCTCGACAGGCGCACCCAGCGCGTTGCGCTTGACGCTCCGGAGACCCTTCTCGGCGGCCTGCCGCGACGAGTAGCCCTGTCCCGAGTCGGCGATGGTGTTGCCGTTGTCGTGGACGAGTCGCCAGCGCCACTTGCCGTCTCTGCCCTCGTAGACCTCGAAGGCGGCTTTCGCGGGCGCTTGGAGTGGTTCGACGGTCGAGCCGTCGAGTTGGCGCATCTCGACCCGGCCGCCGGTCCGCTCGCGGACGACCCGCGTGGCGGCCTCCTTCGTCCGCGAGACGAGCGAGGGCGCGACGGTCTCGGCCGCCTCGATGGCGTCGCCGACGAGCGAGGAGGAAAACTCGCGGGCCAGCAGGCGCTCGCCGTCGCGGTAGAGCGAAATCGAGAGGCCCTGCCACTCGACGCCGCCCGTCTCAGGGGGTTGCGGCGCGGCGACGACGGGTCCTGCTTCGGTCCACGTCCCGTCGCGTCGGTAGTCGAGGCCGACGCTCGCGGCCGCGAGGTCGTCGCCGTCGCGCCGGTAGGAGAGTCGAGCGCGCAGTCGCGGGTGCGCGACGAGGGTGTACTCGTGGTCGAACATGGCCACCCGTAGCGGCCCGACGCGCTTGAGTCTGTTTGCCGTGGTCGGGCCAAACCTGTCGATTTTCCCACAGGGAATTCGGCGAAACGAAGACAAAAAGCTCATAGTCGTGCTTCGCCGTTCTCCACCTGTGTTCGGCATCCTCGCCCCCGCACTCCTCGACGGCGTCGGACTCGGGTCGTTCGAGTGGTTAGAGCACGTCGTCGAGACCACGACCGGGTGGGCGGGACTAGCCATCATCTTCGTCTACTCGTTTCTCATCGCGTTCGCGCTGCCGGGCGTGAGCGAGGTGGTGCTGGCCGCGCCGCTGGACCTCGGACTCACGCAGGCCGAGCGACTCGCGCTTATCATCCTCGTCAGCGGCGTCGGCAAGGCCGCCGGAAGCATCCTCGCGTTCCACATCGGCCAAGAGGCCAAGCAGTCCGGTCCGATCATCCGTTTTCTCCGTCGGTCGCGCTTCGACGTCATCGAGTGGTCCGAGACCAAGACGCTCCAACTCGCCCAGAAGTGGGGCTACCTCGGGATGGCGCTGGCGCTGTCGGTGCCCTTCTTCCCCGACACCATCTCCATCTACGCGTTCGCGGTCCTCGAGGAGGACTACCTGAAGTTCGCGCTGGCGACGTTCGCCGGCAGCGTCGGGCGACTGCTGGTCACTCTCTTCCTCTACGGCTCGACGGTCGCCGCCTTCTGAGGACGGTCGATTTTCCGGGGCCGAACTGCTCCGGCCGGACCATCGAGAGCGAGCTCGGCCGACCGGACTACCGAAAACGAGCTTCGCCGACTAGACCACCGTTCGGGTGGACTGAAAGGGGCCGCCCGCTCGCGGTCGCGCGAGCGAAGCGAGTGTGGCCTCGGAAGACGCGGTTTGTCTTCCGGCGTGCAGTTCAGTCGTCTGAGCAGGCGGAGCTTTCTCACACACGTTTCTGGAAACTCTCGTAACTACGCCGACGCCGACGAATCGTCACGACGAGTCGTACCGAGCGAAGATTTACGGGCAGTCCGGCCCGAAGCGGTGGTATGCAGCGCATCGAGGTGAGCGGCAGTGGCGGATAGCTCGCGGGTCGTGCAGGGGTTGGTCGTCCTCGCCGGGGTCGCGGTGACCGCGGCGCTCGGGTGGGTCCTGTTCGTGGAGGTGCCCGAGGGCAACCTCGCTCGGCTCCTCGGGGTCGTGTTGGCCGTGCTGGCGGGGGTCGTCGGCGCGCGAGCGGCGGGGAGTCTCGCCTCGCGGTGGGCCGCCAGCTACGACGTGGCGGAGGTCGGCGTCGAGGGGCCCATCACGCGCGACGGCGGCGGGAGTTCGATTCCGCCCCGACCCGGCGGGACGCCCGCCGACGACATCGTGGAGCAAATCGAGAACGCGGACGAGGACGACTCGGCGCGGGCGCTCCTCTTGCGCCTGAACACGCCCGGCGGGGAGGTCGTGCCCAGCGACGATATCCGACTCGCGGCCGAGCGCTTCGACGGCCCGACGGTCGCCTACGCGACCGACGTCTGTGCCAGCGGCGGCTACTGGATAGCCAGCGGCTGTGACGCCATCTACGCCCGCGAGGGGAGCATCGTCGGCTCCATCGGCGTCATCGGCTCGCGGGTCAACGCCAAAGGGATGGCCGACAAGCTCGGACTGGAGTACGAACGCCTCGCGGCGGGCAAGTACAAGGACGCCGGCCAGTCGCTCAAGGAGATGTCCGAGGAGGAACGCGAGTACCTCCAAGGTATCATCGACGGCTACTACGACGAGTTCGTCGAGCGCGTGACCGACGGCCGGGACCTGAGCGACGAGCAGGTCCGGGACACCGAGGCGCGGGTGTATCTGGGCGACGACGCCGAGTCGATCGGCCTCGTGGACGAACTCGCCACGAAGAAACAAATCGAGGACCGCCTCGCCGACGACCTCGGCGTCGAGGAGATCACGGTCGAGGAGTTCACCCCCGAGCGCAACCTGATGGAACGCCTCCGCGGTGGCTCCCAAGCGGTCGCCTACGCCTTCGGCGCTGGCGTCGCGAGCGCGCTCGGCGGCGACGACCGGGGCGACGTGGACGGCTTCGAGTTCCGACTGCGGTAGCTCGACGCGAGAATTCAGCAATCAGTATCGTTTCTAAACCCTTCTCAGGATTTCTCCAAGCAATATTTTCATTTTCTGGCTGGCGCGTGCAGGGCGGCTTTTCATGAGTCGCCCTCGGCGCGAGCGGACGTCGCTTCGACCTCTCGCTCGTTCGGCAGAAACGACACTGCCGCCGTGAAAGAACCAGCGGCCGACATCGACCACCACCGAACTCCGAAAGTCGGAGAAAGCGAAAACCTGCGAACCGGATTCGAGCCGACCTCACCTCACTTGAACCGGAACGTCTCCAAGTTCTTGGGCGCGAACGTCCGCATGTTGAACTCGTGGTACAGCGACGACGAGAGGTCCTGCGTGGCGGACTCGTCGCCGTGGACGCACAGCACCTTCTCGGGACGGGGGTTCATCGTCTTCACGAAGTTCATCAGGCCTTGTCGGTCGGCGTGGCCGGAGAAGCCGTCAACCGTCTCCACGTCGAGTTCGAGCGTGAGCGTGCCGTTGCGGCCGCCGCCGCGGTTCATCGGAATCTCGTCCCAGCCGTTCTGGATGCGTCGGCCCAGCGTTCCTTGGGCCTGATAGCCGACGAACGTCATCGTGTTGTCGGGGTCGCCGCCGAGGTGTTCGAGCCACGACATGATGGGGCCGCCCGTGACCATCCCGGAGGTCGAGAGGACGATACACTGGTCGCCGTCGGCCACGTCTTGGCGTTCCTCCTCGCCGCCGTCGATGTGGTTGAACTGGTCGGCGAGGAAGGGGTTCTCGTCCTCGTGGAAGATGCGGTCCCGCAGGTCGTCGCGCAGGTACTCGGGGTAGGTCGTGTGGATTGCCGTCGCCTCCCAGATCATCCCGTCGAGGTGGACCGGCATCTCGGGGATGTCGCCGTTGCGCATGGCCTCCTCGATGACGAGCATCATCTCTTGGGAGCGACCCACCGCGAACGCGGGGATGACGACCTTGCCGCCCTTCTCGTAGGTCTCGTTGATGACCTCCTTGAGGCGGCGCTCGGAATCCTCTTGGTCGGTCTGGTAGTCGTTGCGACCGCCGTAGGTCGATTCCAGCACGAGGGTCTCGACCCGCGGGAAGTCGTTGACCGCGCCGTTGAACAGGCGCGTGTCGTCGTAGTGGATGTCGCCCGAGAACGCGACGTTGTAGAGGCCGTCGCCGATGTGGAAGTGCGAGACCGCGCTCCCGAGGATGTGGCCCGCGTTGTGGAGCGTGAGCTTCACGTCGGGCGCGATGTCGGTGACGTCGCCGTACTCCAGCGGGATGGTGTGCTTGATGGCCTCCCGGACCATCTCCGAGTCGTAGGGCGGCGTGCGGCCCTCCTTGGCGGCCACGTCGAGGTAGTCGAGTTGGAGGAGACCCATCAGGTCGCGGGTCGGTTCGGTCGTGTAGATGGGGCCGTCGTAGCCGTACTTGAACAGGAGCGGAATCAGCGCCGAGTGGTCGAGGTGGGCGTGGGTCAGCACCACCGCGTCGATGGTGTTCGCGCCAGCGCCCAGCGCCTCCTCGACTTGGAGGTACGGCACCTCGTCTTCCGCGCCGGGCTTGTCACCGCAGTCGATGAGGACGCGGGTCTCGGGCGTCGAGAGGATGAAGGAAGCCCGGCCGACCTCCCGGCAACAGCCCAGCGTCGTGATGCGGACGTACTCGTCGTCGGACATCTCCTCGCGGTGAATCTGGCGACCCACCTTCTCCAAGATGTCGCGGCGCTCGTCCCGTTCCTGTTTCAGGAAGTTTCGGACGTTCGAGACCGTCGAGGACTCGATGGGCGGCGTCCGGACGACCTCGGGCGTCCAGCCGACCTCTTGGGTTATCTCGCGCAGGGTCGAACCGTGTTTGCCGATGACCATGCCCGGCTTCTCGGCCTCGATGACGACCTCGCCCGTGTCGGCGTGGAAGTCGAGGTCGGTGACTCCGGCCTCCTCGGGGATGACCTCCATCACTTTGTCGCGGGCGTCTTGGGGCCGCGACAGCACGTCGGGGTCGGGGCGGACGGTGATTCGCTTGCGAAGTTGGCTGGCCAACTGCCGGATGAGATCGCCGTTCCGGGCGAACTTCTTGGGGTCGCGGGTGTACACGACCAGTTCCGGGCCTTCGTACTTTACGTCGGACACCGAGATGTCGCTCGGTAGCTCGCTCGTAATCTCTGCTCGCAGGTCCTCTAATTGCTGGTCTACTTTACTCATAGTGAAAAAGTGGTTCCGTCTGTCCGTACTGTCACTCCGCTCGTCGTCCGACCGACCGGTCGGGTGTCGCCACCAGTCGGTCGCAGGTCGCCGCCGATTAGTCGCGGGTCACTCCCGATTGGTCGCGCGTCGCTACCGACCGGCCGCACGCCACCGTGTGCTAACTGCTCGCAGTCGCACGTCGGGCCGGTCGAAATGGCGTCAGGACAACGATGCAGAGTACAGCACAGCATAGATTTCGTTCTCCGCGGGATGGGAAACTCGCGCGTCGGCGAGTCGTCCACGTCCCCGGACTACCGGGGAAGACCGGACGCTCACTCGGGGACGCAGGAAAACCCGCTTATGCGGCATTAGTTGCCGATGTTATAAAAGCCTTCTCAATGCGGGCAACACCGGAGTTCGTGCGGAGCGTGCGAGGCCGTGGCGAAATTCGACGAGTCGCGCCGAACACGCAAATCCAAGTCCGCGGGGGTCGTCGCTGTTGCCATGCGACTGACTCCCGAGCGCGTCGCCGACGAGTACGAGTGGATTCGCGGCCGGGCCGACGTGGTGGTCCCCGTGGTCAACGAGGTCCGGGCGGGCCTCGGCGACCTGTTCGAGACCGACGTAGACGACGTGACCGCCGACGCCTATCGCGAGGAGGTAGACGCCGTCTTCGCGGACGGCGACCGCGCGGTCAACGTCGCCGCGTTGGTCGCGCTCCTCCGGAACCTCGACGTGGACGGGGACTATCCGGGGTTCGTGGTGGACGAACTGTTGGGCCGGGAACTCGCGGGGACCATCGCCGGGACCCAACCGCTCCGACTCCTCGGCGAAGCGACGTTCCACTACGCCGACGTGAGCGTCCACGCCGACGAGGAGCGCGCGACCGCGGGCGCGGACGACTTGGACGCCGCCTTGGCTGCGGGGTTCCAGACCCGACTGCCGGGGTGGGACTGGCAGGACGGCGAGAGTCCCTTCGCCGTGACCGGCGGGCCTTCGGCTTAGTCTTCTTCGGACACTTCGTCGCCTTCCCACCCCTCGACGTACACGCTGTCGTCGTCCACGCCCTGCTCGTCCAAGTAGTCCTGCGTGTCCACGACCATTTGCGGGACGCCACAGACGTAGAAATCCCGACCGTCGAGGTCGTCCAGCGAGTCGGCGAGGTGGTCCTGCACGTGGCCCTCGCGGCCCGACCACGCGTCGTCGGCCGCCGAGAGGACGTAGGTCACGTCGAAGTTCGGGTTGTCCGCGGCCATCTGGTCGAGCGTCTCGCGGTAGATGACGTGCTCCTCGTCCTTCTCGCCGAAGAAGAAGTGCGCGTGACCGGTCCCCTCGCGGACGTACTGCTTGGCCATCGCTATCATCGGGGTGATGCCCGTGCCGGTCGAGACGAAGGCGACGTCCGCGTCGAGGTCCCGGAGATAGAGGTTCCCGCCTAGCTCCTCGATTTCGATGGTGTCGCCCGGCGTCCGTTCGTGCATCCACGGCGAGGCCGTGCCGTCGGGGTAGCGCTTGATGGCCAGCGTTATCTTCTCGCTTCCGGGCATCGAGGTGGCCGTGTAGGGCCGGACGACTTCGCCGTCTTCGTCGCCGGACTCCTCGTCGGCCGCCGGACTCTCCGAACGGTCGAAGTGGACGTGGGTGTGCTGACCGGGGTCGAACTCGAAGGTGTAGCCGTCGGCTTCGAGAACGAACTGCTTGACCGTCGGCGTCATCTGGTGGACGGACGTGACCGTGACCTCGTGTGTGTCTGTCATCGTGGAATCGGCGATGCTACGACCGACGCCCGGATAACTCGAGTGGCCGACAGAGCCATCGCGGGCTACTCTACGACTCCGCTGTCCTGGAGTCGCTGGCGGCCGAGTTTCCGCACGTCCACGTCGCCGGCCCGGACCGACTCGACCGAGACGAACCGGGCATCTGCGGCGTCGGACCCGGCTGTCACCTCGCCCTCGGTCGAACTCCGGTCGATGCGGTAGTTTATCGAGCGGTAGGTCGCCCTCGGTCCCGCCGAGAGGACCGTCCCGACGAGGGTCAGCGCGTCGGGGTCCGCGACGAGTCCGGTCTCCTCGCGGAGTTCGCGGGCGGCCGCCTCGCGGGCGGGTTCGTCGTACTCCGGATGTCCTGCCGGGAGGTCCCACCGACCGGCGTCTCGGCCGCCGCCGCGCTGGATGAGTAACACGCGGTCGTCGTCCCGGACGGTCACGCTCGTCGTCGGCACCGACTGGTGCCACCACGTCTGCTCGCACGACGAGCAGTGGTTCCGTTCTCTGCCTTCGAATTCGATAGTCGTGAGTTCCGCGCCGCAGTCCGGACAGTAGTCGGCGGAGATGCCTATCATCGTCTGGACGGTGGTCCCGAGCCGACATAAACCACAAGTCTCCGACAGTTCTATCCCGGCGTAGTCCGACCGGGCGACCATGCAGTCCGCGACACTCTGCTATCTCCTGCGACCCGAGCGCGAGGAGGTCCTGCTCATCCGTAAGCAACGGGGCCTCGGCGAAGGCAAGTTCGTCGGCCCCGGCGGGAAAGTCGAGGAGGACGAGACGCCCCACGAGTGCGCCGTCCGCGAGGTCGAAGAGGAGATTCGCGTGACTCCTCGGGACCCCGAGAAGGTCGGCGAGTTCCGGTTCGTCTTCGGCGACGACCCGCGGATGTTCGTCCACGTCTTCCGCGCCGAGGAGTTCGCGGGCGAACCCGAAGCGACTCCGGAGGCCGACCCCGCGTGGTTCGACTACGAGTCGGTACCCTACGACGAGATGTGGGAAGACGACCGCCACTGGATGCCTCACCTGTTCGCTGGCGAGCGGTTCGCGGGGGAGTTCGTCTTCGACGCCGAGGGCGACGAGTTGGTCGAGTGGGAGGTCGAAACTGGCGTACGCGAGGTGGACGCGGCGGAGTCGTTCTGAGTTCGGAGCCGTCTCACGAGACCCCTGTCGAGGAACCGACCCGCCCGAAGCGTTCCCACAGCTTCATCGCCTTTAAGACCACATCGAAGAAAGCAGTAGTCAATGAGCGACGACGAGCAAGAACTCGGCATCACCGAGCAGAAAGAGTACAACCCCGGAGACTGGTACGCGGAGGTCGTCCAGAAGGCCGAACTCGCCGACTACGCGCCGATGGGCGGGTTCATCGTGACCCGGCCCCGCGGCTACGCCCTCTGGGAGGGCGTGCAGGACCACTTGGACGAGAAGTTCAAGAAGACGGGCGCGCAGAACGCCTACTTCCCCGCGCTCATCCCCGAGAGCTTCCTCGAGCGCGAGAGCGACATCGTGGAAGGGTTCGACCCCGAGGTCGCGTGGGTCACCCACGGCGGCCACGAGGAGTTGGAGGAGCGCCTCGCGTTCCGCCCCACCAGCGAGTCCATCATCACGCCGTTCATGAGCGACTGGGTGCGGAGCCACCGCGACCTGCCCCTGCGCCTGAATCAGTGGTGTAGCGTCATCCGGTGGGAGGCCACCGAGACCAAGCCGTTCTTCCGGACCAAGGAGTTCCTCTGGCAGGAGGGCCACACCGCCCACGAGTCCGAGGACGAGGCGTGGGACGAGACGATGACCCGCCTCGACCAGTACGAGAACCTCTACGAGGACGTGCTGGCCATCCCGGTCATGCGCGGTCGCAAGCCGCCCCACGACAAGTTCCCCGGCGCGGACACCACGACGACCGTCGAGGCGCTGATGCCCGACGGCAAGTCCGTCCAAGGCGGCACGTCTCACTACCTCGGGCAGGGCTTCGCGGAGGCCTACGACCTGACCTACACCGACGAGGAGGAAGAGGAAGCGGTCGCGCACACGACCTCGTGGGGCCTCTCGTGGCGGGCCTTGGGCGCGCTCATCATGACCCACTCCGACGACCAAGGGTTCGTCTGCCCGCCCGAAATCGCGCCCGAGCAGGTCGTCATCGTCCCCATCTGGAACGAGGACAACCGCGAGGAGGTACTGGACTACGCCGAGGGCGTCGCCGACGACCTCGACGACGCCGACGTGCGCGTCGAGTTGGACGACCGCGACGAGCGCAACCCCGGCTTCAAGTTCAACGAGTGGGAGCTGAAGGGCGTCCCCGTCCGCATCGAAATCGGCCCCAACGAGGTCGAGGACGACGAACTGACCGTCGTCCACCGTCCCGACGGCGAGGACACCGTCGAGGACCGCGAGAACGTCGGCGAGACCATCCGAAGTCACTTCGACCAGGTGTACGCGAAGCTCTACGACGCGGCCAAGGAGAACCTCGACGAGAACGTCCGCGAGGCCTACGAGACGTCCCAGATTCTGGGTACCATCGGCCAGCACGGCGGCTACGTCAAGACGCCGTGGTGCGGCGACCAAGCCTGCGAGCAGGTGATCAAAGAGGAGATCGCCGCCGAAATCGTGATGCTCCCGATGGACCGCGACGAGGAGCCCATCGGCGAGGAATGTGGCGTCTGTGGCGACGAGGCCTGCGAGACGGCGTACTTCGCGAAGTCGTACTGAGAACTCGGAATCGGTTCTCTATTCTCTCCTCGCGAGCGCGAGACCAGCCAGCAGTGCGACCAGCGCGCCGACCGTCGCCACGACGCCGAACCCCTCGACTCCCCGCTCGGGATGGGGCGTCCGAGTCGTCTCCGCCGGTCGGTCGGAGGTCGGCCGCGGCGTCGTCGTAGCCGGGGTCGAGACGGTCGGGGTCGAAGTAGACCGTCGAGTCGTCGCGGCCGTGGTCGCGTTCTCCTCGACGACGACGTACGTCGGCGACAGCGAGTCGACGATAGAACGGTCGTGCGTTCGCACGTCTACCGTGAAGTTGGTCCCCCTCGCGACGTCTCGGAGGTCGAAGCGGGCGACGAACTGCCAGCCCTCGCCGCGGGTCTGGTCGCGTACCGTCACCGTCTTCGACAGGGAGCGTGCGTCGCCCAGAGAGCGGAGCCGCACCGTCACACTTCGATTCGGCGGGAGCGTGACCCATCCCCGAACGGTCTGGTTGCGAGCCGGTGCGACCGATACCGTTCGGAAGTCGTCGTCGTAGAACCCCTGCGACGGAACGACGGCTCTCGGTCGCTGGAATGCGAACCGAGTCGTAGCTGATTGACGACCGCCGGAAACGGATGCCAATTCGGCCGCCGTCGTCAGGTTCGTGCGGTACTCGTCGCCCTCGTGCAACCGCCCGTCCGGCCCGCCGGTGACCTTCAGGGAGTTCGGGTCTGCGACGAAGTAGTACGTGTCGTTGCGTGCGTCACCGACTACGGTGACAGCGTCGGACTCCGCGAGGTGAATCTCTTTTCCCTCGAACGAGGGTCCGGGGTTCGTCTGCCGAATTCGCAACGAGACCGCGTCCTCTTCGAGCAGTTGGAAGAACCGAGCGGTCACGTTCGACCCCTCGCCCGCGGCGAGCGCACCTTCGAGTCCCGACGCTTGAAGTTCCAAGACGAGCGTGTCGTTCGGAAAACCGGACCCCTCGCCGTAGGCCACCATCGCCGGGTCTCCGGCGGTTCCACTGGAGGGGTTGGTCAGCAGACCCGACGATTTTGCCGCGCGAACCTCGGACAGGTTCGAGAGGTCGGTCGATTCCGGTGCGACCCACGTCCGGAGTGCATCGGTCGCGCGCTCTTCGACCACGAGAGTAGCGACGTCCCACCGCTCTCCGTCAGTGTCGTTCCCGGCCCAGAGAGTGAGGTCGTACTGGCGAGGAGCGAGCGGCGTCGAGCGGTCCGACTGGCGTCGTACCATGACGGTGGCACCGTCGCCCGCCGCGACCGCCCCCGAGTAGGTGTTCACTCGGAGGCTCCCCCGGTCGTCGCCGTCGGTGTCCCGGACAGTGACCGTGGCGACGTGGGCCTCCTCGGAGCCGATTCGCACGGTCGCGCTCTCGCCATTCGAGAAGGAGACGGCGACCTCGGCAACGTCGCCGCGGTGTTCGGTGGTGACGCTCGACCCGAAGGAGACGGGCGGAGACGGCGCGGTCGAGTCGACGACCGTAGTCGTGGTCGCGCCCGCTGGAATCGCGGCAGTTACGAGTAACGTGGCTAACAGGCCGACGAGCAGCTGTCGCTGGTGGAGGGCGGGAGACATGTCCCTCGATTGGCAACTACTGCGAAATGAGTCTTCCGTTCGCCTACTCGCTCTCGTGGGGCACCGACATGACGACCGCCTCGCCCGAGAGAACCTGCTCGGCGTCGTCGTCGGCCGATTCGCTATCCGCGGCCATCGCCACCGTCTCGACGCGAAGCCTGTCGTCGCCCAAGTCCTCCTCGACGGTGACGGTCGCGGTCACGGTCTGGCCGGGCCGGACCGGGTTCTCGAAGTCGAGGTCTTGGGAGAGATAGACGATGTCGCCCGGCAGATCCGCGAGCGCGGCGCTGACGACGCCCGCCGAGAGCATCCCGTGGGCGACCCGACCCCCGAAGAACGTCTCGGCGGCGTACTCGTCGTCGCGGTGGATGGGGTTGTCGTCGCCGGTCAGGTCGGCGTAGGCGTCGATGGTCTCTTCGGTTACCGTCAGACTGGCCTCGGCGGTGTCCTCGACAGTCGCGACTGGCATGGCCGAACGTCGCGCCCGCTGGTGAATCAATCCGGAGGTTAACATGTGAAACGGGGATTTCAAGGCGGCTTCTTTCGTGGAATTAGCTATGTCTTACGCGGACAACGACGGGGTTTCACTCTACTACGAGGTTATCGACCCGGCCGACGCGGACCCGACCGGCGGGACCGTTTCTGACGACGCCGACTCGGAGAATCGGGAGACAGACGCCGAGACGGTCGTCCTCGTGGAAGGGCTGGGCTACGGCCGGTGGATGTGGCGCTGGCAACGAGACCGACTCGCCGAGGAGGGCTACCGAGTCGTCGTCTGGGACAACCGCGGGACCGGCGACTCCGACGAACCGGACGGCCCGTACACCGTCGCGGAGATGGCCAGCGACCTCGAAGCCGTCCTCGACGCGGCCGACGCCGAGCGCGCGCACGTCGTCGGCGCGAGCATGGGCGGAATGATAGCCCAGCAGTACGCACTCGACTACGACCGCGCTCAGTCCCTCGCCCTTCTCTGTACCAGCCCCGGCGGCGACGAGGCGGTGCCGACCCCCGACGAGACCCAAGCGCGGATGTTCGGCGTGCCCGAGGACGCCGACGAGCGCGAGGCCATCCGGTACAAGATGAAGCCCGCGATGACCGACGAGTTCTGGGAGGCAAACGACGACCTAATCGCGGACATCGTTGACTGGCGACTGGCGGGCGACGCGAGCGACGCGGCCCGCGAGGCCCAAGCCGCCGGGGTCGCGCAGTTCGACGCGAGCGACCGATTGGACGACATCGACGTGCCGACTCTCGTCGCGCACGGGACTGCAGACCGAGTACTTCCGGTCGGGAACGCCGACCTGCTGGACGACGCACTGTCGAACGCTCGACTCGCTATCTTCGAGGAGGGCTCGCACCTCTTTTTCATCGAGCAGGCCGAGGACGTGAACGACCGCCTCGTGGAGTTCCTGCACGATGTTTAGCCACAGCGAGCGCCCCTACGACTGGGTGGGCGCGTGGAGCGAGAAGCGGGCCAAACTCTCGCCCGAGGAGGTCGGTCTCGTGGACGCGACGACCGGCGAGCGATACACCTACGCCGAGTTGGACCGGCGAGCCTCACCGACTCGCGGCGGGCGAACTGGTCGAGATGCTGAACGACGTGGAACCGGCTCTCCTCGTCGTGGAAGAGCCGTTCGTCGACCTCGCGGCCGACGTGCTTGACCACGACGCCTGCGCGTTCGACTGCTCGGTGCTGGCGCTGTCCGCTGGCGACTCGGACGCCGACGCCTCGGCGTCCGAATCGCGTGACTTCGCGTTCGATTCGTGGGCCGACGCGCTCCCCGAGGACTCGTCGCCGGTCGAGACCGCCGACGTGTCGATGGACGACCCGCACCTCTTTCTCCACACCGGCGGTTCGACCGGGATTCCCAAGGAGACGGTCCTGACCCACGGGTCGCTCCTCTGGAACTCGTTCAACACCATCACGGCGTGGGGCCTGCGCCCCGAGGACACGACGCCGATGGT
>SDGW01000601.1_pt1 | contig 15147 bp, 18 predicted proteins | sample 2873831 | NCBI WGS metagenome assembly SDGW01 (sample SAMN08132700, study PRJNA421101) | hypersaline lake metagenome | isolation source: celular fraction 0.22 microns magnesium sulfate-rich crust from ephemeral... | place: Spain: Penahueca Lagoon, Toledo | collected 2011-07
TGATGACCTCCTCGGCGTCGATGTCCTCGACGTCGATGCCCATCTGCTCCATCATCTGTTCCATCTTGCGCGGGTTGAGTCCGCCGCCGCCTCCTCCGAACATACTCGCCACGTCGCCGCGGGCGACCTTTTACTTTGTCGTTCGCCCGAAGCGCGGCTCAGTCGTCGTCGGGTCTCGAGTAGTCCGGATCGAACAGCTGCGCCGACGTCGGCTCGGGATCGCCCTCGGTGAGGTTGTACTCGGAGAAGTCCTCGACGCCAGCCTCGCGGAGGATGTCCTCGTCGTAGACGCGGTTCCCGGTGAACTCGGCGGGGTCGCGGGCCAGAATCTCGAGGACGGCGTCCGAGACGATCTCGGGGGTGCGCCAGTCGTCTTCGGTCCCCATCTCGAAGTACCGGGTCGCGCGCGTGTCGATCGCGGTCACCGGCCAGAAGGTGTTACAGCCGATCTCGTCGTCCGCCAGCTCCTGTGCCATCGACAGCGTGACGAACGACATCCCCATCTTCGACCAGGCGTAGGCGGCCGACCCCGGCGCGCGGTCGCGTTCGACCGGCGGCGCGTTCGTCAGGATCCAGGCGTCCTCCTCGACGTCCTTGAGGTGGTCGATGAACGCCCGCGAGACGAGATAGGTGCCGCGCACGTTGACCTCGTTCAGGAGGTCGTAGCGGTTGGCCGGCAGCTCCTCGACCGACCCCATCTGGATCGCCGAGGCGTTGTTGATCACGATGTTGATCTCGTCCAGTTCGTCGATCGCCTCCTCGGCGGCCGCCTCGACGGCCTCCTCGTCGCGCACGTCCAACTGGATCGCGTGCGTCTCGACGCCTTTCTCGGCGCACGCCTCGGCCGTCTTGTGGATCGTCCCCTCGAGGTCGGAGTCCGAGTCGTCGACGGTCTTGCCCGTCGAGACGATGTCACAGCCCCGCTCGGCGAGCGCGAGTGCGAGTTGCTTCCCGATGCCGCGCGTCGTTCCCGTGATGAAAGCGGCCTGTCCGCTCAGATCTGGTTTTTGCGTCATTCGTGATCGATACACACGCTCCGCCCCTAATAGTCCATTCAAACTCTCGGGTCACCGATCGACGTTTTCAACCCCCGTCGGCGCGTGGACGACCGCAATGGCCGACGAACTCGCCGCCCTGCTCGAGGCCCTCGAGTTGAAAGACGAATCGCGGACCGGCTGGGTCCTCCGCGGGATCGAGTCGCCGGAGTCGGTCGCGGCCCACACGTGGGGCGTCGCGACGCTGTGTCTGTACTACGCCGACCGAGCCGACGGCGTCGACCGCGACCGCGCGGTCTCGATGGCGCTGGTCCACGATCTGGGCGAGGCTCGCATCGGCGACGTCGCGACGCGCGCCGAGGACGGCACCCAGCGGGTCGACGGCGACGAGAAAGTCGCCCGCGAGCGGGACGCGATCGCGGCCCTGCTCGAGCCGTTCGACGGCGACGACGAGTTTCGTTCCCTCTGGGAGGGGTACGAGGCCCGCGAGACCCCGACGGCGCGGTTCGTCAAGGATATGGATCTGATCGACAACTGCCTGCAGGCGCTCAAATACGAACGTGAGGGGTGCTACGACGAGACCGAACGCAACGACGCGTTCACCGAGTACGAGAACCTCGACGAGTTCTTCGCGACGGCCGCACCGCGGCTCCGGACGACCGTCGGCGAACGGCTGTTCGAAGCGATCAAGGGACGGTACGAACGGGAGATCGGACGGGAGTGCCAGCTATAGTTACGTCTCAGCGGGCGCGCCCTCGCGGACGTTGACCGCCATCCCCGTCTCGAAGTCCCGGATCGCACCGGCGTCCAGCTCGGCCGTCCCGACCGCGAGCAACTCGCCGCGCTCGTGGACGACCAACACCTCGTCGCCCGGCCGGATCTCGTCGCCGACCTCGCGGACGAACTTCGCGAAGACGTTCTTCTCCTCGCGAACGAACGGCTCGCTCTCGTCGTCGACGACCACCCGATAGGCCGGGTGTTCGAGCGCGGCCGCGAGCCGGCGACCGCCCTCGAGGCCGAGCGTGAATCGACCGTCGGTCCCGAAGGAGACGACCCGACCGGCGTCGGCGTGGACCTGCTGGGGCCGACCCGACGAGGTCCGTTTGACCGTCAGCGATTCCGACGGCGGGAACAGCGCCGCGCCGGCACCGGCGCCGAACTGGTAGTCCGCGATGGTCCGGAGCTGGGGCAGGCCCGCGCTCCCGTCTACTGACTCGCTCATTGGCCGGGGTTCGCGTCGGCGGGTCGAAAGCCCTTCGACCTGTCTTCGACGGCCCGCTCGAGCGCGGCGCTCCGTCGGAGAGCGAGTGACGGGCGACGCCGGCCGATCCCGGAGAAACCGCCCGCCCGGTCGTTTCAGTGACCGAAACGAGATGGAGAATGTTATTATAGTTGACTCAGTAGTGTCGGTACCACATGGACGTCACGCAAATCGGTCTCGGGGTCGCCCTGCTGGTCGTCGGGGCCCTGACGCTGATCGGGCCGGCCGCGATCGTCTCCGGTCCGCTCGTCTACCTCGTTACCGGTGCGACGCTGCTCGTGACCGGCTACGCGCTGGTGATCGGTCTCTGGCAGACCCGCCAGCCCAACTGATTCCCGGCTCGAGCCGGGTACGGCTCGAGTTGCGAGTTACAGCAGGAACGTCTCGTGACGTTCGCCCAGATCGAGGAAGGAGTCGGCGGCTTCGATGAGTTCCTCCGCCGTCGAGGACTGGAACGACATCACCTCGACGCGGACCCCCTCGTGGCGCAGGTGCGAACACAGCCGCGAGAAGTCGCCGTCGCCCGTACAGAGGACGATCGTGTCGACGTGATTTGCCAGCGTCACCGCGTCCAGACTCATTCCGACGTCCCAGTCGGCCTTCTTCGAGCCGTCGGCGAAGGTCTTGATGTCCTTGATCTTCGGCTCGAACCCGATGTCGATCAGCGCCTCGAAGAAGCTCTCCTCCTCCGGCGAGTCCGCGCGGATGACGTACGCGATCGCACGGGTGAGTTGGCGGCCCTGAACCGCCTTCTCGAGCAGGGCGGAGTAGTCGATGTTACGGCTGTGCATGCTCTGGGCGGTGTGATAGAGGTTCTGGGCGTCGACGAGGACGGCGACGCGCTGGCCGGGATGAATCTCGGTCATACGCTAGGGTGGCGGGGCCGACCTTAAAAAATCGCGTGTCACAGCGGCCGGCGGGGCCGAGCCGGCGGGTCCGAGACGACCGACGTCGTCGCCGCGGACCCGCGCCGGTGGTCGCCTCGAGGTGGGTTAGCTCCGGAGCTTCCGAATGCGCTTTTCGGTCGGCGGGTGGGTGGCAAACAGCGTCTGCAGGAGCCCCTTCTCCGAGTTGAAGATACACAGCGCGCTCACGCTGTCGTCGAGTTCGGACTCACGTCCCTGCGCGCCCTGGGAAATCTTCTCGAGGGCGCGGGCGAGCGGATCGCCGCTGCCGATGTACTGGCGGGCGTCGTCGTCGGCGACGTACTCGCGGTACCGCGAAATCGCCAGCACGAACACCATCACGAGCATCTGGGCGATGTTCGAGATGATCATCCCGACGAAGATGCTGCCGATGCCGCGGTCCTCGCCCATCATGTAGACCATGTAGGCGACCCAGCCGACCATCATCGCGATGGAACTGCCCAGCACCATCGCGAGGACGTCGCGGTTCTTGATGTGGGCGAGTTCGTGGGCGATGACGCCCTCGAGTTCGTCCCGCTGGAGCAGGCGGATGAGTTCGGTCGAGACGACGACGTAGCCGTTGCCCTTCCGGCCGGTTGCGAAGGCGTTGGGGACGCCCATGTCCATGACCATCAGCGTGGGTTTCTCGATACCCATGTCGCGACAGAGCGACTCCGTCATCTGGTGGACCTCGCGGTACTGGCCGTCCTCGGGCATCTCCTCGGCCCGTCTCGTCGCCGACCACGTTCCGATCTTGTACTGGATGAACGGCAGGGCGAGCAGGCCGAGGCCGACGAGCGGCCACGCGCCGGGACCGAGCCAGAGTAGCCCGAAGGCCCCGACGAGCATGTAGAACGCGAACAGGATCGAGCCGACGATCGCCATTCGCACTTTCAATCCGAAATTCGTCATGGCTGACTCTAGACAGCGACTCGGGATAAATTACGCGGAATCGTGTGTTAGCGATTGCACACCACGCCAGCCGGTCCGATCGAAGACGCAACGGCTAAGTCGGTTCGGTCGAGTTCCCCGAGTATGCGCCGCGTCGCTCGCTCGAGGCTCGAGCCCGCCGCGAGCGGCGTCGCCGTTCGTTTTTCCAAACGCAAACGCGCCTGCGAGTGCTCGCGGCGGGCGTAGCGCCCCCGTCCCGGGCACGGTTCGGCCGCACGCGATCGTTTCCCGACCGAACTACCGACCGATCGGAACCGATACACCCTACCGATCGGAGTCCGACACCCCACTAACGACACTCACATGACCGATATCGACCTTTCGGGCGTCTTCCCGGCGATGTGTACGCCCTTCGACGAGGACGAACGGATCGACTTCGAAACGCTCCAGGCCGACGCCCAACGGCTCGAGGCCGCGGGCGTCGACGGGCTCGTGCCCGTCGGCTCGACCGGCGAGTCGGCGACGCTGACCCACGACGAGCACGTCCAGGTCGTCGAGGCCGTCATCGAGGCCGTCGACGACGTGCCCGTGATCGCGGGCACCGGCTCGAACAACACTCGCGAGGCCCTCGAGCTGTCCGAGCGCGCGGCCGACGCGGGCGCGGACGGCCTCCTGCTCATCTCGCCGTACTACAACAAGCCCGAGCAGCGCGGGCTGATCGAGCACTACCGGACGATCGCCGACGCCGTCGACCTGCCACAGATCGTCTACAACGTCCCCTCGCGGACGGGTCGGAACATCGAGCCCGACACCGCCGTCGAGTTGGCGAGCCACGAGAACATCGCAGGCTACAAGGCCGCCAGCGGCGACCTCGGCCAGATCGGCGAGATCACCGAGCGGACGGCCGACGAGGAGTTCGCGGTGCTGTCGGGCGACGACCCGCTGACCCTGCCGATGATATCGGTCGGCGCGACCGGCACCATCAGCGTTTGTGCGAACATCGAGCCCGAGCGGACCTGTGCGATGGTCGGCGCGGCGCTGGACGGCGACTACGTCCGCGCACAGGAGTTGCACCACGAACTCGGCCCGCTCTACCGCCACCTGTTCGTCGAGACCAACCCGATCCCGGTCAAGGAGGCAATGCAGATCCGGGGCTACGGCCCGGCCCGCCTGCGCTCGCCGCTGTCCCGGCTGGCCGACGAATACCGCGCGGACCTCGAGGCCGTCCTCGCCGACCTCGAGCGCGACGAGGCGGAGCTCGCCGACGCGGAGGGTGATCGATGACGGTCCGGCTGGGCGTCACCGGCGCGACGGGACGGATGGGCCGGGAGGTCCTCGCTGCCGCGGCGGGCCGCGAGGACTGCGAGGTCGCCTTTGCGGTCAACCGCGACCCGGACGGCGAGACGATCGAAGGGGTCGACGTCGAGCCCGCGGCCGAGTTCGACTCGCTCGTTACCGATCGCGAGCCGACCGCCGTGATCGACTTCACCGGTCCCGAGTCGGCCGTCGACTACGTTCGCGCCTGCGCCGACGCGGGCGTCGCGTTCGTCACGGGGACGACCGGCTTCGACGACGAGCAGTACGAGGCCCTCGAGGACGCTAGCGAGGAGATCGCGGTCCTCCACGCGCCGAACTTCGCCCGCGGGGTGCAGGCGCTCGTCAACGTCGTCGGCGAGGCGGTCCGGAGCCTGCAGGGCTACGACGTGGAACTCGTCGAGACCCATCACAACGCCAAGCGCGACGCGCCCAGCGGCACCGCCAACCGACTGCTCGAGGAGATCGAGGCGAACGGCGACTTCGGCGAGCGCGTCCACGGCCGCGAGGGCGAGGCTCCGCGGGGGGAGGCCGAGATCGGCGTCCACGCGCTGCGGGCCGGCAACGTCACGGGCGAACACGAGATCGTCCTCGCGGACAACCACGAGGAGGTCCGGCTCACCCACCGCGCCGAGGACCGCGGGGTCTTCGCCGCGGGCGCAGTCGACGCGGCGGTCTGGATCGCCGGACAGAAGGCGGGCTGGTACGACTTCGCGGACGTGATCGGCAAATGAGCGCACTCGAAGACGAAATCGGTGAGCTGTGGAACCGCAAACAGAACGGCGACGTCGACGCCGAGACCGCCGGCGAGGACGAGTACGCCACGCTCGAGGCCTTCCTCGACGCCCTCGAGTCCGGCGACGTCCGCGCCGCCGAGAAATCGGGCGGCGAGTGGGAGGCCAACGAGTGGGTCAAGCAGGGAATCCTGCTGAACTTCGGCCTCCGCGAGATCCAGCGGTACGAACACGGCGACACCACGTACAACGACGTGCTTCCGCTCGCCGACTCGAGCGAGTACGGCGACCGCGGCAGCCGCAACACGCCCGACGGCACCGTCGTCCGCCAGGGCGCGCACATCGGCTCGGACTGCATCATGATGAGCCCGTCGTTCGTCAACATCGGCGCGTACGTCGGCGACGGCACGCTCGTCGACTCCTGTGACACGGTCGGTTCCTGCGCCCAGATCGGCGACAACGTCAAGCTCGGCGCCAACACGCTCATCGGCGGCGTCCTCGAGCCGGTCGAGAACGCCCCCGTGATCGTCGAGGACAACGTCTCGCTCGGTGCCGGCTGTCGCGTGACCAGCGGCTTCGTCGTCGGCGAGAACAGCGTCGTCGGCGAGAACACCCTGCTGACGCCTCGCATCCCCGTCTACGACCTCGTCGAGGAGGAGGTCATCTACGGCGAACTGCCCGCGGACCGCCGGGCGTTCACCCGCTTCGTCGAGTCCTCGATCAGCGATCACGACCTCTTCGAGGGCGGCGCGTACAAGCCCGCCGTCGTCGCGACCGACCTCGAGACGGAGACGCTCGAGGCGACCGAGCGCGAGGACGCGCTTCGCGAGTAGACGGGCTCCTCCCGGCCGGTCCCGTTCCGATTACGTTGATCGCACTCGATCCGGGGAAACTATGGTAGATCGTGGGAGGACTTTTGATCGTTCCCCTCGTAGTCGGTCGTAATGAGCAAACGGGCCGAGGCCGACGACCGGGGTCGCATCGTCATCCCCCACGAGATCCGCGAAAGACACGGCGACAGATACCGCGTCGTCGAACTCGAGGATCGGATCGAACTGGTCCCGTTGAACGACGATCCGATCGAAGGCCTTCGCGATGCCGTCGGTGACGCTTTCGACGGCAGATCGATCGACGAGATCAAGCGAGAGGCACGCGAGGCCGCTCGAGAAAACGCGATCGACGACGCCAGCGAGTAGGAACCGATGATCTACGCCGACACGGACTTCTTCATCGCGCTGGTGAAAGACGACGATTGGCTCCAAGAACGGGCAGCCGAGATCGCGCTCGAGAACGAGGGGGAGATCTACACCTCGCGGGCGACGCTGCTCGAACTGCTCGTGATTTCGGACCGCTTCGAATTCGATCGGATGGCGGCGCTCACGTCCGCGCTCGAAATCGCGACCGTCCCCGAAGACGAGGACGTCCTGTTTCAGGCGGCGGACTACATGGACGAAGACGGTCTCACCGCGTTCGACGCGTACCACGTCGCCTACGCGGAGGAGGACCCGATCGTTTCGTCGGACAAATCGATCGACGACGTGACTGACGATCGGATCGCGATAGAGGAACGAGATCCCGAGTAATCGGGAACCCGGACGTTCGAGTACACGTAGCGATCTGCATCTTCCTACTGCTCTCGAGACGGAGACGCTCGAGGCGACCGAGCGCGAAGAGGCGCGTTAGCGGCGGTGACGGCCCCCGACGTAGGTCACTTCGATCCGTCGGAAGAGATACACGAGGGGTCGAACCGCGGCGTCGGCGTTCTCGTAGCGGCCATCGTTTCTCGGAATTCGGGGCAGAAATACACTCTTTTCGTTCAGCCGGTCTCCGGCTCCGCCCGATGGAACTCCGTCTCGAGCCTCGTCCCGCTCGGCGACGGGCGACACCGCGAGCCGGTCGGTGACCGAACCGCCGGTTTCGTCCCGATCCGAACCCAAACGCTTGAATCCTCGCGGTTACTTGCACACGCTAATGACCGACGCTGCGGCTTCGCTGCCCGTCCGCCGCCTCTCCGACTGGGACGCGGCCGAACTGCGAGCGCTCGCCGAGGAGTACGGCTCGCCGCTGTACGTCCTCGACCTCGAGCGAGTGCGCGAAAACTACCGTCGGCTCGCGGACGCCTTTCCCGACGCCGAGATCCTCTACGCGGTGAAAGCCAACGCCTTGGGCGACGTCCTCTCGACGTTGCTCGAGGCCGGTGCGGGACTGGAGTGTGCCTCCGCCGGCGAGGTCCAGCGGGCGCTCGAGGCGGGCGCGTCCGGCGCCGAGATCCATTACACGGCGGTCAACCCGCCGGCGCAAGACCTCGACTGGGTCGTCGACGCCTGGGCCGACGAGCCCGAACTGACGGTGACCGCCGGCTCGGAGGACACGATCGACCGCCTCGCGGAGCGCGGCTACGACGGCCGGCTCTGCCTGCGGGTGAATCCGGGTATCGGCGCGGGCCACCACGAGAAGGTCGCGACGGGCGCGGCCGCGAAGTTCGGCGTCCCCGCCGAGCGGGCCGTCGACGTGCTCGCGGACGCCGCCGACCGCGGCTTCGACGCCGTCGGGATCCACGCCCACGTCGGCTCCGGCGTCTCGAGCGACCAGCTCGAGGCCCACCGGGAGTTCGTCGCGCGGATGGGCGATCTCGCCCGCTCCGTGGCCGACGCCGTGGGAGGGCTCGAGTTCGTCGACGTCGGCGGCGGCTTCGGGGTACCGTACCGCGAGGACGAGGAACCGCTCGACCTCGAGAGCGTCGCCGCGGCGACCCGCGAGGCGCTGGGCGAGGTCGACGCCGACCTGACGATCGAGCCCGGCCGCTACTTCGTCGCGGACGCTGGCGTGTTGCTGACCGAAGTGAACACGGTCAAAGAGGCCCGCGAGACGACCGTCACCGGCGTCGACGCCGGGATGACGACCCTGCTCCGGCCGGCGATGTACGACGCCTACCACCCGATCCGGAACCTGACCGCCGAGGCGGGGGACGGCTCGAGTAATCGCGACGCGAGCGATACCGACGGCCGCGAGCGCATCCCGCAGACCGTCGCCGGCCCCATCTGCGAGAGCGGCGACGTTTTCTGTACCGAGCGTGAACTACCGGTAAGCGAACGTGGGGATATCCTCGCGATCGGCAACGCGGGGGCCTACGGCTACGAGATGGCGAACCAGTACAACAGCAGACCACGACCCGCATCGATCGTCCTCGCGGACGGCGAGGCGCGACTCGCCCGCCGTCGCGAGACGGTCGCCGACGTGACGCGACCCGAGCGCGACGCCGCGACGACGGACCGAAAGAACGACCACGACCGAGCGAGCGACACCGACAACGACCCAGTACGATGAGCGTCCCATTCCAGAAGTACCACGGCACCGGCAACGACTTTCTGATCATTCGGGCGGACGAGTACGTCCCCGACCGCGGCGCGCTCGCCGAACGCGAGTGCGACCGCGACGACGGCGTCGGTGCCGACGGCATCCTCTATCTCGCCCTCGAGGAGCGGTTCGAACCGCCCCGCGTCGTGATGACGCTCGTCCAGCCCGACGGCGCGACCGCGCCGATGTGCGGTAACGGCGCGCGCTGTGCGGCCGACTGGGCCATGGCACAGACGGGAGCCGACAGCGTCATGATCGACACGCAGGCCGGCACCCTGCGCGCGGACCGCACCGACGACGGCATCGTCGTCGAGATGGGGACGCCGACGTTCGACCCCGAGGCGGTCCCGGTGAGGGCCGACGAGCCGGTCTTCGAGGAGGAGATCGAGGGCCTCGAGGTGACGATGGTCAACACCGGCGTCCCCCACGCCGTGAGCTTCGTCGACGACATTCCGGACGAGTTCTTCGAGTCGGGGGTCAGTCGGACCTCGTCCGACGCTATCGACGCGGTCGACCTCGAGACCGTCGCGCCGCCGGTGCGCTACGCCGACGCGTTCCCCGTCGGGACGAACGTCACGATCGCCAGCCCCGACGGCGAGGGCGGCTTCGACCAGCGGACCTACGAGCGCGGCGTGGAAGGCGAGACCGAGTCCTGTGGGACCGGCGCGGTCGCCATCGCCGTCGTCGCGCGACGGCTCGGGCTCACCGACGCCGACCCCGTCGAGGTCCGGCCGCCGGGCGGGGACCTGCAGGTGAGTTTCAACGACCGCGGCAACGCGACGCTCGCCGGCCCCGTCGAACACGAGTTCGACGGCGAAGTGGCCGTTCGGTCGCCGACGGAGCTGTGACCGGAGTCGAGCGATGACCGGAGACGGATCAGCCGCGAGCGGCCCCGACGGCGACGACGAATTCGACCCCATCAGTTTCCTCGATACCGCGGTCCAGTACGCCTCCCACGAGGACGTCGAGCCGATGCGGAACTACCTCCGCGAGACGCTCGCGGCCCGCGGGCTCGAGTCCCGCGTCGACGACGCCGGGAACGTGCTGGCGAGCCGAGGGTCGCCGGCGGCCGAGGCCGAGACCCACGTCGTGTTGAACACCCACATCGATACGGTCTCGCCCCACGTCCCCGCCGAGCGCGACGCTAATGCGCCCGGGGCCGACGGCGGCGAAGTGATCCGCGGGCGCGGTTCCTGCGACGCCAAGGGGCCGCTCGCGGCCCTGCTGTCCGCGTTCTTCGCGGTCGAACCGACCGACGGCCGCGTCACGCTCGCGGTCACGCCCGACGAGGAAGTGCTCTCGACCGGCGCGTACGCGCTCGTTTCGGGAGCGGAGTCGCCGATCGCGGACGCCGACGCGGTGATCGTCGGCGAACCGACCGACCTCGACGTCTGTACGGCCGCCAAGGGCCGGTTTCAGGGAACGATCCACCTCTCGGGTGCCAGCGCCCACGCCGCCGAACCCGAGACGGGGAGCAACGCCGTCGCCGCCCTCGAGGGTGTCCTCGAGGCGGTCCGGACCTTCGGCGAGCGCGCGGACGCGCCGCCGGCCCACCCCCAACTCGGCGCGGCGACGCTGACCCCGACCGTCGTCGAGGGCGGCGAGGCCACGAATCAGGTACCGGCCGACGCCGCCCTGACCGTCGACCGCCGGAGCGTCCCGCCCGAGACCGCCGACGAGTTCCGCGAGGCGCTGACCGCGCACCTGCGGGCCGCCGTCCCGGACGACGTCGGCGTCGACTTTCGCTTCACCGACCGGCCGACGCCGTTCCTCGAGGCCTGGGACACCGATCCCGACGCGCCGGTCGTGCGGGCGCTCGCGGACGCCAGCGGAGGCGAAGTCCGACCGTTCACCGCGGCGACGGAAGCGTCCTACTTCGCCGCGGACGCCCCGACGGTCGTCTTCGGTCCCGGCGTCCTCGCCGACGACGAGGGGGCCGTCGCACACGCCCCGCGAGAGTACGTGCGGGTCGAGGCCGTCCGGGAAGCGACTCGAGCGCTCGAGGCGACGCTGTCGGAACTGGTCGGATAGGCGGCCCGACTCGGTTCTCGGAGCGACGCGGCGTCAGGACAGCAGCGTCAGGAGTCCCCCGAGAACGACGAGGATCGCGCCGATCGTCACGACGTTCACCAGTCGGTCGTCGGGGATCGTCGGATCGTCGGCGACAGCGACCTCGTAGACCGTCGCCAGTACCATCCCGACGCCACCGATCGCCAGCATGATGGCCGGGATCGAGACGGTCCCCGACGCGAGCGTGGTCAGTCCCATGACCCCGAGCGCGCCGCCGGTAACGGCCATGGACGCGTGATAGCGGAGGGGGTTCGCATTAGTGTCACTCGATCCGGCACGAACAATAATGTTTGCTTCCTGAACTGCTCGACGGTCGGAGCGGTAGTCCGGTTCGGTCGTCAGACCGACATCAGCGCGATCGCGACCACGCTCAGGGCGATGGCGGCGAGCTTGCGCGACGTGACGGCCTCGTCGAAGGCGACGATCCCGATCAGGGAACTGACCACGATGAACAGGCCGTAGATCGGGACGACGATGCTTACCGGGCCGAGCGCGAGCGCCCGGTAGTAGGTCAGCAATCCGATCGTCAGCAGCACGCCCATCGCGAGGATGTAGGGGGTGCGGGGATGGCGCAGATACGGCCACACGGGATGTCCGCGATAGCGGACGACGAGGCCGACGGTGACGAACATCACCGAGTTCGAGAGGAAGACGGCGAGGGTGCTGGGCAGCTCGGTCATCGCGATCGAGAGCAGCGGCGCGACCAGACTGTAGCTCAGACAGGCGAGGATCGATAGCTCGAGGTACCGGCGCATCACTCCTCACCCCCGGCCGCGAGGTAGATCGCCGCCGTCGCGACGGCGATGCCGGCCGCGCGGGTGGCGGTCAGTTCCTCGCCCAGAACGGCGATGCCGACGATGGAACTGCCGACGATGAACAGGCCGTATATCGGGACGACGACGCTGACCGGTCCCTGCTCGAGGGCCTGGTAGTATGCGAGGATCCCCGTCGAGAGGAAGAGGCCGGCGACGTAGACGATCCCCGCCGAGGGCGTCGTCACGTCGGCCAACTGGCCCGTCCCGGTCGCCAGGAGGACGACCGCCGTCAGACAGAGGAAGATCGTCGTCGAGAGAAAGAGCGCGACGGCGGGTGGGACCTCCGCCGTCACGAAACTCGTCAGCGGTGCCATCAACCCGTACGCGACGAGAGCGACGAGTACCCAGAGGAGATACTCCATACCGACGTTCGACCGAGGGCGACCTATACTGTCACGGTCCCGGAACCGCGTGCCGAAGCCGTGCGCCGCGGCCGCGCTACTCGAGCCCGTCGACCAACTCGCTCGCGACGCCGGTATAGCCCGCCGGCGTCAGCGCGTGCAGTTCCTCGCGGACGTCCTCGTCGACCTCGAGGTCGTCGAACATCTCGCGGAAGTCCGCGAGGGTGACGTCTTTCCCGCGAGTCACGGCCTTGACGCGCTCGTAGGCGTCTTCCTGGCCCTCGCGCCGGAGGATGGTCTGGACGGCCTCGCCGATGATCTCGGGCGTGTTCTCGAGGTCGTCGCGCATGACCTGCTCGTTCGGCACGACCTTCGAGAGGCCGGCGGCGGTCTTGCCGTAGGCGATCAGACAGTGGGCGAACGCGCCGCCGATGTTGCGCTTGACCGTCGAATCCGAGAGGTCCCGCTGGAGCCGGGAGGTAGTGACGTAGTCGGCGAGGAAGGTCAAATCGGAGTTCGCTTTCGAGAGGTTCCCCTCGCTGTTCTCGAAGTCGATCGGATTGACCTTGTGGGGCATCGTCGAGGAGCCGGTTTCGCCCTCGACGGCCTCCTGTCCGAGGTAGCGGTCGGAGACGTAGAGCCACATGTCCAGATCGAGGTCGAGCAGAACGTCGTTCGCGCCGCGGAACGCGTCGAACAGCGCGGCCAGATCGTCACAGGGGTTGACCTGCGTCGTCAGGGGTTCGAACTCGAGGCCCAGGTCTGTGACGAACTCCCGCGCGAAGGCCTGCCAGTCGACGTCGGGGTAGGCGGCGACGTGGGCCGCGTAGGTGCCCGACGCGCCCCCGAGTTTCCCGCGGAGTTCGTCGGTCGCCTGCCGGGTGCGGCCGGTGGCCCGGCCCAACCGCGCGGCGTAGACGGCCATCTCCTTGCCGAAGGTGGTCGGCGTGGCGGGCTGGCCGTGGGTGCGAGCGAGCATCGGGAGGTCCCGGTACTCCCGCGCCATCTCCGCGAGGGTGTCACGGACGTCGTACAGTTCGGGCAGCAGCACCTCGTCGACGGCGTCCCGGACGAGCAGCCGGTGGGCGAGGTTGTTCACGTCCTCGCTGGTCAGCCCGAAGTGGATCCACGCGGAGGCGTCGCTGCCCTCGGGCAGCCGGTGGCGGACGAAGTACTCGACGGCCTTGACGTCGTGGTTGGTCGCCTCGAAGCCGGCGTGGCCTTCCGTCTCGAGTTTCTTGATCAGTTCGGCGTCCTCCTCGGCGAAGTGCTTGTAGAGCCCCCGCAGCTCCTCGCGCTCCTCGAGGCCGAGTTCCAGCGGCGTCGCCTCGAGGTCGGCCAGCGCGATCAGGTACTCGACCTCGACGCGGACGCGGGCCCGCATCAAGGCGGCCTCGCTCGCGTACGGCGACAGCGGCGCGGTCCGTCCGTCGTACCGGCCGTCCAGCGGCGAGACGGCGTACAGGGCGTCGGTGTCGGTCATCGTGCGAGTCTTTCCAGCGCGGTGCAAAAGCGTATCGAAACCGCGACCCGGGCGGGCCACGAGCGTGCATATCTCGAGCGGCCGACTCGGAAATACTGCCCGAACGATACACGGTCGTGCACATATCGGGGATCGAGACCGCAACGGCTTTGCCCCTCGCGGGCAGGCGTACGACCATGACGCGAATCGCCGGGATGGCCGGCAACCGAGGGCGCAACCTGTTGAACATCGCCGACCGCGGACCGGGCGGGGCCGCGTTCGCCGTGATCCTCGCGACCGATCCGGACGCGCCGGTGCTCGAGGGCGCGGCCGAGCGGGGGATTCCGACCGAAGTCGTCCCGCTCGAGGACGGGATGAGCCGCCGCGAGCACGAGGCGGCGGTGCTCGAGGCCCTCTCGAGCTACGACTTCGACCTCGTCTGCCTGGACGGCTACATGCGGATCCTCTCGGATACGTTCCTCGAGGAGGCCCCGACGACGCTGAACGTCCACCCCGCGCTGCTGCCGTCGTTCCCCGGCACGGACGCCTGGGGCGACGCGCTCGAGGCGGGCGTCTCGGTCACGGGCTGTACGGTCCACGTCGTCACCGACGCGACCGACGACGAGGGCGAGGTCGTCGAGGCGGAGGTCGACGCCGGCCCCATCGTCACGCAGGAACCGATCCCGGTCTACGAGGGCGACGACGAGGAGACGCTGAAAGAGCGCGTGCTCTACGAGTGCGAGTTCCGCGCCTACCCGCGGGCCGTGAAATGGTTCGCCGAGGGCGCGGTGGACGTCGATCTCGAGGCGGGTGAGGTCACCGTCGACGCCGACGTGGCGAGCACCGACGCCGAGGACCACGACGGCCTGCCGGCCCGACGGCTGGTCTCGGACGACCGCGCGGACACGCTCCGCTACGGCGAAAACCCCCATCAGGACGCCGCGGTCTACGCCGACTACACGGCGGACGAGGCGAGCGTCGTCCACGCCGACCAGTTGAACG
>SDGW01000603.1_pt1 | contig 15146 bp, 7 predicted proteins | sample 2873831 | NCBI WGS metagenome assembly SDGW01 (sample SAMN08132700, study PRJNA421101) | hypersaline lake metagenome | isolation source: celular fraction 0.22 microns magnesium sulfate-rich crust from ephemeral... | place: Spain: Penahueca Lagoon, Toledo | collected 2011-07
CGGATACCGAATACGGTCCAGTCTCGGGGTTGCTGCTGAACTCGATATTATTGGAAGGAAACTTAATATGTTGGAACCAAGGTGTAAGACTATGCCTCGAAAAACCCAGTGGAGCGCCGGTGATGAGGCGGTCATCTCTTTTAAAGAGTTATCTGACGCGGAGACGGCCTGGCGAGGGGAATATGACCGATTTGAGTTCGAGCCTAGCAAACTCTCCGCAATCGATTACGATAGCAAAGTAATGTATAATGAAACGCTTGTCATGTACTGGATTACGCTAAAAAATAGCCGGAAGAAGCTATATGTCTGGACGGATCATAGATCAGGCACGACGATCACGGACGGGCCCCAGCTCAAAGCTGCACGTAGTGGGTGGGTGGAGAGCGAGCTTGCGAAAATAATCAGAGAGCATTCCCAAGCGATCGGTGCTCACCAGGGACAGAACTCGGATATCGGGAAGTATACGAGCGATGAATTAACCAATATGAGCGATTCAGAGATATGGGACGCCGTATTCGGTGCGGGTGTGCCCGATATCTTTGGTTGCCGACCATCGAGCCAGGGGCTGAGTCCGGAGTTTATTGAGGTGAAAGGTAAAGACAGCATGCGCCCGAGCCAGGAAGAGTGGGTTGACGTCTTAGGAGATGTTTTTCCGATTTCTCGGGCTAAGATTCAAGAACCGTGATTCGGATCCTGAGGTAATCGGTTGTCTGTCCGGCAGCTATCGTGCGGTGATTTGTGATTCTGCAGGAGAAACTATCAAGAGGGTGACCGACCCCAGAGGGACCAATGACTGAACGGACGGTCCTCACTGGGCCGAACCACAACTCCCTCGAAACAGCGGCGTTCGACCGCGCTCGAACGGTCGCTAGTGAGGGGATCGACCGGGTTCTCTACATCTCGGATGGATCCACGCGGCACGATCAGGTTGAAGATCAGTGGCGAGCTGATGGCGACCTCCTCCAACTTCGCACGGAGACACTGACGAGCTTCGTGTTCGACTGCTATGAGCAACTCGAGGGCCCGAGCACGCTCCTCCCTGAGGAGACCGATCGACGAGCGCTCGAGTTCAGCCTCGACTCGATCGTCGATGAACACCCGTGGTTGGCGACCCAGCCACATGCGCCAGCAACACTGGTGGATGCGTTCGACCGTCGATTCGCCCGCTTTCAGAACGTCGGCCTCACTACTCCTGAACGCGTTACCACCGAATTCCGTGACTCCGCGCTCTCAGAGCGTATCCGCCAAACGACCCTCGACGCCTACACCGCGTACTACCAGCACAGGGATGCACTCTCTGAGCTGTGGCACGTAACCTACGGTGAGGCGTTCGAGACGGTTGCTGACCATGACCTCTCGGACCTCATTCCGACCATCGACGTCGTCATCATCGAGGGATTCGTCGACCCCGGCGACCTCGAACAGCGCCTGCTCGAGACACTCGCGACGTCGTTCCCGACTATCGCGATCCTTCCGACCTTCTCGGAATCTGGTGTGGATGGCGTCGATGCCGCGACAGCCGGTATTCGGGCGTTCTATGATGAGCTTGGGTTCGATCAGGAGTTGGTTAGTGAGCATGAGGAGTTACCGCCACTCCAGCGGGTTGCCACGACGCTATACCGAAATGAACCGCCTGCGGTCCGGACGGTGCCAGCAGCACTCGACTGGCGCGAACTCCCAACTCCGGAACGGGAGATTCGGTATGTCGCTCGCGATATTCGCGAGTCGGTCGCCACAGGAACCGATCCCGATGCAGTCGGCGTCATCATCCCCGGACTACAGGCCTACGAGGGCTATGTCGCCGATGCCTTCGACACCTATGACCTCGAGTACTCCATCGACACGGGGGGAGCACTGACAGACACGCACGTCGGCAGCGCCGTGGAGAACCTGCTTGAACTTGCTGAACCCGAACCCCGCGCTAATTCTCTCACCGAGCTCGTCACCAATCCTGTCGTCGAGCTGCTCGATGGCGAGGGAGAAGATGCCGTCCTCACGGCTCACCGCCGGAGTGATGCTGTCCGGGTTGAGCCGATGAAGCGGTATCTCCCCGCGGCGGTCACGACAGAGGTCCAATCACTCCTCGACAGTCTCGCGGTGCTTCGTGACGTCGATACTCCGATGGAGGCGGCCTGTGACACGCTCAGAACCATCGTGGAAGAGCTATCGATCCCGGCCACACTGGAGAATGATGCGTCACGCATCGAGACCGGCCGTGAACAGGCTGCTCTTTCTCGAGTGGACGAACTGCTCGCGTCGTTTACTGACTCGCAGCATTCAGGGACTGACCTCTCTCCTTCGGCGGCTCTCAACCGGGCGCTACGAGGGGCGACACTGCAAGGGTACACCGGGAGTACTGAGGACATCACGATCCTCGATCACCTGGATGCGGCGGGCTTTGCGTTCGAGCAGCTCTATGTCGTGGGGCTCACCACCGAGTATTTCCCCGCGATCACGCGCTATCCCGCATTTTTCGAACAGATGGTCGACGCGCACCCGATTCTCGAAGTACTCGACGATCGCCTTCGCGATCGATATCACTTCGCCATGTTGCTCGCGAACGCCGATGCCGTCACCCTGACTACGCCATCGACGGACCCCGACTCGACGGCTGTCGTGCGGTCGCCGATCCTTGACGAACTCAACCGGACCACCGGTCTCGAACCAGTAACTGGGACCGACAGCCGGATCGGCTCACGTGAAGACCTGCAGCGGGCGATCGCCCCACTCGAGCAGCGACGGGAAGCCGTCGACGCCGCGGGTCAGCAGGGCGATCTCACTCCTGCGCACACGGTCCGGGCAGATCGCGGTATTCACTGTGCGACTGAACGTGCCAATCCGGATCTCTCTCCTCGAGATGGCCTGCTCGATCCGGAGACGGCCGCAGAGGTATACCCGGAAGATGAGCGAGAACCCTACAGTGCGAGTCGTATCGAGCGCTACGTGAACTGTGGGTTCCAGTTCTACATGGACAACGTCCTCGATATCGACGACTCAGGGGATATTGAGCGAACGCCGGATCCACTGGAGACTGGCACGTTCGTGCACGATACTCTCGAGCGCTTCTTTGCCGAGTTACAAGAGAGTGAAGGAGCGACGGTCGATATTGGCGATCTCGACCAGTCGACGGTGGAAGCCCATATGCTCGAGATCGCCCTTTCCGAGCTGCGATCGGCGCCATTCGAGTATGAAGGGCTGTTCTACCGACGGTGGCTTGAACAGCTCTTTGCCGGGCTCGGCGACCGTGAGGACAACCCCTACTACAGCGATCCACGCCCACATGCGGGCGAGGATAAGGGGCTATTCGTCCGGTTCATCGAGCACGAACAGGAACAGGAGAGGGAGACGCTCCCTGCTTGGTTTGAGGTTCCATTTGGAGACGATCTCCATGGTGGCGGTGCCGAACGCTTCGAGATAGATCTTCCGAACGGGGAGAGTGTGGAGTTCCATGGCTATATCGACCGTATCGACGTTTCTGTCGATGAGGAGGAACCGGCTGTGGAGCTATTCGACTACAAGACTGGTAGCACGCCGCCAATGACGACAACCACTGGGGGCACGACCTTTCAACTCCCGCTCTACCTTCTCGCGGCAGAGCAAGTACTGGATAGCGATCTTGCGGATATGGGAGACCTCTCTGCAACGTACTACCAGACGAAGCCGCCGAACGACATCTACCAGCCGAAAGGTATCGAATCAAAGTTCGATTCGACTGCAGAACTCCAGCGGTTCCTCACTGACGTGATTCCCCAGCGCCTTCAGACACTCACGACGTCCATCGAACAGGGTCGCTTCCACACGACGTTACTCACGGAAGACGAAGCGAACTGCGAATACTGCGACTACCGGCGCTCATGCGACGTCAGACATCACCAACGCCGGGACCGTGTCGACCAGCTCGTGAGTGATCCGGAGACGTACGTTCCCGTTCGGGCCACCTCGAACGACTTTGAGGAGGTCTTTGGGGGTGAGGCTGATGACTAACGACCAGTCCGAAGTCGACTCTCAACCGCCGATAGCAGACGATACGGATACAGAGGAGATTCAGCTCACCGACGAGCAACAGGATGCGCTCATACTGGATCGCAATGTCACGATCACTGCTGGTGCTGGGACAGGCAAGACGACGACACTGACCCAGCGATATCTCGAGTTTCTGCGGTCGAACCCTGAAGCTACGCCTGAAAACGTCGTCACCATCACGTTCACACGGAAAGCAGCTGCTGAGCTTCAGAAACGAGTTCGGGAGGAGGTCTATGCCGAGCTTGAGGCGGCTGATTCGCCCGAAGAGTACGCCCGTTGGCGTGATGTGCTCGATGAAATCGACGACAGCTATACGCATACGATCCACGCCTTCTGTGCGCGTCTCCTTCGTGAGAACGCCATCCAAGCGCCAGTGCCGGTCAAGTTCGATGTGTTGGACGGGGATGACGCCGCTGACCTGCAGCGAGAAGTGGTCACTGACTATCTCGATAGCCACGAGCACGACCAGGATGTTGACCTCCTCTCTCGGCTCTTTGGGTCTCGCAGCAAACTAACCGACATCCTCACCGAGCTGTTGGATGCTCGCCCTGATAGTGAGGCGTGGCTCTCCGCTTGGCAGGACCGAGATGTCGATGATTATCTCGAGTTCCTCTGGGACAACGTCTGCGAACTGGACCCTGACCGGGCAACAGCGGTTCTGCAAGCCGACCCGGTGCAGGAGGCGTTCGAAACTGCCCACCGCTTTGCGGAGGCCGATCTCGATGTGGATGACGGCGCCGATGGTGTCGAAGTCCTTCGTGAGATTGCGGCTGTGGCCGATCGGGTTGGGGATACGACCGATGATCGAGCCCCCCTTCGACAGTGTCGTGCACTGTATGACATCCTCGAGAAAAGCTCAGGTGGGCTCTACGCCAGTGCGAGCTACCACCTGGTGGGAACGAAGGCGAATTGGAACAACGAGACTGATGCGTATGATGAGTGCAAGGCGTCACTCGAGCCACTTCTCGAGAGTCTCCAAGAAATCGAGGAACCGACTCGAACGGTCCCGAACGATCTCGATCGGAACAGTGCCCACTACGTGATCGCCCTCACAACGGTCTTTGCGGACACCCTCGACGCGTATGCTGCCGAAAAGACCCGACGCGACGCCCTCGACTTCCCGGATCTGATCGAGCGGTCGATCGCGTTCCTCGAAGATTCATCGGAGGTTCGTGAGTCGCTTCGGAACCAGTTTTCGGCAGTGATGGTCGACGAGTTCCAGGACACAGACCATCGCCAGTGGGAACTCATCTCGCTTCTGACTGGGCTCACCGATGACGACGTCGCGACGGATAACGTGTTCCTCGTCGGTGATAAGAAACAGAGCATCTACGGCTTCCGCGGGGCAGAAGTGACGACGTTCGATGCTGCGGCGGCCGATCTCGCTGCCCAGAATCGTCGACTCGACCGGGATGGGATTCCTGATGGCGAACAGGATTCACCGACAGCAATGGAACTCTCGGGGAACTTCCGCACGCTGGATGGAACCCTGACGTTCCTGAACGAACTCTTCGAGCGGGTCTTTGCGCCCCTTGAGGGAACCTATGCCGAGTACGAGGCAGAGCCCCAGTCTCTCTCGTTCGAACGGGACCGGATCGAGGCCGTCGACGATCTCACTGGCTCGGTTGAGTACCTCCTCGTTCCGGAAGACGACGATGATGCGGCTGCACTGCTCGGTAGCGATCATCCTGTCGTCGATGCCGCAGCCGAACACAGCATTGCGGGGGAAGCCCAGGCACTCGGTGATCGGCTTTCGACGCTCCTTGCGGACCCACCCACCATTGTCGACACCGAAACAGGGGAGCGACGGCCTGCCGAGCCATCGGACGTCGCGATTCTCCTTCGGCGTCGAACACACTTAGACCGGTATCAACGAGCGCTTGATGCGCATGACCTGCCGTACTCCGTCGTCTCTGGTGTCGGGTTCTACGACACACCCGAGGTGCAGGCGCTTACCAACCTCCTCCGAGTGCTTGCGGATCCGGACGATGACATCTCCCTCTATGGCGTCCTCCGGTCGCCGCTGTTCGGTTTCACCGACGGACGGCTGTCTGCCCTGTCGACAGGGGAGGGATCGCTGTGGGACGCTCTCCAGGCCACTGATGACCAACAGCTTGCCGACGCAGCCCAACTCCTGACCGACTGGCGAGAGCTCGCCGGCTGCGTCGATAGCGAGACGACTGAGGTGCTCCCCTGGAACCGGGTCCTCACGCAGGTGATCGACGACACGAGCTATCTCGTGAGCATCGCCGCCGATGAATCTGGACAACAGGCTGTTGCCAACGTCGAGAAATTCCGTGACGAAATCCGGGACTGGTCGGAAAGCGGGACGCGCACGGCGGCCAGCCTCCTTCGGCGGATCGATCGTCGAGTCGAACTCGATCCGCGTGAGGGGGAGGCAGAGGTCCCTGACGGAACCGAGGGGGTTCGCATTATGACCATCCACGCTGCGAAGGGCCTCGAGTTCCCGATCGTGACAGTACCGGATCTTGGTAGCGACCTCAACTTCGGGCAGAGCATCGATGATCACGGTCACGTGCGACTGATCACTGACCACGACGCCGAGCCGTTCTTGACGGTCAACGGCCCCTCGCCGGCGGACCCGTTTGAAGACGAGAATACGACTGCTCACCGATACGCCGACGATATCGAGCGCCCCCAAGAACGAGCCGAGGCGAAGCGATTGCTGTACGTCGCTTGCACGCGTGCTCGTGATCACCTACTGCTGTGTGGCACACACAAGTTCGATAGCGTCGACGATGAGCCAGCCCTCGCGAGCGTTCGTGATCCCGATGAGGCAAAGACATGGCGTGACTGGCTCCAGCCCATCCTTTTCGACGACGATGAGCTCCTGCCAGCGGTCATCGACGACGGTGAGGCACAGACACAGCTCGGAGAGGCGACGTATACGGTCCGGCTCCCCGGCGGGAGTGTCCAGTGGACTCCCGAGAAAGTCGAGGCCGACTCAGAGTTCCCCCGTATCGAGATCCCCGACCAGCCCCAGTCAGAAGAGCAAACCCGTGTGACGGCGACCCAACTCGTCGACGCAGCTGAGGAGTCTGCTGACGGCCAGGCGACTAGCGGTACTCAGAGAAGCTCTGCGGACGGGTCGGACCTTCCTCGAAATGAGTTTGGGACGATCGTCCACCGGGTGCTGGAGTTCGACGCACCGCGCTCCGAGTGGCCAATGCTGATCCGCCGTATCGCCGGTGTGAACGGGTTCACGGTGACTGACGAGACGATCGACGCGGTGATGGAGCACGTCGACGATGCAACGTCGTTCCTCGATGAACTCGCTGCGGCTCACCCTAACACGGAGACTCATGAGGAACTCTCTGTCTCCGTCGACGTTGGCTCGCTCCGGATTGTCGGAGACATCGATCACCTTCGAGTCACACCAGAGGCGTACATCATCACTGACTACAAGACGAATCGTTTGACCCGGCGAACAACGGGCGATATGGCCGATCACTACCGGCCGCAGTTGATGAGCTACGCACTCGCGTTGCTCCAGTCGGACCCCAGCAGAGCGGTTGTTGCGAACCTGCGGTTTACCACAGTTGGGAAAACGGAGTCGTTCCGCTGGACGAGTGACGATCAGGAAGCGCTCGTGCAGGAGCTTCGATCACTCGGGGAGACGATCGAATCGAGCTGAGAGGGCGGCTTGCTACCAAGACGTAGCAAAGCTTTTCGAACACCCTACGCAATCAGCAGGTAACATGACTAACGACGGAGAGGCTCCCAAATCGCTAGCTATCGAGGGGAATCTCCCGCTGAAGGCTGTCGGTATCGAGAACATGAAGGAAAATAACCCGAAGCACATGCCGCCTCATCGGTATCTGCATCCGTGGTTTGCTCGCCGTCCAACTCCTGCAGCACGATTGGCGATTCTCGCTTCCCTTCTCCCGCAGTCGGTTTCTAATGACGAAATTCTCGATCTGATGCAGATTGGCCCCAAGGAGGGTGTCGAGAACATCTCCGAATACGTCGAGTCGAAAAAGGCGACAGAGGACAGTCGGAGTGGAACGCTTGGTGAGCACTACGGATATGATCGCCCATTCACGAGCACACCAAGCGAAGAGCAGCGCCAGGAGCTCCATGAAACACTGACCGATCACTGGGGGGAGGTACCGAATGTTCTTGACCCGACAGCAGGCGGTGGGGTCATTCCCTTTGAGTCGCTCCGATATGGGCTCCCCACGATGGCTAATGAGCTCAACCCGGTTCCAATCCTCATTCTCAAATCGATGGTGGAGTTTCCACTCAGCATCGGATCGATTGAGGATGACCTTCGGAAGTGGGCGAACGAAATCGACGAGCGAGCGACAGACGCCCTCCAGGACTTTTTCCCTACCGTCAAGGAAGGGAGGGAGATCTCCCATTATGCAGTTACCTACTCGGTCTCGTGTCCATCGTGCGGATGTGAGATGCCCATGGCTCCCTCGTGGTGGCTTCTCAAGCGATCCGCTTCGAAGGGTGTTGCTGTCCGGCCAGAGGTTACGAACGGGGAAGTCGAATACGAACTCGTTCAGTTGCCAGAAGACGTTACGAAATCAGAGTTCAACCCACAAGATGGGCCGCGATCCCGTGGCAGCGTCTCCTGCCTAAATTGCGATGTTGTCACTGAAGACGATGAAATCAAAGAGCGATTCAAAGAGGACGATTTCGAATACGAAATCCTCGGCGCGAAATACATCGACCGAAACGGGAAATCGGGCTATCGAGCGCCTGTCCCAGCTGACTATGAGGCCCTTGAGCGAGCAAAGGAGAAAACCAACTCGGACTTCGAGCTGTTTGACTTACTCACTCACCAGATTCCTGCAGGTAAAGAGACTGAGCGAACCGGTCGCCACGGAATCAACGAATGGCGGGATCTGTTCTCGCCCCGCCAGCTCGTCGCCCATTATGAGTATCTGCAGGCGTTCGAGGAGTGCAAGGAAGAGATTCGATCGCAGTATGATGAGGAAACGGCGACGGCCATCTCTACGATCCTCTCACTCTCGGCGAGTAAGCTGATCGATCGGAACTGCAGGCTTTCGCCTTACAGCATTAACAGAGGATATCCGGAAAACGCACTGGGAGGGAAGAGTTACGCGTTCCAGTGGCTGTTTGTCGATAACAACCCCTCTGCTGGCGACCAATGCTACCTTGACGTCGTCGACCGCGTCGTGAATTCATATGAAGACCTGGTAGCACAAGTCGAAGATGCGAGCGATGAGCCAGCGACACTGACGAACCGGGACGCAGCAGACCTCCCGTACGATGATGGATCGGTGCAGTCTGTCATCATGGATCCCCCGTACTACTCCAGCGTGATGTATGCTGAACTGTCCGACATCTTCTATGTCTGGCTTCGTCATTACCTCGGTGATACCTATCCGGACATGTTCGAGGGGCGGTTGACGGAAAAAGAGGAGGAAGCAGTCGCAAATCCAGCGGGATTCGACCAAGTGTCGGGCGATACCTCATCCAAGAAACAGCTGGCGAGAGAGCGGTACGAGCAGAAGATGGCGGACATATTCACTGAGGCCAACCGCGTCCTAGAGGATGGGGGGGTCATGACCGTCATGTTCACACATAAGGAAACGGACGCCTGGGATACGCTCACTCGATCGCTTATCGATTCAGAGTTTACCATCACCGCGACCCACCCGATTACGAGTGAAATTCCGCATCGGATGGACGTCCGAGGCGGAGGATCTGCTGATAGCACTCTGCTGCTTGTCGGGCGGAAAGTTCCCCAGAAATCTTCCGACGAGGTGTCTCTCTGGTCTGACGTGAGATCGGATACTCGGGAAGCAGCAGAGCGTGCTGCACGAGACTTGCTCGAGTCGGGTCTCAGCCTCACAAAGACGGACATTATCATCAGTGCATTCGGCCCGACTCTCCGTGTCTTTGCAGATGCATACCCCGTTGTCGATGATACTGGCGATGAAGTACCACCGAAACGGGCGTTAGAGGAAGCAAGAGAAGCTGTAACGCAAGTACTCGTCGATGAATTCCTCAATGTGGAGGGAGTGAGTGAGATTGATGACGTCTCCGAGTGGTACGTCTTGTGTTGGCTCGTTCATGGCCGACAGACGATTCCGTACGATGAGGGGCGACAGCTCGGTATCGGCCTGGGAATCGACATTGACGAGATCAAGCGAAGCACTAAGGTGTGGGGGAGGAGCCGGGGTGACATTCAGTTGAAGATGTACAGTGACCGAGTGCAGAACGCTCACAAGAAGCCAGAAAACCGCTCGAGTCGGAAACCGGTTGACCCGGATTCCCTGTCGTTCCCCCACGACCTCGATAAGGTGCATGCTGCGATCGAGATTTACGACACTCAGGGCGAATCCGCGTGCTGTGATTGGCTGCAAGAGCGAGGGCTCGACTCGGATCCAACGTTCAAGATGACGATCAAATCACTCCTACAGGTGATTCCCAAGGACACCGATGACTGGGAGCTGATTCGCAACTTGACGGTTGGCCGAACCCAAGACCTGCTCGGCCTCGATATTGATCCGAGCCTCTTCCAAGATGCCGGGGATGATGGGACACAGACGAAGTTGACTGACCTCTAACCCTGATGTTAGAGGACAGTTTGGAGATCGTCAATGTCGTCGCATCTGGGGCGTTCGACAGAGAATTCGATCTTGCGTCCTTAGCAGAGCGGCTAAATCAGGTATCCGGAATCGACGCCAGCCACGATGAAAGCAGTAGCTCCCTCTATATCGATTTTGCCGGAGTCAAGCCTCTCTGTGTCATGTATATGTCTGGGAGCTACTCGATCAGGGGTGGTGGCTCCGTCGAGGGCGTCGAATCCGTACAGCAGAAACTGATGGCGGTGCTTCGGGAAGCCGGCATCTCTACAGATCATCGTGAGCCATTCGAGGTGAAGAACATCGTCTGTATCGGCGAACTCGATGAACAACTCGTCCTGGGAGACATTCAGAAATCCAGCTCGTTTGACAATGCTGAGTTTGAGCCGGAGCAATTTCCTGGGCTAATATATCGAGACCCAGAGACCGGGGGCACGGCAATCATATTCAGCAATGGGAAGGTGAATATCACCGGACTGCGTTCGCCAGAATCGATCAATCAGCTGTTCGAATTTGTCAGAGAGAACATCTAGAACGGAGCTACCTGCGGTTTCTCTACCTGCTCTGGTCCTGACGTTCCTTCAAAACCAAGTTCTGTACTGGGAAGGGGTTTTCTTCGTGATCTGACTGCTCCTTGTCGACGTAGTGCCACAGCCTTCCATCGGTTTCATACAAGAACGACTCACCGTTTGCAGCTTCTACGCGGACCCGTTCGCCCACGTTCTCGTCGTCTTCCCGTGCAAGGACGGTAAGCGGCTCGACTGGCCACTCAAAGAAGCTCACTTGATCGCCCGGTTCGAGGCTCTCGAACGTCTCCAGGTCGCCATCGGCGGGTTCGCGTGAATCGAGTTTGGGATCGTGAACAACCGTCATAGTAGACTGAGCACCGCGTGGTGACTTAGTTTTGCGGTCCGTTGTTGGTTCCATACTCACTATTAACCAACTCCATACCATCAATCTATTGGTTAATAACTGCGTATTGTAACTCACCTTCGCAAGATCTAGCAGTAGCCCTGGCTAGTCAGGTCATGGGCCTAGACCAGTTCCAGTACGACCAATACCACAGTCAGGACGAGTAGAGCGACTGTGAGCCACCGTACTCTGTTCTGCAAACGGAGATTCTCATCGGTCGCCGCAAGTTGGGTCCGACTTTCGATCGCAGACACGATCGATTCGACTTTTTCGCTGACCCGCTGGTAGAGGTCATCTAGTTGCTGAAGTGTGTGCTCTGAGTTATCCTCAAGATACGTGATCACCGACTGCGGTTCGTCTTCCGTATCCCCCAAACGTCCTAGCCCCTCTGCTAGTGGAAGCGGAACATCCCGAGGCGTACCGAATTGATTCGTCCCTTCGTCCGCTCGTTCGGTAAAGCCTCCTTTCAATGAACGATATTCTGCTTCGAACCGGGTTGAGAAATCTGTGTACTCGAGCTGAAGGCTTTGGACTTGCTTTGATACCTCCAGAACGTTGCTCACCTCGGGCTCAGACGACGATAGTGACGAAAAGAACTCTCGACGGGAATCGGCCTTCTCATCGATCTCCTGTAAGTCAGCCCATCGACTATCCCCCCACGCATGCAGCCGATAGTATCGCTGGAGGAATGAAAACTCACTATACCAGGCTGGGGGAACCCGGATTTCCTCGAGAGGGCCTGATTCTGGGTGGGGATTGTTACGAATCACGGCGAGACCCTGGTACGGATTCATTGCCGATGTAGGGGACACGAAGTGACGACCATTGACCAGAGACGGACCGCCCGACAGCTGAAACCCGAAGGATGAGAGAACTTCCATCTCCTCTTCGATTCTCTCGCGAAGCTCGCTAGCTTCGATTTCTTCATCGGGGAGTATCTCCTCCCCGGCCCATTCTGCATAGAATACTCCGTGATGTCCAACTTCGGTCTGATCGACCAGTGTCGGTAGTTCTTCTAGGAGCCCACTGATCTCCGCTTGCAGGTTTCGAATCCCCGATCGATAGTCGCTCTCGATCACGTCCTCAATCTGTGCCGGTGAGAGTACTGCAATCGTCGTGACGTCCAGTAGTCCCTCGATGTTTGAATCGACGATCGTGCGGACTGATCGGAAATCACTCTCCGACTCGACTGCGTTTTCGTCGTTTCCACCGACATGGTGATGCCACACTCCTCCACCGCCCATGTAGGGGCCACCGTACTCCGCTAACTCTTCCCCATAGATCGCGGATAAGCCCGATAGTACATCCTCCTCGTTCTCTTTCAGAGCAAAGTCCCAAAAGACGATCGCAGCAAATCCGATGGGGTCCTCGCTTTCTTGGGCCATATTCAGAGCCCTCCGAACAGTTCTTCCAGTTCTGGCGTATCCACATCGTTCATCCGGATATGGGTGAGTAGACCGGCCGTATCGGACTCCGTCTGAACGCTATCGGTGAAGAGATAGCCAGACACTGGGATCTCAGACTCGATTAGGAACTCTCCGTCCCACCGTGCGAGATGGAGGTACTCCTGTAGCTGTTCGAGCCCGTCTTTGAACCGCTGCGTTCCTCTCGTATACTTCGCTTCCCCGATTCGAACCTCCGCTAATTCTTGCTCCGAGCCCGCGTCTGTGAAGCGTAACCAGAGTAGGTCGGGCTGACCCTGGTAGTACCTTTCGTGAGGGTTCCCGTCCAGGAGTTCCCGTTGTGCATCCCACGTTGCCCGTTTGGCAGCGAGCTGTTGACGAATCACTCGTGGAACGGTTTCAGAGAGTTCGTCGTCCGATGGCATCGGATAGCTCAGATTCAGTGGTTCTCCCTGGTTGTTGTAGATCTCCACGTGCCCATCTGGCGTTTTCAACCGGGCGAACTCGCTCATCCCGGGCTCGATCTCTGCGAGCATTGGCTCGCCGATGGTTTGTGCGTCAATGACCTCGAACAGGCAGTAGAGCTCGAATAGCGTCGACGTCTCCGCGGGAGCGATAAGCGTCTCGCGATAGATCTCCCGGACGTCGTCATTCGTCAGCCGATCTGCGAGGAAATCCTGATAGCAACGATAGAGACGATATGCCTCGGTATAGAGTTCATGCCGGGATCGGCGGACTGTCTCCAGCTCACGCTCAGTTAACGAGATTTCTTCGGGTGCGGGCAATGCCCGCAGGTGGACGTGCTCTTCGAGGGTTTTGCGAAGCCACGCTGCGGAGCGTTCTTGCTCCGGTTGCCAGGCAGGATCGAGTTCCTCCAATCGCTCGACGCCTGCGAGTATGATCCCGAGTAGCTTCTTGACTAACTGATTCTCAGGTGTCTGTACCTGGGTTACCTTCGTTCGGATCGTGAAGACCGTCGGATCAGTAAACCCCTGCTGTGCTTGCCGAGTAATAGTCTCCTCCCAGTCGACTTGTCCGTGGATTGCGCCCCGAGTCTTACGGCGTCGTGTCGTCGTCGTCATCTTGAGCTGTCGAAGCCGGGAGGGAAGGGCTTCGAGGAACCGCTGGACGCGTGATGACAGGACGAAGTGAATCTGCTTGACTCTCTCCGGGTCGGTGAAATCGAAGTCCTGCGGGTTGAGTGTCTGCGGGAGTTTGGTCGCCTCAATGTGCCCTGCACCGAGATATGCCAGCAGCTGCTCTGTGACTCGCGAGCGGATCGTCTCGGGCGATAGCCGCGTCTGGCTCATTCGTCCGTCGACGTGATATCGAGGTCAGTCAGATCGAATCGGTCGCGCCCCTGGCGTTCCAAGACGCTGCGATCGATGGCTAGCTGTATGGTCTCCTCCCCGGTAGCGGTTTGAACCACATGCTCGTCGGTGAGATCACTGAAGAATGCCTCCTGTTTCTCTCTCCGGACGCCGTTCAGCTGTGGGAGGATATACGTCGTAATTGCAGACGTCAGTGCCATGCTGGCGTCGCCGCCTTCGTGGGCATGCAGGTGATCGATCATGTCCTTGATGATCGCTGGCCCGATCGCACGATATTCGTTGATGAGCGCCCAGACGACCGAGAGCTCTGCATGCCGACGTTCCATGGTCTGTTTCAGCTCCGGCTCCGAGTTACCCCGCATCCACGTCGTTGTGTAGTTAGGCCCCGAAGCAGGATCGAGATGCCGGCCGTCGATGCGGTCATCTGCAAGTCTGAGTGCCGGTGATGGGACGTGAACGAACGCGAACCGGCGCATGAAGGCAAAGGAGAGGTCATACAGACTCGCTTTGTCTTTCGTGTTCATGGTCCCGATCAGCCGCCACGCTGGCGTCACAGGATAGCGATCACGTGAGGCGTGGATTGCTGCCCGAGTTGCACCATCCGTATCCGCGTCAACCCAATCGAGTCGGACCTGTTCATCACGCTCGTACGGGAGCTGGACCGAGTCTTTCGAGAGCACCGAAAACAGCTGGCCGAGCGATTCGTCGATGTTGGCCCGGTTGAGTTCGTCGATGACGAGCCAGTCGTTTCGGATCCGGTCGGTCTCTGGATCACGGAAGCAACTCAAGAACAGCCGTGGGGCGAACGTGAGTTCGGTCCCACCCTCTGACGGTGATGGCTCGTAGCCACCGATCGTGTCGTAGGTCGTCCAGGCACTGGTGGCAGTGGTGAA
>SDGW01000604.1_pt1 | contig 15139 bp, 24 predicted proteins | sample 2873831 | NCBI WGS metagenome assembly SDGW01 (sample SAMN08132700, study PRJNA421101) | hypersaline lake metagenome | isolation source: celular fraction 0.22 microns magnesium sulfate-rich crust from ephemeral... | place: Spain: Penahueca Lagoon, Toledo | collected 2011-07
TCGAACCGGCCGTACGGATCGTCCTGCAGCCCGTCCTTGTCCCAGTTGGCCGAGAACGGGAAATTAGCGAGGACGTAGTCGAACTTGGTGAGGGTGGTGTCATCTTCCGTGAACAGCGGTTCACTAAGCGAGTCCTGTCGCTTGACCTTCCCCTTCAGCCCGTTGAGGAACAGGTTCATCTTCGCGATTGAGGCGATGTCGGGGTTGACCTCCTGTCCCGTCATCGTGAGTTGGGAGGGATCGCCATCCTGTTCTACCCGAAAGTGATGGGCTGCCTCAACAAGGAAGCCAGCTGAACCGCACGTCGGGTCATGGAAGGTGTCGCCCGCTTCGTAGGGCGCGAGTAGCCGCACCATCATCTGGACAATCTGCGGGGGCGTGAAGAACTCGCCACCGTCGCGTCCCTCCTCGGACGCGAAGTGACGCACGAGATCCATGTACGCCTCACCGAGCATGTCGTCGGGGAGACGCTCCTGACTCAGGTTGTGGGTGCTGAGGTGTTCGACGAGCCGGATGAGCTTGCCGTCAGACTCAGCGAGCGCCTCCTCCGACATGAACTCCGAGCGAAACACGCCGTCGAGCTGGTCAGGGTTCGCGGTCTCGATTTCGGTGAACGCCTCGTCGATGAACGACGCGACGTTCTCCTTCTGGCTACGGAGATCCTGCTCGGCGTCCTTGCCCTCCCACTCGTAACCGGCAGGGAGTGCATCGTCGTCAGCCTCCCACAGGTATCCCTCCGGAATCTGGAAGTCGTGGAACGCCTCGTCGCGAGCGAGCTCGGCGTCCTCGAACTCCTCGAGGTTCGCTGCGTACTCGTCGACGAAGGTGTCGCTGATGCTCTTGTAGAACACCAGCGGGAGGATGTAGTCCTTGTAGTCGGTCTTGTCGACCGTGTTGCGGATGATGTCCGCACACTTGAACAAGTGCTTCTCGAGCTGGTCGGTCGTGAGGTTGGTCGTCGGCTGGCTGTCGGCGAGCGTCCGCTGATTGGGGTCGTCAGTCATGCGTTGTTGGTGAAGTAGGTCGTCATCGTTGCCGCCGGCGTGTCGCCGGGGAGGTACTCTGCGATGTCCGCGTGCGCGTCCGCGAGGGCGTCAAGGCCCGCGTGGACGCGGTCGAGGGCGACCGCGAGCTGGAGCAGGGGGCGCACCGTCTCCCACGCCGGGTCGTCCCGTCCCTCGAAGTCCGGGTGCGTCACGACATGGGTGGCCGCGCTCCGCACCAGCTGATCGGCGTGGAGCATCACCTCGCGAACTGTCTGGATGCGGCTGTCGTCGAGCGCGTCAACGAGCGCCGCGACGAGGACGTCGAGGAGGAGGTCGTTGCCTTCGAACGTGTCCCGGAGGCCGCGCTTGGCGGCCGTGCGCGTCTCGTTGTACGCGGCCACCTCGTCAGCGAACCGGTCGGACTCGGACTCACGGGCGAGGAACCGGTCGACGTGTTCGCGGTACAGCGCCAGCAGTTCCGCCTCGACGATCTCGTACCGGCGCCCGTCCGTCTCGCGCACGAGGTCGGTCTCCACGAGCTTCCGACAGTTGTTGGAGATGGCGCCCTTCGAAACCGGGAGCAGTTCGTCGAGGTCGCTCTGCCTTGGGGCCGTTCCGTCGCGGAACTGTAGCTTCGCGATGGCCGCCACGATGTCCGTCTGCGTGCGGCCCTCCCGGGCGTCGAGCAGGGAAGTCGCCGGCATCCTCACTCCCCGAAGGCCTCCGTCGGGACGGCGTGGGCTGCCGTCTCGTTGAGGTCGGTGATGGTCACGTCCACGACGTCGCCCTCCTCGTACTCTGCAGGGTTGTCCACGTCGACGAAGGTCTGCACCTTCTTGATCTTCCCGCGGAGCGTCGATTGCGGCCGCCCCTGAACCTCTTCGACGACGAGGTTGAACTCGTCGCCCCGGTCGAAGGGGATAGAACAATCCTGCGCCTCGACGTGGGCCGTCTGCTTTTCGAGCAGTTCGGGGTTCAGGCACCCCTCGACGGCGTCGAGGCGGGCCTCGAGGTCGTCCTGTCGGTTCTGGAGCGCGGTGACTTCCTCCTCGACGGTCTCTTCGAGGGAAGTCACGTTCGAGGCTAGCTGTCCGAGTGCCTCGCCGAGGTCGTTGATCTCGGCTTGTAGGTCGGTCTCCTCTAGTTCGTCGATGCGGCCATCGAGAGCGTCCACGTGGGCCGAGAGAGCGCGGAGATCGTCGTCGATCTCCGGAATAGCCGAGCACAGCACCGCGAGCGTCTCTAGCTCAGTGGAGAGCCCCTCGAGACCTCCAACGCTACGTCCGGTTTGACCTCCAAGACTTTGAGCGGACATCACGATTCACAATTGTTTCGGGGGTTACTTAGTACTTATGGATAGAGAACTTCCGCATATTGGGGAGAGTTTAGCATCCCTGACTCAGGAATATATGGCAGTTATAGCGCCTGTGGATTAGGATTCTACATTTATTGGGTTTGGAACAGGGCGGCTAGTCGAGCGGCGGGCGGAGATCTCGCCAGCGGAAGTCAGCTGTGGTGCCATCCTCAAATTCGATACAGTAGATAACTCCGTCTCGTTCGTCGCCGGTTTCGGCTGGGGCGTCGTCCTCGATGACCGTAGTGACGGTGCCGTGGCGGCCGTGGTACTGGTCGTGGTCGAGATCGGTTTCGTCGGGAATGTCGACGCGGACGCGGTCGCCGGTGGTGAATCGCTGTGTCATTCGTCGGTTTGTCGGTGGCGTTCAGGTGGATAGAACAGGACGTTGACAGTACGGAAGGGGTTGTACCACGAGACCGGTGCCACGTCAACCTCGAGACCCCAGTGTTCGGCCCAGTTGATGATGTCAAACCAGCCGTTGCGCTGCTGTTGGTCAGGATCGGCGGTCTTCGAGGGAGTGTAGTTGAGGACGTTGCCGGGGTAAACGTGCATCGAGTAGACGGCGGGCTCGCCGTCCCCATCGAGCCAGAGAGTGGCGTGGTCGGAGTGGGGCGGCTGGTGCGGCGGCTCGTCGCGGGCACCGATCTGCTCCAGTTCGCGGTCGACCCACGAACGCGTGTTCGAGCAGGTGCATTCGTCCTCGCCGGTAACGAGGCGACGGATGCAGGCCGTGTCGGCTGGCCGGTCGACGCCGGCGCGGTTCTGGAAGCGGTCGCGGAGATCGGCGGCGAGGAGATTGCCAAGGACGCGCCAGAGGTCGTCCTGTGGCGGCAAGTCGTCGGTCTCTCGGTAGGCCTCGATGGCGTCCGCGAGAGCGCGATAGTCGTCGTTCGTCCGCGTCTCGATCTTTACGTCGGGGCCGTGATCTCGTTCAGTCATCTGTTTGCTTCTGGGTCGCTGACTATCCTTAAGCATCCGTCTGATCACGAGTTCTCGTCCAGAAGGCCAGCTGCTTCTCTAGCCTCGTCGACACCTCCAAATCGATCAAGGTAGGTCGAATAGGTGTACTCTCCACGATCCTCGATCTCGGTCACGGTTGGTGGATGGCCGAGATTGTCGGATAGTCGACGCAACTCTTCGAGGAGTTCCTCCCGTGGGATCCGTCCATTTTGTATCTCTATTCCCGCCGCCTCGAGTGCCTCGTCAAGGCTGCCGAACCGCTCGCGGTAGGGGTCATACGAGTACTCCCCCTGCTCAACCAGCTCAGCCTTCGTTGGAGGATGTCCGAGTTCGTCGGTCAACCGCTGAAGCTCTTTGGTCAACTCTTCACGGCGGATCCGTCCTTCTGGGGGCTCAATGCCAGCAGCTCGGAATGCTTCTTCGAGCCCGCCGAATCTGTGATAGTAGGTTTCGTAAGCGTACTTCCCCCGCTTGCTGATCTGCTCCCTTCTAGGTGGGTATCCGAATTTATCGGTCAACCGCCGCAGTTCATCGAGGAGGTCTGAATCCGATACGAAGGACGGATTCTCTTCCCAATCCACGGGTTGATCGGCGATCTCGTACAGGGGCCTCAGCATCGACCTGTTCCGTTCGGGCATCCCCATCAGTTCAGCCACCGTATCAGATTCAAAGCCCTTCGAGATCAGCAGGACTGCGAACGTCTTTCGGAGCGCGGTGAATCCAAAGTCGCGTGACAGCCCTGCCTCCTCCTTGATGTCGTCCATCAATTTGTACGGCGTTCCTGTACCAGTGAATGGGATCGAGTCGTATCGGTCAAACCAGAGAGACATCGCTTCGACGGCGATCTCCTCGTGGACTGGGATCGAACGGACTCGACTCGGTGCCTCAGGAGTCCACACGCCGTTCGGCTGGCATTGGTAGCAGGACTTGCATCGGGTTTCTATTCGCTTCCCGGAGTAGGGCTCGAAGCGGGTCGTGCCTGCGCACGGACTCTGTTCGGGGACATGAATAGTGATAGAATCAGGGTCATCTCGATCCGAGTAGACGATCCAGTTGCGGCGCAGATGCGTGAACTCTGAGAGGGTGAGTCCGCTGTAGGGGATGATGTGGCTAAGGAGGCGGTGTCGATATGAGAGACATGATGCTGCCTCAACCACCGCCTCAAGCTGGTCTGGCGTGAGCGGCTCCGTAGATCGGTGCTCGTCCCCCATCCTTCACCACTTCTCGTCGAATTCGTCTTCGAGGTCAGCGCCGACGAATTTGTAGTAGGGATCAGTTGACGAGGTTTCTGCGTGCCCCATCACGTCTCTCACATACCGCTGGTCGAACTCTTTCCGCGCCAGCATCGTCGCGTAGGTCGTTCTGAGGTCGTGGGCCGTGACCTCACGGTCGATATTTGCTCGTTCACAGATACTCTCTATTCGGTTGTTGACGGCATTGTGGAGAATCGGGATTTCATCGTTTTGCTCAAACCACCATTCGAGAATGTCGATAGTATCCTCGTCTCGGATGGGGATCGTTCGCCCACCGCCGGCCTTGGTCTTCGGGTGCCACTTTCCATCGTGGTAGTCCTTACCCTTCCCCTTACTTTGCCCGACCCAACTGGGCGTGTTTTCCCGACATTTCCTGCAGGACGAACCGCGGTCGTGAAGGTTCGCTCCCTCTGCGTTGTTTTCTCCCGTCGCTCCGACGCCACCGGTGCAGACCTCTCCATAGGGAACGACGATTCGGAGAGTGCCTCTATCCGAGTACTCCAGCCAGTTGGCCCGCATATGATGGAACTCGGCATTCCGCATCCCACTGTTGAGGAGAACAAGGCCGGTGAGTTCTTCCTTCGGTTCATCTGCCTCGGTCGCCGCCTCGTGAAACCGTTCAGCTTGGTCAACATTCAGCGGCCAGAAATCTTCCCCACCGATGTTGGTTGCTCTCGGATTCTTGGTCATCCGGTCATCTTTTGCTGAGTTGCAGACGGAAAAGGGTCTGTGTGCAACCGCTGCTCTCCTCCCATTTTTACATACCCATAAAAATGTTGACCCATATAGGGTTTACAACTTGCAGATGGGGTAGAATCTACTATGCAAGATTTGGTTGTCTCTAATACCCGAAATCAGGCGTTAGAGACGACGTATCAGAATTATTATTTTTATCTTGCAGATGTAGACGGTGACATCTGCAAGATTTGGCAGGCGTAGTACCTCTTCTAAGAGAGGGTTAGTAGGCTGCTATCCCCAAAGTTCGGGGAAAGAAGAAGCGACAGACGGACATAGGAAATAGAACACCCCTACTATAGAATCTGATACGACGAAGATGATTTCAGAACTGTTGCAGACGTGAATAAGAGAGCTATACTTGACTCTATTCATGCGAAAATCGCAGCAAGACCACTTGAAATCTTCCAATTCTCGAGACTGCCAAGATGAACTCTTCATCGGAACCGAGGGGTGCTTATTGTCGAGAGACATCAACTATCCGATAGTTATTAGGGTATCCGCTGCTGCGGGGCCCATCGTGATGCCAACAGCATCCATCGAACTCCCACAGGAGTTCCATGATCTCATTGAGGAACAGATCGCCGACCACGACCAGTTCGATACCGTCGACGAGTTCATAGCCCAAGCGACCGCCGAGAAGCTCCAGCAAGAGGCGAAGGAAGAACACCGCAAGCAGGGCACGTACACCGACGGCCCGATCACCGAGGAAGAACGTGAACTCCACCGCCGGCTGGTCGACCTCGGCGTGGTCGAGCGAGATCCCGTGCTCCTCGATGAAGTGTAGCAGCAGGACTATCTAAGACCGGCTGCACGCCGGCATTTATCTGACTGTAATGGTGCTCTCAGGGTATGACACGAGTGGAGAACACCGACGAAGCCGAGGTGCTACTGGTCGAGGAGTACGATGTCCCGCAGAACCTCGTTGACAAGTTGTTCGAGGAGATGGAGACCGCTGCATCTGCGCTCATCGAAGAGTACGACGTGATCGACGTCGACGCATCTGTGGTTGAGGAATCGCTGATGTGTGGGTTCGCAGAGGCCATTGCGGAGTCCATCGATCGTGACGTGCGAGAGCCCTCGGATGTGCGCGGCCTCGTCGATGACCTCAAGCGCAACCCAGTCTCAAGTGCGTCGACGGTCGCCGGGCGAGTCGCTACGCGGAACGAGGATATGATGCGAGTCTCGGAAGCGATTCTCACCTCACGGTGAAATCACAAAGGGAAACCCCCAATGCCACCGTTCGAGTCTTCCTCTGGCCATCGGTTTTCATTCACGACGCGGAGCGGTCAGAGTTCTACTCGCCGTTAGAATGAGTGTCAGACCGGACGCTTACCTGCCCAACTCGTTCCGTACCGCCGAGTAGAGGAAGTCCTCCGCGTCCCGGTACATCGGGTCGCCTTCGACCTCCTCCTCGATCATCTGCCACAGGTCTTCCGGCACCTCGACCTGCCGGCCGCCCGTCCGCGCCTCCCGCAGCGCCTCGAGATCGATGTCGTACGCGTCCTCATCGTAGTGGGCGTTGAATGCGGCGTCGGCCGCCTCGAGGTCGGTGTGAGCCTCGGGGACGTCCGGCGCCGACTCGGCCTCGTTGACCACCGCACGAAGGTTGTACTCCTCGTACGCCTCACGCACGTCGTCGACGAAGTCCCAGTACTCCTCGACGGACGCCGTCTGCCGATTGGGGGCGTCGTAGCCGAGCGCCTCCATCCCGAGCACGGCCCGCTTGTTGAGAATTGCGTAGGTGTCCGGAGCGAGGACGTGGAGTAGTTCGGTCGCGGTGGCCCAGCCGAAGCCGTCGAGTTCCAGCACCTCCTCGAGCGCGTCGGTGTCCTCCAGAGCCTGCTCGACCGCGGCAGCGACCTCGTCGGGCATCTGGTCATCGAAGACGATGTCGTCGACGTAGTAGTCGATGCTTCGGCGAGGCTCGGTCGCCCAGAAGCCGTCGTGGGCGACCAACTCCGCGAACGCGTCGCGCGTCGGGTTCTCAAGGAACGCCTCAGCCAGTTCTCGCTTCTCCTCGATCTCGTCGTTCCGGTCAGGGTAGTACGTCATTTTGGTTACCTCCGTTCTTTCTTGTGCGTCAATCCAGCTCGCCCACGGCCAATCTTCAGCTCGGTATAGAGAAGGAGAACACATAAATATTGCCCTGATTAGAGACAGAGATTTCCCAGTTTAGAAAAATCTTAGAGAAATACGGGATCTGCATGGGAAATCCGTCGAACGACGCGAACGAAGAACGGACGACAGGCTACAGGGTTGTCTCGACGCCAATAGCGCAGAAGAACGGAATGCAGCGGCGTAAACGGCTTACTCCGACGTTGCCGTGTTGAGCGGCACCCACTCCCCACTCTCGTCTTGGTACTCCCACCACGTCGGCCCGCGGTACCCGCTGTCACGAGCATCCGTTCCGCGAACGTCGCGATCCGCTTCGCGGGCAGCTCCCGATGGGCTCCACAGTTCCCCATCGTACTCGAGCTGGCCACCCCGCACCGTCGCCTCGACCGTCCGGCCGTCGTACTCCCCACGGTTGTACTGGTGCCGTACTACAGTCCCGTCTTCTAACGCCCGAGCCGCCGGGTTCCCTCCTTCAGGTCGTTCTCTGCTGAAGGTGGTAGTGCGGTTCTCTCGATCCTCGCGGGCGGCCTCCTCGTTGAGATGCTCCAGCACGCGAGCCACGATGTCGTTCCACGATTCGTCCCGGTTGCCGTACTGGCCGAGTTCCCGGTAGAGATCCTCGTCCAAGTTGATGGTGCCTGCCATCACCTCACCATTCGGACACCTGAAGTATAAAGTTTGTCCTGAGTTTGCGAGGAGATGATTAGTAATACACATCCTGAGTTTGGGACAGAGAACTCCGCAGGAGATTCTGTTCGACTGAACACCGTGAGTGTTCATGAACACTTAGAGTGTTCAGTTGAGTTAGAGCCGTTCTCACAGCAGTTCTGCCTAGTGACGAGATCAAGGTAGTCCGAGTTTCCGATTCCGTTAATGAAGTCGGAAACTCAAAGGGCCAAGCGGCCCAACCAGCACCACGGAATACTTAAAGAGATGAGCGAGTCAACGAATTCGGAAACTCAAAACGAGCAGGCCCGGGTCTGGCTCACGCCCGAACAGGTCGACGCGATGCGGGATGTCGCCACCGACACCGGCGCGAAGTACCTCCGGGCGCGGAATGAGGGCATCGTCACGCTCCTCGCCGACACCGGCCTCCGCAACGAGGAGCTAACCCAGCTCACCACCGAGATGTACCTCCGCGACGCCGGCGAACTGTACCTTCCGAAGCACGTCCAGAAGCAGTCCGGGAACGGTCGCGACGACTGGCCCCGCTCCCACCACCTCGAGCTGGACGTCGACGGCACGCTCGGCACCCAGCGGTCGCTCAACACCTACCTCGACAACCGCTGGAAGGAGAGTCCCTACCTCTTCCCCTCGCGGCAGTCCGACCAGATGACGACCCGCTCCGTCCGGAACGTCGTCAAGCGGCTCGCCCGCGAAGCCGACGTGCAACCGTTCAGGTACGACGAGAGCGGCGAGTTCGGCCGCGGCGATCCAGAGGACGTCCACCCCCACGTCTTCCGTCACAGCCTCGCCTACCGCCTCCTCCACGAGCGTGACCGCGACGACGGGCGCTTCGACATCTACTTCGTCCGGAACCGACTCCGCCACGCCAGCCTGCAGACGACCCTCCGGAAGTACGACCACTTCCGCACGATTTGAAGTTCTGTGGAGTAAATAGAGAATTTGTCTTATTCCCCACACAGAGCCATACCTAACACTTATTGTAGTATGCGCAAAACAAGATGATGGATGCCACAGAAGAACTACTACGAGGCGGCGCTCGCGATTGTAGCCATCGAGATGCAGCAGATCACGCCCGCGCTACAGCTCGAGGAGACAGCTTCGCGTGAACCGAAACGCGAACGAGAAACAAGGGTCGAGGCATGTACTACTCGACGGTTCGTAGACGAACAAATCGCGAGAAAGGGGTCATACCATGGTCGACAGCCTGATGACATCTACATCACAGCACCAGCCCTCGCGGAAGTCCTTAACGTCTCAGACGAAACAGCCCGTCGCCGCCTCAAGTACTTCGAAGAGCAAGGAGTACTTCGTGTCGCTGCCGACGCCGGAGAGAAGCGGCTGTACTACGAGATGGTCGATGACTTCACCGGGGTCAGCGAGGGGAACGTACGCTCCGAGAGTTCGATCGTAGACACCGCAAAGCGCCTGCTTGCAGCCGCGGAGGAACAATAATCATGAGCCACGAAACAGCACTCAAAAAGGATGCCCGCGAGAAGCTGACCACCGGTCAGAAAGCGACAGCAGTCATCATCGAGACAGATGTTGATGACACGGGGAAGGCGCTGACGAAGATAGAGAATATCAAGACGTTCGTCAGACCGGGAGAACACGAACTAGAGTGGGGCGACACGGTCTGGATCAAGATCATCGATGTTGGTCGCTCCCACGCCGAGGCCCTCGTCCTGTCAAAGGCAGCGTAGCCATCTCTGCACGTGGCACCGCAGACGATCTGGAAGAAGGAGCGTTCAGTCCCGCCCCGAGCGATACTGCTCGCGAACCTCGTCAGCCTTCGCTCGCCACCGACGGATCGACCCGCGCGGCCGTCCTTCGAACAGTTCGGGAGCCTCCTCTACAGAGACCTCCGTGACGTAGTGCATCTTGTGAGTCTTGATATGGATCTTATCGCCGTCGATGTGGTCTGCGCCCCCGCCTGCGTTGTACGGACGTGACTCGATTTCGGAGTGGGGCGGCACGATACCGATCCGAACGATGTTGTCAGTCACCTGCTCGTAGGCGGCGCAGACGAGGCCGCCCTCCTCCTCGATGCGCTTCATCGCGTTGATGTCCTTGACAGCCCCCTCACCGTGGGGTTCGTAGACCGACTTGTGGGTGATCGGGCCCACACCCCAGTCGATGCCGAACCGATTGTCGCCGAGCAGGTTCGCGATCCCGTCCGAGTCGAGTGCGAGTTTATGGCGCACGAAGTAGACTGGCAGTTCCTCGAGGTCGAAATCGTCTTCGACCACGATCTGTAGTTCACGGTCGGCGAATCGCGAACCGAGAGTCGCGCGACCCCGGCCATCCGTTGTGACCTCCATCGAGAGCGGGATTCGTACCATTGCATACGTCACTACACCACCATATTATAAAAAAGTATTGCCCACAGAAGCCAGCGTATGTTTGAAGTGCCTACTCTATCCCTCATTGGGCCCTGTAGGCAGGTATAATTTCCTAATACAGTAGACGAATGGGTGTCGAAGCACGGTTATCTGTGGGAACCTTATGTAACATTCATATCCTCTCCCCTACTCACTGTACATAAGGCGATGTCACAGCCAGAACCCCCGACATCACTTCCGAAGTACCTCGCAGAGGGCATCCCGAAGCAGGACGTGGACACCCTCCGCGACGTCCGCAAGTACGTCGACGCCCTGATCGAGTACCGCGAGAAGCCGATCGAGACTGACGAGCTGCCAGACACCGCCGAGCCCGTCGATCGCGACGATGGCGGGAAGGGCACGGTCGTGAAGGAGAAGGTGAAATGCGGGGACGAGACTTGCAAGTGCGCCAGCGGCAACCCGGCCGATATGCACGGGCCGTATCTGTACCGGTACTACCGCGAGGACGGCAAGTTGGCCTCCGAATACCTCGGGAAGCCGTGAGAACCTTATGTAACATCTGGTGTACGACGTCGCCCGGATTTACATAAGGTAGTCAACTGCAGACCGTCGGGCGGCGACCGCACAAAGTAGGAGTTTGTCCGTGGCTACTCCCACGGGGTCAGACGGTTCCAGACCCAGCGAAGGCCAGCCGCGGTTTCCTCGGCGACCCATCGGAGCAATCTGAAGATGCTTTCTACAAGCCAGTTGAGGAACGGCTGAATGACGGTGGCCCAGAGGTTCTGGCATCCTGCAAGCAGCGAAGCAGCGGCAGCGATCACGATCTCCTTGAGATAGAAGAGGAGTGGCGTCAGAACGTGGACGATGAACCACTTCCCGCCCTGCTTCACATAGGGCGACGACTTCTCGACGGCACGCCCCGCGGTGTCCTTCCAGTTATGGAGTCCAGTCGCAGTACTCATTTCTCGAGTTCAAGCAGTCGCTCGAGGCCCAAATCCCGAACTTCACTGATGTGGTCAACCATCTCGTTCTCGGTATTGATCTGGTACATCGGGCCACCTCCGACCTCACGCGTCTTGACGACGACGCCCATCTCGCACAGCTCGTCGATGTTCTCGTAGACAGTGCTCCGAGCAACGTCGCCAATATCAGCGATGTCGCTCACGTTCAGGTCACGGTCACGCTCGCTCAGGAGTGCTGAGATTATCTTCACCTTGCCAGACGCCCCGAACACGTGGGCGAGCGGTGCGTTTTCCGGGTATGATTCGTCGTTCCCTCGCCCATCGCGCTTGATCTCGGTCGACATCACGCTACAGTATTGCAACACCACCGCATAAAGTAGTTGGGTCATACTACGCCGGTGTTTGATTTCACAACAAATATTAAGTGGGGGGACGTTCAATTGGCTTTCGTGACCATCCGGGAAATACACACCAAGGTCATCCAAAAGTTTCTCTACCAACGCCGCTTCGCGGACAATCCCGTTTCTCCCAACGCCGTTACTGACTGGTTTCCAGCAGGTGAGAGGGAGCGGGTCGAGCGAGAGATCGAACGGATGACCGCCGACCCAGACGCTCCACTCCAACCAGTACAGGACGGCCCGCAGGTCTGCTTGTCGAGCATCGACGAGGTGCTGCGCTACCTCGATAAGCAGGACGCCGACATCCCCTCCGGGCTTGAGGCCTTCGTGCAGTCCCCGCCTCTCCATGAGTCACGAGTTTAGCATCATTCGCGAAGAGAACGGCCACCAGCCCAGCGTTGACGACCAAGTGACCGTCGCCCAAGCCCTCTACGACGAGGGCATCCTCTCCGAGGAAGAGGCGCTGAAAGAAGACGAGATCGAGGAGCTCCTTGAGGAACGAGGCGATAGTCTAGAGTACAAACTCCGGACGTGCCTCGACAACCTCCGCGCCATCCCGGTAATCGTGGGCTACTTTCCGCCCGGATCGAGGTACGTCCCGATCAGCCAGCGGCGTGACGAGATCATCTTCGACGAAGTCGAAGAGACCGTACGCGTCGACCGAGAGGCCCTTCTCGACCATGTCCACGACGACGACCCGGACGACGAAGACGAGCTGCCGCTGACCGCCGACGGCCGCGGCGTCACGGTGCGAGAAGTGATCGCCGACGACGCGGACATCAATCCAGAGAAGGTCGAGCACTATCTCTGCAGTGGCAGCCGAGACACCCAGCGCGAGCGGCTCAACGACGCCATCGACGCGATTATCGACGCTGACGAGGTGACGAAACGCGACGACTACGGCAAGGTAGTGTTCCGGCACAAGGCCTACCGCTACCACCTGATCTGACGGAGAACTTTCCCTATGTCCCAGATAACCGAGAACTCCAGTTGGAGCGCACCGAAAACTCCGGGGGAGTGTACGTGAGCCTCGCAAGCCTCCTCCGGAAGGCGGTGGGAGACTACCGCTACAACAAGTCCGCGGCCTTCGTTCACGGCGTTCGAGTGCTGACGACCGCAATTTTCGGGGGTATCGTCCTGCTGGCCGGGCTCGTCCATCTGGGATTCGTCCGCCCTATCCAGTTCTTGCAGGCTGCGGGGTACGGGCTCCTCCTCCTCGTGATGGACTACGCGATGGTCAGCGACCTTGCCTTCGTCTTCCGGTTCGTCGCGCCTGACCTATTCGGATTCCTCAGCCTCTCAATGCTGGTCTCGGTCGTGACGGGCGTGGGGGCTCTCTCGATCGCGTGGCGGTGGTACCGGGCGTAGCAACGCCCTCAGTACTCCCGCTCAATCTCGAGTTTGCGCATCGCTCGCTCGAAGACCTGCTCATGACGGTGGGCGAGCTTCTCGATGTGGTCGCGGATGGACTGCGAGACATCGACTTCGACTTCGTCAGCGTCCTGCAGCTCGTGGTAGAAGGCGTGCATCTCCTCGTTGACGGCGATGCCGATGGTCTTCTCCTTCGGCCCAGCGTTAAGCGCGTCGTAGTAGCGGTCGAGGTCGAACTCGGGTTCCGCGTCGCCGACGCCATCCGCATCTCCTTCGGCCTCGTCCATCGCCTCGTTAAATGGATTCTCGCTCATTGTCGTGTGTTAGTATTAGGGTTAATGTTAAGATTAGTCTTCGATGTGCTCTTCAAGCGTTTCAGAGGTGATTTCGACGCCCTCGCTGTCAGCAAACTGGCGGGCACCAGCACGGAAGGCATGGTAGCACTCCTGCCGGACGCTCCGGGGCGTGCCATCGCTCCGTTCGACGACACGCTCGATCGCCGACGCCGCGAACGGATCAGACGGGTAGCCCTCCTCGTACTCCTCGTCCCGCGCCCACGCCAGCCAGCGGGCGATCAACTCGTCGGTCTCCGCGAAGCCGAACCGCTCTAGCGACCGGTTCTTTGCGACGAGCCGCGAGGAGAGAGTCTCCCGTAGCTCGTCGATGCGTTCGGCAGCCCGCGGCGTACCGAACAGGAAGAGGACGAACACGGGGCGGGAGTCCCCGAGGTCGCCCACAGACTGCAGCGCCGCGAGGAGCTGGCGGAACGTCCGCGCGTTCCGGGCGGCGTCCTCAAGCTGGTCGACCTGCACGACGCACGACTTCCCCCGCTCCTCGAGTTGCTCGGCGACGTCCTCGACGAGCTGGCGCACGTCGTCGGTCGCGTGGGGATACTCGTCGGGGACGTCAAGGTTGTCGTACTCGGCCAGCGCGTCGAGGAGCCGAACGTAGAACCGGCGCGTGGTCAGGCTCTCGACCTCGCGGATGCGGGCGATGTAGAACTCGTCGCTCCGCGGGCCATCCGCGAGCGCATCGTAGACGAGGTCGCGGAAGTGACTCTTCCCTGCGCCGCGCTCGTCAATGATCGAGACGTGGCCGGCGCGGTTGAGAATGTGGCTCGCAACCTCCTGCAGGAGATCTTGGTTGACGCGGACGGCGACCCGGGCGTCAGGCAGCGTCTCGGCGGTGAACGGGATGCGCTCAGGTTCGATGCCGAGCTGCTCCGCGTACGCCCGCTGCGCCGACTCGGTCTCGTCCAGCGCCGCGGTGAACTGGTCGGTCATTCTCTGTACCGACCACACGGTTATCCTTAGTCTTAAGATTAAGTATGACCTCCGTCAGACGCCACTCATAGATAGATCCTATAGAGGTGCGACCTCCACCGTCCCAATAAGACCTAATAGGATTCAATACAAATTGATACAGAGGATGCCGATCTCGAAAGACGAGTTCCAGACGATCGACGAGGAGGGGCCGATCCTCGACCTCACGCCCGACACGACGCAGGGGAAGGTCTACCAGTTCCTGCTCGAGAACGCCGACAAGGCGTTCCGCCAGAGGGAGATTGTCGACGGCGTCGATGTGCCACAGGGGAGCATTGGGCCGACACTCAAGCGTCTCGAGCAGCACGGGCTGGTCAACCACCGCGGCCGGTACTGGAAGATCGCCGACGCCGAACACGCAGCCGCCTCGGCGGGTTACCTCGGCGCCGCCGCAGCCGACGCGAGAGACGGCGGGTTCGCCGACGAGGAAGTCGAGGCGTGGATGGAGACCGCCGTCGACCCCATCGACGAGCGCGACGGCGGGGACGCATAGATGGCGTCGCGAGGCGAGGTCGTGTGGGCGCCCGACCCGTTCAAGTCGGGCGGCGGGAACCCGCGGCCGTGGCTGGTCGTGTCGGCCGACCGCCTGCCCTACCCCGACGAGGAGTCGATCGCGGTCGCGTTCACCACCCAGTCGCATCACCCCGGCAG
>SDGW01000605.1_pt1 | contig 15134 bp, 13 predicted proteins | sample 2873831 | NCBI WGS metagenome assembly SDGW01 (sample SAMN08132700, study PRJNA421101) | hypersaline lake metagenome | isolation source: celular fraction 0.22 microns magnesium sulfate-rich crust from ephemeral... | place: Spain: Penahueca Lagoon, Toledo | collected 2011-07
CAAGAAGGGCTCGACGCCGCCGAGGAGGACATCGACGAGGAGCCAGCCGAAGGGGCTGGCCCCGCCGCCGAGGAGGACGTCGAGCCAGTAGACGAACAGCCCGCCGACGCCGAGGGAGCGCCCGCGGCCGACGCCGACACAGCCGACGACGACGCCGAGGACGACGCCGGACCGACCCTCGACGACGACGTCATGTCCGACGAGGAGGCGGACCTGCTGATCCCCGTCGAGGACTACCTCGGCGCGGGGGTCCACATCGGGACCCAGCAGAAGACCGAGGACATGGACCGGTTCATCCACCGCGTCCGGACCGACGGTCTCTACGTGCTGGACGTCTCGAAGACCGACGGCCGCATCCGCACGGCCGCGGACTTCCTCGCGAACTACGACCCCGAGCAGATCCTGGTCACCTCGAGCCGCCAGTACGGACGGTTCCCGGCGGAGAAGTTCGCCGAGGCCGTGGGCGCTCGTGCCCGCACCGGTCGGTTCATCCCGGGCACGCTGACTAACCCCAAGTACGACGGCTACATCGAGCCGGACGTGCTCGTCGTCACGGACCCGATCGGCGACGCCCAGGCCGTCAAGGAGGCAATCACGGTCGGCATCCCGGTCATCGCGATGTGTGACTCGAACAATCAGGTCAGCAACGTCGACCTGGTCGTCCCGACGAACAACAAGGGTCGCAAGGCCCTCTCGGTCGTCTACTGGCTGCTCGCAAACGAGGTCCTCGACCGCCGCGGTGCCGAGCCGTCCTACTCGCTCGAGGACTTCGAAAGCGGCCTCTGATTCGGCGATTTCGACGCTGTTCGTTTTCTCACCGGTCGCCCGATCAGCGACCGCACCGGGACGCTCGGAACCGAGCGGGTCGGCTCCCCCGTACGGCTCCCGGCAGGCAATCTCGCCGCACCCATGCGCCGCTGCAGGTGCGCCGGGCCTCGGTAGTAGCGGGCCGTCTCACGCGACACCGTCGGGTGCTAACTCTCCACAAGGTTTAGTGGGCTGGTAGTCGTTTCGGTGAGCATGGACGGCACACTGGGTGGGCCGGAAACGGTCACCGACCGATGGGATCGGCTCTTGGAGGCGCTCGCCGCGGAGCCGCGCCGGCAGATCGTCGACGCGCTGTTGGACGCTCCGGTCGGCGAGCCCGTTCCGCTCCCGGAAGCCGCGGCGAATCCGGCCGTCGAAACGGACCTCGAGCGGGTCCGGACTCGCTTGCTGCATCACCACCTCCCGCTGCTGGAGCGAGAGCGAATCGTCCAGTGGGACCGGGAGCCGCTGTGTGCCTACCGCGGCTGTAATTTCGAAGACGCGGAGATCGTCCTGCGGATCCTGTACGCGAACGCGTCGGAACTGCCGGAGCGGCTGGTCGTCGGGTGTCGGACGCTCGAGTCCGAACGGGGGAACGGAAAATCGGAGGGCAGTCTCAGCAGCTAGCGGGGGTGTGGCCGTCTACGCGGTTCGGGTCCCGAGCAGGTCTCCGACCAGCTCGGCGGCCTCGACCGCCGTCGCCCCGAAGACGTAGGTCACCGGTTCGATCCCGAACGCGCCCCGGTGGTAGGCGACGGCGGGGACGACACCGCGGTCCGCGAACCGGTCCCCGAGATACTCGCCCCGATCCTCGTAGTCGGCGTCGAACTCGAGGGGATCGATCCCCCGCTCTCGGGCCGCGGCGAGCAGGGCGTCGTCGGTGGCGACGTTGACGGCGGCCCGAACCGCCGGGTCGGCGCCGTTGGCGGCGAGGACGGCCGTCGCGACGTGTTTCGACGCGCCGAACTCGGGGTTGGCGGGAATCTCGATCCGGCCGCCCATGGCGTAGATCCGGCCGGGGACGGCGGCGACGTCGGTTTCGTCGTCGGGATCGGGGAGTGTCATTCCGACGTTGGTGCCGACGTTCGGAATCGCGTCGGCCATCCCGGGGACGGAAGCGAGCGTCCGCGCCGCCGTCCGGACGTTCGCGAGGACGTCCCGCTCGGCGCGTACGTCGGGATCGAGCCCCCGAACGCAGAGGTCACAGCCCAGTCCCCGTAACGCGGGCATCTCCTCCTCGTGGAGTTCGCAGATCGGGCCCCGGTCCTCGAGGCTGCGGACGAGCGAGAGGAGTTCGGACAGGGCGTCGTAGCCGTCCATCTCGCCGTCGGCGAGGCCGTCCGCGATCCGGTCGACGGTCGCGACCGTCTCGGGGTCGTCGCGAAAGCGGTCGTCGCCGCCGCCCTCGCCGGCGACGTACTTGCTGACCGCGGCCTGCGTGACGCCGAGTTCGGCGGCGATCTCCCGCTGGGTCAGCCCGCGGTCGGCGAGTCGGGCGGCCAGCATCGTCCGGACCGTCGGCAGGAACCGGTCGACGACGAGTTCGCTCGGCAAGACCAGCGACATACGAGCGACCAGCGGGCGCACCGACATAAGTCCGACTACAGCCTGAGACGACACAGACAGCTATTACTCCCCCTCGGACGAACGGCCGGCCATGACGCTCTCGAGCGCTCCCGGAAAGGTGTACCTGTTCGGGGAGCACGCGGTGGTGTACGGGGAGCCCGCCGTCCCCTGTGCGATCGAACGGCGGGCACGGGTCGAGGTACAGCGGCGCGACGACGGCCGGCTCCGGGTCAACGCTGAGGACCTGAGCCTGAACGGATTCACCGTCGAGTACGGGTCGACGGCCGGCGCTCGCCCCGACGTGGACGTCCCCGAGTCGCTGGTGACGGCGGCGACCGAGTACGTCGACGGCGCGATCGAACAGGTCCGCGAGGTCACCGGCGCCGAAGCGGCCGGCTTCGACGTGACCATCGAGAGCGACATCCCGCTGGGTGCGGGTCTGGGCTCCTCGGCGGCGGTCGTCGTCGCCGCCATCGACGCGGCGACTCGGGAACTCGGCGTCACCCTCGAGCGCGACGAACTCGCCGAGCGGGCCTACCGAACGGAGTCCCAGGTTCAGGACGGGCAGGCCTCCCGCGCCGACACGTTCTGCTCTGCGACCGGCGGCGCGGTCCGGGTCGAGGGCGACGACTGTCGCTCGCTCGAGGCGCCCGAACTCCCGATCGTGATCGGGTTCGACGGCGGCGCGGGCGAGACCGGGCAGCTGGTCGCGGGCGTCCGGGACCTGCGCGAGGAGTACGACTTCGCCGCCCACACGGTCGAGGCCATCGGCGACGTGGTCCGGAACGGCGAGGACGCCCTCGCCGACGGCGACGTCGAGGAGATCGGCCGACTGATGGACTTCAACCACGGCCTGCTCTCCGCGCTGGGGGTCTCCTCGCGCTCGCTGGACACGATGGTCTGGGCGGCCCGGGACGCGGGCGCCCACGGCGCGAAGCTGACCGGCGCCGGCGGCGGGGGCTGCATCGTCGCCTTGGATCCCACCGAGGAGACCGAGACCGCCCTCTCGTTCACGCCGGGCTGTGAGGACGCCTTCCGCGCCGAACTGGCCGAAACCGGGGTGGAGCGACTCGAATGATCGTCCTGAAACTCGGCGGCAGCGTCGTCACCGAGAAGGATCGCCCGGAGACCCTCGACGGCGAAGCCCTGGCGCGGGCGGCCGACGCCATCGCGGGAGTCGACGGCGGCGAGGACCTCGTCGTCGTCCACGGCGGCGGCAGCTTCGGCCACCACAACGCCAGCGAACACGGCATCACCACGACGGCGGGGACCCGCGACGCGACCGCGACACTCGAGGTCCACGGCGCGATGAAGACCCTGAACCAGTTCGTCCTCGAGCGACTGCTCGAGCGCGATATCGAGGCGGTGCCGGTCCACCCCTTCTCGGCGGGCCACCGCGACGGCGGGGGCGAACTCGACCTGCCGACCGGCCAGGTCGAGACGATGCTCGAGGAGGGGTTCGTTCCCGTCCTCCACGGCGATATGGTCGCCCACGCGGGCGAAGGCGCGACCGTCGTCAGCGGCGACGAACTCGTCGCGGCGCTGGCTCGAGCCCTCGAGGCCGACCGGGTCGGGCTCTGCTCGACGGTCCCCGGCGTCCTGGACGACGAGGACGCGGTCGTCGACCGGATCGACGACTTCGACGCCGTCGCCGCGGTCCTCGGCGCCAGCGACGCGACCGACGTGACCGGCGGCATGGCCGGCAAGGTGCGGACGCTGCTCGAGCTCGAGGCCGAGGCGTCGATCTTCGGGCTCGCGGACCTCGAGGGGTTCCTCGCGGGCGAGAATCCGGGGACGACGATCGACTGACGGCGGGACGAGAACGGGAGACGATCCCCGTCAGCGGGTCCAGAACCCGCCGGTGAACAGAACGAGCACCGGGATGATCTCGAGGCGGCCAATCCACATGAGAAAGACCATCAGGAGTTTCGAACTGCGCGGGAACTCGAGATAGTTCCCGAAGGGACCGACGGACCCGAATCCGGGACCGATGTTACCGAGCGTCGCGAGGGTCGCGCTGAACGCCTCGAGCGGCGTCAGGGAGTAGCCGATACGGCTCGCGTCGAGCATGATGACCAGCGTCGCGAGGGCGAAGATGGCCAGATACATGAACGAGAAGCCGAGAACGCCGCGGATGGCGTCTTCGTCGACGATGTTGCCGCCGAGACGGATCGGCCGGACGACCTCGGGATGTGACGCGGTGAACAGCTCCCGGCGAAGGAACTTGAAGATGATCAGCCACCGGACGACCTTGATGCCGCCGCCGGTCGAGCCGGCGCTACCGCCGACGAGCATGGCGAACAGGAGGACGACCTTGGCCGTCGAGTTCCAGCCGGCGAAGTCGCTGGTCGCGTAGCCGGTCGACGTGAGCATCGAAGCGATCTGGAACGCGCTCTGGCGCAGCGAGTTCTCGAAAACGCCCTCGGTCACGCCGCCGAGTTCAGCCAGCGCCGGCGCGGCTCCGGCGTAGAGGACGCCCGCGAGGAGGGCGGTCAGCGCGGCGATCGCCGCGATGTAGGCGCGAAACTCGGAGTTGCGGACGAACCGGTGGCGATCGCCGCTGAAGACGTGCCAGAACAGCGCGAAGTTCGTCCCGGCGATGATCATAAACGGGATGACGGTCCACTGCACAATCGCGGAGAACGCCGCGACGCTGTCGGCCTCCGGGGAGAACCCGCCGGTCGGCAGCGTCGTAAACCCGTGGGCGATCGCGTTGTAAAGATTCATGTTCGGGGCCACCCCCGCGAGGTGGAGCGCGTAGAGGATGGCGATGAAGACGACGGTAAAGGCGAAGTAAACGAGCCAGAGGATGCGGGCCGTCTCGGCGATCCGCGGCGTGAGCTTCTGTAGTTGCGGTCCGGGCGCTTCCGATTCGACGAGTTGTGCGCCGCTGACCGCCAGCTCCGGGAGAATCGCGACCATCAACACGATGATCCCCATGCCGCCGAGCCACTGAGTGAGCTGTCGCCACATCATCACTGCGTGCGAGTGATCGTCCAGCGAGATCGATCCGAGCACGGTTGCCCCGGTCGTCGTGAAGCCGGACATCGACTCGAACAGCGCGTTGACGGGATGGGCGAGCGTCGACTCGGTCCCCCAGCCGGCGATGACATATGGCACCGCGCCGACGATCGCGACGGCGAGCCACGAGATCGCGACGAACAGCATCGCCTCGCGGACCTGCAGATCCGGCTCGGGACTGAGCCGCTCTAAGCCGTAGCCGACGGTGATCGTGAGCGCGATCGTCGCGACGAACGGGAACAGAGAGTCCCCGTAGACGAGCGCGACGACGATCGGCACCACGAGCGGGACGGCGAGATACTTCAGGAGGGTCCCGACGAGTGCGACGCTGGCACGCCAGTCAGTTCGGAGTCGCACGGAACCACCCCCGAAGCGGATCGCGTCTGGACACGTTGTGTAACGGCATTTCGGCTCGATCGTATTAATCCATCGTAAGACATTGTTACGGCGGGGACCGCGGTTTCCGGGCGCTGACGGGGGAGAGACGCACGGCTTGGCCGAAGGCAATCGAGCCGATCGGTACCGACGAGACGAGGATCTATATGCGAACTGTCCGTAGTAACTGGTATGCGCGTTCGATTACCGAGCGTTCGTCACCCGCACTCGTTCTACGACGTGTTCGGCGTCATCGCGGTCGCGGTGGCGACCATGGCCGTCGTCCTCACCGTTCGATACGGGGAGGTGATCCGGCTCGAGATGGCCGTCTTCATGACGGCCGTCTTCCTGTGGGCCGGCTGGGCGATCGAGCGGATCCTGGCGGAATCCAAAGACAGATCGAAACGGCGACGCGAACGGCCCTGGGACTGAACCGTCGCACTTCGATCGCCTCCGTCCATGCAGTCAGTGTCGTCGGTTCCCGATCGGGCCACGGGACGTAACCGGAGCCATTAAAACGATATATTTTCAACGATCACTCAAGAAGTCCGTCGCAATGTATATCGTCATCGTCGGTGCGGGCGATATCGGGATGCCGCTGATCGATATCGCGACCCGGTCGGGAAACGAAGTCGTCGTGCTGGAGAACGATCCCGAACGAGCGGACCGAGTCGCCGGCGTGTACGACTGTCTGGTTCTCAACGACGATGCGACGGACAACGAGGCGCTGCTGGACGCGGGTATCGAGAACGCGGACGCCCTGATCAGCACGACCGACCGCGATCCGACCAACATCATGGTCTGCCTGCTCGCCCAGGAACACGAGGTCCCGAACATCGTCTCGGTCGTCCACGACCCCGAGCACATGAGCGTGTTCCGCCAGATCGGCGTCAACACGATGGAGAACCCACAGGAACTCATCGCGGAGTACCTCTACCGGGCAGTCGCCCGCCCGGCGATCGTCGACTACATGCGAATCGGGGAGCAGGCGGAGGTGTTCGAGATTCGCGTCGACGGAAACGCGCCAATCGACGGGAAGACGCTCATCGAGGCGGCCGACGAGGACCTGCTCCCCGCGGACGTACTCGTCGTCGCGATCGAACGCGAAGGGGAAGATCCGCCGATCACGCCGCGCGGAAACACGCGAATCGAAGCCGGCGACCTGCTAACCGTCTACTCGGCGTTCGGCGCCGAACCCGAACTCACCGCCGTGTTCGGTCACGACGACGCCCGAAAAGAATGACCGCCGACACGCGCGGGTCGCGGTCTCGTCCGCGGCGACCGCGAGGGACGACTACCATCGGAACCCGTCTCCGGCGTCGATACGTCGTCGCGGGCGCGACCGGCGAATGGACGGAGGACGAACGATGAACGAGGCGGCGGAAACGATCGGCAGGGACCTGGGGCGGATGTTTCAGGCGCTGGCCGGGTTGCTGTTCGTCTCGCTGCTCGTTCCGCTCGTCTGGGGGGAATACTGGGCGATGCCGGCGCTGATCGTCTCCGGGTCGATTCCGCTCGGGATCGGGCTCGCGCTGACCGCGCGGTTTCGCGAGCCGACCCGGCCCGGGAAGTTACACGGCATGATCATTGCCGCGGTGGGGTGGTTCTGTGTCGCGATCTTCGGCTCGCTTCCCTTCCTCCTCGTCGCGTGGACGGTCGAACTCGGACTCCCGCTGCTCGAGACGCCGGCACAGACGGAGACGCTCGCGGCGTTTACCGACCCGCTGAACGCGATGTTCGAGAGCATGAGCGGCTTCACCGGCACCGGGCTGACGATGACCGACGACGAGGAGGTCCTGCCACGCACCCTGCAGTGGTGGCGGTCGTTCATCGAGTGGATCGGCGGCGTCGGCGTGATCGTCCTCACGACGGCTATCCTCGCACGTCCCGGCAGCGGGTCGCTGACCCTCTACGAGAGCGAAGCGCGCTCCGAGCGGATCCACCCGAGCGTCGTCTCGACGGTCCAGACCATCTGGTGGATCTTTCTCCTCTTCACGTTCGTCTCGATCCTCCTGCTGTGGGTCGTCGGGATGCCGCTCTGGGGGGCGATCAACCACGCGATGACGGGCCTGTCGACCGGCGGATTCTCGATTACCGACAACTCGATCGCGGCCTACGACAGCGCCGCCATCGACTTCGCGCTCCTGCCGATCATGCTCCTCGGCAGCATCGCGTTTCCCGTCCACTACCTCATCCTGCAGGGCGAACTGCGCAATTTCTACGCGGACCTTCAGACGCGCTGGGTGTTCATCTACATGAGTCTCGGCACGATACTGCTCACCGCGCTCGTCTACGTCGGCGGGACGTACGACTCGCTGTTCGCGGCGTTCCGGTACGGTTCGTTCCAGTTCGTCTCGGCGGCGACCTGCGCCGGCTTCCAGACCGCCGTCGACGCGACCAACGTGGCGCTCGGCCGGTGGCCGGCCCAGGCACAACTCACCGTCACGTTCGGGATGATCGTCGGCGGCGCGGCCGGGTCGACGGCCGGCGGTATCAAGCTCATCCGTGCGCTCACCCTGTTGAAGGGGACGCGGTTTCGTATCGCCGACGTCTTTCATCCGTCGACGGCCGTCCGTCGGTTAGAGATCAACGGGCGGCGGCTCAACGACCGAGAAATGCGCCAGGAGTTCGAGGAAGCGGCGATTATCGGGTTCCTCTGGTTCGTTTTCCTCGGACTCGGGACGTTCGTGCTCCTCTTGCTCCTTCCGCGGGGCGAATACACCCTCGAGAACGTCATCTTCGAGGTTGCCAGCGCGCAGGGCAACGTCGGCCTCTCCACGGGGATCACGGGGCCCGAGTCGCTGCCGACGCTGGGCAAGATCACGTTCCTGTTCAACATGTGGATCGGTCGTCTCGAGATCATCCCCATCCTCGTCACGTTACGGACGATCCTCGGCCGCGGGTGGGTGGACCGATGAACCTCGCGGACGTTCCGATCGTCGGCGAACTGCTCGAGGCGGGAGCCGAGGACCGAGTCTTCGACTCGCTGTTGCTCGCCGGACCGATCCTGGTGCTCCTCATCGCTGTCGTCGGCCGGTCGACACTTACGACCGGCATTGTGGTCGCGTATCTCCTCTTTTTCGTCGGATACGTCCTGTATCGCGGCGTCAGCGACCGATCGTAACGCTCGATCGGTTCAGAGCAGTTCGATGACCTCGTCGAGCACCGCCGCGTCGACGAAGACGATCACGTGGTCGCCCGGCTGGACGACCGTGGAACCGCGGGGGGTGATATGGTCGCCGCTCCGCGAGATCGCGCCGACGACGACGCCGTCGGGGAGGTCGTCGGCCGCGGCCGCGATGTTCCGCCCGACGAGGGCACTGTCCGGACCGACCTCGATCTCGATGACCTCCGCGCGGTCGTGCTCGAGCATCGCGACCTTCTCGGTGTGGTCCGTTCGGGTGAAGCGGACGATCTCCTCGGCGGTTTCCTCGCGGGGGTTGATCGCGACGTCGACGCCGACGGTCTCGAAGAGGTCGGCGTACTCGGGGTTCTCGATGATCGCGACGGTGCGGTCGACGCCGAGTCGATCGGCCAGCAGCGAGACGAGCAGGTTCTTCTCGTCGCTGTCTAAGGCCGCGACGACGACGTCGGCCTCGCCGACGTGTTCGCGCGCGAGGAACTCGGAGTTGGTCGCGTCGCTCTCCATGACCATCGTGTTCGGCAGCGATTCGGCGATCTCGCGGGCCCGTTCGTGGTCGCGCTCGATCAACCGGGGCCGGAACCCGTGGTCCTCGAACTCGCGAGCGGCCTGGAAGCCGATCTCGCTGCCCCCGACGATGACGACCTCCTCGGTGTCGTCCGGTTTGGTCGCGACCTCGTCGGCGAACTCGCTGATCGAGTCGGGGCTGCCGATGACGACGACCCGATCGCCGGCCCGGATGGCGGTATCGCCGCGGGTGACGATCATCTCGTCGTCGCGGAAGATCGCCGCGAACGTGAGCGAGTCGTAGCAGTCGGCCTCGCTGACGGTCAGGTCCACGATCGGGCTCTCGGACGGGATGTCGAACTCGGCCATTCGGACGAGTCCGCCGGCGAAGGTGTCGACGTCGTGGGCGCTCGGCAGTCCGGAGATCCGGAAGATCGCCTGTGCCGTCAACAGATCGGTACAGACCATGAAGTCGACGCCGAAGGCACCCTGCGATCCCTGCCAGGTTTCCAGCAGCGTTCGGCGGCGCACTCGAGCGATCGTGAACACGTCGCTCGTCGCTTTCGCCGCCCCGCAGACGACCGCGTTCGTCTCGTCGTTGTCCGTACAGGCGATGACCATCTCGGCCTGCTCGAGGCCCGCCTCGCGAAGTATCTCGAGGTCGGTCCCGTCGCCCCGGATCGTCAGCACGTCCAGCGAGTAGGTGAGCGCCTCGACGACGTCCGCGTCGCGGTCGATGACGACGACGTCGTGGCCGTCCTCGAGGTTCGCGGCGATCGAGCGCCCGACCTCGCCGGCACCGACGATGATTACGTACACGACGATCCCTCCGAAAGCATGTATCGACCACGGATTTCGGTCCGATCGGCAAAGGAATTTCGGTGTCTGAGAGGGAGTGTACGAGCCCGTCTCGCCGGAGCCGTCCCGCGAACCGGGCGCTCCGGACGGCCAACCCACTGCGTTTTTAATGCCCGGGCGTGTAGGAGGTAGCAACGAAACCCGCGGGCAAGTGCGTTCGGCGGCTCACGACGCCGTGAGCCGGCCGGGGACGGATCGTCCCCGCGAGCGCATAGCGGGATGGCCGACGCGCTGCAAGACGCCGGGGCCGTACGACCGGGCGTCCGCGGACAGTTTCGATGAGAGTCCACCACGCGGCTTTCAGTGCTACGAACCATGGAAATCGAAATCGCAACCATTGGCGGCTACGAAGAAGTCGGACGGCAGATGACCGCCGTCCGCGCCGGCGACGACGTCGTCATCTTCGACATGGGTCTGAACCTCTCGCAGGTCCTGATCCACGACAACGTCGAAACCGAGCGGATGCACAGCCTCGACCTGATCGACATGGACGCAATCCCGGACGACCGGGTCATGAGCGACCTCGAGGGCGACGTCAAGGCCATCGTGCCGACCCACGGTCACCTCGACCACATCGGCGCGATCAGCAAGCTCGCCCACCGCTACGACGCGCCGATCGTCGCGACGCCGTTTACGATCGAGTTGGTCAAACAGCAGATCGAGGGCGAACAGAAGTTCGGCGTCGAGAACGACCTCGTCAAGATGGAGGCCGGCGAGACGATGTCGATCGGCGACCGCAACGAACTCGAGTTCGTCAACGTCACTCACTCGATCATCGACGCCATCAACCCGGTGTTGCACACGCCCGAGGGAGCGATCGTCTACGGGCTGGACAAGCGGATGGACCACACGCCCGTCATCGGCGACCCGATCGACATGGAGCGGTTCCGCGAAATCGGCCGCGAGGGCAACGGCGTCCTCTGTTACATTGAAGACTGTACCAACGCCAGCAAGAAGGGACGAACGCCCTCCGAGAAGGTCGCCCGCGAACACCTGCGCGACGTCCTCTACAGCATGGAGGACTACGACGGCGGCATCGTCGCCACCACCTTCTCGAGCCACATCGCCCGCGTGAAGTCGCTGGTCGAGTTCGCCGACGACATCGGCCGGCAGCCGGTCCTGCTGGGCCGCTCGATGGAGAAGTACTCGGGGACCGCGGAGCGACTCGACTTCATCGACTTCCCGACCGATCTGGGGATGTTCGGCCACCGCAAGTCCGTCGACCGCACGTTCAAGCGGATCATGAACGAGGGCAAGGAGGACTACCTGCCCGTCGTCACCGGCCACCAGGGCGAGCCCCGCGCGATGCTCACCCGGATGGCCCGCGGCGAGACGCCCTACGAACTGGAAGACGGCGACAAGGTCGTCTTCTCGGCCCGGGTCATTCCGGAGCCGACCAACGAGGGCCAGCGCTACCAGGCCGAGAAGCTGCTCGGCATGCAGGGCGCGCGCGTCTACGACGACATCCACGTCTCGGGCCACCTCAATCAGGAGGGCCACTACGAGATGCTAGACGCCTTGCAGCCCCAGCACGTCATTCCGGCTCACCAGGACATGAGCGGCTTCTCCAGCTACGTCAACCTGTGTGAGAGCGAGGGGTACAAGATGGGACGCGACCTCCACGTCACGCGCAACGGGAACCTCATCCAGCTGGTCGAGTGATATGACGAGTCCCGAGGCACGCGAAGAGGCGGTGCTCGAGGCGGTCCGGAAGCGCCGCGAGCTGGTCAACGACGCGATCCCGGAGGAGCTACCGATCAAGCGGCCCGAACGGCTCTACGAGGCATCACGCTACCTGCTCGACGCGGGCGGCAAGCGGCTCCGGCCGACGGTGTTGCTGACGACCGGGGAGGCGCTGACCGATGTCGAGCCGCTGTCGGCGGACTACCGCTCGTTCGATCCGGTCGACGGGAGCGGGCCGGTCGACCTGATGGCCGCCGCGGTCAGCGTCGAGGTCATCCAGTCGTTTACCCTGATCCACGACGACATCATGGACGACGACGACCTCCGGCGCGGGGTGCCGGCCGTCCACAAGGAGTACGACCTCGAGACGGCGATCCTCGCCGGCGACACGCTCTACTCGAAGGCCTTCGAGATCATGCTCGAGACGGGCGCGGAGTCGGACCGGATCGTCGACGCGCTCGACGTGCTGGCGACGACCTGTACGGACATCTGCGAGGGCCAGTCGCTCGACGTCACCTTCGAGGAGCGGACCGACGTCTCCCCCGACGAGTACCTCGAGATGGTCGAACAGAAGACGGCCGTGCTGTACGCCGCGTCGGCGTGTCTCCCCGCGATCCTGCTGGGGGCCGACGACGAGACGATCGAGGAGCTCTACGGCTACGGGCTCGACGTCGGCCGGGCGTTCCAGATCCGGGACGACGTTCTCGACCTGACCGTCCCGAGCGAACAGCTGGGCAAACAGCGCGGCAGCGATCTGGTGGAGAACAAACAGACCCTCATCACGGTCCACGCCCGGGAGCAAGGCGTCGACGTCGAGAACCTGGTCGACACCGACGACGTCGAGGCGGTCACGGAGGCCGAGATCGACGACGCCGTCGCCGAGCTCGAGGCGTCCGGATCGATCGCCTACGCCGACGAGACCGCGACCGAGCTCGTCGAACGGGGCAAGCGCCGGCTCGAGGTAGTGCCGGATAACGAGGCCCGCGAACTCCTCTGTGAGCTGGCGGATTACCTGATCGAGCGCGGCTACTGACCGGCGGCTCGCGGGCGACTCACCGCTCGATACGGGGCTCGATTTCGTCCACGTTCTTTTGCGAGTCGCCCCCCGATCGGAGAGTATGACTGACGACTCCCCGAACGGAGCCGGCGGGCCCTCCCGACGCGAGCTACTCGGGTCGGTGACTGCCGTCGGCGCGATCGCGACCGCCGGCTGTCTCGACTCGGTCCTCGGGACCGCCGGTTCGAACGAGAACGAGATCGAGCCCGTCGAGCCGAGCGAGCCCCGGAAGGGAACCCCCGGCGAGTTCTACACGCTGGTCGAGCGAAACGACGTTCCGGTCGAGTCGCTCCGCTGGGACGGGTCGGATCTCGTGCTGGCGTACGAGTCCGGAGCGGAGACCGAATCGGAGTCGACGCGGGAGATCGAGATCGTCACCACGGTCTACAACGAGAACCTCGTGAAGAACGACGCCGACGTCGGGATGCTCTACGCGGAGATCACGAACCCCTTCGACGGACAGGCCCACGGCTGGGGCGTCAAGACGGAGTGGTGCGAACGGTACAACGAGGCCGTCGCCGCCGCCGAAGGCGGTGACGAGAGCGACGATAACGCGACCGAGACGGCCGATACCGGAAGCGACGGCGGCGACGGTTCGACCACCGACAACGACTCTTCCGGGTCCGAACGCGAGCCGTCGGCCACGGCCGCGATGGTGCTGATGAGCAACGTCCTCAACAGCCGGGTGTACGACGAGGACCTCGAGGACTGAGACGGTTTCCTGTCAGTCGTTGCCGGTATCCCCGCGACCGTCCTGCGGGGACACCGGTACACAGTGACGATAATCCGTCTGAGCCGGCGGAGCGGCGTCGGCGGTACGTCTCGGCCGACACTGCGAATCGCGAGGGTTTTGGCCCGGGCGGAAGTACCGCCGGGTAATGGACGACGACTTACGCGAGCGCATCGAGCGCGAGGTCGAGAAGCACGCGCTGTTGAACGCGGTCAAACACGAGAGCGACGCCGATGTCGGTGCCATCATGGGCCCGCTGATGGGGGACAACCCCGACTTTCGCGAACACGGCGACGAGATCCCGGGTATCGCCGGCGGCGTCGTCGGCCGGGTCAACGACCTCGGCTACGACGAGAAACGCGAGCGCCTCGAGGACCTCGCACCCGAGGAGCTCGCCGAGATCGAGGCCGAGGAGGAAGCGGACGAACACGACCTCCCGGACCTGCCCAACGCCGACGACTACGACGAGATCCGGATGCGGTGTGCGCCAAACCCCAACGGGCCGTGGCACGTCGGCCACGCCCGGATGCCCGCCGTCATCGGCACCTACCGCGAGCGCTACGACGGCTGGTTCTGCGTACGGTTCGACGACACCGACCCCGAGACCAAGCGGCCCGACCTCGAGGCCTACGACGCGATCCTCGAGGACCTCGACTACCTCGGTTTCGAGCCCGACGCGACCTACAGGGCCAGCGACCGTCTCGAGACCTACTACGACCACGCCCGCGACCTGATCGAGCTGGGCGGGGCCTACACCTGCTCGTGTTCGGGCGAGGCGTTCTCGGAGCTGAAGAACGCGGGCGAGCCCTGTCCGCACCGCGAGAAGGACGAGGCGACCGTTCTCGAGGAGTTCGAAGCCATGGTCGACGGCGAGTACAACAGTGGCGAGCTGGTCCTGCGGGTCAAGACCGACATCGAACACAAGAACCCCGCGCTGCGCGACTGGGTGGCCTTCCGCATGATCGACACCCCGCACCCGCGGGAGGAGGCCAGCGACTACCGCTGCTGGCCGATGCTCGACTTCCAGTCCGGGGTCGACGATCACCTGCTGGGGATCACCCACATCATCCGCGGGATCGACCTGCAGGACTCCGCGAAGCGCCAGCGGTTCGTCTACGACTACTTCGACTGGGAGTACCCCGAAGTGATCCACTGGGGCCACGTCCAGCTCGACGACTACGAGGTGAAGATGAGTACGTCGACGATCTCGGAGTTGATCAGCCGAGGCGATCTCGACGGCTGGGACGACCCGCGAGCGCCGACGCTCAAGAGCCTGCGCCGGCGGGGTATCCGCGGCGAGGCCATCGTCGATGCGATGACTGGACTCGGCACCTCGACCACCGACGTCGACCTCGCGATGAGTTCGATCTACGCGAACAACCGCGACC
>SDGW01000606.1_pt1 | contig 15123 bp, 19 predicted proteins | sample 2873831 | NCBI WGS metagenome assembly SDGW01 (sample SAMN08132700, study PRJNA421101) | hypersaline lake metagenome | isolation source: celular fraction 0.22 microns magnesium sulfate-rich crust from ephemeral... | place: Spain: Penahueca Lagoon, Toledo | collected 2011-07
ATCATCTCGGCCGTCGGGTTGTCGATGTCCATCTCCTTGAGGATGGTGACGCCGTCGTTGGTGATCGTCACCGATCCCATGGAGTCGACGAGCATCTTGTCCATCCCTTTCGGGCCGAGGGTCGAGCGGACGGCTTCAGCGACCGCACGGGCGGCGCTGATGTTGTAATCCTGCGCGTCCTTATCCTTGACGCGCTGGGAGTCCTCGCTCATTACGATCATCGGCTGCCCCTGCTGCATTCGCTGACTCATAGTCACTCGATCGATTGATTGTGATTCTACATAAAGGTTTCTCAATCGTCGCAACTCCCCGTGACGGTCCGCCGGTCGATTCGACGACGAAAACCGCCACAGTGTGCGGGATTGACGACCGATTTCGACGATCGGTTCGGCTCGTGAATCGTTCCCAGCCGGGGGTCGACGCGGTGCTTTTATATTGGATAGCGTGCGGCCGACGGGGGTCCGCGTTCGAACCGGCCGACGATCGCCTCCTCTCGGACGCCGCTACGAACCCGGCCGGGGATCCGCGACCGGGAGGCGACGGCGGTCGAACCGACGGCCCGATTCGGTCCGGAAAGCCGCGGTTTCACCGTCGAAACGGTGCCCAACTCGGCGACGCTCCTCGGATGAATCCTGACTCGAGTTCGAGTCAACACAACGGAAGTGTTATGACGGTAGTCACGTATTACCACTCGAGCAATGGACGAGTCCCCGTCCTTTCCCGAATCGTTCGACGACCCTCGAATCACTCCCCAGTTCTGCCGCCGGCTCCCCGGCACCGACGGCGCTCTCGTCCTCGTCGGGGTCGTCCACGACCACCCCGCGAGCGTCGCCCGCGTCGAGCGGGTCCTCGAGCGGGTCGATCCCGAGACGGTCGCCCTGGAGTTGCCGGACGTCGCCGTCCCGCTGTATCGCGTCTACGCCCGGGACCGCGGCGACGACGCGTCGCCGCCGCGATTCGGCGGCGAGATGAGCGCGGCAATTCGTGCCGCACCCGAGGCCGATCCAGTCGGCATCGACGCCCCGAACTGGTCGTTCTGCCGGCGGCTCGTCCGGCGGCTGGTCGCCGACCGCGTCTCGCCCGGCACCGCCCGGCGGGTCCTCGCGAGCGTCGGCGGCGCGACCCGCGAGGCGCTGTCCTGTCGAGTCGCCGCGACTCTGACCCACGCGACCTCGATGACGGTCGTCCCCGGTTCGCGGACGGAGTACGACTGCGATCGCGACGATTCGCCCGAACGGCAGGCCGACCACGAGCGCTCCCACGTCGCCGGCGTGCAGGCGCTGCTGGGCAGCGTCGACACCGACGGAACGGCACTGAACTATCGCGACGACACGCGCGAGCGGTGTATGATCGATCGCCTCGAGGACCTCCGAGCGGAACCGGGCGACGTCGTCGCCGTCGTCGGCGTCGATCACCTCGAGCGGCTCGCGGCCGACCTCGCGGACTGACGGCGAGAGGGCCGTTTTCGCGCTATCGATCGCTCAGCGGCGCGCCGGCGGTTCGATCAGGATCTCGCCGTCGCCCCTGACCGTGACACGGTGGCCGTTCGCGACGAAGGAGAGCGCCCCGCCGGATCGGGGACTGCCGTCGTGGCGCGGACGAAACAGTCCGTCCAGCGCGTCGGGATCGACGGCGTCGTACAGCGCGACGCGGCCGTCGGTGATATCGACGCCCATGCAGTCGGCCAGCGCGTGGATCAGGGTCGTGCTGAGCGCGGCCGGGCCGGCGGGGTCGTGTGAAGCACGATACAGTGGTGGAGAGCGAGACCGGACGGGGGCGGAAGCGTAATCGTTCATTGCGGTCCGTCTGCACCCCGTTCCTCACTTGCGAACCAAAAGCGTAGTCGTTTATTACTGCATCGGCTTGTGGGCTGGTCAGCTACTATCGTTCAATCGGGTTATTATTCTTCGAATACAGAATGGATTGTCGAACCGGGCACAGCGACGGTCCCGAGCCAACGACCGCGAGCGACGGTGCGTCCGATCGCTACCGCCGCAGCGCGGACACGCAGTTCCAGCAGTACGTAAACGCCTGCTCGCCCTCGTTGGGTGCGCCGCAGTGGGGACAACGGGTCGTCTCTCCGTCGACCGCTGCCGCCCGGTCGTCGCCGACCCGCTCGGCGTCGACGTCGTCGGATGCCTGCGGGTAGCGGTCGGGACCCGGCGAGGAGCGGACGCTCGCGCGGTTCGGGTCGGCCAGCGACGGCGTGCGCTCGCTGTCACCGTCGTCTCGCCTGGCATAGAGGTAGTACAGTAACAGGTGTAACAGGGCGAACAGCGCGATGTACCCGATGAGCCAGCCCCACAGCTCCATCACCGTGGGATACGTTCTCGAGGCACTTGGCTATTCCCCGCCGTCGGCATCGAAGACAGTCCGGAAGACGGGACCTACTCGGGTGGCTGGAGGTCGCGGCCGAACTCGTCGAAGACCGCGAGGTCGTCGGGGACGTCGTACTCGATCCGTCGCTGCTCCTGACGGTTCGCGCCGGCCTCGTCGACGGGCGTGGCGACGTCCTCCCAGCCGGGTTTGATCTTGACGCTCTTGGCGGGCATCCCGATGGCGATGTGGTGGGCGGGGACGTCGTTTTGGACGATGCCGCGCGCGCCGACGATGGCGTTCTCGCCGACCTTGCAGCCGGCCCGGACCATCGCGTCGTAGGTGAGCCGCACGTCGTCCTCGACGATCGTGTGGTAGTTGCGGACCTCGGTCTGGTCGACGACGTCGTGATCGTGGCTGTAGACGTGGACGCCGTCGGAGATCGAAACGCGGTCGCCGATGGTGAGCTTCCCGCGGTCGTCCAAGTGGACGTCGTCGTGGACGACCGTGTTGTCGCCGATCGTGATGTTGTGGCCGTACGTGAAGGTAATTCCCTTGAAGAAGCGGCAGTCGTCCCCGCACTCGGCGAAGAGGTGGTCCGCGAGCATCCGCCGGAATCGCAGCGCGAACTCGACGTTGTCCGCGATCGGCAGGCTGTCGAACTGTCGCCAGAGCCACTGGAGGTGCTTCGAGCGACGGAACTTCTCTTCGTCCTTCTCGGCGTAGTACTCGCTCTCGAGGGTGGTGTTACAGGGGTCGTAACTCTGCAGGCGGACGCGCTCGGCCGCCGACACCGACTCGCCGTCCTGCCAGCGTTCGTAGGCCTCGCGGTCGCCCGAGAGATCGATCAGGACGTCCTCGACGACCGAGCAGGTGTCCTCGTCGCTCGAGAGTCGCCGGTCGACCTCGTCGATGAACTCGCGCATCCCCGATTCGGCCTCGTCGGGGAGCGACACGTACCGCTTTGTCATACCCCGAGGTATTGCTCGCCGCGTTCATAGGGGTTCGGTTGTCCGGTCCCGGTTGCCGGACCCGCTGGCACGCGCGTCACCGCGGTCCGTCCTCGGCCCGCCACCCGGCGAGCAACAGGGCGGGGACCGCGAGCGCGCCGACGACCAGCAGGAGACCGACGACGACCCCGCCGATCGTCGGCCGATCGGTCGCGAACTCGAGGGAGCGACCGGCGAGCAGTCCGAGCGGAACCAGCGCGAGGACGACCCCGGACAGGATCACCCGGGGGTCGCGGAGGCGGGCGGCGGCCATACCGTAGCTGCCGGCCGCGGGTAAATAACGATTCGCCCCGGCGACTCGGTCCCGCCCGAACCCGTTCGGACCGGCCGCCCGAGCGTTCCGTTCACCATAAGTTCCCCCGCTACGAAGGGGTCGATATGCAACACAGCGAACTGGGCGACTCCGGCGTCGAGGTCAGCGAGGTCGGCTTCGGCGCGTGGGTCGTCGGGACCGACTGGTGGGGCGACCGCTCCGAGGACGACGCCATCGAGATGGTCCGGTACGCGGTCGATCAGGGGATCACCTACTTCGACACGGGCGACGTCTACGGCCACGGCCGCAGCGAGGAACTTCTCGGCGAAGCCCTGGCCGAGGTTCGCGACGAGGTCACCGTCGCCACCAAGGTCGGCTACGACTTCTACGACAACCCGCAGGCCGGCCACGGCGAACTCCCCAAGGAGATGGAGCCGGAGTACCTGCGCGACGCCGTCGAGAAGAGCCTCGAGCGACTCGACATGGACTCGGTCGACGTCCTCCAGTTGCACAACGCCGACGTCGACGAGATCACGCCCGACGTCCTCGAACTGCTCGACGAGCTCGAGGAGGAGGGCCTGATCGACGCGACCGGGCTCGCGCTGGGGCCGTCGATCGGCTGGCTCGCCGAGGGCGACCTCGCCATCGAGGAGGAGTTCGACTCGGTGCAGCTGGTGTGGAACGTCCTCGAGCAGGAGGTCGGCAACCACTTCCTCGAGACGATCGAGCGCACGGGGTCGTCGACGAGCCTGATCCCCCGCGTTCCCCACTCCTCAGGGATCCTCAACGAGCAGGTCACGCCCGACACCGAACTCGGCGAGGGCGACCACCGCGGGTTCCGTCCCGACGAGTGGTACGAGACGGGCTGGGAGAAGCTCGAGAAACTGCGCTTCTTAGAGGGGGACGGCGAGCGGACGATGGGCCAGGCCGCGATCGCGTGGCTGCTCTCTCACGACCCCGTCGCGACGGTGACGCCGACGTTCCGCACGAAAGGCGACATCGACGAGTGGGCGGCCGCGAGCGACGTGCCGAAGCTCTCCGAGGAGGAGATGCGCCGCGTCGACGAGCTCTACGCGAACGACTTCGACATCGACCGCGACGACGGGATGGACGCGCTGCGGTCGTCCGTCGACGGGGCCGACATCGAGTCGGCCGGACTGAACAAGCTCGCCGCCGACTGATCGGACGCGACGGCTTTTTTCGAACCCGAACCGGCGGCTCAGGCCGGCATCCGGAGCGCGTACAGGATCGCGAGCAGCCCCGAGACCTGACTCGCCTGACCGAGGACGGCGACCAGCGCCTCCGGGAGGAACGGCAACAGGATGTAGAGGACCACCAGCAGGAACGGGACCGCGAGGGCGAAGCAGAACCCGACCGCGATCACCAGCATCGGGCGGCTGTCGTTTCGCCGGTAGCCCCGGTAGGCCTGATACGCGATGAACAGCCCGATGAGCGCGCTCAGGACGTCGGTCGCCTGCACGAACGTCGCGACCCACTCGGCGGGCGACACCTCCCAGAGCTGCAGCGGAAGCGAGCGCATCTCAGATCCCCTCGATCAGGTCCGTGAACCGATCGGCCATGTCCTCGCGGCGGTCGATCCGGAGGGTCAACTCGCCGCCCTCGAGCTCGACCGTGATCCGCTCTAAGTTCGTCGAGTAGACGGTCCGATGGTGGCCGCCGTCGGGATCGGGCCTGGTCCGCTCGACGAGGAGACCGCACTCCCGGAGGTCCTCCAGCCGCCGATACACCGTCGGTTGGGACGCGTCGCAGTGCGTGCTCAGAGTGTTGGCTGACATTGGTTCCTGACTCGTCCGAGTGAGGATCGTGCGCACCGTCGGGTCCTCCAGCAGGGTCCCGATCGTCTCGACGTCCGGTTCCTCACTCACGGTACCGACGTGTACCGAGAACGGACATAAATGGATTTTCACGACTGCAGCCGCTGCAGTCGTGCGAGGCGGGTTTTCCCACTCGAGTGCGTTCGTGAGGGTACGATGCCATCGATCCGCACCACCGGACTGCTCGAGCGGTTCGTCGACCGACTCTCCCGCGTCGCGACGCGGCTGGCGGCGCTGTGTGCGCGCCCGGCGGGCGGCCGGCTGCGACCGACGGCGATGGGCGGTCTCCTCGTCGTCCTCGCGAGCGCCGCGGTGAGCCTTGCGGCCGCGCCGGCTCTCGGCGACAGCGTCCGGATCCGCTGGAGCATCGGCACCCACTACGGGCCGGAGTACGCGCCGACGGCCGTCGCGCTGGCCGCCGCGACCGCGCTCGTGGCGGTCGCGTATCTCGGGCTGCGGACGCTCGGGACGGTCCTCGAGCGACGCGGGGCGTTCGACCGTCACCGCGGCTACTACGAACTGTGCGCGCTGGCGGTCCTCGTGACCCTCGTCCTCTGTCAGCTCGCCGTCGTCGCGGCGAACGTCCTGTAGCGACTCGGGGCGTGAGCGACGGGACCGCATATATATGTCCCTCTATATCTGGGTCGTCTCCCTATCCGGGATGGGGCCGTAGATCTAGCCGTCGAGGACACCACCCACCATGACACCGTACGAATTCACCTGCCCCGACTGTCGCCAGGAGATGGCGGTGACCGAGCCCATGCGAGAGGCGACGCTGGCGAGCGGCTGTCCCGTCTGTGGACGACCCGTCGCCGACGATCACTTCGCACCGGTCGCCGACAGAACCGAACGCGCGGATCCGGCATAGAGGACTCGTCGATGCGTCGACCGAACGTCTCAAGCCCCGTTCCCGTCTCACCGAGCCGATAGGGGAATTCCCTTAAGGTCCTTGAATTGCATCCATGACAGGTTTTTACGCCAGGACGGTGTGACACGTTGTATCATGGTCGAGACGACGTACGTCCGGAAGGCGTGTGCGTACATCACCCGCGGCTCGGGCGAGCTCCTGGTCTTCGAGGGGCCGGGCCACGACGGGCTCCAGATCCCCAAGGGCACCCTCGAGCCGGGGGAGTCGCCGCGGGAAGCGCTGTTTCGAGAGGTCCGAGAGGAGAGCGGACTGGGGACGCTGAACGGCACGCAGCACCTGACGACCGACGTCTGGACGCGCCGCGAGTCGCCGCCGAAGCGCTACGTCCGGCACTTCTTCCACGCGACGGTCTACGAACCCCGCGATCGGTGGATCCACACCGTCACCGACGGCGGCGGGGAACACGGTTCCGAGTTCGAGTTCCGCTGGGTCCGGCCGGCGACGGAGAGCGAGTTCGCGCTCGACCTGGACGAGTACGTCGATCTGCTCCCGGTCGCGGCGGGATCCGAACCGGCCTCGAGCGCCTCGGACTGAACGCCGGTCGCGGCGATTCGGGCCGGAAAAGCCGTGCCGATTCCGACGCGTGTCCGGGCATGTCCCTCCACGGCCGGAACTGCCGCCGCGTCACCGCGGCGGCGCTGCATCCCGGAACGACCGTTCGCGACCGCTACCGAGACGGCAGTTCGCTGGCGACCGTCGGCGAGCGGACCGACGGACTCGTCACGTTCGTCGGCGAGGACTGCAACGGCACGTTCACTCACGATCAGATCGATCACCTCTTCGCCGACGGTCAGCTCGAGGTCGTCCTCGGCGACGAGAGCCACACGTCCGACGACCGGACGGATCGCTAGTTCGAGAGCGCCCGCTCGACGGCTTCCGCGACGTCCATCGCCTTCTCCGCGAGCTCCTCGGCGACCAGCCCGTCGTCGACGGCCGCCTCGAGGTCGTCCGCGTCGACGACCTCGACGGTCCCGTCGCCGTCCCGGATCACGTCGACGTAGAGGTCGACGTACCGCACCGTATCGGGGAACAGCTCGACGGGGGTACAGACGTTGACGTAGGTTCCCTTCGAACGGCCGTCGGCGGCCTTGTAGGTCGTCGGATACCACCACCGGCCTTCGCGGAACTTCGTCACGGCCACGTCGCCCGACTCCTTCGGCGCGCCGAGCGCGTCGTAGCTGCCGCCGGCGCTCATCGAGCGCTCGAGGGTGAGCTTCCCCTCGGGGTCCCAGTCGGTGACCTCGCCGCGGCCGAGCGAGATCAGCCGGCCGTCGGGCTTGCCGTGACCGATCTCGAGGCGGTCGCCCCGTTCGGGGCCGAACTGGCGGGCGACCGCGTCGAAGGGGAACTCGCCGTTCCCGACACCGCTGTCGGCACCCGCTCCCATCGAACCACAGACGGCCTCCGCGAAGTCCACCGCGGCGCTCGCGGCCCGGTCGGCCGCCTTCGTCCGGTGGTGGCCCGGCATCGTCGTCTCCACCCGGCGGCGAACGCCGTCCAGTTCGAACCGCGACTCGCGACCGAACCAGATCCACTCGGTCCGCCGGGGCGCAGCCAGCAGCGCCGGCTCGCCGGGCTCCTCGGGAGCGTCGGAAAGCGCGTCCTCGAGCGTCCGGACCCGGCCCGCGGCGTCCTCGAGCGCGGTTCCCATCGCCTCGAGGTCGGCGTCGGCCGCGGCGTGCTGCCAGCGCAGCCCCCAGCCGTCGGGTATCTCGACCGAGAGCAGGTCCGTCATGCCGACCAGCTCTTCGGCGCGCTCGCCCCGCAGCGCCGCCGAGACGCCGCTGCGGTCCCGCGAGAGCGTACAGAGCCCGCCCGCGACCTCGAGGGCCGGTTCCACGCGGGGGCGGTCGTCGTCCCAGGGCGGCGCGGGCTCGCTGACCCGCACCCGGTAGCGGTCGCCCGAATCGACGTAGCCGTCGACGGCGTCGTACGCGAGGTAGCCCCGCCGGCCCTCGCCCAGATCGACGACCGCACCGCCCCCGCCACCGGCCTCGAGGACCTCGGCGTCGAAGACCGCGCCGCTGGGAACGTCGACCTCCCAGCGGAAGGCGTCGATCGCCAGCCCCTCGAGGTCGGCCGCGACCGTCTCGACCGCGTCGGGCTCGCCCGAGAGTTCGAGGCCCTGTCGATCCCGGGTCGTCTCGAGCGTCACGTCGGCCGGCGCGACGTCGAACGAGCCCTCGAAGCGCTCCCGGATCGGGTCGGAGGCCTGCACGACCTCGTGGTCGCCCTCCCGCAGGAGTCGGGTGACCGCCGTCGTGTAGATTCCCCGGACGCGAGCCCGCGTCATCGGAGCGTCTCGCGGTCGGCCGCGAACCGGACCCGGTCGTGGATCGTCGGCCCCAGGGAGAGTTCGACCGAGCCGTCCTCGAGGAGCCGGCCGCCCTCGACGTAGACGCCCCACGTCTCGAAGCGGAGCCAGCCCCGCATCTCGTCGCCGTGGGTCGTGATGTCGGCGTCGTCGACGGCGTGTTCCGGATACTCGGCGCTCGAGTGGGCCATGTCCATGTCGGAGTAGACGGCGTCGTGCTCGTCGAAGAACGCCTCGAGTGCCGCCGCGTCCTCGGCGACGGCCTCGACGACCGCCTCGGAGGCGGCCCGGAGGTCGTCGGTCTCGAGGCCGGCGTCCCGGAGCGCGCGCTGGGTTCGCTGGTCGAAGTGCATGCCCGCCGGTTCGGGCGGGAGGCCTTTGATCATTCCGAGTCCGCGTTGCCCGTCACGGTTCGTGATCACGGGGACCGCCACGCGCTGTTGCGGACTGACGCCCGGCTGCGGTGGCGCGCGCTATCGGCCGGCAGAGTGCGAACGAAGACGGCCGATGATATTGCGTGAGGGATGAGCGAGGGAAGAATGACCGAGCGAATCGGCTAGGGAGGGTGTGGTCCTCACTGCCGCTACGACAGCAGGACACGTCTGTTTATCCGCGAGAGAGGGCTAATTGAGGGACACAACGCACCCCGCTAGCGTGGCAACAGGGAATCACCACACCCCGGATACCGCCTCCGCGACTGCCAGAAGCCAGCGGTTCGTCGTCGGAACCTTGCGTCTCGAGGCCCGCTCGTCGGAGAGCGTCGCGCCGACCGGTGTCGCGTCTCGAGGACTCGAACGCCCAAGCCAGCCCTCGAGGTCGCCGGTTGCCGAACCTATACCGGGCCGGCGCTCGTACGGCCGGCCATGGAGCGCAGGCGGGATCCGGTCGAACGGGTCGAAGAGCGAAACGGCGGCGAATCGACGGACCTCTACGACGTCTCGGTGTGGGAGCCGCGGTCGGTCGCGGACCTGCTCGCGTACACGCTCTACAACGCCGTCAGCTACGGGTTTCGGGCGATCGTGTTGCTGATCACGATCGCGATCACCCTCTCCCTGCTCGTCTCGCCGGCCGCGCTGATCCGCGAGGATCCGTTCCTGACGATCTTCTTCGCGCTCTCGATCGTCCCCGCCGGACTGCTCGCGGCGTACATCTGGCGCGCCGACATCACGACGGCGGAGCCGCTGCGATTGCTCGTCGCGACGTTCCTGCTGGCGATCCTGTTCGCGACGTTCGCCGCGGTCGTCAACTCCCTCACCCGACCGCTGTTCGGCGCCGGCTTCCTCGGGAGCCTCCTCTTTTTCTACCTGATCGTCGGCCCCGTCGAGGAGACGGTCAAGCTGCTCGCCGTCCAGGTGTTCGCGTACCGGAGCAGCAGTTTCGACGCCGTCATCGACGGCGCGGTCTACGGTGCCGTCGCGGGACTCGGCTTCGCGGCCATCGAGAACGCGATCTACATCGGGCGGGTCGTCGGCGAGGCCGACCCCGAGGCCGGCCTCCTCGCGACCGCGAGCGGGATCGCGACGGTCCGGGCGTTGGCCGGCCCCGGCCACGTCATCTACTCGGCGATCGCGGGCTACTACCTCGGGCTGGCGAAGTTCAACCGCGAGTACGCCGGCCCGATCGTCGTCAAGGGGCTGCTCGTCGCCGCGTTCGTTCACGGGACGTACAACGTGACCGTCGGGATCGCCCCCGGCATCCTCACCGACCTCCTGCCGATCGGCTACGGCATCGCGTTCGTCGCCTACGTCATCGGTTACGACCTCGCGATCGGCTACTACCTCTACCGGAAACTCGCTCGCTACCGCCGGACCTATCAGGCCGTCACGAACGACACCGACGGCGACTCGCGGCCGGAACTGACCGAGTTCGATCCGCCCCAGCGCTGATCGAGCCGGAAGGTGACGGGGGCGGCGGGAACGCCTCTCACAACCACGTCGGCCCCGCGTCCGCTTTCGCCCCGCCGTCGTGCCACGAGTGGGTCGGTCGCCAGTCCAACAGATCGGCGGCCCTCGCGTTCGAAAAGGCGGACTCTCGGCCCTCGAGGTCGCAATCGGCCGGGAGGTCGCCACAGACCGTCTCGACGATCTCCGCGGTGGGCTGGCCGAGGTAGTTCTCGTCGGCGGCCGCGATGACCGTCTCGTGGCCGTCGTGATCGCTCGCCAGCGCCGCCTCGACTACGCGAGCTACGTCCCGGACGTCGACGTACGAGCCGAAGTTGCCTGCCGTCGCGTCCTCGGAGAGGTCGGTGTCGTCCTCCGACGGCCGCGCCGGGGTCCTGTCCGGCGAGAAGACCGTCGCCGGCCGGATCGTCGTCACGGCGATCCCGTACCGGCGCGCGACCGCTCGAGCCGTCTCCTCGCCGCACTGTTTCGAGAGGCCGTAGGGGCCCCCGGGCCGGAGTTCGTGGCCTTCGTCGATCGGGAGGGAGTCGGGCCGCCACTCGCGGTCGGCGAAGAGCGCGCCGTAGACCGCCTGCGAGGAAGTCCAGACGACGTCGGTGTCGGCCCGGCCGGCTGCGACCAGCACGTTGTACGCGCTCGTGACGTTGTTCTCGAAGAGTCGCGTCCCGGGCGTCGAGAGCGGGTCCGAGAGCGCCGCGCAGTGGACGACCGCGTCCGGGCCGACCTCGTCGATCGTCTCCCAGGTCGGCCCCTGTTCGGTCAGATCGACCGCGCGGAACTCGGCGTTGGCGCGGACGCCGTCGGGCCGCTCGAGGTCGAGCCCGACGACGCGCGTGCCGCGATCGGCCAGCCGGTCGACGACCCACGAGCCGACGTCGCCGATCGCGCCGGTGACGATCACCGTCTCGACGTCGTGATCGAACTCCGGTGTGCGCGATGACATACCGACCCTGCCACGGCCACCCACTAAACCGTGTTCGCGAACGTCGCCGGCAGAGAGCGATCACGCCGACCGCCGTCGGTCTCAGTCGAACCGCGCTTCCAGCAGCCGTTCGACGTACTTCGCGAGCACGTCGACCTCGAGGTGGACGGGATCGCCCGGTTCCTTCCCGGCGAGCGTCGTCAGGTCGTAGGTCGTCGGGATGATCGCGACGGTGACCCGGCCGCGCTCGTCGTCTAATTCCGCGACGGTCAGGCTGATCCCGTCGAGCGTGATCGATCCCTTCTCGACGACGTAGCGGCCGTATCCCTCGGGCAGGTCGAACTCGAAGAACCAATCCTCGTCGACGGATTCGACTGCGGTGACGGTCGCGACCGCGTCGACGTGACCCTGGACGACGTGGCCGTCGAACCGGCCGTCGGCCGGCATCGCCCGCTCGAGGTTGACGGCGTCGCCGGTCGCGAGCTCGCCCAGGTAGGTCCGGTCGACCGTCTCGGTCGCGAGGAAGACCTCGAACCACTCGCCCTCGTCGAACCGCTCGACGGTGAGACACGCGCCGCTGACGCTGACGCTCTGGCCGTGTTCGAGCCCCGTCGCGACCTCGTCGGCGCCGATCCGGAGCCGGAGGCCGTCGTCGGTGCGTTCTCGAGCGACGATCTCGCCGGTCTCCTCGACGATCCCCGTGAACATGTCCGCAACTGACGGGCGAGGTGGGAAAGCCGTTCCGGGTCCGATCGGCGCCACTCAGGCCGACTCGAACGAGTCGTCGTACAGGACGGTCCGGACCCCGGTGACCTCGAACCGCGCGCCACCGGCCGCGCTCTCGGTCACCGCGACCGTCCAGTCGTGGGCCTGTGCGATCTCGCGGACGATGTTCAGCCCCAGCCCCGTCCCGTCCTCGTCGGTCGTCCATCCCGGCTCGAGGACGCGGTCGCGGTCGGCCGGCGGGATGCCCGGCCCGTCGTCGGCCACGGCGAATCCCCCCTCCGAGAGCGCGACCGTGACGGTGACGTCCGTGTCGCCGTGTTCCACCGCGTTGCGAAAGAGGTTCTCGAACAGGTTTCGGACCCGGCTCGAGTCGGCGTAGAAGAGTCCGTCGGACTCGACCCGAAGCGTCGCGTCGGCGGTCGCCACGTGGTCCCAGCAGTCGGCGGCGACCGCGTCGAACTCGAGGGGCTCGACGTCGTCGACCTCGTACCCGCCGCGGACCATCGTCAACACGTCGTCGATGATTCCCTCCATCCGATCGATGACGGCGTCGAGCTCGTCGCCGTGGGGGATCTCGGTATCGGCCCGCCCGGCCTCGAGCAGCCCCCGTGCGACGTTGAGTGGGTTCCGGAGGTCGTGGGCCACGATGCTCGCGAACTCGTCCAGTCGCTCGTTCTGGCGCTCGAGGTCCCGCTCGTAGGCCAGCCGGTTGAGCGCGATCTCGGCGTTGACCGACAGCACGGAGGCGAGTTCCTCGTCGGATCGATCGAACGCCGCGACCGCCGGATCGACGACGCTGATCACGCCGTGGTCGCCCATCGGATGGTACATCGCGGACCGCGCGTCGCCGCGGTCGTAGCCGTCCTGAAGGGATCGGACGTCGTCGAACCGGAGCGCGTCGCCGCCGTCGTAGGCCCGACTGACCGGAGCGGGTCCGTCGGTCGGGTACGTCGGGCGGTCGCCCAGTTCCGTTTCGGCCCCCTCGGTCACGGCGACCGGCTGCAATCGGCCGTCGTCGGCGAGCCGGACGACGTTGTACTCGTAGCCGAGGATCGTCCGCGCGGCGTCGGCGACGCGGGCGGCGATCTCCTCGCGATCGTCGGCGGCGATCAGTTGCCGCGTCGCCGAGTGGAGCGTCCGGAGCTGTCGCTGGTACTCCTTCCGGGCGGTCACGTCGCGGAAGACGCCCGCGATCAACCGGCGATCGTACAGGTCGAAGACGTGGGCGTTGATCTCGACCGGGATCCGCTCACCGCCGCTGGTTTCGACGCGGATGTCGGAGCCGTCCGGGAACGCGTGTAAGATCGACCGGTCGGAACAGGGGGTGGCGACGTACTCCTCGAAGAGTGCCCGGTACCGCTCGCACTCGTCCGACGGGTGGAGGACGGTCTGCCTGCGGCCGACGAGGTCGTCGGAATCGTACCCGAGCAGGTCGCCGATCCGTTCGTTCACCTCGACGATCTCGCCCGTCGCCGCGTCCGCGACGACGACCGGATCGGGGACCGCCTCGAGGATCGTCTGGTACTTCGCGCGGAGCGCTTCCCGGTCGCGAACGTCCCGAACGGCCGCCACGACCTCGCGTCGACCGCCGCTCTCGATCGGACTCAGACTGATGTCGATCGGGATCTCCGAGCCGTCCTTCCGCCGGCCCGAGAGGTCAAGTCCGGCCCCCATCGGGCGGGTTTCGGGATCGGCGATGTAGGCGTCGCGCTCGGCGACGTGGCCCGGCCGAACGGATTCCGGGACGAGGATCTCGATCGGCTCGCCGACGAGTTCGGACGGGGCGTAGCCGAACAGATCGGTGACGCGGCCGTTCGCGTAGGTGATCCGTCCGTCGCGATCGACGACGACGATCGCGTCCGGCGAGGCTTCGCAGATCGCTTCATATCGCTGTCGCGGGTCCTGGTCCATGGGTGGCGGTCGGTCTCGGAGCCGATACAGACACGTCGATTCCCGACTGGTTTCAACCTTTTAGTAAATTATCTGTGATACACGCGGCAAACGAAACCGCCCGAAGGGAGACTATTGCGGCGATCGACGAGCGCGTCGCCTCGTCGCCGCGTTTTTAGCAGTCGCCGCGCTATCTCTCACCGATGGCCGGTATCATCGAGACGATCAAGTTCGCGGGCACGCTCGTGCTCGCGCTGCCCGCAGCGCTCGCCGGGCTCGACCTGCTGTTGTTCCGCGGCCAGACCGCGTTCGGCGTCGCGCTGATCGCGCTCGCCGTCGGCCTCGTCGTCGTCCAGCACTGGCTGACGACGCCGACCGACGTTCCCGAACTGGTGGCCGAACGGGTCGTCGGGACGGTCGCGAAAGAGCCCGACTCCGAGGCCGACGACGAGTCGTAGGACCCGTTCGAGCGAGCCTCAGGAACGTCAGTCGAGCAGCGACGCGGGCGACAGCGACTGGGACGGCGCGGCGAGGGGTTCGGGCCGCTCGCCCTCGTCGGCGACCGCCAGCACGTCGGCGATCCGGATCCGACTCCCCGGGCCGACCCCTCCGGCCACGTCGAGTCGGACCACGGAGCCGGGACCGACCTCGTCGCCGCCCGCGAGGGGTCGTTCGCGGGGCTCGAGCCCCACGCCGGCGACCGCGGTCGCGACCGACTGGTCGGCGTCGAACCCGAACGACCGGACCTCGGCCTCGAGGTCGGCCGCGACGGCGGCGGCCGACTCCGGGCCGGTGGGAAGCATCCACCGCGCGGATGGAAACGACGCGGCGACGGCGGGCGGGAGCGGCGGGGGGGGCGGCGCCTCGCCCGCCGCCGCGGGCCGCGGGCCAGCGGCGGCCGACCCACGCCTCGGGGCGGCCGCTGGCGAGCGCCCGCGCGCCCAGCCCGCGCGCCGGTGAGGGGGGGGACGGGCAGCGGAGCGGGCGCCGCGCGGAGTCGCGCGCCTGGCGGGGCGGCGCCGGCCGAG
>SDGW01000988.1_pt1 | contig 15123 bp, 13 predicted proteins | sample 2873831 | NCBI WGS metagenome assembly SDGW01 (sample SAMN08132700, study PRJNA421101) | hypersaline lake metagenome | isolation source: celular fraction 0.22 microns magnesium sulfate-rich crust from ephemeral... | place: Spain: Penahueca Lagoon, Toledo | collected 2011-07
TCCCACTCCTCGACGAGGCCGCGCTCCGCGTCGATCTCCTCGACGTCGACGAACTCGGCGTCCCGCACTTCGTCGGCGCCGAGGTCGCGCCGGTCGTCGAAGAAGCCGGCGACGCCCTCGTCGTCGATCTCGACCGCGACGCGGATCTCCTCCTCCACGTCGAGCTCCAGGCGCTTGCGGGTCTCCTGCACCCGCCGGATCAGGTCCCGGGCGTACCCTTCGCGCTCGATCTCCTCGGTCAGTTCGGTGTTCACGTAGACGCTCCCGGAGTCGAACTCAGCGCCGGAGACGTGTTCCGGCGGCTCGGTCTCGTACGCGACCATCTCGTCGGTGAGTTCGACCGTCTCGCCGTCGACCTCGACGCCCGCCTCGACCGCCTCGCGGGGCTCGCCGCGAACGGCGGCCATCACGTCCTGCGCGTCGCCGCCGAACGCCGGTCCGATCACGCTCATCTGCGGGTCCGCGATCTCCACGAGCTCCTCGTAGTCGTCGGTGACCGTGAGCGACTGGGCGTTCACGCGGTCGCGGAACAGCGCCTCGAGGTCGCGCATGGCGTCGGCGACAGCCTCGTCGTCGGTCTCGACCACGACCTCCTGCACGGGCCAGCGGAGCTTCCGCCCGCCCTGCTGGCGCGCGTTCGCGGCGGCCTCCTCGACCTCGCGGAGCACGGCCATGTTCCGCTCCAGTTCGGGGTCGTGCAGGTCGTCGTCCGGGGTCGGCGCCTCGAGCATGTGGACCGTGTCGGCCTCGCCGTCGAGCGTCTGGTACATCCGGTCGGCGAGGTACGGCGTGTACGGGGCGAGCAGGCGGACGACCTCGTCCATGACGGTCGCGAGCGTCGCGTACGCGCCGCGCTTGCTCGCGGAGTCGGACTCCTCCCACATGCGCTCGCGGATCGCCTTCACGTAGAACCGGCTCACGTCTTCGGTGACGAAGTCGAGCAGGGCGTTCAGCGCGTCGTGGACGGCGTACTCGCCCCAGGCGTCCTCGGTCTCCCGTTCGACCGTCTGCAGCCGGGAGAGCACCCACTCGTCGACGACGGAGAGCTCGCCGTCGTCGAGGTCGGCCTCGGCGGGGTCGTAGTCGTCCAGTTCCATGTACGGCAGCGGGAACCGGAACACGTTCCAGAGGATGTTCAGCGTCGACTGCATCTCCCGGAGCCCCTCCCACTCGAAGCGCAGGTCGTCGCCGTGCTGGTCGTGGCTGAGCAGGTACGCCCGCAGGGGGTCCCGACCGACCTCCTCGATCGCCTCGTGGGGCGTGACGATGTTGCCGAGGCTCTTGGACATCTTCCGGCCGTCGCTGTCCAGCGCGAACCCGTGCATCACGACCTCGTCGTACGGCACCTGATTCACGGCGGCGGTGCCCATGCCGAGCTGGGACCAGAACCAGCCGCGGGTCTGGTCGTGAGCCTCGACGATCACGTCGGCGGGCCAGAACTCGTCGTGGGCCTCGGTCTCGCCGGGGTAGTCGAGCGTCCCCCACGACGCCACCGAGGAGTCCAGCCACACGTCGAACACGTCCGGGACGCGGGTGTACGTGGTGTCCCCTTCGGTGATCGTGAGGTCGTCGACGGTCGGCCGGTGGAGGTCGAGCTCGTCGGCGTCGACGTCCTGATCGGCGCGATCGGCGAGCTCCTCGCGGGTGCCGACGACGATCCAGTCGTCCTCGGTCGTCTCCTCGGCCGTGCTGTCCTCGGGCGTCCAGATGGGGATCGGGATGCCCCAGTAGCGCTGCCGGGAGACGTTCCAGTCCGGCGAGTCCTCGATGAAGTTCCGGAAGCGGTTGTCCCGCGCCTCGGGCGGGTGCCACTCGCTCTCCTCCATGTTCTCGAGCAGGTCCTCCTTCACGTCGGTGACGGTGATGAACCACTGCTCGGTCGCCAGGAAGATGATGTCCGTGTCACACCGCCAGCACTGCCCGTAGTCGTGCGTGTAGGACTCGTGGGCGAGCAGGTAGCCGTTCTCCCGGAGGTCGTCGATGATGTCGTCGTTGGCGTCGCGGACGAACTGGCCGGCGTACTCGCCGGCGCGCTCGTCGTACACGCCGTCGCTCCCGACGGGACAGAAGATCTCCAGCCCGAGCTCCTCGCCGCGCTCGAAGTCCTCCTGGCCGTGGCCGGGCGCGGAGTGGACCAGTCCAGTCCGGTCGGTCTCGACGTAGTCGGCGTGGTACACCTCGCCCGCGCCGTCGAAGGCGGGGTGCTCCGGCACCTCCTCGGCCAGCGGGTGGTCGTACTGCCAGCCGAGCAGCGCCTCGCCGGCGAGCTCTTCCTCGATCTCGTACTCCTCGTAGCGACCCTTCTGCAGCACCGACTCGACGCAGTCGGTCGCGACGTAGAGCACGTCCTCGTCGCCGCCTTTCCGGGCGCGAACTTTCGCGTACGTCGCCGCCTCGTCGACGGCGACGAACGTGTTCGCGGGGACGGTCCACGGCGTCGTCGTCCACGCCACCAGGCTCCCCTCTCGGTCGGCCAGCGGGAACTGGACGTAGATCGACGGGTCCTCGACCTGGTGGTACTCCACCTCGTTCTTCGCGATCGCGGTCTCACACCGGGGACACTGCGTGATCGAGCGCTTCCCCTGCTCGACGAGCCCGTTGCCGTGGGCCTCGGAGAACGCCCACCAGGCGGCCTCCATGTACTCCGGGGAGATGGTCTGGTACGGGTCCTCCCAGTCCATCCAGACGCCGATGGACTGGAAGTCCTCGTCCATGTTCTCGCGGTTCTCGACGGCGAACCGCTTGCACTCCTCGATGAACTTCTCCATCCCGTACTCCTCGATCTCCTGCTTGGAGTCGAAGCCGAGCTCCTGCTCGACGCATCTGCCCGGAGGTGTAGGGCGGGCCGTCGACGAAGAAGAAAGGTGGGTCGTCGGCGTGTGCCTCCTTGGTCCGTTCGTAGGCGTCGTGGTCGTCCCAGTACGCCGAGACGGTGTCCTCCACCGCATGCGGGTCGTACTGGTCCGGGACCTCCTCGTCCATACGTCTTCGCAGTGTTGGGGCGCTTATCAACCCGGTGGTCCGGCAGTCGGGCTGTCGGAACGCCGTCGGGGCGGCCGTCGTCGCTCACCAGCCTATATACGGCCCCTAGCCGAACCCCGGCGTATGGTCAGTCAGATGGAGCACAACCGGAGCCCGCGAGTGCGCTGAGATGGCCGGGCTCGTCCGCCGGTATCTCCTGGTCGTCTTCCGGTTCCTCCCGTTCGCGATCAGCTTCCTCCGTGACCGTCGTCGGTTCCTGCTGTTCGGCCCAGGTCGGCACGTGAGCGATGCGGTCCACCGCGAACGCGCCGAACGCATCCGGGACACGATGCTGGAGCTCGGCCCCGCGTTCATCAAGGTCGGGCAGGTGCTCTCCACGCGGCCGGACATCGTTCCGCCGACGTACACCGACGTGTTCGGCACGCTGCAGGACGAGATACCCGAGGGCGCGGGCGGCGACCCGCGGACGGTCCTCGAGACGGAGCTCGGCGACGAGCTCGACCTCTCGACGCTCGAACGCGTCGCCGGCGGGTCGCTCGCGTTCGTCTATACGGCCGTGTACGACGGCGAGCGGATCGCGATCAAGGTGCGCCGCCCCTTCGCCGAGGACGACCGGGTCGTCGTGCCCGCCAGCTACCCGGAACTCTGCTCGGAACGCGTGCTGGCGATGGAGTTCCTCACCGGCCGGAAGGTGACCGACGAGGATGCCTTCGACAGCGTCGACGTCGACCCCCACGAGATGGCGAGGTGGATCACCGAGATCTACCTGAAGATGGGGCTGGTCGACGGCGTGTTCCACGCGGACCCGCACCCGGGGAACCTCGCGGTCACCGACGAGGGGCGCCTGCTGCTGTTCGACTTCGGGATGAGCGAGCGGCTCCCCCCGACCGTGCAGGACGAAATCGTCGATCTCTACCGAGCGCTGGTCCGGCGCGACCTCGACGGGCTCGTCGACGCGCTGATCGCGCTCGACGTGTTGGAGGCGAGCGTCGACCGCGCCGAAGTTCGACGCGTCCTCGAACTCGTCGTCGAGAACCTTTCGGGCCGGTCGAACGTCACCTGGCGGGCCATCATCACCGAACTGATGGCGTCGCTCCGGGAGTTCCCGTTCCGGATCCCGCCCGACGTGATGTTGCTGCTCCGCGTCGGCACCGTCGGCGAAGGCGTCTGTCGGCAGCTCGACCCCGAGTTCGACTTCCTCGCGGCCGTCCGAACGTTCCTGCTCGAGCAGGGGCTCATCGAGAGCGAGCTCGCGGCGCTCGTCGGGGAGACGCTCGACGACGCCCAGCAGTCGGTCCCCGCGCTGGCCCGTCTCCCGACCCGGTTCGACCGGGCGCTCGATCAGCTCGAACGCGGGGAGGTGGTCGTCATGACCGAGTCAGCCGACGGCAGGGCGGGGGGCGACCCGGCGCTCGGCTACGCGGTGCTCGCGGGGGCGCTGAGCGTCACCGCGGCCGTGCTCGCCCTCGGCGCCCGACCGTACGCGGCTCCGGCAGCCGGCCTCGCGGTCGTCTTCCTCGCCGTCTATCTCGTCCGGGATCACGGCTAAGCGCTCCCAGCTAGAACCGGGTCGCCGGCCGACGTGCCACAAGGGAGACGTTCAAACGGCGGGCCCGCCAACCGCGATTATGACCGACGTTCCGCTCGAACACGTCCACCGTGAACCCGACAGCGACACCGACGCCGCCCTGTTCGTCCTCCACGGCCGCGGCGCCGACGAGAAGGACCTCCTCCCGGTCGCCCAGCGACTGCCGGGCGACCGTCACGTGATCAGCTTCCGCGCGCCGGACCGCCTGCAGGGCGGGTACACATGGTACGACCTCGACCTCTCGGCGGGCGGCCTCGAACAGAGCCAGCCCGACCCCGATGGGTTCCGCCGTAGCCTCGACCTCGTCGCCGAGTCGATCGACGCCGCGGTCGACGCCTACGACCTCGACCCCGAGCGCCTCGGCCTGCTCGGGTTCAGCCAGGGCGCGATCACCAGCCTCTCGCTCGTGCTGGAGCAGCCGGACACGTTCGCGTGGGTCGCGGCCCACCACGGCTACCTCGCCGAGTCCCACGCCGACCGCTCGCCCGAGGGGATCGCGGGCAAGCCCGTGTTCGTCGGCGCCGGCGCGGCCGACCAGATCATCCCCGCGAACCGCTGTGAGGCCGCCGCCGAGGGGATGCGCGAGGCGGGCGCCGACGTGACGTTCGAGACGTTCGGCGGCGGCCACGGGATCGGCCCGGACGAGCTCGACGCCGTCTCGCAGTTCGTCGAGCGGTACGACTAACCCGTCCCGGTCTCCGTCTCGGTCGCTGTTGCCGTCGCCGTCCCGTTCTCCACCGGCGTCGCCGTCGCGGTGCCGCCTGCGGTCGCGTTTCGCGCCTCGGGTAGCCACGTCGGTGCGGTCACGTCGACCGGCTCGAACCGGTAGTCGAGCGCGAACCGGACCCGCTCGCGCTCGCCGTCGTCGTCGCTGTCGGGCAGCGTGTAGCTCGCGCGGATCGTCGTGATCACCCCGCGGTCGGAGACGATCAGCAGCGCCTCGTAGTCGCCGACCTCGCCCTGCAGCACCGACGGCGGGTGGCCGTCGATCTCGACCCGGTAGGTCGGGCAGTCGGTCTCGTACTCGATCGCACAGGTGACGACCGCCTGCTCCGTGCCGGCGAAGTAGCGGTAGAGGTACGTTTCGACGTTCGCGTCGAACCCCGTCGCGGGGTACTCCGCGAGGTCGTACCGTTCGTAGCGCGTCCTGTCCGGGAACGCGATCCGGCGGAACACGTCGGTCCCGCCGGCGTAGATGTCGTCGGTGATCCGCTCGGAGTCGTTCCCCTGAACGATCAGCCGCTCCTGCTCGTAGTGGGTGGTGTTCGCGATCCGGACCGTCGCGTTCCGGAACGTGTCGGCGCCAGTGGTCGCGTCTGCGGGCGACGTGAGCGACCACGAGACCACCCGCGATCGGTTCCGGACGCCGTCGACGTGGGCGTCGGCCAGCGCGACCGGATCGACGACGCCGGCCCGGCTGATTCCCGGACCCAGCCCCGGCATCGCCGTCGGCGTCGGGCTCTCGGGGTCGATGGCGCCCCCGTCGGCGTCCTCCGCCGTCACGTCGGCCGCCGTGATCGGCGACGGGGTCGGGCCTCCGTCACCAGTCAGCGGCGGGCCGGCCGCGACGGCGCCGACGAGCACGACCAGCAGCAGCGCCACGACGACCCGACGGTTCTCGCCGATCGCGGGGCGGGCGGCCCGTACGGGTTCGAGCAGCCCCGCTGCCGTCGACTCGGCGGCGTCGGCGGCGACCGACCGCTCGAGCGGTCGGTCGAACCACTCGGCGTAGAGCTCGGCGGCGGCCTCGCGATCGATCCCGTACAGGAGCAGGTCGTGCAGCTCCCCGGGCGGGACGTACGCGACGCCCGCCTCGGCCGCGGCCGCTGCGACCGCGTCGCGGTCCCGAGCGGCGACGAGCGTGTCGACGCCCTCCAACTCGGGCGTCCCGAACCGGCCGGGATCGACGACCCGGATCCGGCGTCGCTCCCCGTCGCGTTCGGCGTCGACGACGCCGTCCTCGACGGCGGTCTCCCAGCCGCGCGCCCGCCAGATCGCGGCGACGAACGCGGTCCGGTCGCTCGCCGGGAGGCTCCGGAGCTCGCTCGCGAACGTCTCGGCGGGGACCGGCGGCATTGGTGGGTACTGGGCTGACGACTCCAAAAGCGCACCGGCGACGGCGGACCCGCCTCAGAGCCCGGGCACGAACGCGACCGCGTCGACGGTCTCGAGCACCATCCAGCAGAGGAACAGCGCGTACACGACGAGCAGCACCACCGCCTCGCGGTCCGAGAGCTGGAGATCCGTCCGGAGCAGGGTGAAAAGCGCCACCGTCGCGACGACGAGAAACGCCATCATCGGCACCGCGACGCCGTAGTTCACCACGGCGCCGCCCGCGAGCACGATCCCCGCGGGGACGGCGACCAGCAGGTCGAACACGTTGCTCCCGAGCACGTTCCCGAGGCTGGTGATCCCGCGACCTCTCCGCGCCGCCCGGACCGACACGAGCGTGTCCGGCAGCGAGGTCGCGGCGGCGACGACGGTGAGCCCCCAGACCGCCTCGGGGATGCCGAACGCGGCGGCGAACACGTCGGCGCCGTAGACGAACCCCTCGACGGCCGCGACCACGAGCACGAGGCTGAGCGCGAGGAGCCCCCACTGCCGGCGGACGTTCACCGACTGCGACAGCGGCTCGGCGACGTACTCCACGGTGTCGGCGTACTGGATGAACACGTACAGCCCGTAGAGCGCGATCGGGAGCATCCCGAGCCACGGGGGGATATCCGTCGCGAGCCGCGCGCTGTCGTCGGGGTAGTAGATGACGCCGAGCGAGAACACGAGCAGCAGCGAGGCCACCGAGAGCATGTAGAACAGCGCCTCCTTGTACACCACGTCGCGGTTGGCGTTGAGCTCCTCCTCGGCCAGCAGCGCGGAGACGCCGGGGATCACCAGCACGTTGAACACCGCCGAGCCGACGACGGCGCCGACGCCGAGGTCGAACGTGTCGTGGATCACCACCGACAGCACCGCGATGGAGAGCTCCGGGAAGCTCGACCCGATCGCGGCGACGACCGACCCCTGTATCACCGGCGGCAGCCCGTAGTGGCCGGAGAGCAGGTGGCTCGCCTCCTCCAGCATCTCCGACCCCTGCCAGACGACGGCGGTCGCCACGATCGTGACGACGGTCGCGAGCAGCACCGACATGCAGGTGCCTTCCAGCGGCCCCCTCAAAACGCCACCGTCCGACGACGGCTGGCTCCTCCCCCGCGGGCCGGCTCCGGTAGCCCTAAACGCACACACCACCAAGCCCGGCTATGAGCGTCGCCAAGACCGTCGAGGACCTCGGCGCCGAACTCGGCGAGCGGATCGCCGCCACCGACGAGTACGAGCGCTTCGAGGCAGCGAAGCGAGCCGTCGAGGAGAGCGAGGAGGCCCAGCGCCGGATCTCCGAGTTCGACTCGCTGCGGGCCGAACTCACCACCGCCCGGCAGACCGGCGAGGCCGACCAGGAGCTGGTCGACGAGGTCCGCCAGGCTCAGCACGAGCTCCACTCGCTGCCGGAGATGGCCGAGTACCTCGAGGCCGAGGAGGAGCTCCAGGCCCGCCTGCAGGCGGTGAACAACGCGATCTCCTCGGAGCTCGTCGTCGACTTCGGCGGCGAGGCGGGCGGCTGCTGTCGGGACTAACGCGCTAGCTGCGGCGGCGGCCACCCCAAACTGGCTCCACCCCAGAGTTCTTCCCGGATCACGCGACCAGTAGCGCCATGCTCGCGATCGCCGGCGGCAAGGGCGGCGTCGGGAAGACGACGACGGCGCTCGGGCTCGCCGCCGCGCTCCCGGACCGCCCGCTCGTCGTCGACGCCGACCGGGACATGCCCGACCTCCACGCGCTCGCCGGCGTCCCGCGGTCGGACACGGACTCGATCGACGCGCCACCGCTCGCCGGGGACCACGACTGTCACGTCCTCCCGGTGCCAGAGGGTGGTCTCCCACCGTCCCAGGAGCGGCTGGGACAGGCTCGAGCGAACTGGGAGACCAGCGAGGACCCCGCGCCGATACTGATCGACACGCCCGCGGGCGCCGGCGTCGACGCCGCGACGCCTCTGCGGGCCGCCGACGGCGTCGTGCTGGTCAGCACGGCCTGTGCCCCGGCGCTCCGGGACGCCGCCAAGACCGCGGCGATGGCCCGGGCGGTCGACACGCCGGTCGTCGGCGCCGTGCTGACTCGCACCGCCGTCCGCCCGCCGAACGCCGCCGAACTGCTCGGCTGTCCGGTGCTGGCGACGGTTCCGGCCGTCGACGGCCGGCCGCTCGACGCCCGACGGGTCCGGGACAGCTACGAGCGGGCCGCGGCCGCGCTCCGGGAGCGAACGACGTTGTGACTGGCTGATAACTGCACGGAACGCTTTTGCCCCCCAAACGAGTAACGGTGCCCATGGCTCGGCGGCTCTCGACCGGTATCAACGTCCTCGACCGCGAGCTCGAGGGCGGACTCCCGGCGGGCTCCATCGTGCTGCTCTCGGCGGAGCCCGCCAGCCAGTCGGAGCTGTTCCTCTACGAACTCACGGCCGCGCGGCCGACGCTGTACCTGACGACCGTCCGGTCCGACCAGGCCGTCGTCGACGGCATCGAGCGGACGAACACCCGGACGGGCGATCCGAACGTCCGCGACGTGGGCGGCGACGCACCGCTGGACAAGGCGAACCGCTTGATCGGCACGCTCCCTGAGGGGGCGACGCTGATCATCGACGTCGTCGACAGCCTGGAGCGCTACGACCGCGCCCGGTTCCGGCGGTTCCTCAACGAGCTCCAGACGGTGATGGTGAACACGGGCGGGCTCGCGATCCTCCACGGGCTCGACGGCGTCGACGTGCCGGACAACCGCGACGTGACCGCCCACGTCGCCGACGTGGTGTTCGACCTGCGGACGACGATCACCAACGCCGAGATCGAGAACCGGCTCGTCGTTCCCAAGTTCCGCGGCGGCAAGGCGTTGGCCGAACCGATCAAGCTCCGGCTGGCCGAGAGCGTCAACATCGACACCTCCCGAGACATCGCCTGAGCCGTCCGCTCCCGAACTGCCCGTTCCTCACTCCGACTCCACTCAGTTCTCGCCGCGTGCGACCACGCCGCTGCCGCTCGCCCGAAACAGCGCCGCGGCCGTGACGATCGGCTCGCCGTCCGCGTCGGCCGAGACCGTCCAGCGCTCGCTCCCGTCCGCGACCGCTCGAGCGGTGAGCCCACCGTCGCCGTCCGGGAAGACCACCGCGTCGCCGGCGACGGTCGGCGTGCCGACCCCGCCGTCGTCCGCCTCGTGGCGCCACGCCTCCTCGCCGCTCCGGTCGATCGCGTACAGTCGGTCGCCCGCCGGGACGAACACGCGCCCGTCACCGACGGCCATCGCCTGCGGGTCGGGCTCCGGCACGGTGACCGTCCAGCGCCGCTCGCCATCGGTACCCAGCGCGATCACCGTTCCGTGGCTGCGAACGACCACGAGCTCCCCGCTCACCACCGGCCACTCGGTGACGGCGCCGGTCGAGACGCGCCAGCGCTCCGCGCCGTCGTCGGCGTCGAGCGCGACGACGCCCGTGTTCCCGGACTGCGAGCCGAGGTACAGCGTGCCGTCGCGGACGGCGACGGCGTTCGCGAACGTTCGCCCGCCCTCGCCGGCGTCGATGCGGCGGCTCCAGCGCACGTCACCCTCCAGCGCGCCGAGTGCGTGCACCCGGCCGCGCCAGTCGGCGACGTAGACGACACCGTCGGCGACGGTTGGCGCCGCCGTGAGCCGGGCGTCCACGTCGTAGAGCCACTCCTCCTCGCCGTACCGCGGGTGGAAACAGACGACCCGGCCGCGCTCGGTCGATCGCTTCGCGGCGACGACGACCCGCTCCGGGCTCACGGCCGGGGCGCCGTTGGGGTCGACTCGGAGCGGCACCTGCCACCGGAGCTCGCCGTCGCGGGGCGAGAGGGCGTACAGCCGGTAGCGTGACCGTGCGGTCTCGCCGACGGCGTCGACCGGCACGTACAGGTCGCCGTCGAACAGCGACGGCGTGCCGACAGCCCGAACGTCGTCGAACTCGGTCCGCCAGACCGTCTCCGGTTCGCTCGGGCCGGCGTCCACTCGACGCGTGTGGCCCGCGTCCCGACCGTCCATCGGCCAGTTCCCGTCGACCGCTCCGAGCTCGTTCGAGGGCGACCCGACCGACAGACAGCCGGAGAGCGCGACACCGGCGCCGAGGGCGGCGAGCAGGTCGCGGCGCGTCGTGGAGGGCATACACCCCTCCTCCTGGCGGTGAGAAGTTGAATCCTGTGGCCCTGCTTTCTGTATCGCGAATAACGATTTACAAGTCGCGCTCGCACCACTCTCGGCCGACCCGGCGAACCCCGGCCGACCGTTACGTCCTTCCGCTGTCGCCCCCTCGCCCCGACAGATGAGCCATCGAGGGGCCGCGATCGACGTGCGGGAGCTGACGGTCCGGTACGAGGACGTGCTCGCGCTCGATTCGGTCTCCCTCTCGGTCGACGCCGGCGAGTTCGTCACCGTCGTCGGCCCCTCCGGCTGCGGGAAGACCACCCTGCTCCGGAGCGTGGGCGGCCTCCAGTCCCCCACGGGGGGCGAGATCAGCGTCGACGGTGCGGCGCCTGAATCCGCGCAGGCGGCGGGGGAGCTCGGCGTCGTCTTCCAGTCTCAGACGCTGTTCCCCTGGAAGACCGCCCTGGAGAACGTCACGTTCCTGCGGGAACTCGCCGGCCGGGAGCCCGAACCAGACCGGGCCCGCCAGCGACTCGTCGCCGCCGGCCTCGGCGACGCCGTCGACGCCTACCCCCGGGAGCTCTCCGGCGGAATGCGCCAGCGCGTCGCGATCGTCCGCGCGATGCATCTCGGGGCGTCGACGCTGCTGATGGACGAGCCGTTCGGCGAGCTCGACGAGCTCACGCGCTACGACATGGCCGCCTCGCTGCTCGATAGCTGGCGCGACTCCGACCGGACGGTGCTGTTCGTCACCCACAGCGTCCCCGAGGCGGTGCTGCTGGGCGACAGGGTGGTCGTGATGGCCGACAGCCCCGGGCGAATCGTCGATCGCCTCCCCGTCGCGCTGTCCCGCCCCCGGGACGAGGCGACGATGGACACCGCGGCGTTCGCCGATCAGGTCGCCGAGATCAGGCAGGTGCTCCGGGCGAACCGTCGCACGGAACCGGACCGATGAACGCCGACCGCTTCCCGGGGTGGGTCTACCCCGTCGCGGCGCTGGCCGGCGCCGTGGTCCTCTGGGGAGCGTTCGTGAGCCTGTTCGACGTGCCGGCGTACCTGCTCCCCCACCCGATCGAGGTGGGGCGTCGGCTGGCGGCCGATCCCGGGCTCTACGTCGACGCCGCCGTGGCGACGACGGTGAAGGTGCTCGTCGGCGGCGCCGCGGGGACGCTCGCGGGCTTCCTCCTCGGCGTCGCCGTCGGCGAACTCCCCGCCCTCTGGCGGGCGATCGCGCCGTACCTGATCGCCGCGCGCGTGCTCCCGGTCGTCGCGATCGCGCCGCTGCTGTTGATCTACTTCGGCACCGGGTTCGCCACCGGGATCGCGTTCGTCTCGCTGATGGCGCTGTTCCCGATGGCGGTCAGCACCGCCGCCGGCTTCCGGCGGACGCCCGAGGCGGCGCTGGATCTCGCGGCCTCCGTCGACGCCCCGCGGCACCGCGTCCTGCTCGGGGTACGGCTCCCCTACGCCGTCCCCGACGTCGTCGGCGGCCTCCGGCAGTCGGCGACGCTGGCCGTCGTCGGCAGCGTGCTCGCGGAGTGGTTCGTCGCCGACAGCGGGCTCGGCTACCTGATCCTCGTCGCCGCCGAGAACGTCCGGCCGGACGTGCTGCTCGCCGCCCTCTCGCTCGTCTTCCTGGTCGGGTTCGCGCTCTACGGCGCCGTCGACCTGCTCGGCTCACGGCTCCGCCGGTACGCGGTCTGATCAGCCGTGGCCCCAGCGACGGGTTACCCCCCGTTCGAGCAGCGCCGCGGCGCCGTAGAACGACACCCCGAACAGCGCGATCACCAGGAGGTACGCGAACAGTTCGGCCGTCCGGACGAACCGACCCGCCGCCCAGACCCCGGCGCCGAGGCCGCCACGGAGCGTGAGCAGTTCGGCGACGACGGTGCCCGTCACCGCGAGCGCGGCGCCGAGTTTCACCCCCGCGAACACGCTGGGAAGCGCCGCCGGCACGCGAACGGCGCGGAACGTCTGCCAGCCCGAGGCGTCGACCGTCGCCAGCAGGTCGAGGTACGCCGCCGGCGGCGAGGCGAGCCCGTCGATCGAGGCGACCGTGACCGGGAACGTCGTCATCAGCGAGACGAGCAGGATCCGGACGGGGACCCCCGTCCCGAACCAGAGCAGCACCAGCGGCGCCACCGCGGTCAGCGGCGCGATCCGGAACCCGACGACCGCCGGCTCGACGATCGCACGCCCCGGGGCCGAGCCGACTGCTACGAACGCGAGCACCAGCCCGAACGCCGTTCCGAGCCCGAGGCCGCCAGCGGCCGTCACCCCCGAGATAGCCGTCGCGCGGGCGAACGCGGCCGGTTCGGCGAGCACGGCGCCGACGACCGAGGCCGGCGTGGGGAGCAGTATCGGCGGCGTCGACGCCGCGGCGACGGCCCACCAGCCGAGGAGCACGACCGCCACCGCGGCGGGGGGCCACACTCGTCCGACCAGCCGCGAGCGCTCGGTCATCGACCGATCACGAAACCCGTTCGGCGTACCCGCCGACGTACCGATCGTCGGTGTCGAGATACTCGTTCGTCCAGACGCCCGACGGGTCGGCGACCTCGCCCGAATCAGCCTCGCGGAGCGCGTCGGCGACGGTGGTCCAGGGGGCGGACTCGTGCCAGCCCCAGCCGTGTTCCTCGACCGCCGGGCCGACGACGTGGGCCTCCGCCATCCGGTCCCACGTCGCCCGGGTCTGCTCGCGAACCGGGGCGAGGCTCTCGTTCGCCTCGACGACGGTGTCGACACCGGCCTCGGGGTTGTTCGTCGCCCACGCGGCGCCGCGGGCGGTCGCCCGGAGGAACGCGCGGACGGTCTCGGGGTTCTCGGCGGCGTAGTCGGGCGCGGTCGCGAGCAGGTGGCCGTACGCCGGCACTTCGGTCGCGATATCGAGGCTGTCGACGGTCGCGCCCTGGTACCGGGCGTCGATAGCGTCGCCGAACACGCCGCCGGCGGCGTCGACGTCGCCGTCGAGCAGGCGCTGGACGGTGTTGTAGCCGGCGTCGACGAGCTCGACCGACTCCCGGACGCCGACGGCTTCGAGGTAGAGCTCGGTCAGCTGCCGCACCATCCCCGGGCCCGTCCCGAGGCGCGTATCGGCGAGCTGCTGGGGGTCCTCGAGCGGTTCGCCCAGCGACTCCCGCGTCGCGAACACGACCGTCGGGGTCCGTTGCATCATCACGCCGACCGAGGAGACGGCGACGCCGCCGCCGTTGGTCAGCAGCACCTGGTCGCTGCTGGTGACGGCGAACTCCGCGTTCCCCAGCCCGGCCTGTCGAGCCGAGAAATCGGAGCCGTCGCCGCCGCGGATCTCCGCGAGGGCGATCCCTTCCGCCTCGTAGAACCCCTGGGCTCTGGCGGCGTAGTACGGCACGTGGAGACCGTTCGGCGTCCAGTTCAGCAGCAGACTGACGCGCTCGCGGTCGTCGGCTCTCGGGACGCCGAGACAGCCGGCGGTGAGGGCACCCGCACCGAGTGACGCGAGGACCGAGCGTCGGCTCCGGGACATGTCCCTGCAACAACGGCCCGCCGGACGTAAGCGTAGCGGAAGTTCGTAACCGGACAGGTACGCTCTCGACACGTTTATTCTGCCCGATATTCGCACGACTGCGTCGGGATTTACCGCTCCGATAACGGAACCGATAAACGGGTCAGCACCCTACCCTGAAAGCGTGAACGTACCCGACAGCACCAGCCGACGGTCCCTCCTTCGAACGATCGGTGCGAGCGTCGCCACCACCGCCGTGGTCGGCGGCACGGCGGCCGCACAGGAGTCCGACACGGAGACGGCTTCCGGCGAGACCCACGAGGTCAGCATGGTAACGAGCGACGACGGCGACTACTACTTCGACCCCATCGGCCTGCACGTCCAGCCCGGCGACACGATCCGCTGGACGATCGAGAGCGGCTCCCACAACGTCGTCTCCTACGACGACCGCATCCCGGAGGGCGCCGACACCTTCGAGACCGAGATCATCAGCGAGGGCTCTCACGAGCTGACGTTCTCCACGGAGGGCACGTACGACTACTACTGCATGCCCCACCAGTCGCTGGGGATGGTCGGTCGGTTCGTCGTCGGCGAGCCCGGCGGCCCCGCGGAGGGGAGCAGCCCCGAACACGGCGACGTGCCCGAGTCGAGCGCGATCGTCGAGCAGGGGTCGATCGCCTACGACGAGTTCGCGGGCGGCGACGCGACGGCGACGCCCGAGAGCACGCCGACGAGCACGGCGACGGCCACCGCGACCGCCGCAGACGACGACGAGGCCACCGAGGCCAGCGGGCCCGGGTTCACGGCGACCGGCGCGCTGGGGGCCATCGGCGCCGGCGCGCTCCTGCGGGCCTACCGGAACCGCGACGAGTAACCC
>SDGW01001000.1_pt1 | contig 15102 bp, 15 predicted proteins | sample 2873831 | NCBI WGS metagenome assembly SDGW01 (sample SAMN08132700, study PRJNA421101) | hypersaline lake metagenome | isolation source: celular fraction 0.22 microns magnesium sulfate-rich crust from ephemeral... | place: Spain: Penahueca Lagoon, Toledo | collected 2011-07
GCGAGCCCGTGCCACTCGAGTTCGTCGAGCAGCGCACGACCGGCAGTTTCGAGTTCGGGAATGTGGACCGACTCGCGGTAAGCGCTGGGGCCGCCACAGTACTTCCAGCCCCGGCGCTGGCAGTGCTGGAAGGTCGCGACTGCATCGCCGTGTTCATAAAGTGCAAAAAAGCCGAACTCCCGCGAGTCGGGGATCCGTTCCTGGACGAGCGGGACGTGGCCGCGCCGCTCGAGGGCAGCCTGGGGATCCGGTCGGGTACCCGGTCGCTGGTACTCCGTCGAGCCGATCTCTGCGTCGTCGACTTGCGCCCCGAGATAGGCAGGGGATGCGACGGTGTACCGTGGTTTGACGATTGTCTCTCGGTCCCAGTCGTCCCACTGATCGAGCAGCGCGGTCTCGGGAGCGGCGACTCCAGCCGACTCGGCGGCTGCAAAGAGTTCGACGCGATCCTGGACGCGGCGAAGTGTCTCGAAATCCGGCCACGGCGTCGCGATCACGTCCGCAAACGCGTCTTTGTGCTCGGCAAGCACGTAGATATCCTCCTCGCGGACCGGGATGATCGTCTCGACGTCCGGCCGCTTGGCAAGCGAGAGCAAAGCGTCGCCATATGCAGCGAGATCCGCTTCCGGGTCCGGTAATCCAACGAACTCGTCACGATAGGCTGACGTGGCCGCCGGCGTCGACCGCGACTCCGAGCCGACGATCGTACGGACACCGCGCGGTCGGAGCGAGCGGAGACACGCGACGGTACTTGGCGCGTCGATCCCCGGCACGACCACGCCAGCGTCGTCCCTGTGTCGTTCCATAGGCGATGGCTGTGGGCCCCATTCCATTGTTATAGATCGAATACTCCGTCTCATCGAAATCGCCGCCGAACGAGCCCCGACCGGACGGCGGTAGCCATCACATATCCGTCCTCGCGTGTCTTTGCCCCGCCGACAAGGCACGTTCGCGGTCATCGCCCACCTCGAGCCCCGAGCCGCCGTAATTCGACTGTCGGCCATCGCTTATTCCGTTGTAAGCCCCAGCTATACACCGCCTATAATTCGAATAGTGACAGACTACAACTGCATTGGTGAACAGTCTCACGCGACGGGCTCGAGAGTGGCCGTCAGAGGAGACGCAGTGATCGTCACGGAAGCTGGAGCACATCTAGCACTCGCTCTCGACGTGACAACGTAGAAAACAGCGACGCGACCGCGTGTAAACCCGAAAATCGGGAGAAAATCGCGGTAGACGTGATCGACCTAGAGCAGTCCCGTCTTCTGGAGCTTCATCAGGTCCTCGGTGTCTAGGGTCTCGCCTTCCTTGAACTTCTGATAGATTTCCTCGGCCTCTTCTTTGGCCTCTTCTTTCTTCTTGTCGCGCTCGGACTTGCGCTCTTCTTCCTCTTTCTTGTCCAGTTCGCGCAGGCGCTTCTGGACGCGGACGAAGTCCTCGTGGTGGCGGTCGGCGGCTTCCTGGGCCTCGACGAACTTCTCGTGCATTTCGTCGGCCTCGTCACGGATGTCGTCGGCCTCGCGATAGGCCTCGATCATCTGGTTGTGATGTTCCTGTGCCTTGTCCGCAAGCTCCGTCACCTTCTGGTGGTGCTGGGAGGCTTCTGATCGGACTTCCTCGGCTTCCTCGACGAGCCCTTCGAGATCCTCGTTCTGGTCGAGTTTCTGCTTGCGCTCTTCGTACTCCTCGCGCTTGGACTCGATCTTCTCGATCAGCTCTTTCTCGTCTTCGCTCGAGAGGACCTCGGTCTGCTGTTTGAACTCGAGCTGCTCGATCTCCTCTTCGAGTTCCTCGAGATCCTTGCCCTCGTCGAGCTCCATGTCCGACTTGAGCTGCTCGACTTTGTCGAACAGTTCGTTTGCTTCGGCGTTGAGCTCGTTGCGTTTTTCCTTGTGTTCCTGGACCTGCTCGTTGAGCTCGTCGCGTTTCTCGCGGTGCTCTTGAGCTTTGTCGACCTTCTCGCGAGTTTTTGCGTTCAGGTCGTCGCGCTTGGATGCGCGCTCGGACGCCATCTGGTTCAGGTCATTTCGCCGGTCTCGCAGCTGCCCGGCCATCTTGATGAGCTGTCCTTTCGATTTGTTTTCTAGGTCGTCCTCTGTCAGTTCGATGTTTTTCGATTCGTCTACCATGTTAGTTAAACCTCTGTGCCATACCCGCACCGGGTGCCCAGTCGAACGGTCGAGTGAGCGACTCGCCGAGCCGTCGGCGAGGTCTTCACTACTGCATGTTCCACTGTTCGGAGCGACTGCTCACGATCTGCGAAACCTCGGTGAATAAGATTTCCTGTCATCGATCGTCGAGCGATACGCGCCCCGGTGGCGTTCTGGTGACAGACAGTACTGTCGCCTATAATTTAAATGTACCGGTCGCATACCCCCTGAAAACCGTTAGCAGGGGCGTCGTTCCCCCATGTTGGGCCGTGCCACGGGCTGTGAGCGGGTTATAAATGAAACTGATTACAGGGAAGCCGATGGATAGCGCTCAACTCGATGCGATTCGTGTCGTACTCGAAAAAATAGTCTCCGCTAAAAGAGGTTCTCAAGCCGATCGTCGGCGAACATGTCCGCGTGGTCTTTCGATTCCGTCTCCTGGGCCTGCTTTGCTTCCCGGGCGCGGTCCATGAACGCCTCGATCCGATCGGACCGTTCTGCGCCACCGAGGAGGACCAACGCGCCGAGGCGGTCACTCTCCAGTGGAAAGTCTCCACCGCGGACCTGCATGCTACCGGTCTCGTCCTCGAGCCAGCGCCGAGCCCGCTCGACGCCCTTGCGCGGAATCGCGTCGGGCTGGCCCGCGATGACGAGCAGTGCAGCCTCGGCGGTCGTCGCATCTGGCAGGCTCGTCCCCGTCAGCAGTGCCTGTCGGGAGACACTCATCGTCGTTCTGATGTTCTCGGCGCTGTCCTCGCTTGCGACTTCGGTCGCGTAGCCGAGCGCCGCGACACCACCTGCACGCAGCGTGTTGATGACCTCGCTCGAGTCCACCACGCTAGCGGCGGCTGCGCCGCCTCTCGTTCGTGACGTCGAAGACGTCACGCTACTCTCGCCGACACCTTCGACGGCCTCTCCGGACGCGAACAACAGGCCGACCCGCCGGGCGATTCGGTCGTTGATCGTCTCGAAGGCACCTTCGACGCTCTCACCCTGTTCGTGCCAGGCGTCGTTGTCGATCAGCAACGTCGCATCGGCTTCCCGTAGCAGCGTCTTCAGCGACCGACCGGCGTTGGCCTGGTAGAGCGCCCCCTCGTTGCGACCCGGCAGGATGCCGAGTGCGTAGACGGGGACATCGTAGACCCGCTTGAGGTGGTGGACGAGCACGGGCGCGCCGCCGCTGCCGGTGCCGCCGCCGAGGCCGGCGACAACGAAGATCGCCTCCGCTTTCGAGGTCACCCGGCCGTCGAGCGAGCCGAGTACCTGCTGGATGTCCGACTGCATCACTTCCGTGCCGAGTTCGTTGTCGCCGCCGACGCCGTGGCCGTTGACGCGGTCGGCACCGATCAGTTGCGTATCGATGGCGTCGAGCGACTGGAGGTCCGGTTCAGCGGAGTTGACAGCCAGCGCACCCTGAACGGCCCCAAAGCCCATCTCCGCGTCGAACCGGGCGAGCCGCTCTGTGACCTTCCCGCCAGCCTGACCGATTCCGAGCAGAGCAACTTTCATAGTACACTAGTATTCGAGTAACATGTTTAACGTTTCGGTGATTTGATATGCTCGTCGACCTCGTGCGGGCGCCGGACCGCGTCTCGCACACGGCCAGCAGAGGTCACAATACCTTTCTGCCGTATTCCCGTCCGTTCGGATATGTTCTACGAACAGCGCATGACCGTTCCCGACTCGCCCGCCGCGTTGCGGGCCGAGTACGAGGACGACCTCGCAACGATCGTCGACCAGCGCGGCCCCGCGTCCGTCGCAGCCGACACTGACCTCGACGAAGCCACACTCGAGGCGCTTGCAGCCGGCGACTCACCCGATCTGACGCTCGAGGAGGCCGCCGAGATCCAGTCGCTCGCCGAGGACGAACCGGACCCGGAGACCATCGTGACGATGGCCCTCGAGCATCTCCTGTTGGGTATGTCGACGGCGGTGCTCGACGTCGAGGCGCTCGAGAGCTACATCGACCTCGATCTCGAGGCAAAGGAGATCCAACAGAAGATCGAAGGGCGAGCACCGATGTCGTTCGCGGAGTTCGTCCACGTCCAGTACGTGATCGCGGACGGTGCGCCGTAAGCGCGGCCACTTCCGGCAACGTTCAGCGACGCCCCTCTCGAGAGGTGTTATCACGCCCCGTCATTTATCGGCTTCGGCGATGTGTGTCCCGTATGTCGAACTCGGAGCGCAGCGAGAACCGTCAACGGGAAACCGATGCGATTCTCGAGCGCAAACCCGGCACCGAAGCCGTCACTGATCTCGAGGACCGGTATCGGGTCGTCGGGGCTGCCGATCGAGAGACGTACGCGAACTGGCTCACACCGATCGAGGACCACTACGTCTGTCACCGCAACGAGACGCTCGATCCCGAGGCCGCCGACTGGGAGATCGAACTCGCCGGCGCGGTCGCCCGGGAGGGACCGCTAGGGATGGACGACCTCCGCGAGGCGTATCCCACGGTCGCGGTTGCACACACGATGGAGTGTGCGGGCAACGGCCGTGGCTACTTCGACCCCGAGACGGGCAGCGTCCAGTGGGAGTACGGGGCCGTCAGCACCGCGATCTGGACCGGGGCGCCGCTGACGTCGATCCTGGCCGACCACGGCGCGACGACCGACGATGGGATGTGGCTCACCGCGGTCGGCGGCGACCACCCCGAAGTCGAGGACGAAAACGACCGGTTCGCCCGGTCGATCCCGATGGCCAAGGCCCTCGAGGACTGCATCCTCGCCTACGAGGTAAACGGCGAGCCGTTGCCGCCCGAGCACGGCTATCCCGTTCGGTTGCTCGTCCCCGGCTGGTACGGCGTCAACAGCGTCAAGTGGGTCACCGAGTTGCACGTCACGGAGACGATGGTCCACGGTCCGGAGTGGGCCGACCGCGACGGCGAGGACTTCACCCAGTGGCAGCAGTCGGCCTACCGCATCCACCCCGAGGGCGTCGAGCCCGACTCGAACGCGACGATTTCGACGTTCGACACCTGGGACCAACTCGAGGCCGACGAGATCGACCACCCCTACACCTTCGACGAGAACGTCAAGTCCACGATCGGCCAGCCGGACGACGGCGCGACCGTCACCCCGGATGCCGACGGCACGGTCGAGATCGTCGGCGTCGCCTGGGCTGGCGATGACGACGTGACGGCGATCGAAGTCTCGACCGACAGCGGCGACAGCTGGCAGGACGCGGACTTTTTCGGGCCGGACTACGACTGTGCGTGGCGGCTGTTTCGGTACCGCTGGGAGCCCACACCCGGCACGTACACGCTCGCCTCGCGCGCGACCGACGAACACGGCCGCCGCCAGCCGGAACGGATCGCCAGGCCGGACGAAGGCGGCGACGACTACCCCTGGAACGAGGGGGGCTACGCCGAGAACGCGTGGCGTCCGCACGTGATCGAGGTTACCGTCGAGTGACCGCCGCTCTCGGCTGCGAGCGGTGAACCTATGCCGGATCGACTCCGAGTTCGCGTATGCGCGTTGCGATTCTTGGGTGCGGACACGTCGGTATCGAACTGGGTCGACAGCTCGCTGCGCGAGACCACGAGCCGATCGGCGTCCGCCGGTCGGATGAGGGCGTCGAGCAGATCGAAGACGCTGGCTTCGAGGCGGTGCAAGCCGACGTCACCGATCGCGAGGCGCTTGCGGCCGTCCCCGATGTCGACGCGATCGTCTTCGCCGCGAGCAGCGGTGGCCGGGGAGCCGAAGCCGCTCGAGAGGTGTACGTCGAGGGGTTGCGCACGGCGATCGAGACCTTCGGCGAGCGCGACCGTGCTCCCGAGCGGCTCGTCTACACCTCGTCGACGGGCGTCCACGGCGACCACGACGGCGACTGGGTCGACGAGACGACGCCCGTGGAGCCGACGACCGACAAGACCGCGGTCCTCGCGGAAGCCGAACGGCTCGCGCTCGAACTCCCCCCTGAATTCGGCTTCGAGGGGACCGTCGCCCGCTTCGCCGGTCTCTACGGGCCCGGCCGGTACCGCCTCGAGCGCTATCTCGAGGGGCCTGTGACGGCGGGCTATCTGAACATGGTCCACCGGGACGACGCCGCCGGCGCGGTCCGGTACTTGCTCGAGGAAGCCCTCGCGCGCGGCGAGGTCGTCCAGGTGGTCGACGACGAGCCCGCCGAGAAGTGGGCGTTCGCGGACTGGCTGGCCGAGGAGTGTGGCGTCGAGCAGCCGTCAAAGCGGACGAAAGCCGAGCGGCTGGCCGACGGCGATCTCTCGGAGGCGGGTCGACGCCGCATCCTGACGAGCAAGCGCTGTTCGAACGAGAAACTGCGCGCGCTCGGCTACGAATTCACCTACCCCACCTTCCGCGAGGGGTATCGGGAGGCGATCGAACGCTATCGGACCGACACCCCCCACAGTCGGTAGCCACCGAACGCAGGGAACCGGGGGAACACTCTTGGTGGTTCGATCTGACATGGCGATATGAGCGTTGGGACCGCCCCGACAGCCACCACGTTCGTCGGGGAGACGCTGCTGGTATCCCAGTCGATCGGTGACTCGGTCCGCTCGCTCGAGCCGCTCGTGCTGTCGCTGCTCGTTCTCATCGCAGTCGCGCTCGTCCTCGCTCTCTGGTGGGTGGTTCGCTGGTTTCGGCGCCCACCTGGCGTTCGCTTCCAGCGCCTGCTGGCCGACTACGACGAAGTGACCGTGCTGATGCATCCCAACCCCGATCCCGACGCCATGTCGTGTGCGATGGGCGTCGACCGAATCGCCGACTCGGTCGACACGACCACGACCTTACAGTACGCAGGCGAGATCCGCCATCAGGAGAATCGCGCGTTCCGGACCGTCCTCGGGCTCGATCTCGAGCCGATCGAGACGAGTTCCCAGCTCGCGTCGGACGTGGTGGTTCTGGTCGATCACAACACGCCGCGAGGGTTTAGCGGTGCACAGTCCATCGAACCGGTCGCGGTCGTCGATCACCATCCCGGGAACGGGACCGGCACGAAGTTCACCGACGTTCGGACGGCATACGGGGCGGCGTCGACGATCCTCGTCGAATATCTCATTGACATTGGTGCGACGATGGATGCGGCGGACGACTCGAGCGAGTTCGAGGTCTCACCGGAGCTTGCAACGGGACTCCTCTATGGGATCCAGTCCGATACGAACCACCTGACGAACGGCTGTTCACGGGCGGAGTTCGACGCTGCCGCGTCCCTGTTTCCGGGAATCGACGAGGATCTGCTCGATCGGATTGCCAACCCACAGGTCAGCGACGACGTGTTACAGGTCAAGGCGACGGCGATCACCGAAAAACGGGTCGAAGGTCCCTTCGCTGTCTGTGACGTCGGCGAGATCAGCAACGTCGACGCGATTCCACAAGCCGCGGACGAACTCATGCACCTCGAGGGCGTCACGGCGGTCGTCGTCTACGGTAAACACGACGGGACATTACATCTTTCCGGCCGGTCGCGCGATGATCGGGTCCATATGGGCGAGACGCTGCGTCACGCCATCAGTGATATTCCGATGGCCAGCGCGGGTGGTCACGCACGGATGGGCGGCGGTCAGCTCTCGATCGAACATATGAACGGGATCGGCCCTTCCGAAGGGGTTAGCCGCGAGGAATTCGAAGAACGGCTCTTTTCGGCACTGGCCGGCGAGCGATAGCCTTCGGCCCCACCGACAGAGCTAGCGGATCTCTTTCCACTCGGCCCCGCAGTCAGGACAGATGCGGACCGTCTTGATTTCGTCCGGGTCGTTTTCGGTCTTGAGCGGCTTCTCGCACTCACCACAGACGAGCCGGTCGTAGGTGTCTTTCTCGAGGGCGCCGTCACGAAGTGCCTTCCGGACTGATTTCATATTTGGACTGTAAGAAGGTAGGGTAGAAAAAGACCGGTGCTTTTTCCGGAGTCGCCCGACGGAGCCGAGATCGTTGTCGGCCCGGATGGCCGCCCTCTTCCGTCGTTCAAGCCGAGTTATATATCGGTCGCACTGGCCACTCGGTGCCGCCGGCGATGAGACGCTGACCGGCGCTCGAGTAATCCACTGACTGGTGGCCGACAGGCTATCTGGCCGGAGTCGTGGCCGTTTTACCGGTCCGCGCCAACAACCCGTCGATGGAGTACTGCCAGGAGCGGATCGCGACGCTCCACGCGTTCGGCGATGGGAACGGCGTGGGCAGCGATCTCGCCCGTGACATCGCCACCGCGGTCGCCGAGACGGCGATCGTCGTCCCGATGACCGCTCGCGAGTACGAGAGTCCCGCCGCCGAACGCGTCCTCGAGGAACTCGAGGGACTCGAGCCCGCCCCAGCGGCGGTTTTCGTTCCCGTCCGTGCCGAGCGAGCAGAGCTCGGGCCGTTTCGTGACTGGCTCTCGACCTTCGAGTTGCCACTGCGAGTGCTCTGGTGTAACGCACCCGGCGTCGACGCGTTGCTCGCCGACGCAGGCTTGGCAGGCAACTGGGGGAAAGGTCGGGACGTCTGGCTCGCGCTCGGGCCAGCAGCCGCGGCCGCCGACACAGTCGTCGTCCACGACGCCGACGCCAAAAGCTACGAGGCCGACCACGTCCGCCGACTGCTCGCGCCGCTGACGATGGGCTTTGACTTCGCGAAGGGGTACTACGCCCGCGTCGAAGGTGGCCGACTCTACGGGCGGCTCTTTCGACTGTTCTATGAACCGCTGCTTCGAGCGCTCGCGGACGCCCACGATGCTCCGGTCGTCGACTACCTCGGGGCGTTCCGGTACGCGCTCGCCGGCGAGTTCGCCGCAACCGCCGACCTCGCCCGCCGGCTCCACACGCCGCGGACGTGGGGGCTCGAGGTTGGCACGCTCGGCGATGCCTACGACCTCGCCGGCTTTGATGGGACGGCACAGGTCGACCTCGGCCGTCACGAACACGACCACCGCGCGGTCGACGGCAGGGGCGGCCTCGAGGGGATGAGTCGCGAAGTTGCCGCCACGCTCTTTTGGGTCCTCGAAGATCACGGTGTCGTCCCCGACTACGAGACGCTGCCCGATCGCTATCGGGCCGTCGGGACAGCGCTGATCGAGCAGTACCGTGCCGACGCGGCGTTTAACGGCCTCGAGTACGATCCCGTCGCCGAGCGAGAACAGCTGACACGCTATGCCAAGTCGATCACGCCGCCGAGGGCCGATACCGACACGCGCCTCCCGCGATGGGTCGACGCGCCGTTCGAACCGGCAGACGTACTCGCGGCGACCCGTCCATGGCGGCAGCATCACGCTGGATCGGCTCACAAGACTAATCCCGACACCCGCCGTTAGGCTGCGTATGGACGCGACCGCCGACGAACTGGCCGGCGTGGTCGACCTCTTCGGCGGGTTGACCCGCGCGGAGTTAGCGCGGGCACTCGAGGAGGCCGCCTACCGCGCCGACGGACAAGCCGTCGACGATGCAGCCCTCGCAACCGCGATCGACGAGGCGCTCGCGTCGTTCGCGCTCGTCCAATACGACCCTGCCAGTGAAGACGACGGGACGACGGCTGCGGACGGCGAGGCGCTACTGATCCCGGGACCGACGGCGTTTCCCGTCGTCCCGGAGCACGCAGAAGACGTTCCCCACATCCTCGATGTCGACCGACGACACCCCGATCGCGAGCAACTTGGCGAGGCGGCTCGCGAGCGATTCAGCGACGCCGTCGCCGAGGCCATCGAAGAACGCGACGACGACCGGCTCAGAACGCTCCTCGATGTCAGCTACGATATCGAAGCGTGGGCCCCGGTCGATCTCACGGACGAACGGACGCGACTGGAGGACGCCCTCGAGGAATGACGACGAAACTGACCCTCGACCCGGTCGCAGCCTACGAGGCGACCGAGATCGACGATCAGGAGTACGACGCAGCAGTCCTCGCGCCGATCGTCGACCGCGACGGCGAGGACCATCTACTGTTTACCCGGCGAGCCGATCATCTCGGCGAGCATCCCGGCCAGATGAGCTTTCCCGGTGGCGGGGCCGAACCCGAGGACACGACGATCCTCGAGACCGCACTCCGGGAGGCAAACGAGGAGATCGGCCTCGAGCCCACCGAGGCCGAGATCGTCGGCCAGCTCGACGACATCCGGACGGTCACCGAGTACGCCGTCACGCCCTTCGTCGCCAACGTGCCGGATCGCGAGTACGTCCGCGACGACAACGAGGTCGCCGAGATCGTCGTCCTCCCGGTATCGGAGCTGCTCGATCCCGAGAACTACGAGTACGAACGCCGCTCGCACCCCTACTACGGCGACATCGTCATCCACTACTTCCACGTCGACGGCTACACCGTCTGGGGCGCGACGGGCCGGATCCTGGTGCAACTGCTCGAGCTCGCGACGGCGTTCGAAGCACCCGAGAAAGTCGATCGCTCGAGCGTCTGACACCGAATGTCAGTCTGAGTGCTCGTCACGGACCGACTCGAGGCGCATCAAGGGATAGTCACCTTCCATTTCCATGCGGGTAACGACCTCACAGCCCTCGTAGTCGACGACGATTTCGACCTCGAGAAAGCGACCGGTGAGTTCGGTGTAGTCGGCCGTCGTGTCGGCGAGTTCGGCCTCGAGTTCGTCGACAAGCACGTCGACGGTCACTGCGGCGCAGTGGGGCTGGTTTTCGATCGACTCCTCGATTGCGGACTCGAGACTCGCGGCACTGTCCGGTGAAACAGGTGTGCCGGCGAACTGATGATACAGCGAGCCGAACTTGATGCCGGCCTCGAAGCAGGCGGTTTCCGCGTCAGTCGGTGTCGTGTCTGTGGGCATGTACAGGCCCTCGCGTGCGGTCGGGAAGGGGATTGCGATGCGAGCGGAGTCGGCTCGAGAGCCGTCGCTGCGTCGGGGGACGCGTGACACCATCGGCCGCGCCAGAGCCGAATCGCATGGTACTTATCGACGCTGGACCTCACACCGAACGAATGGCACAGTCAGTCCTGCTCACGGGGGCTGCGGGGCGGGTCGGAACGGCCATCCTCGGCGGCCTGTCGGATGACTACGAGTGGCGGTTGCTGGATCGCGATCCGCCGACGGGCGACCAGCCGGGCGAGTTCGTCGTTGCGGATATCACCGACAGCGAGGCCGTCCGCGAGGCAATGGACGGTATCGACGTCGTGATCCACCTCGCCGGCGACCCGCGACCGGAAGCGCCGTGGAACAGCGTCCTGACCAACAACATCGACGGCACGCAGACGGTCTTCGAAGCCGCCGTCGACGCCGGCGTCGAAAAGGTCGCCTTCGCCTCGTCGAATCACGCCGTCGGTAACTACGAGACCGAGGAACGCACGCCCGAGCTGTACCGGTCCCACGACGAGTACCGCCTCGACGGAACCGAGCTCCCGCGACCGAGCAACCTCTACGGCGTCTCGAAAGCCGCCGGCGAAACTCTCGGGCGCTACTATCACGACGAATACGATCTCTCGGTCGTCTGCGTCCGTATCGGCAATCTCACCGAGGGTCACCCGCCGATCGATTACGAGCGCGGACAGGCGATGTGGCTCTCCTACCGTGACTGTGCACACCTGTTCGATCGCTGTATTCAGGCCGACTACGACTACGAGATCGTCTACGGCATCTCCGACAACGACCGCAAGTACTACTCGATCGATCGCGCCCGTGAGGTCCTCGACTACGACCCACAGGACAACTCCGCTCACTACGACGGCGAGGAACGAGTCCTCGGTCACTTCGGTCCGAATAACCCGTCGACGTCTTTCTCTCGAGCCTGCCGTCTGCCGACGTGTTCAGTGAGCCGCTGGAAAACGATTCCCCGATGCTCGTCCTCGCGAACGAAGTCGAATACCAGTGTGATGAACTGACTGTCGTCCGCACCGGCCTCGAGATCACGCTCAGCGTACGATTGGGCCTGCTCGATTGGTCCCTCATCGTAGCCAAACTCCTCGGCGAGGACGACCGCCGCGACTGCCGTCGGCCCGATGTCGAGGTCCGACAGCGTCGGCGCTGTCCCCTCGTGTTCGAGCACGACCGGCGGTCGCCGCTCTATGAGTTCGGGATCGGCCGCGAGTCCCGCGAGGTACGATCGAACGGACTCGAGCTGGAGTCCGCGATACGCGGCAGGTAACCCCGTGAGGTACTCTCGGGCGCTCTCGGCGAGTCCGACGGCACCCGTCCAGTTGCGCTCGGAGGCGTGATACACCGCGCCGCTGTACTGGATGAGGCCATGCAGCAGGCGTTCATCGTCGCTTCCGGCCTCGAGGTCGAGCCAGCGGTCCTCCCAGGCGTCGTGGGCAGCATGGTAGTAGCCGTCGTTGAAGATCGCGACGCCGGCTCGGAGGTGATCGCGCATAGTCGCCGTTGGGCCTCGAGACTCGAGAGCGTGACGAAAAGGGAAGCCCCCGGCTCTCTTGTCGACACTGATCCAACGGATCGACAGCGAGACATCAAGTCTGGGGCGTCGACAGCAGCCCTCGAGTGGCAGGCCAAGAATCGACGCGAGCGCCTATCGGTGGGCGTACGCAACCGTTTCGGTCCGATGGCGCACAGCGCGGTTTCGTATACGATCCGTACTGGTTGCCGCCGCTCGAGTCTCACTCACACCGCCCACCGAGTGGACCCGTGGCCGCTAGCCGTCGAACCCTGATTCGAATCGGAACGTCCCGTTGCGCTGGACAACCGTGCCGTCGATCTCGAGCCGGGACTCCTCGCTGACGTCGGTGATCAGGTCGACGTGGACCGCCGAGTCGTTACCGGACTCGCCCTCAGGTAGGCAGGCGTCGTAGGCCCGTCCGAGCGCGAGATGAACGGTGTCGCCCATCTTCTCGTCGAAGAGAATGTTATCCGTATACCGGTCGATCCCGCGGTTCATCCCGATCCCGAGCTCGCCGAGTCTGCGCGCACCCTCGTCCGTCTCGAGGATGTCGCCGATCACCTCTGTCCCCTGGTCGGCATCGTAGTCGACGACTTCGCCGTCCGCAAACTCGAGGCGAACGTTCCGGACAGACTCGCCCCGCAGGGTCATCGGCACGTCGAAGGTTACCGTCCCCTCGGTCGCAGCGGGCGCCGTAAAGACCTCGCCGCTTGGCAGGTTATGCGAGTCGTACGCAACCGATGCGGCGCTGTTGACCGCCGTGCGGTCATCGATTCGCATTGTCAGGTCAGTCCCGTCCGAGACGAGTCGCACCTCGTCGCCGCCGTCGAGCAGCGCCTTCAGCTGGGCCATCTCCTCGGCCAGCGACTCCCAGTCCCGAAGGATCGCATCGTAGGCGAAGTCTTGGTACTCCTCGTAGGCCATGTTCGCCTGCTGGGCCAGCGACCGCGTCGGGTGGACCGTCGACACCCAGCGAGTATCCAGTCGCGTCTCGCGGATCTCACGTCTGGCGTTGTTGTACGCCTGACGCTGCTCGCCGGGAACGTCGGCCGTCGCGCTCGTATTTCGTCCACCGCCAAGCGAGAGATAGACGTCGGCGTTCTCGAGTAACGCGCGTTCGTGTGCCGGGTCCGGCTCGAAGTCGCCGTCGTGAGCCTGAAGATATGCCCGCGTAATTTCGCCAGAGCTGTAGGTCGCGAGTAGGTTCGCCCCACGGGTGCCGAGTTCTTCTGCGACGGCAACTGCCAGATCGTGGGCGTCCGGGCCGACCGACAGAACAACGTTGTCGCCCGCTTCGACGCGAGCGCTCCAGTCGACCAGTACCGCAGCGTGTTCGCGTACGCGTTCGTCCATAGATGTGGCTCTCGAGCAGGCTACTAAACGGTCCCCGTTCGATCTGGCCACTCGTTTAGACCACCGGCGACTCAGACGGAATGCGTGTCGTTGGTGCTGACGTCCTCACGCGAGCGCACGACCGAGACGATCGCGTAGACGACCGGCGTATCGAGGAGGGCGATCATGAATTTCAGTAGGTACTGGCCCACCATCAACGAGAGCACGATGTCGATCGAAGGGACGGTACCAACGCCAAGGACTGCCGGCGCGATGGCGAACGCAACCGACACGAAGATGACGGTATCGATCGCCTGGCTGCTCGCCGTCGAGGCGATGTTTCGAAGCCAGAGCTTCTCGGAACCAGTGTACTCCCGAATCCAGTGAAAGACGAGGACGTCCCAGTTCTGGCTGACGATGTAGGCGAGCAGACTGCCGAGGACGATATTCGTCGACGCGCCGAGAACCGTCGCGAACTGTCCAGCACTGCTCGGATTAGCCGCCGGCGCGGCAATCGTCGACCAGACGAGCCCCAACACGACGAAATTCAGGACGAATCCGACGTTGACGACGATCTGGCCCGCACGCCGACCGTACAATTCGGTATAACAGTCGCTCGCGAGAAACGTTAGCGCGTACGCGAGTGCCGCACCGGGCAACGCGAGTTGCACACCTGTCACTGGAAGCGACATGGGGAGTTCGAACGCCAGTACCTTCGACGCGGTCACCTGCGCAGTCACGAGCGCCGTGACGAAGAGTCCGATCAAGCCCACTTGCGCGACTGTCGGCGCTCCCTGCGTCCGTGCCTTGGTCATACCGATAGTATCCAGTGGGCCCACCCTAAGCGGTGCTCTTCGGAGGGCGACAACAGCGATGCCACCTCTACAGCGGCCCTGCTCGCGTCTCGATCGACCCACTCGTGACTCACTCGAGGCTGTTTCTGGACGATTACTTGATTCGTGCTCGGGAGGACCCGACGGGACTGGCCTGCATTCGCTGATTTCCGTCTCTAATCGAAGGAGCCACTCTGACAGTACGACGGGTTCAGTGCTGTCTCAGGCGGTCGATACGTTGGTTTCCCGAGTGCCGATTCTATCGGTGAGTGAGAACAGTTGAATCCGCCGTTTCTCGGACATTCGCCCTGTGATCGTTGGATACAGGACAGTATTATTTTTGTTTCGACACACATACTGTAACACAACTGTTATACGTATCGGGGGCTTCTCTTGAATTGCAATGGCGAAAGGAAACGTTGATTTCTTCAACGACACAGGCGGCTACGGTTTCATTTCGACGGACGACGCGGACGATGACGTTTTCTTCCACATGGAAGACGTTGGCGGT
>SDGW01000608.1_pt1 | contig 15094 bp, 18 predicted proteins | sample 2873831 | NCBI WGS metagenome assembly SDGW01 (sample SAMN08132700, study PRJNA421101) | hypersaline lake metagenome | isolation source: celular fraction 0.22 microns magnesium sulfate-rich crust from ephemeral... | place: Spain: Penahueca Lagoon, Toledo | collected 2011-07
AGCCGTCGCGGGGCTGCTCAATTAAGTGGACGTAGCCAGACACGGCGAGCGACCGCTCGCCGACTCCGTTCGGCGAGCCCGGAGCGTGCTGCCGTGTCTGTGTGTCGCCAGGGGACGAGTGCCCGCTCGCCGGCTCCGTCCGGGGAGTCAGGAGCGTGCTGCCGTGTGAAAATCAGCTTTCCGCCGCCTCGCGGGCCTGCTCCAGCGCCTCCCGGGCGTTCTCGACGGCCGCGGGCTGTTTCGCGGGGTAGGCCTCGACTTTCGCGCGCAGGGTGATCCCCTCGCCGCGGTCGACTTCCCCCTTGAACGCGTCCTGCTTGTCCAGCCGGAGGAAGAACGCGCAGTTGTCGTCGACGCGCTCGTCGAGCTCGCCGATCACGTCCTCGATGTCCGACAGCTCGCTGAGCTGCCGGAGCACGTGGCGCACGTCGTCGGCGTTGTCGACGCGCGCGGAGAACACCACGATCCGGTCGCCGTGGTGCCCCCGGTTCACCGCGCGCTCGATCTCGTACTCCTCGGGCAGGAACCGGCGCAGCGCCTGCTCGACGCGCTTCTCGTCCTCGGTGGCGTAGCAGAAGGTCCGCAGGTCGACGTAGTGAAACGGGACGCTCGGCATGGCCGGTCGTAGGTCGCTCGCGCGCAAAAGGCTTCCTCGACGGCGATCGCCGGCCGCCGAGTCGGAACCGCGTTACTCCTCGTCGGCTTCGTCGGCTTCAGCGACCAGTTCGAGCTGGTCCTCGGGGATGCCGGCCTCCTGCCCCTCCTCGAACACGATCGTGTAGTTGGGGTCGCCGAACATCGTCTCCATCACCTGCGTGATCTCGCCTTCTTCGCCGTCGAACTCGCTGTGCTCGTCGTGGAGGACAACCACGTCGCCCTTCTCGAAGCTCATACCCGTTCGTTCCGCCGGCGTGGGTTTAAACGGCGTGATTCGGCTCACTCCCGAACCGCGGCGTAGATCTCCGCCAACCGGTCGACGGAGTGCTCGACGCTGATCGACGCCCGGCGGTCCAGACAGTTCTCGCTGAGGCGGTCGCGCTCGGCGAGCGAGCGCGCGATCGCGTCGGCGAACCCGTCCACGTCGCCGCGCTCGAAGTGGTACCCCGTCTCGCCGTCGTCGACCGTGTCGCTCAGCGCGCCGCTGTCGACGCCGACGACCGGCGTCCCGCAGGCGAACGACTCCAGCGCGACCAGCCCCTGGGTCTCGACCGGGCTGGGGAACAGGAACGCGTCGAGGCTGGCGTAGAACGCCGGCAGCTCTTCCCGGTCGAGGAAGCCGAGGAAGCGCGCGTCGAGGTCGCGCTCCCGGGCGGCCGCCTCGAGCTCCGCCCGCGCGGGGCCGTCGCCGCCGAAGACGACGGTCACCTCCCGGTCGAGGCGGTCGCAGGCGTCGACGATCGCCGGGAGCGACTTCTCGTGGCCGTGGCGGCCCGTGTAACCGACGAGCGTCCGGTCCGCGGGGAGCCCGTGGCGCTCGCGGAACGGGGTCGGGTCGACCGGGCGGAACCGGTCGGTGTCGACGCCGTTCGGGACGACCCGCGGGTCGTCGACGCCGAGGCTGTCGCGGACGTACTCGCCGGTCGACTCCGAGGGGACGATCACCGCGTCGGCGGCGCCGAGGAACCACGACTCGTAGCGCTGGCTCATCGCCGCGGTCCGCTCCCGAACCGGCTCCCACGAGGAGAGGTAGTTGGCGTACTCCTCGGTCGGCGTGTGGAAGGAGGCGACTAACGGCAGGTCGCGCTTGCGCGCCAGCCGCAGCCCCGCGAGCCCGATCGCGAACGGCGTGTGCGCGTGGACGATGTCGACGTCGGTGACGGCGTCGGGGATCCGCGGCAGCCCCAGCCGGTAGCCGGCGTAGATCGGCAGCGGGAGCGACCGGAGGGGGTACTCGCCGGCGTCGGGCGTCCGGTCCGGGGAGCCCGGGTAGACGACCGCCATCCGGCCGCCGCGGGCCTGCCAGCGGTCCCGCCAGCTCTCGACGGTGTAGGTGACGCCGTTGACCGTCGGCAGGTAGGTGTCCGTGAAGGCCGCGACCGACTCCATGGGCGAGCGGTTGGCCGAGGTGCCGTTAAGGGGTTCCGGAATGGTTCTCCCCCAGCAGGCGCTCGTACTGCGCGACCAGCCGGTCGCCGACGCGGTCCAGCGAGTGCTCCCGGGCGGTCTCCCGGGCGTTCTCTCCAAGCCGCTCCCGGAGGTCGGGGTTCGCCTCGAGCCGCCGGAGGGCGTCGACGAACTCCTCGCGGCTGTCGCACTTCAGGCAGTCCTCGCCGTGGGTGAAGAACTCCTCGAACACCGGAATGTCCCGGAGCACGACCGCCTTCCCGGTGGCCATCGCCTCCAGCGCGGCGATCCCCTGGTTCTCGTCTTTCGTCGGGAACAGGTACACGTCGCCGGCGCCGAAGGCGGCGCGCTTGTCGTCCATCCAGCCGGTGAACGTGACGTTCTCCGGCGGGTTGTTCGTCCAGTAGCGCGTCGCCTCGCCGGCGGCGGCGCCCTGCTCGTAGTGGCCGAACCACGCGAAGTCGTACTCGGTGCGCTGGGCCACCTCGCAGAACGTCGTCAGCCCCTTGCGCTCGAACACCTCCCCGACGCAGAACACCACCATCCCCTCGAGGTCGAAGCGCTCGCGCGTCGGCTCGCGCAGCTCCTCGAACCCCGAGAGGGAGTCGATGTCGACGCCGTTGGTCACCGGTTCGATCGGCGCGGAGACGGGGTAGGACTCCAGTACGCCCTTCGTGTACTCGCTGGGGCAGAGCACCAGATCCGCCTGCGAGTAGAACCACCGCAGGTACGGTCGCAGCGCGGGCGCGAGCCGGTCGGAGAGCCGGAACGACTCGCCGAAGTCCTCGGCGGTGACGTGGGCGTGGAGCACGAGCGGGATCTCGTTGCGCTTCGCGTGGCGGGCGACGGCGACGCTCCCGGGGCCGACGACGTTGCAGTGGGCAACGTCGTACTCGCGGAACGCGCGCCCGCCGGTGAGTCGCGACCGGGCGGCGTCGACGGCCCCGTCGCCGACCCACGGCGACTCGACCACGTCGACGCCCGCCGCGTCGAGGGCCTTCCGCTGCTGGCGGGTGGCGGTGACGATCCCGCCGCGGATCCGGTGTTCCTGTTCGAGGTAGTCGAGGACGCGCACGGGTTTCGTCGTCGTTGGCTGGTCGGATGAATCAACGTTCCGGCTGACGGGTGCCGGAACGATGGACCAACGTTCCGGCTGACGGGTGCCGGATCGATCGAGTAACGTTCCGGCTGACGCCTGGCCAGCCCAGCCTGGGCCCGTCCGACCCCGGCGTCGCCGACACGCGGCCGCCGGTGGGCGGTCCCCGAAAGCGATAACCGCGGCGCCGCGTTGGGTGGGAACGACCGATGGGCGCCGACATCGCCGCCGAGCGGATCGAGCGACTCGCCGAGCTGGCGGCGGCGGCCACCGACGAGGGGGAGTTCGACCGCTCGCGGGAGTACGTCCGGCTCGCCCGGCGGCTCGCCGAGCGCCATCGCCTCTCGCTCCCCCGCGAGTTCGCGCGCTCGACCTGCGACGCCTGCGACGTGTACCAGCGGCCGGGCGTGAACGTCCGCGTCCGCGTCCGGCGCGGCCGCGTGATCCGGCGCTGTGACTGCGGCGCGACCGCGCGCTACCCCTACCGGGACTGAGCCGGTGGCGATACCGAAGGTTCAAAGATTCCCCGGGGAGTGTTTCCGGTAACAATGTCCGAGGAGTTACGCAAGCAGGCACACGACGTCGACGTGACCGTGTGGGTGGGGAAAAGCGGCGTCGACGCCGTCGTCGACGAGCTCGCGGATCAGCTCGACGACCGCGAGCTGGTGAAAGTGAAGTTCCTCCGGTCGGCCCGGGGGACCGACGACACCGAGGCGCTGGCGGCTGATCTCGCGGACCGCGTGGGCGCGGAGGTGATCGAGACCCGCGGGCACACCGCGGTGTTGCACTGATGGCGATCCTGCAGACGACGGCGACGCCAGCCGCCGGCGGGTCGGCCGCCGGCGCGAACAAAGTGGTCGCCGCTTTCCTCGACCAGTTCCTCCCGACGGTGCTGGCCAACGCCGTCGGCGCCGCGGTGGTGTTCGCCGTCGTGTTCGCGGCGGTGTACCTCGTCGGGAAGGCGACGGTCACGCCGCTGCTCGACCGCGTGCTGGAGGCCCGCGGGCTCGACGAGCACGCGCGCCGGCCGATCCGGAAGCTCGCGTCGGTGCTGATCGTGTTCGTCGGGATCACCGTCGCCTTCGGCTTCGCCGGCTTCGGCGACTTCCTCCAGTCGCTCGCGACGATCGCCGCCGCGGCGACGCTCGCGATCGGCTTCGCGCTGCAGGACGTGATCGCCAACTTCGTCGCCGGCCTGTTCATCTACACCGACCGCCCGTTCCGCATCGGCGACTGGATCGAGTGGGACGGCAACGCCGGCATCGTCGAGGACATCTCCTTCCGCGTGACTCGCGTCCGCACGTTCGACAACGAGCTGCTCACGGTGCCGAACTCCCAGCTCACGGACGGCGTGATCAAGAACCCCGTCGCGAAGGACACGCTGCGCCTGCAGTTCACGTTCGGCGTCGGCTACGACGACGACGTTGAGGAGGCGACCGAGATCATCGTGGACGAGGCCGAGCGCCACCCGGAGATCCTCTCGGAGCCCGAACCCAGCGTCCGCCTGACCGAGCTCGCTGACTCCTACGTCGGCCTGCGCTCGCGCATCTGGATCGAGAACCCCTCGCGGGCGGACTTCGTGAAGATCCGGTCGGAGTTCGTCAGGAACGTGAAACGACGGTTCGACGAGGCGGGGATCGAGATCCCGTTCCCCCAGCGTGATCTCTCGGGGCGGATCGAACTGCCGCCGGAGCACGTTCGGGAGTAGTCGCGGTCGGCGTCCCGCAGAATACTGGGAGGGGGTCCGCGACGGAACGGAGCGGATCCGTGTTCAGTCGTCGCCCCCGAACACCGGCCAGCTCTCCCCCTCGGCCGGCGTGACGTCGAGAGCGTGGACCGACTTCTCAACGATCCGCGCTGTCGGGCTGTCGGAACTCATCGACCTCGGTGGCGCGTCCACCAGTGGTGCTGTTGGGTTTTTCGAGCATTAATTTTTGGCCCGCAGCCGTCACTCGCCCCAGTTGACGCGTGGGCGTGTTCCGTCCGCCGGCGCCACGTGGCTGTCGTTCTGCGCACCGACGAACAGGGCGCCGAAACCGACGGGTTTTACTGGGGCAGTACCCGGCCCGTACCCAACGTCGTGCCATCAGTACTCCTACTGGGATTGGGACTCGTCATCTCCTTCCTCGTCGCCGCCGTGACCGGCGCGAGCAGCGTCTCGGTGTCGATGGCGCCGGCCATCGGCTCGAACTCCATCGGCGTCCTCCGCGGCGCCTTCTTCGTCGGCGTCGTCGGCTTTATCGGCGCCGTCGTCCAGGGAGCGGCGGTCACCCGCGGCGTCGGCACACGTATCGTCTCCGGCGCGGTCGACTTCCGGATCGGCACGATCGCGCTGGTTGTGATCGCCCTGTTCGTCGGCCTGGGTATCTACCTCGAGCACTCGATCCCGGTAGCGTTCTCGACGTTCGGCGGCGTCGCCGGCGCCGGCCTCGCCGCGGGCTACCGGCCGAACCTCGAGTACTGGTCGATCACGCTGAGTTCGTGGGTGCTCTCCGGGGTCGTCGCGGTCGGACTGGCCTACGGGATGGTGCAGGTCATCCGTCGGTACGTCCCCGAATCGGACCGCGCGGACCGAACCATCGACAAGGCGGTGCTGTTCGCCGGGATCGTGTTCTCGTTCATCGGCGGCGGCTCGCAGGTTGGGCTGGCGGTCGGCCCGCTCGTGGGCACGGTTCGGGAGTTCGGGTTCGGCATCCTCCCGCTGATCGCGTTCGGCGGGCTGGGGATCATGGCCGGCGCCTTCACCAAGAGCCCCGTGATGCTGCAGGCGGTCGGCCGCCAGTACGCGAGCCTGGGCAAGCGCACGTCGCTCGCGGTGCTGCTGACCGCGATCCCGATGGTGCAGGTGATCGCGAACGTGCTGGGGGTGCCGATCTCCTACAACCACATCATCATCAACAGCATCGCCGGCTGCGGGTTCGCCGGCGCCGGCTCCGGCGTCGACACCCGGAAGTACGTCGGGACGCTGGCCAGCTGGGCCGTGACGCTCGCGGGGTCGACCGGCGTCGCCTACGCGCTGTACAGCGCGGTCGAACTCGTCTGAGCGACGGCTACAGCATCCGATCGGCGATCGTGTTCCGCAGCACCTCGCTGGTCCCCTCGTAGATCTCGTTGAGCTTGGCGTCGCGGTAGTAGCGCTCGACGGGGAAGTCCTTCGTGTAGCCGTAGCCGCCGTGGACCTGGATCGCCTCGTTGGCCACTTCGCGGCTCACCTCGCTGGCGTACAGCTTCGCCTGGGCGGCCTCCTTGATGTAGTCGTCGCCGTCCATCTTCAGGTCGGCGGCCTTGTGCATCAGCAGCTTCGCGGCCTGCACCTTCGTGTCCATGTCGGCCAGCTTGTGCTGGATCGACTGGAACTCGGAGATCGGCTGGTCGAACTGCTCGCGGTCGGTGGCGTAGTCGGCGGCCGCCTCCTTCGCGGCGCGAGCGATGCCGACGCCGCGGGCGGCGATGGAGATGCGGCCGCCGTTGAGCGTCTTGAGCGACTGGATGAACCCGTCGCCCTCGTCGCCGATGAGCCGCTCCTCGGGGAGCCGGAGGTCGTCGAACCGGAGCTCGGCGGTCTGACAGCCCTTGTCGCCGAGCTTGTGCTCGGTGTTCTCGACGATGAACCCGTCGTCCGCCTCCGGCCGAACGACGAAGGAGGAGATCCCCTTGTTGCCGGCGTCGGGGTCGGTCTTCGCGAACACGGTGACCGTGTCGGCGACCGAGCCGTTCGAGGTCCAGAGCTTGCCGCCGTTGAGCACGTACTCGTCGCCGTCCTTCTCGGCGGTCGTCGTCATCGCCGGCACGTCGCTGCCGGCGCCGGCCTCCGAGAGCGCGAACGCGCCGAGGTCCTCGCCCGCGGCGAGGGGGGTGAGGTACTCCTCCTTCTGGTGCTCGTCGCCGAACTCGTACAGCATGTTGCCCGCCAGCGACGTGTGGGCGGCGACGATCGTGCCCAGGCCGCCGGAGCCCCGGGAGATCTCCTCGATCCCGATGGCGTAGCTGTGGTAGTCGAGCCCGGCGCCGCCGTACTCCGTCGGGAACGGCATCCCCATCAGGCCGAGGTCGGCCATCTGGTCGACCAGATCGTCGGGGTGCTCGTCGCTCTCGTCGATCTCGGGGGCGCGGGGCACCACCTCTTCGTCGACGAACTCGGCGACGGTGTCGCGGATCTGTCGCTGCTCGGCGTTCAGCCCGAAGTCCATACCTTCGACTCCTCCCGGCGCGGGCTTAGGGTTTTCTACCCCGTCCTGACCCCGCGCGGGCGGTCGGAACCCCGCCAGCGGCCCGCTTGGGAGAGACTTTTAACGCCGCTCGTCATAGGGCCCACAAACCGAATGCCCGGACCCGACCCCCTCGCCGACGTTCCGCCGGAAGACCTCGCGTGGTGCCACGAGGCCGTCCAAGACGTCTCACGCACGTTCGCGCTCACCGTGGACGTGCTCGAGGAGCCGATGGACTCGTACATCTGTCTGGGCTACCTCCTCTGCCGGGTCGCCGACACCGTCGAGGACGCCTCCCACATCCCGCCCGCGGAGCAGGCGGCCCTCCTCCGGACGTACGACGCGGTCGTCGACCCCGACGACGACACCACCGCCGAGGAGTTCGCCGCCGAGGTCGCGGAGTGGCTGCCCGCCGAGGCTGAGCGCAACGCCGACTGGGCGGTCGTCGCGAGCGCGCCCCGCATCGTCGCCACGTTCGAGGCGCTGCCCGCGGACGTGCGCGAGGCGATCACCCCGCCGGTCCGGGAGATGGTCGACGGGATGGCCGACTTCGTCGAGCGCTACGCCGACGACGGCGGGCTCCGCATCGACGACAAGCGCGAACTCGAGGAGTACTGCTACTACGCCGCCGGCACCGTGGGCAACCTCATCACCAACCTCGTCACTCGCGGCGAGATCGACGCCGAGCGCGAGCGGACCCTCTACGAGACCGCCGAGGAGTTCGGCCTCCTGCTCCAGCTGGTGAACGTCTCGAAGGACGTGTACGACGACTACAGCGAGGAGAACAACGTCTACCTCCCCGCCGAGTGGCTGGCCGAGGAGGGGCTCGAGCAGGACGAGGTGCTCGACCCCGAGAAGCGGGAGGGTGCGACCTCGGTCGTCCGCCGCACGACGGACCTCGCGCGCTCGTACCTCGACGACGCCGGGACGTACCTCCAGCACGTGCCGCTCCGGGACGGCAACACGCTCGAGGCGTGGGCGGTGCCGTTCCTCCTCGCGGTCGGGACGCTCCGGGAAGTGCGCGAACACCCCGAGGACGTGCTCACCGAGTCGGGCGTGAAAGTGTCCCGGAAGGAGGTGTTCGCGGTCGTGAGCGCGATGAGTTCGAAGGGCCGGGACGCCCTGCCCTCCTTCCGCGAGCGCATCGCGAGCGCGCCGTTCCACCAGCAGCCGACCAGCGCGGACTGATCGCCACCCTCGGTTCTCACTCATCCGTGGCTCGACAGTCAGCGCCGCCGCTCCGCGGTCGGCCGAAAAACGCCGCAGAAACCGCCGCCTCAGTCCTCGAGCGCGTCGGCGATCCGGCGCAGCTCCCGCGTCGCGTCGCGGACCTCGTCACGGAGCTGGCGCACCTCGCGCACCATGTCCTCGGTGGCCTGGGCCTGTCGGCCGCCGGCGTCGCCGCCCTCCTCGGCGCCCTCGGCGCCCATGCCGCCGGGACCACCGCCCATGCCGGGCGCGCCGCCGCCCATGCCGCCGGGGCCGCCACCGCCGCCCATCATGCCGGACATCATCTGTGCGAACGGGTTGCCGCCGGGACCCTCGCCGCCGCCGCCCATGCCGGGCGGGCCGCCGCCCATCCCCTCCGGGCCGGGCGCCTCGCCCTCCTCGCGCTCCTCCTCGCGGCGCTGGCGGATCTCCTCGACGCGCTCGCGGAACGACTTCTCCTCCTCGTCACCGTTCTCCTCGACGGCCTCGTCGGTCTCGTCGGGTTCGTCTGCCATACCTCCGGGTTCCGGGGCCACGGCGAAAAGGGTTGTTCTCTCGCCACCGCTTCGAGAGCGTTTAGGCCGTCGCCCCCGGCGCTGACAGCATGACGCCGCCGCTGGCGCTGGACATCGACGGCACGCTGACCACGCCCGAACAGACGATCGCGCCGCGGGCGTTCTCGCTGCTCGCTGAGTGGGACGCGCCGGTGGTGCTCGCCACCGGGAAGGCGTTCCCCTACCCGGTCGCGCTCTGTCAGTTCGCCGGCATCCCCGAGCGCGTCGTCGCCGAGAACGGCGGCGTGGCGCTCGCGGACGGCGAGCTGCGCTACGCGGGCGATCCGGAGCGCGTCGACGCCGCGATCGCGGCGTTCGAGGACCGGGGCGGCGAGCTCGGCTGGGACGGCGTCGACACGATCAACCGCTGGCGGGAGACCGAGGTGGCCGTCAGCCGGACCGCCGACGAGGACCTGCTCCGCGAGGTGGCCGCGGAGTTCGATCTCGAGTTCGTCGACAGCGGGTACGCCTTCCACCTCACCACCCCCGGGGTGAGCAAGGGGGCGGCGCTGACCGAGGTCGCGTCAGTGCTCGGCTCCGACCCGGCGGCGTTCGTCGCCGTCGGCGACAGCGAGAACGACGCGTCGACGTTCGAGGTCGTCGGCGAGTCCTACGCCGTCGCGAACGCCGACGAGACCGCGAAGCGGACGGCGGACCACGTGCTGGACGACGGCTACGTCGACGGCACGCTCGACGCGCTCCGTGCGGTACGGGAACGGGACCCCGCGAGATCCGAGTAGAAGGGCGGACTCAGCACTCCTCGGCGACCGACGGCGCCTCGTTTTTGATCGGGACGAACGCGCCGTCGATGTCCCACTCGTGGATGCAGTGAACGGTTCCGGTTCGCTCGGCCCGCCAGACGCCGGCGTCCTCGTCGTATCGTTCGAGCCGCCCACAGCGCTCGCAGGTGCGGCGCTCGGGCGTGCGAAGGAGGCTCATGCTCAACGTAAGAATGGTGACCGGCATGAAGCTTGCGCCGCCGGCACCTATTCGCGGGCCGGCGTCGCTTCGACCAGTTCACTCACGGGCGCCGACAGGTGCAACGTCGTCACCTCGCGCCCACCGAACGTCTCGGACGCGCTCCCGATCCGCTCGAAGCCCAGCGACTCGTAGAACGACCGCCCGCGCTCGTTTCCGTCGAACACCTCCAGCCAGACCGCCTCGTGGCCGGCGTCTCGGAGCCGTTCGGCCACTTCGGCCGTGAGTTCGGTCCCGATCCCCTCACCCCAGCGGTCGGGTTCGACGTAGAGTCGAGCGAAGAAGGCGTCCCGGCCGGCGGGATCGCTCTCCCTGTCCCGGGCGGGGCCGGCGGTGGCGAACCCGACCACGTCGTCGTCCTCGGCGACGAGAAAGCAGGCCTCGCTCCCGGCCGTCTCCCGAAGCTCCTCGCGAAGCGGTTCGGGGTCGTACCAGGAGTCGACGGTCTCCTCGACGGTGTCGGGGCCCAGTAAGTCGTCGTAGGCGGCGTGCCACGTCGCCCGGGCGACGGCGGCGATGGCGTCGACGTCCGCCGGCCTCGCGTCGCGTATCTGCATATCCGAGTCTTCCCCGCGTCCGGCTTGAAAATTTCGCCCGGTAGCTTTTCGGTCGCCGGGCGCGCCCGAGCGTGCGTGGAGCTCTCCACCCGACGAACGTTCTGGCTCGCGCTCTGCTGGCTCGGCGCCACGCAGAGCCTCTCGTGGGGGGTCGCCGTCGTCCGCGTCGGCGTCTGGCCGGGCAACGTCGCCGCGTTCGCGGGCTTCCTGCTGCTGACGGTCGTCGCGCTCGCCGGCGTCGCCCGGCCGGAGTGGGCCGGCGGCCCCGAGGATCGGTCGCCGGCCTGGTGGGCGGCCGTCGTCGCCGCCGCCGTCGGCACGATCCACTTGCTGCTCTAGACCTCGCGATACGGCCCCAGCCGGGTCCCGTCGGTCAGGTACGCCTCTCCGTCGACCAGCGCCTCGGGGAGGAACGGCGCGAGGAACGACTCCCCCTCGACGTTGATCCACGTCCCGCCGGAGCGCTCGTTGAACGCGGGGAACACCACCAGTTCCGGCTCGTTCCACGCGAGTTCGTCGGCCTCGACACCCAGCGCCTCGAGGAACGGCTCACACCGAAGGCGGCCGCGCAGCCACGCGCGCTCGACGCGGCTCCCGCCCACCTCGTCGGTCAGCCGGACCGACGGGTGCTCGTGGCCCATGCAGAGCGTCGGCGCCGAGAGCGCCTCGGCGCCGGGCCAGGTGTGGCCGTGGACGAGCCCCACGTCGCCGACCCGCGCTCCCTCTGGGGGGAGAAGCTCGATCCGGTCGGGGAACACGTCGGCGACGCCGCCGTCGTGGTTCCCGGTCGCGAGCGTCAGCGGCACGCCTCGCGACGCCAGCGCGTCGAGCAGGTCGCGCACCTCCGCGGCCTCGTCGCCGCCGGGCTCGGCGATCCGGTGGACCAGGTCGCCCAGCACGACCACCCTGTCGGCGTCGGTCTCGTCGACCAGCGCGAGCAGTCGCCGGCGGCGCTCGTCGGCGTTGCTGTCGAGTTCGACGCCGCGCTCGTAGCGCAGGCCGACCTCGATACCGGCGTGGTAGTCCGCGATCGCCAGCGCGTGCTCGGCGCCGAGATCGAGCGTGGCCGCCGGCGCGCCGGGCACCGGTTCGACCGCTGGCCGGTCCATCAGATCGCCTTGAGCGTGCCGTCGTTGGGCTCGTAGCACTTCCCGCTCATCATCGCGCCCTGGATCGCGTCGTCGACGGCGTCGGGGTCGGCACCGTGCTCGTCGACCACGCGCTCGACCACCGCCTCGCGGTCGGCGCCGTCGCCGTCGTCCAACTCGGCCATCGCCTCCACGACGGCGTCCTCGAGGTCGTAGTCGACACCCGTCGACTCCGCCTCGTCGTCGGACGTGTCGTCGGGCTCGTCCGCCTCCGTGACTTCGGACTCGATCTCCTCGAGTTCCTCCTCGGAGGTGGGCACGTCGATGCCGGCCTCGCCGGGCTCGTCGACCTCCGTCCCGGTCGAGAACTCGGTGCCGAACTCCTCTTTGACCTCCTCGCGCTCGCTCTCGGTCAGCGCCTCCTCGTCGTCGACGGTCTCCTCGGGGTCGAACTCCTCCAGTTCCTCGGCCTCGCTCTCGACGGTCTCCTGCACCGACCCGCCGGCGTCGAAGTCGCCGAGCTCCTCGTCGGCGGCTTCGTCGTCGTCCGACTCCGTCTCACCCTGCTCGCCGTCGGACTCGGGCGTCGTCTCCGTCTCTTCGTCGGTCGCGGTCTCGTCAGACGCCGACTCCTCCTCCGCCGCAGCGGGCGTCGACTCCTCCGCCGTCGTTTCCGGCTCGTCCGCAACGACCGCTTCGTCGGCGTCGTCCGCGTCGGCAGTTTCCGGCGTCGAGGGTTCGGCGGTCGCGTCCGCCGCGTCGGCCGTCTCCGGCTCCGACTCGATCCCGCTCGCGGCGCCCTCGAGGTCGATATCTACCGCGGGGAGCGGGCCGAGTTCGGCGGCTCCCGCCGCGTCCGGCTCGGTCTCCAGCGCGCCGACGGCGTCGCGGTCGCCGGCGACCTGTTCGACCGCCTCGATCGCGAGCGAGCGGACCGCCTCGAGGTACGTCGTGCCGGTGTCGTAGTGGTCGATCGCCTTCGGGATCCCGGCGGCAAGCGACGGATCGACGCCCGCGTCCGCGAGCGCCGCGCGGAGGTCGTCGCCGCGCAGCGCCGACTCGAGCGCCGCGGCGAAGACGGCGATCCGGTGGAGGGTTCGCTCGGCCGCGGAGACCACCCAGCGGTCACGGGTGTCGGCGTCGACCTCGTTGATGCTCTCCGGGCGGACCGAGGTGAACACGCGGTCGGAGTCCTCCGGTTCGAACGTGCGAGCCTTCCCCGAGAGCGCGACGAACGTCGGCGGCTCGGTCCGGTTCAGGAACGCGTGTTCGTCCGGCTGGTACTGGCCGGCGTAGGTGACGAACGCGCCCGTCGAGTCGACGACGCGCCCGCGGAGGCTGTCCTCGTTCACCTGCTCGACCTCGGTGAGCACGCCGACGGCGAACAGGCGGTTCACGCGGGCGCCAGTCGGCGTCACCACGTAGTTGGGCGCGCGCTCCTCGTCGCTCTCGGAGTAGGAGAGCGAGGCGTCGTCGAACTCCGCGGCGAACAGCCGCCGGGCGATCTCGCGGTTGCCCGGCCCGGAGTCGGCGCTCATGCGCCCACCCCCAGTTCCGCGAGCAGGTCACGCGCGGCCGTTTCGGGGTCCTCCTCGACGGGGTCGAACGCGTCGGCGTTGAGGTTCGCGCCGTACTCGTCGACCGAGAGCGAGCCGCGGGCGCGGTACGCGTCGCCCACCAACGCCGCGGCGATATCCTCGGCGACGACTTCGCGGTCCATCGCCTCGCGGGCGGCCTCCCGGGCGTCGTCGAGGTCGCCCCCGTAGATCTCCTCGGTGAGCTCGCGGCCGAGGATCACCGTACACGTCCCCGTGCCGTCGTCGAGGATCGCCTTCGTCCGGAGGTCGTCGACGCCCTCCACGTCGCCGTGGGAGCGACACTCGCCGTTCTGGATCGCGCGGTTGCACTCCGGACAGCGCTGGATCAGGCCCGAGCCGTCCCGGACCTCGATCACGTTGCCGGAGAGCTCCACGTCGAACAGGCCGCCGGCGGTGACGGCCTCGCCGATCGGCATCGACGGCGCCGAGTCGGTGACGGCCACGGGCTCCTCCAGCGTCTCCACCGTCGAGAACTCCGAGACGTTCACCGAGGGGGCGCCGCGGTACTCCCGGACGTACACGTCCTCGAGCCGGACGCTTTCGCCCGTCTCGATCTCCGGGTGCGGGTCCCAGTCGGTGAACGGGAGCCGGCCGGTCTCGTCGCCGATGACGCCCGAGAGGATCTCGGTCTCGCCGTCCCGGCCGTCGATGGTTCGCTCCTCGACCTCGACGACGCTGACCTCGACGGTCCGGCCGCGGTCGCCGGGTTCGAGCTCGATCAGGTCGCGCTCCCCGCCGATCTCGTACGGGACGGTCAGTTCCTCGCTCTCCAGCGCGACGCTGGTGCTGTCGCCGAGGTTGAGCTCGGGGTGGCCCTCCCACTCGCGCACGCCGGCGTTGCCGACGGTGACGGTGTCTCCCGGCTCGAAACCGAACTCCTGCCAGGCGGTGTAGGAGACCGTTCCCGATTCGTCGGCGAACTCGCCCTCGCGGATGGTGATGTCCTCGCCCTGGTACCGGATCGAGCGAGTCCCCTTCGTGAGCACGCGCACCGTCACGGTGACGTTGTCGTGCTCGGTCGTCAGGTCCGCCACGTCGAGCGACTCGGGGGTGGCGTCGCCGCCGCCACCGCCGCCGTGTTTCCGCCGGACGCTCTGTTTGGCCTCGTCGATCGGAACGCTGTACTGGAGCAGGTTCTCCAGGTCCTCTTTGACCTCCTCTTTGTCAACACCGAGAGCGGAGGCGAGCTCCTCGGCGTGGTTGTCTACGTCCATCGTGCCGGATTGGGCCGCGATTGCTAATAAGCGTTCGTCCGTGCGACCCCGTCGGCCCTGTCGCGGACGCCGACGGGGCCGGTACCGGACCGAACCACCCTTGCGTCTCGGGCCGCACGAGGGGGGTATGGACGCGACGACACCGCTCTCGCTCGCCCGCGAGGCCGCGACGACCGGCGGCGAGGTCGCCCACGGCGGGTTCCGCGGCCCGCTCACGGTGGAGACGAAGGCGAACGAGCTCGACTCGGTGACGGAGTTCGACCGGGAGGTTCAGCGGCGGGTGGTCACCATCCTCCGGCGGGACGAGCCCGACGCGGCGATCGTCGGCGAGGAGGAGCTCCCGGAGACCGAGACCCGGAAGGCGCTCCCCGAGTCCGGGCGGGCGTGGATCGTCGACCCCATCGACGGCACCAACAACTTCGTCGCGGGCAACCGCATCTGGTGCTGTTCGGTCGCCGCCGCCGAGGACGGCGAGGCCCTCGCCGCGGTCAACGAGTTCCCCGCGCTGGGCGACTGCTTCGCGGCCGG
>SDGW01000609.1_pt1 | contig 15093 bp, 11 predicted proteins | sample 2873831 | NCBI WGS metagenome assembly SDGW01 (sample SAMN08132700, study PRJNA421101) | hypersaline lake metagenome | isolation source: celular fraction 0.22 microns magnesium sulfate-rich crust from ephemeral... | place: Spain: Penahueca Lagoon, Toledo | collected 2011-07
GTCAACATCATCCTGAATATCTGCCAACAATGAGAGGATCTCGTCCTGAATGACTACGTCGAGGCCGGTTGTCGGTTCGTCAGCCAGGATGAGCGACGGTTCAAGCGCTAGTGCCAGCGCAATAACTGCCCGCTGACGCTGTCCGCCTGACAGTTCGTGTGGGTAGTCGTAGAGGCGTTCCTCGTCCATGCCAACGTCAGTCAGCAGTTCACGAGCCCGGTCTCGGGCCTCCTGAGTGGTTTGGTCGGTGTGAGCTCGAATGACCTCGATGATCTGGGTTCCGATCTGGTAAACTGGATCCAGTGAGGCCATCGCATTCTGTGGGATGTACGAAATCTCTGTCCAGCGGATCTCCTCGTTCAATTCCTGGGTCGAGTACTGAGTTAGGTCTTGTCCCTTGAACTGGATCTGGCCTTCGTCGATGGACCCGTTTTCGTCGAGGATACGGATGAGTGACTTGATGATCGTAGACTTCCCGCACCCGCTCTCACCGACAACACCGAGGGTTTCACCAGATTCAACTGAGAGGTCGACTGATTCGACTGCCTGGACGACGGTGTTTTCATCTTCGTACGCGACGCCGAGGTCATTGATAGTGAGTAGTGACATGGTTAGTTGATCTGCGGATTAGTTACGTCTTCGATACCTCGTGAGATATAGAAGAACGACACCACGAGGGCAGTAATGCTTACTCCCGGTGGGATGACCCACCACCAGGCAACAGTGATTGCCCCACTCGAGAAGGTGAGTTGGAGCATCACGCCCCAACTCATCATATCAGTCGCACCCAAGCCCAAGAAGGAGATTCCGGCTTCCAGGAGGATAGCTGACCCCGCAACGAAAGTCCCCTCAATGAGCATGATCGGGACGAGGATGGGTGCAATATGGATGAACATGATACGCAGGTCGCTTGCGCCCGAAGCGCGTGCAGCTTTCACGAACGGTTGTTCAGCTAGCGACATCGTCTCTGAACGTATCAACCGGGCGGAAGTCCGCCAAAGGACGATCATCATGGCAATGATGACGGTCCAGACGGAACTGCCCCAGAACATGGCTACGACCAAGACCAGGGGCGTGGCCGGAATCGCGTAGAGGATGTCGACAATACGCATCAGCACCAAATCGATTACCCCCTTGTAGTAGCCGGAAACTAGCCCTACAGTCGCACCGATCGATATGACAGTGATGGCTGAGAGGAATCCTACAAGCAGGGACACCCGGCTACCGTATATCCACTGACTGTAGATGTCCTGGGCCAGGTGATTGGTCCCCATCGGGTTGCTCGCAGTCGGCGGTTGTAGGGTTGCCGGCTCCCCCTGATCATTGTAGACGGTCTCAGTCGGCTCATACGGTGCGATGACCGGCGCAAAGATTGCCATCAGGACCGTTGCCAGAACGACCAGCAATGCGATAGTGGCCATCCGGTTCTCGGTGAACACGTTGATGCCCTCCCGTATCTGCTGGAGGTAGTGTTCGTACTGTAATCGTCTTCCCGTCGATAATCGATTGAGGACGACTTCGATCATGTTTCGACCCCCGTGTCGGCCACTCGCGGGTCAACGTACACGGAGAGTACGTCAACCAGGAAGTTCAACAGGATAATGGCGACCGAAATGATCATGAACGCCCCCTGGGCTACTGGGTAGTCACTAGCGAGGACAGCTGTCCACATGGCCCGTCCGACCCCGGGCCAGGAGAACACTGTCTCCAGTATGATCGAGCCGCCGAAGGCAAACCCGAACGCCAAAGCCATGTAGTGAACCAGCGGTAACAGCGCGTTGCGTGCTCCGTGCCGGTACATGATACGCTTCTCGTTGAGTCCCTCAGCGCGTTTTAATTTGATAAAGTCTGCTCCGATAATGTCGATCATGTTATTTCGCATGATGAGTGTCGGCTGGCTCAAGCGCCAAAGTCCGAATATTAGTATCGGAAGGATTGCATGCCTGATGAACTCGATAGAGGCGAACCGTCCCACGAGTGATGTCTCAGTGTACGTCGCTGAGTGCATCCCTGAGGACGGTAGCCATCCGAGCCAGAACGAAAACACCATGATCGCTAACATCCCGGTCCAGAAAATTGGTGCAGCAAAGGCGATCAATACCAGGCCGGTTCCGTACGAGTCGAGGGACTCGTTTCGGTTCCATGCGAAGTTCGCGCCAATGAATGGCCCGAATGTGAATGCCAGGAACAGTGCCGGCACCGTTATTGAGAGTGTATTTAGCGTCTTGTTCAGCAGGAACGGCAGGACCGGCCGTCCATACTGGAACGAGACACCAAGGTTCCCCTTCGCGAGGTTCTCCAAGTAGTACAGATACTGGATATGCAACGGTTGAGTGAGTCCATGCTGTGCTAGGATAGCTTGACGCTGTTCTTCGGAGAACCGTGGCGAAACTAGTTGACTTGCAGGGTTACCAGGCATGATTCGGAACAATAGGAACAGCAGTGTCACGACTGCCAACAGCGATACGATCGTTAACCACAGTCGCTGGAGAATGAATTTGACTTTCTTATTCATGGGGCCTCCGAGGTCATATTTCGGTGAACCGTCTCAGGATTCCGAAGTACATCCTGATCGTAATCCAGTTTTCGTACATGGGGGTTAACTATCGACGCTTACGTACTCCGTGTTCGGCTCCCAATCGGTCGGCCAAACCAGCTCATCACCATCATATCTGAAGCCACTCTCCTGCAGGAGTGCTCGAGCCTGATTCAGGCTGTGCTCGTACGCAGGAACGTCAGAGTTGTGATAGAACTCGTTGGCTGGTGCAATCGGGGACTTCGCCGGTTCGGCGTTCCCTTGGTGGACCGTTTGGACGATGAGCGAACGGTCAATTGCGTACGCAACTGCTCGACGGACAACCACGTCGTTGAATGGCTCGTTGTTCGTATTCATGAACACCCCGTTTGCCTGAATACTCGGGTTCTCGATTGCCTCCGTGTTCTCGCTATCTTTTGCTTGCTCCCAATTAGTCGTTCCGAGACCCTGTGAGAACGTTGCGTCACCGTTGATAAGGTCCCCCACTGCGGTTGAGTTAGACCCGTAGATGTTGTACACGATCTGGTCCATATCGTACTCGTCTGCATGATAGTGGCCATCGTGCTTATCGAAGACAATGCGGTTCCCAGGGTCGTACTCAGTCATCATGAACGGCCCACTGCCCGTCATCTCTGGGTCACTCCACTGTCCAGGATGGTCAAGGTCGTTTTCTTCTGCGACACCGTCCCAGACATGCTTAGGCAAGATGGGTACTCGGTAGAGACTGACCTGAATGAAACCAGCAAATGGGTTCTTGAGGTTGAACCGGATCGTATTGTTATCCATCACCTCAGAACTCTCGTAGGGAGCGATGTCCGAGGAGAGGTATGGGATCCCCCACTCGGTTGCGTAGTCCCAGGTGAACTTGACGTCCTCCGGCGTCACTGGTTCACCGTCGTGCCAAGTCATTCCCTCGCGGAGTTGGACGTCAATGGTCGTGTCATCGACGACCTCCCAATCCTGCGCCGCGCCTTCCGCAATCGGCTGACCTTCAGTGTCCATCTGCACCAGCGGGTCGTAGTTCAATTTATGGAGGAACACGGCGGCAGGCCCCGTGTGAGACATGAAGTTGGGATACTGTTCGGGGGGCGATGTAGTTGCGAAAATAACTGTCCCATCTCCCGTTTCGTCTATCCCCGTCTTGAGGGTTGTCGGGTTGAAGTACGCCCACTCACCGACCATTGGATCCCACCCCGAGTACTCCTGAGTATTGTGCGCGATCAGCGAGGATGGGTGGGTCATCATCGCGACGGGGACGTTCTGTGCGATAATTTCCTGACACCGGAACGCCAGCTCTTGACGTGCATCGTCGTCCATCTCGGCAGCGAAGTTTTCGACGGCGGTATCATACTCGTCGCTAGTCCAGTTCATGAAGTTTCCGCCCCCTTCGCCAGCGTAATCGGAATGGAAACTGAAATAGAGGTTGTAGTACGGGAATAGCCGCTCAACCGTATTTGACCACCCGATATTCGCTATGTCGTACTCCTTAGCGAAGAGTGTATTAACCCACTGTCCTGACTCGTAAACTTCCTCTGAGATTCGGAATCCTAGTTCCTCCAGCATACTTTGGGCCTGCTGGGCCTCCTCGTAGTACACTGGGTTGTCTCCCCTTGCCAGAGTGAGCCAATTGAATTCCGGAACCTCTTCGTACTCGATGTCTGGTTCGGGAGTCAGCGTTTCAGCAGGGGTGGACGTTTCAGTAGTCCCTCCTTCGGGTGTGTTCTGATTTCCACCGCCACAACCAGCGAGTGCGGTTCCTGTACCAACGACTCCGATTTGCTTCAGGAATTTACGCCTTTGGCTAGGCATACCATGACACTCTGCATCAATGGTAAATAAATATACCGCAATATACTATTTGAAAATTCAAAAATTAACGACTATAGTTGTGGATCATATGGTAGACCTTTTCTCACATGGCCCAGATGGACTGATATGGGAGAATCAGCGGACTACCCAGTCTACGACTTACCGCAGGAGACGTATGGTCTGTTCATTGACGGTGAGTGGCGAGTTGAGCCCAATCAAACCTCAGCTGCTACCAGTCCTGCTACCGGAGAGGAAATTGGGGCAGTTACGATGGGTACGGAAGAAGATGTATCCGACGCTGTTAGGGCAGCAACTGAGGCTCAGCAAGATCTAGCGGCGATGTCAGCGTTTGAGCGAGCTGAACTCGTTCACGAACTGGCTGATGCTATCGAACGCGAAGCGGACGATTTGGCTATGTGGCTCTCTGCGGACCAGGGTAAGCCGCGTACGGAGGCTCGGGTAGAGGTTGATCTGGCTATTGAGATGTATCGCGATGCCGCAGAGAACGTCAAACGGGCAGGTGGAGAGACCATCCCGGCGGGTGATCCGGATACTCGCGTGTTCACTATCCGCGAACCTCACGGTGTCTATGGAGTCATCACTCCATGGAACTACCCGCTAACGATACCTAGCGAGTATATTGCCCCCGGCCTTGGGATCGGTAACGCCATTGTCTGGATTCCGGCACCGACAACATCCGTTTTTTCGGTCAAACTTGTCGAGGTACTCACAGAGACAAGCCTCCCAGATGGAGCACTGAACTTAGTCACCGGAGAGGGGCCGGTAGTTGGGGAGTCAGTTGTGAAGCATAACGGCACTGACGCCGTTGGTTTTACCGGGAGCCCGGAGACTGGAGAGCTGGTTGCACAAAACGCCGGTGCCAAACCGGCGTTATTGGAACTCGGCGGTAATGGGCCCGTCATCGTTCTGGACGATGCCGATATTGAACATGCCGCTGAGACCGTCGCTGGAGGCTGTTTCACCAATGCAGGTCAAATTTGTACGGCGAGTGAACGCATCCTTGTCCACGAGGATGTTCACGAGGAATTTCGGGACCGACTCCTGGAACACACCGAGGAGGTGACGCTCGGCCATCCCCTATCGGAGGCTACGGACATGGGGCCACTCAACAACGAGTCGGTCGCCAAAAAGATGGACGCGCACGTGGAAGATGCCGTCTCGAAAGGTGCCACGCTCTTGTACGGCGGAGAACGCTCGACTCAGCTTCCGGGGGATCTCTACTACAAACCAACGATTCTCGATGATGTGACCACTGATATGGTGACCAATGAGGCCGAGACATTCGGCCCCATTGCACCAATTATCACGTTCTCTAATTACGACGAGGCCATTGAGATTGCCAACGGTATCGATCTGGGTCTCTCTTGTGGCGTCTTCACTGAGTCAGTCTCGAACATGTATCACTTTGCCGAACAGATCCACGCTGGACTTATCAACATCAATGAGGGCAGCGCCCACTGGGAAACACATACTCCTGTCGGCGGGCACTCGAAAACTAATAGCGGGGTCGGTCGGATTGGTGGCCAGTACACGATAGAGGAGATGAGCCAGGTCAAAAACGTGAGTGTCAATATCGACAACCATTCGAACTAGGCCCGATTCGGGCACGTGCTTCTTCTTTTACTCGTTGTTCTGGTCGTGAATCTGTCGCAACACAGCTTCCAATTCATCTCCCAGTCGTTCGTAAATACGCTCCCCTTTCGCTGCGCTTGCCAAGCCGGGGTCACCGATGGCACCTGTCTCCGAATACTCCTCAAAGTCACGGTAGACGCCGAGAGGGCCACCCGCAAACATGTCATCAAGCGCTTGATCGTATGATTCATCCATCATCGTACCGTCTAACTCATCGGTTCTGACCAGATCCTCGAACAGGTGTAACATCAGGGATGTTTCGAACTCGCCTCCATGACCCATCCCACCCGGGTCGCTGTCTCGGATCTCGTCGATGAACGATTGGGCCAGTGTGAAATACGTTAGCCCCAGCACTTCCGCCTCAGGGTGTTCAGTACCAATAGTGTTGACAGTCCCGTCTACTAGCGCGGCATTACCACCGTGGCCGTTCAAAAGCAATACTGCATCAAAACCATTCGACAGTGCTGAATCGACCACGTCCTCTAGGGCCCGTTGCATGTGGTCGAACTCCAGTGAGACCGTGCCGCCGAAAGAGAGATGGTGCGGGGAGTAACCGCTCCAGAACGTCGGCAAAGTCAGGACAGGAATATCTTCACGGATGCGCTCAACACCGAGTTTCGCGACTGCAGAGACTAACAACGAATCCGTGGCCACAGGGAGATGGTGTCCGTGTTGTTCGATACTGCCGATGGGGACTACAAGTACCGACCCATCTTCATTCGCCAATTCGCGGATTTCCGGCGCAGTGTGGGCACTCCAGGCACCTTGAGAGGTGGTTATGAGGTCGGATCGCATGTCATACTGCTCAAAGTGGTATTATTAAAGAGTTTGCGGCGGTGCCCGAGAATTACTGTGATCGAATTTTACTACCCCGAAATGTTTATTGTGAGGCTTGCTAACAACATTCCATGGATAAGCCCGAGTCCGGAGAGCGATCCGTAGCCGAATCGAAATTCAAACGATACGGTAGCAAAGAATTGGGAAAGTTCTCGCGATCAATCGAACTCCAACAGCTCGCTAGTGAAGAGCTTCCGGAGTCAACCTCATCGAACTACCGTGGCAGTGGGTCCTACGCCCCCTATCCAATGGTTTACATGGAGAACGGCAGTGGGGCCGAACTGACTGACGTAGATGGAAACAGCTACATTGACTTCCATGCCGGTGTCTCGGCAATAATCAACGGTCACAGTCCTCCTGAGCAGATTCAGGCAGTTAAGCAACAGATAGACAACGGGCCGTACTTCGCTACATCCTACGAGAAAGAACAGGAGGCAGCTCGCCTCCTCAATGACATGATACCGTCGAGTGATCTAACGAAATTCATAAGCACCGGAACTGAAGCCATCATGAGTGCCATTCGATTGGCACGGGCCTATACGGGCAAAGAGAAGGTGCTCAAATTCGAGGGAATGTATCACGGCCACACGGACTACGCCTTGGTCAACGTCCATCCCGGCGTGGCAGATCTCGGTACCAGACGGAATCCGACAAAGATCCCAGAGACGACCGGCATTCCACAGGAGACTATGGATACAGTCGAGTCTATCCCATGGAATGACATTGAGCTACTCGAAGAGAAACTAGAGCGGGAAGGCGATGAAATTGCAGCAGTTATGACTGAGGCGGTGATGAGCAACAGCGGATTGCTATGGCCTGAAGATGGGTATCTAGATGAACTCCGGCGACTGACTCGGGAACACGACGTCCTGTTTATCCTTGATGAGGTGGTGACTGGCTTTCGAATGGGTCTCCAGGGGGCCCAGGGTTACTTCGATATCGAGCCTGACCTAACCGGCTTCGGCAAAGCGATGGCGAATGGCTATCCCTGTGCCGCGCTCTGTGGGCGTGAAGAAGTCATGCGGTTTCTCGAATCGGGGAATGACAAGTCGACCTTCATGGGGACGTTCTCCGGGAACCCATTGGTCGTGGCTGCGGCCCACTCAAACTTGAAACTCCTTCAGGACGTGGGCGAACAAGGTTACCAGGAACTCTACGACAGGGGCGAGCGCCTGACAACGGGGCTTCGAGAGATTCTGTCAGATGCAGGCCACGATGTCTTCATCCCAGAATTTGCTGGCTTCTTCGCGATTCACTTCCTTGACGGCGGAAACGATCCATCGACTTGGAGCGAGTATCGTGATATCGGACCGAACACTGATCCCGAGGCATACAGTCGGTTCGCAGCTGCGATGATGGGCGAAGGCATCTTTCTCCCACCCAAAACCGGCCGTATAAACCTCATGCACGCTCATACTGACGAACATATCGACGCGGCTCTCGAAGCGGCCAAGGTGGCCTGCGACAACGTATGACCTGGTCACGATTCTGAATTCGAATTCCTCCCTTATTCCTTTCAATTCTCCCCAATATTTGGGGACAATTATATATGGTGGTTACACCCTTTGCTAGATGGCCCGATCATGAGTCACACTATCGTGGTAGGGGCGTTTGCCCATGAGACGAATACGTTCGTCCCGGAACCGGTCACCAGAGCGGATTTTCAGGCGCGTGAAGAACACCTATACGAAGCAGTACCGGAAAACCTGCGAGGGACTGAAACAGCTGTCGGGGGCGTGATAAATGTCGCCGACGAGGAAGAGATAGACCTTATCCACACTGTCTCTGCGTTCGCTACCCCAGGTGGGGTTGTCGATGACGAGACCTACGAATTCTACACGGATCTTATCCTTGATGCAGTCAAAGAGAACGTAGAGGAACTTGATGGGGTTATGCTTCCGCTCCATGGCGCAATGGTCACTGAATCCGACAGTGACGGCGAGGGCCGCCTGATCCAAGCCGTCAGGGATGTCGTCGGTGAAGAGATCCCTATCGTCGTCACACTCGATCTGCACGGAAACGTGTCCGAGAGGATGGTCGAAGCTGCCGATGCGTTAGTGGCCTATGAGACCTATCCCCACCTTGATAAGGCAAAAACAGGTGAACGGGGGATGAGATTGCTCCTCAAAGCCATCGAAGATGACATTGACCCGACTATGCATATGGAGCGACCACCTACCATTGCCTACCAACCCAAGGCCTACACACCAAGTGGGCCGATGGCGGAGGTAATGGACCGGGCACGACATCTTGAACAACGTTCTGGCGTCCTGAAGGTGAGCGTACTACCCGGATTTTACCATGCAGATATCCCTGAAATGGGATTCACGATCCCTGTTGTAACTGACGATGATCCAGATCTCGCTCGAGAGATCTCCCGGGAGCTGGCAGAATTTGTCTGGACGATGCGTGAGGAATTCGTCGAGGAGTATCCGAAACCGGCCGAAGCCATCCAAAAAGCGAACAAACTTCGAGCTGAGATGGATCCCGAAGACGGTCCCATTGTTATGGCGGAATTCGGCTCGAACCCCGGCGGCGGTGGTGCCTCCGATGGAACCACTGTTCTCCGGGAATTTCTGGACCAAGGAGTCGAAAACGCCGGTTGGGCCATCATGTATGATCCCGAAGCAGTAGAACAGTGTATTGACGCTGGTGTCGGGAACCGTGTTACAATCGACATCGGGGGCAAGACCGATGATAACCATGGTGAGACGATCAAAGATGTCGATGGCTATGTGAAGGCCATTACTGACGGCCGCTACGTCAATACGGGCACTTCCCATTCTGGAAAGGGGGTCCAGAACGACATTGGAACCACGGTCCGATTCCAGTGCGGTGCCAATGATTCTGTCACCGTCGTACTCGCTCCAACTAGAGCCTCGGCCTTTGACGCAGAAATTTGGCGCCACATCGGCCAACCCCCCGAGCGCTTAGACATGATCTGCATTCCAAGTCTAATTGCCTTTCTCGGTGATTACGAGCCAATGTCGAGCGAGGTCATTCTCATCGATACGCCGGGAACTAGCGCTGTAAACCCTGCACGATTCGACTATGAGCGGATACCTCGGCCGTTGTACCCGCTCGATGATTTAGCCGATGACGATTACCCGGACTGGGGGTGATCAGATACAACACCCACCTTCTCAGTCTTCCACAGCAGCGATAACGTCGATCTCGACCATAATATCGACTGGAAGGTTCACTACCTCCATAGCCGTGCGTGCGGGGAACGGCTCCGAGAGTCTGGCACCGTAGGCCTCGTTGACCTCCTCGTAGTATTCCATATTATCGAGGTAGACCGTCGCCTTGACGATCGAATCCAAAGATGATCCTCCTGCTTCGAGAATCCGCTGAATGTTGTTGAGGGTGATATCCGTCTGTTCGGCAGGGGTTGACCCGAGGATTTCCCCTGACTGTGGATCTAGTGGCCCCTGACCTGAAATATACGCTGTGCCGTCGTGAATGATACCTTCTGAAAAGGGTAGCTTACTGCTCTCTGACCGTGATATGATTTCCTCCATGTTCTCACCTGAGCGTAGAGCATCATAATGGCTTCCCCTCCTGGTCTGTCCGGCAGGATCGAATAGCCATCCGGTAATACCGGCTACAATGGCAACACATTTTCAGGCCAGACTTTGGATATCAGATGTTTCATTGCTTCAAGCAAGCGTATTCGGCACCTCTCGCAGATATGGGAGATAATTTTGAGAGGTAGTAGTGTTCGGTAATGCGGAACATATATTATGCACTAGTTCGCCATGGCTACTCATGACACGAAAGAAGTCGCTTGTAAAGTCGCTCGGAACTGGGTTCGAGATTATAGCAGCGCTGGAAGATCTTGAGGAAGCTGGGATCACGGATATATCCCGAGAAACCGGGATCGCCAAAAGTACGGTTCACGACCACCTCCAAACTATGATCGAATACGAGTACGTGAATAAACGAGGCAGCACCTATGAACTCAGTCTAAATTTCCTCACCCATGGTGGTCGGAAGCGGGACGAAATGGACCTCTACCACGTGGCGAGGCCCGAGATTCGGGAACTTGCAAATGATACTGGTGAATTGGTGAACCTTGTGACTGAAGAGCACGGTCTGGGTGTCTATCTCGACCTCAAACGTGGTGACAACGCAGTGAATCTGGATTCATACCTCGGTAAGCGAGAGTACCTTCACTCGACGGCCGTCGGCAAAACAATCCTTGCTCACCGACCGAAGCAATTCGTCGATCAGGTCATTGAGAAGCACGGCCTTCCATCTGAAACGGGTAATACCGTCACGGATCGCAACAAACTCAATGATCGGTTAGAGACGATTCGCTCACGCGGGTATGCTATCGATCAAGAGGAACGACTCCCCGGGCTCTGTTGTGTTGCCGCGCCCATTACTGACGGAAGCGACAAAGCTCTAGGAGCAATTAGTATCTCCGGACCAAAGAGCAGGATGCAGGAGAACAGACTGAATACGGAACTTGCTGATCGAGTTTCACAGGTAGCAAACGTTGTCGAAGTCAACCTTGCCTATTCATAGATCTGTTCGGTCATCCCGAATCGGTGAATAAGTGATCCCATTACACCACTACTGTTGTAATGGTTTGTTCCCGAGGGTCGAACCTACAGTCAGGAGATCTTTCGAACGGGGAAGTTTTCTCAGAACCCGGTCATCCAGTCTGCTCGACGTAGGTATACTCCTCGGGAAGGGCTTCTGCGTCCTCGTGCAAGAGAGCGACAGTGAGATAGTCAACGTAATCGCTGAAGTAATCAACGATGCGAGCGATACGCTCGGAATCGATTGCCTCAAGCGAGTCCAGGATCATGAATGGGAGCTCCTCGTACACCTCGTAGACAAGGTATCCCGCCAAGGCGAACACGAGTCCAGTCACCTCTCGCTCACTCTCAGAAAGGTGATCAACAGTGTCCTGATAGGAAGTGCCATCACCAGTGGATCGAACGATATGGAGGTCAAACGTGGTCTCCTCAACCTTCTTCCGACCTTCTCGGACTTTGCGCTGGCGACGTTCGATCCAGATGCGATCTATGTTTTCGTATTCAAGCACTTCGAGTACTGATTCCATATGATCGTTGAATTGATCGACGGCCTCCTCCTCAATCCTGTCAACCCGGTTTCGGAGATCCAGAAGTTCCTCGTTTACCTCTTCTCGGCGAGATACAAGATCTGAACGCTCATCACGAGCAGCTTCACACTCGGCGATCCGTTCTTCAATATCCGCTAGGTCGTCTTCCAAACGTTCGATACGGAGTTCAATCTTGTTCGATTGGAGATGAAGATTCAGAACCTCTTGGTATTCATCCCCGGAACCAACCTCCTCAGTTTCGGCTTCAAGCTGTTCAACCTTATCACGTTGATTCACGAGCGATGCTTCGAGAGATTTGGTCCTTTCTTGGGTTTCTTCGATCTCCAATTTTGTCTCCGAGAGTCGATTCTTGATTCGCTCTCGCTCGCGACGACGTTGTTCTATCTCAGAGCGAGTTGTGCTTAGGTCCTCTATACGGTCATTGAGGTCATTACGCTCGTCTAGCTTTTCGGCCCGAAGGTCTTGGAGACGATCAATCATGGTCTCAATCCGTTCGCGATTGACTTCGGACCCACACGTCCAACAGACAGTCTCCTCGTTATCCTGAAGGAGCTTTTTAGTCGGATCGTCTTTTGAACCCTTGTCTAGTTCTACAAGATCGAATCCCTCGCCGTCAAGCATATCTTCGTTGTAATTGATGACGTTGCCCAGTTGACCCACCGTTTCGTTGAGAGAACGCTTTCGGTTTCGAAGTTCTTCAATACGTCCGGCGAGGCGCTCGGGGTCGTCATCGAGCTCGTTCATCTCCTCGAGACGAGATTCGTATTCTTTGCGGTCGTCTTGAAGTTCTTTGAGTGTCTCTCGCTCGGTTTCAAGCTCGAACTCAAGGTTCTCAAGTTCGGACTGGGCCTCTTGGATCTGTTCGAGAGCATCCTCCATTTCCTCCTGTTGAGAACGACTCCGTTCGAGGCTGAGGTCCCGAGCGTCAATCTCCGACTCAACTTCTGTGAGTTCCGTTTTTGCCTCCTCAAGGTCCTCCTCAAGATCGTGTTTCTCCGCCTTCAGATCGGGAAGTTCGTGTTCGAGTCGCTCTAGATCTTCGATCTCCTCATCAATGTCGCGCTTCTCGGCCTCCAACTGGCTGATCTCCGCTTCGATCTGCTCAGTGTTGACCGGTTTCATGATATTCTCGCGGAGGTCTTCGCCGCGTGCAACAGCGCGGCGTACCTCAGTGTTCTCGAGGAGGAACGCGAACTGATCCGCAAGAGAGGCGTCTTCAAGATACGGGTCACCGCTGTATTTCACCGTGTCGCCCTGGCGTATGAGCGTTCGCGTGTACGTCCGGTCGTCAATTTGGAGTTCCACATCGCCCTTCTCAGTACCCCCTTTGACCGTTGCACGTTCACTCCCCAGGCCTGCCATAATGGCTTGCAGAAATGACGTCCGATTAGTTGCGTTTCGCCCTGTCAACACGGTTACTCCTGGACTCAGCGTAATCTCCGCTTCATCGATACCACCGATATTCCGAGCCTGAACGCTCACATCAAACTCAGATATCTGACTTTCACTCATCTTATGCATTGAAGTGTAGGCTGGTGATTAAATGTTACTCTAGTAGCCAGACATAATCCTACGGTGATCCACAGCTACAGCCGCCTTGACGGAATAACTCTCCTGCAGCATAGTCGGAGCCGCAGTCGCTGCAGACAATTCGTACGTCGACAATGACCTCATATGACCGGTCTGTGATGTTCTCACTGTTGACCAATCTATCGACGGTAGAATTTGCAACGGCCAAAGTCCGGCCTTGTAGCCGCTCCAGTAACTCGGCCTTCTGTTCGGTGATCTCCCCCGTTCTATCTGGCAGTTCGACATCGAGGTAGTCTGTGAGATATGAGTGCACAGCTTGGTGTGTGACGAAGTCCGACTCTACACGTTCAATATCTACACCTAATGATTCCAGCTCTCTTCGCTTACGTATTCTGTCTCCGCTGGACACATCGTCGTCTGTCAACGTTCGATAGAGGCTGTTGAGGTCTGCCTCGGTGATTGAGCTATCTGAATCTCTGATCGCGGCCTCCAGTACTGCTTTGTTAAATTTCACAGCGAGATCACGGAGGCTCGTTCGTTCTCCGTATTCGCCGGTCCACTCTGCTTTGAGCTGTTCTTCCATCCCTTGGAGGTTATAATCCCTAATTACACGTGCCACCTTGCTTTTAGGCCGGGAGCCGGTCATTGCACGTATTATAATGGAAGCTCATTACAAAGGTAACGATGTAAGGTGAAGTTGAAATATATTCAGGCTGTTAGTCTCGCCATTGGGGCACTGTCTAGTTAAGTCGGTTTGTAAATTGAGCAGTTCGTTGGTTTTGGTGTCTATGCTCGACCAAGAATTGCTCAGAGAGACGTTGAACACGGCGAATCTTGAATGTTGAGAGCGAGAGCGGACGGCGACGCCCGTCAGGGCGTTCGCCGTCCGACTCCACGCGACCGGCTTTTCGCTTCGAGAAACCAAAGAAAATTCTCCGACTATTCGGCGTAGAACGCTGGCATCATGCGATTTGCCAATGTGTTCACCGAGTCGCTGATAGCGTTGGCGACCCGCCGACGGCGCCGCCGTCGAGGGTCGCAGTTGACGAGACCGCTATCAAAATCAACGGTGAATGGTCTTGGCTGTACGCTGCAATAGACCGGGACACAAAACTGATTCTTGATGTAGAGTTGTTCGGACGGCATGGAACTGATCCAGCGGCTGCATTCCTTCACGGACTCTGTGAGAAACACGATCTCTCCGGCGCTGTATTTCTCGTTGATCAGTTCGGCTATCGGACTGCCATCTCTCGCTTAGGACTCAACGGTCGGGTTGACTATACCAATCGAAACCTTATCGAGAAGTGATTTCACACCCTCAAAATGCGCTTCAACCGTTTCCACAACTCGTGGGTCGGCAGTCGGGCGAGCGCACGCGAATGGCTTGACCAATTTGTGCATTACCACAACCATCAGAGACCGCCCCAATCGCTCGACGAACAAACGCCAGCAGAAGCCGTGCTTAACTAGACAGTGCCCCTGCCGACATTCTATATAGCGGTTATCAGTTTATCAATGGCCAATACTTCTCAATTCGCCCGATTTCTGTGAATAGAGTGGCTAACTCTCATATTGGGCACTTTGTTATAATACTGTTGCTTAGTGTGCTAATACACGGTACTTTGTTGTAGGT
>SDGW01001304.1_pt1 | contig 15090 bp, 12 predicted proteins | sample 2873831 | NCBI WGS metagenome assembly SDGW01 (sample SAMN08132700, study PRJNA421101) | hypersaline lake metagenome | isolation source: celular fraction 0.22 microns magnesium sulfate-rich crust from ephemeral... | place: Spain: Penahueca Lagoon, Toledo | collected 2011-07
CGAACTATCGAGCCTCCTCAGTCACTCTGTTCCCTGCGGGGTCTCGCTAGCCCGTTTGACCGCTGGAGTCAACCCGTTCCACAGCCCACCTTAGCCGAATGGTGATGAACGGAACCGCAATGTTGAGAGGTCGATGCTTACGGACATCTGTTCCGTTATTTTGAACTTTAAGGGCATTATGGGTGTCGTTACGGACATAGGATACCTTATTTGTGACAAATTGGTCTTTTTCAAGGTGATTTGAAGCCAATAACGGAATGAATGTCCGTAAGCTCTTCAAAGAAGTTAGATGAAGGTGGAATAACGGAATAGATGTCCGTTAGGTTCAAAACTCAAACAACCAGGGTCCGTTAAATTCCATAACAGCAAAGGGGTGAGGGAAACGGCAAACTCCAGTGGTAGCAAAGGGCTGACGAGATCCCGCAGAGAGCTTGCGAACGAGGAAGCTCGGCTGGTCTTCCACAGGAGGCTTGCCGTTTCACTGAACCCCTTACTCTTTTTCCAGCAACGGACTCCTCAGTACCTTATCTCGATTCCAAGTCTTCCACATAAGGGGGCTTTGATGAAATGTATTAAATTTAAAAGTAACCATAAAAAATAAGACTTACTCTCACAGAATTCAACCTACTTTTCTAGAATATGGACTTCTCACAGATTAGTAGAGGCAGCGGTCTATATGCTATAATGGATGGCATATGAGATTCGATCGGTTGGAGGAAAAATGATGGCAAAACATACACCAATGATGCAGCAATATTTACAAATTAAAGCCCAACATAAAGATGCTTTTTTATTTTTTCGCTTAGGTGATTTCTATGAAATGTTCTTTGAAGACGCTACAAGAGCCGCTCAAGAACTAGAGATTACATTAACAAGTCGTGATGGTGGAGATGAGCGAATTCCAATGTGTGGTGTTCCTTATCACTCTGCTGAAAACTATATTAAAAACTTAATAGAAAAAGGCTTCAAAGTCGCCATTTGTGAACAAGTTGAAGATCCTAAACATACAAAAGGGGTCGTAAAACGTGAAGTCGTTCAACTGATTACTCCGGGTACAGTAATGGAAGGAGCTATGCTTCAAGAAGAAGAAAATAACTTCCTTGCTGCTGTTACACCTTTTGACAACCAAACCTATGTCGTTGCTTATAATGACTTAACAACAGGCGAAAATAGTGTTGCCCTTATTAACGACGGATTTGATCATGTGCTTAGTGAACTATACAACCGTCCAGTAAAAGAGATCGTCGTACCCCCAGAAATGTCTGAGGACAAAAGCTCAGCACTTGTAGAACGTTTAGGGGTAACCTTATCTACTGAAGAAGAATCGGAAATGCCTGAAGAGCACTTAAATCTTGTGAAAGATCTACCTCAAGACAAACTGAAAACAGGATTTGGGCGACTCTTCCATTACATTCAACGTACACAAAAACGCTCTATGGATCATTTGATGCCCGTACAAGTCATCGAGTTGCAACAATATATGACACTGGATATGTATTCCAAGCGCAACCTTGAACTAATGGAAACCCTTCGTAAGCAAGGAAAGAAAGGGAGCTTATTGTGGGTTCTTGATAAGACGGTAACATCAATGGGAGCGCGTCTGCTTAAAAAGTGGTTAGAGCGTCCACTTCTAAATAAAAGTATGATTGAAACACGCTACAATCAGGTGGAAGGTTTAGTGGAGCAATTTTTTGAGCGTGAATCGTTAAGAGAAGCCCTTACCTCAGTGTATGACCTTGAGCGTTTGGCTGGAAGAGTAGCATACGGAAATGTGAACGCGCGCGACCTTATTCAATTAAAGCAATCTTTATCAAAGGTACCTGAGATTAAAACGCTCTTACAATCGTTTCAACAACCAGAGCTTCATAAACTTGCAGACAACATCGATCCTCTCCAAGAAGTTCATGATTTCTTAGAGGAATCCATTAGTGATGATGCTCCTATTACGATTAAAGAAGGAAACATCATTAAAGACGGGTTTAATGGTCAACTGGATGATTACCGAGATGCAGCCAAGAACGGGAAACAGTGGATTGCTGAACTCGAACAAAAAGAGCGTCAGGAAACAGGGATTAAATCACTTAAGGTGGGGTATAATCGTGTGTTTGGTTACTATATTGAGGTAACAAAAGCCAATCTTCACCTTTTACCTGAAGGAAGATACGAACGTAAGCAAACCTTAACGAATGCAGAACGTTATATCACCCCTGAGTTAAAAGAAAAAGAGAGTCTCATTCTCGAAGCGCAGGAAAAAAGTGTGGACCTTGAGTACGAATTGTTTATCCAAGTACGTGACCGTGTAAAACAATATATCCGCCCCCTTCAGCAGCTTGCTGAACAGATTAGCGGTATTGATGTCCTTCAAGGATTTGCAACGGTTAGTGAAACCAACCAGTATTACCGTCCAACCATTACTGACACTCGTACCGTTAATATTGATAAAGGACGTCATCCTGTTGTTGAGCAGGTAATGAAAGATGATTCTTTTGTTCCTAACGATGTGAAAATGGGTGAGGATAACGATATACTCCTCATTACAGGTCCAAATATGAGTGGTAAAAGTACCTATATGCGTCAGCTTGCTTTAACAGCGATTATGGCACAAGTGGGTTGTTTTGTACCTTGTGAATCAGCCCAACTACCAATATTTGATCAGATTTTCACACGTATTGGAGCGGCTGATGATCTCGTTTCTGGTCAGAGTACATTCATGGTAGAAATGATGGAAGCGAAACATGCGTTAACCAACGCTACGGAAAATAGCTTGATTTTGCTAGATGAAATTGGACGTGGGACAAGCACATATGACGGTATGGCGTTAGCGCAAGCAATTGTTGAGCACATTCATGAACACATTCATGCCAAAACGTTATTTTCTACGCACTATCATGAATTAACGGAGCTTGATCAGTCACTTTCAAAATTGAAAAACGTCCATGTTCGTGCAGAGGAATATGAAGGACGCGTCGTCTTTCTTCACCAAATTCAAGACGGTGCTGCAGATGAGAGTTATGGAATTCATGTAGCACAGCTAGCAGAACTTCCCTCTGAACTTATTCAACGAGCCAATAGTCTTCTGCAGCAGTTTGAAGGTTCTTCAACAGAGAAGCCTAAAGAGGTTGAACCAGAACAAGGTGGTCAACTTTCGTTATTTGTAGAAGAGAAGCAACCAGAAAAACCTCAATCTATGAAATCAAATGAACAAAACGTGGTGAATAAACTAGGAAACTTGAATCTACTAGAGATGAACCCAATAGAAGCCATGAACCATCTTTATCAATTGCAAAAAGAATTGAACAAATAATAGAGGAGGACAAGGATGCCTACCATTAAGCAAATGCCTGATGCACTAGCGAACAAAATTGCCGCTGGTGAGGTCGTTGAGCGTCCGTCTTCAGTTGTAAAAGAATTAGTAGAAAACAGTATAGATGCAGGGAGCACTTGGGTAAAAGTCGAGCTGGAGGAAGCGGGGCTTTCTCGGATCAAAATTATGGATAATGGGAAAGGCATGAGCGAGGGAGATTGTGAACGTGCTTTTCTTCGTCATGCGACGAGTAAGATTTCTCATGAGGATGACTTGTTCCGTGTTCGTTCTCTGGGCTTCCGTGGTGAAGCACTAGCAAGTATCGCTGCAGTCAGTCGGTTAACGCTAAAAACCTCACAAGGAGATGAAGCTGGAACCAAGCTATACCTTGAAGGTGGAAACGTTAAGGAGAAAGAAAAAAGCGATGCAAGACAAGGTAGTGAAATTACGGTAGAGGAACTTTTCTTTAATACGCCTGCTCGTTTGAAGTATATGAAGACGATTCATACTGAGCTAGGGCACATTACAGATGTGCTTAACCGTATGGCAATGTCTCATCCTGAGATCCGCTTTGAGTGTTGGCACAATGAGAAGCGTTTGTTCCAAACATCAGGTCGTGGAGATATTTTGCAGGTGATTGCTCAGATTTACGGAATGTCTACGGCTAAAAAAATGATGCCAATTCATCATGAAACGCTAGATTTCACGATAAAAGGGTATATTGCTAAACCTGAAGTGACACGTGCTTCACGAAACTATATGTCTACGATTATAAATGGTCGTTACATTCGGAACCATGCTGTGAACAAAGCTGTACTTCAGGGGTATCATACCTTACTACCAATTGGACGCTACCCCTTAGTTGTTTTACAAATTGAGATGGATCCTATACTTGTCGATGTGAACGTTCATCCTGCTAAGCTTGAAGTTCGATTCAGTAAGGAAAATGAATTGTTTGAAGCTGTCCGTGAAGCTGTTACGAACGCATTTCGAAAAGAGACCCTTATACCTGAAGTGGAACAAAAACCAAAAAAAGCGAAAGAAAAAGATCATTCCGTCCAAGAGTCTTTTTCATTTCAATCGAATGGACCTAGTGCATCATCTGAGGGTGCACAAAAGAGAGAAGTAATGTCACATCCGGTTGTACGTGAAAAACACCCCGAACCAGATTGGATGAAGAAAGACAGTACACCAGATCCTATTGAACAAGCTGTCCAAAGCCAAGAAGTTCATTTTACTGAAGAAGAAACTTCTAGTGGGGAATCAAAAGAAGATTCCCGTGATCGTATTCCAGTTATGTACCCCATTGGTCAGCTTCATGGGACGTATATTTTGGCACAGAATGAAACAGGAATGTATATTATTGACCAACACGCTGCTCAAGAACGCATCAAATATGAGTTTTTCCGTGATAAATTAGCTGAACCTGAAAATGAAGTACAAGAGCTCCTTGTACCTTTAACGTTCGATTTTACTAAGCAGGAAGCCATTCTTATTGAGGAACATAAGGACCAGCTTGAGCAAGTAGGGCTATTTTTTGAAGCTTTCGGTGAGCAAACCTACATTGTACGCTCTCATCCGCAATGGTTTCCAAAAGGGTTTGAACAAGAAGTGATTGAAGAAATGGTGGAACAGCTATTTGAAAATCAAAAGATCGATATTTTGAAATTAAGAGAAGAAGCAGCCATTTTAATGTCATGTAAACGTTCGATAAAAGCGAATCATCATTTAAATCATGAAGACATGAATCAGTTGCTAAAGGATTTAAGGCTCTCGACCGATCCTTTCACATGCCCGCACGGAAGACCTATTATTGTCCACTTTTCGGAGTATGAATTGGAGAAGATGTTTAAACGTGTTATGTAGAAAAAGACAGCGTCAGTTTGGCGCTGTCTTTTTTTCAATAGGCTCTTGCACTTTTATTTCGATCCAAAACCCTATATAATAAGGATACGTTTTTGAAGGAAGTCTAGATAAAGTGAGGAAAAGAGATGAAGCAAAACGTAGTGGCCATTGTCGGGCCCACAGCTGTTGGGAAGACAAAGTTAAGTGTTGAAGTGGCCAAGCGATTTAATGGTGAAATTATTAGTGGCGATTCGATGCAGATCTATAAAAGTATGGACATTGGCACCGCAAAAGTTACAGAAGAGGAAAAACAAGATGTCCCTCATTACATGGTAGATATTAAGCAGCCAGATGAGGGTTTTTCTGTGGCAGAGTTCCAAGAAAAAGTCCAAGGCTATATAGATGAAATCGCTGCAAAAGGAAAGCTTCCTATCATCGTAGGTGGTACAGGATTATACATACAGTCTGTCCTTTATGATTTTCAGTTTTCCGATGAAGGATCAGATGAAAACTTTCGACAATCACTGGAGGAAAAGATTGAAGAAGAGGGAGTTCAACCTTACTATGAAAAGCTTCAATATATTGATCCTGAACAAGCCGAAAAAGTTCATCCGAACAATGTAAGACGTGTGATTCGAGCTTTAGAGGTATATGAAACAACTGGAATGACGATGACAGAGTATCAGGAGAAACAAAAACAAGAATCTCCTTACAACCCTATCCTTATTGGGCTTGAGATGGAGCGCGAGAAGCTTTATGAGCGGATTAACCACCGCGTTGACAAGATGATGGATGAAGGGCTTTTAGAAGAAGTTCAAGCGTTATATAATCAGGGTTATGCTGAAAACCAAAGTATGCAGGCTATTGGTTACAAGGAGTTTATTCCATATTTTAAAGGGGAACGCTCTTTGGAAGATGCTGTATTCTTGTTGAAGCGTAATTCCAGGCGTTATGCGAAAAGGCAATACACATATTTTCGCAACAAATTAGACATTAGTTGGTATGAGATTACCGTCGAATCAGCTCGAGAAAAGTTTGAAGAAATTTTGAATGATTTAGCAGGAAAGCTTCGCTAAACATCGAAATATATAATCACAGACAGAAAAAGAGGAGGAAATTTTATGGCTCAATCAGTGAATATCCAGGACAATTTTTTAAATCAATTACGTAAGGATCACGTTCAAGTAACGGTCTTCCTGCTTAACGGTTTCCAATTACGAGGAGTCGTTAAAGCTTTCGATAATTTCACCGTTCTTTTAGAAGCTGACGGTAAGCAACAACTGATTTATAAGCATGCAATCTCAACATTTGCTCCACAAAAAACAATTACATTAGATAAAGAGTAATAAAGGAAACAAGCGGGTGTCTCCAGTGGACATCCGCTTTTCTTTTGTTGCCAACTTATACTAAACGGGCGTTTGCGCTTTTGTTATTGGGCATCTGTCACAAATTATCCTAAAGGTGCGTATAATGTGAGTGAATAAGGGGTGATTTTTGGTGGATACTCAAGTGACGTACAAACAAAATGGGCAAATCAACGTCATGTTCCAAGATCGAAACACTTCAATAACGAAGCCGAAACCAACCGAGTCGACGTCATACTTAACAAACCCTTTTCAGAACATAGACAATCAATTTGAAGATTTTATAGGTTTGGATTCGTTAAAAGACACGATTAAAGAAATTTATGCGAGTATTTATGTGAATCAAAAGCGACAGGAAGCAGGTTTAAAGCCATCTAAGCAAGTCCTGCATATGCTGTTTAAAGGAAATCCGGGAACAGGTAAAACAACTGTAGCCAGAAAGCTTTCTCAACTTTTTTATGATATGAATGTTCTATCAAAAGGACACTTCATTGAAGCGGAACGAGCAGATTTAGTTGGCGAGTATATTGGTCATACTGCACAAAAAACGCGAGACCTCATCAAGAAAGCGATGGGTGGAGTGTTATTCATTGATGAAGCCTATTCACTAGCGCGAGGTGGGGAGAAAGATTTTGGAAAAGAAGCCATTGATACACTCGTAAAGCATATGGAAGACCATCACAACGATTTTATTCTGATCCTTGCTGGGTATCCTGCTGAAATGGATAAATTTTTGCGGTTGAATCCAGGTTTACATTCACGTTTTCCAATTATGATGGACTTTAAAGATTACTCCATTGATGAATTAATGACGATCGCAACTCAAATGGCATCTGAAAGAGAATATGAGCTATCAAAAGAAGCTCAATGGAAGTTAAAGAATCATCTAATGAGGAAGAAACAAGAGCGTCAACAGAGCTTTTCAAATGGTCGCTACATTAGGAACATCATTGAACAATCAATCCGAAAGCAAGCCATACGTGTTATGCAGCAAAATCGCTTCAGCCATTCCGAATTAGTTTTATTAACCAGTCGAGATATTACATTTGATACCTAGTTTGAAGCGGCTTCCATAAGTGGGAGTCGCTTTTGTATGTGGTAGGTTCGCATTTCCGCACCACATTTGGTATGATTGTAGCACTAATGGAAAGAAGAGGGATCCTTATGGAACAAAAAGAACATGTTTTATTAGCTGCATGTAGATTACCGTTTCAAGATGACGAACGTTTTCAATCCTCATTGGAGGAATTGCGTTCATTAACAGAAACGGCTCATGGGGAAGTCGATAAAATTGTTATACAAAATAGAAATAAAGTCCATCAGGCACTATATTTAGGTCAAGGAAAGCTTGAGGAAATGAAAACATACATAGAAGAACATGAAATTGATCTTGTGATCATTAATGACGAATTATCACCGAGCCAAACAAAAAACATCAGTGATTTTCTAGATATTGCAGTCATTGACCGAACTCAGCTGATTCTCGATATATTTGCGAGAAGAGCGAATACAAAAGAGGGTAAACTGCAAGTCGAATTAGCTCAATTACAGTATCTACTTCCTAGACTTTATGGACAAGGTAAAAACCTATCTCGTTTAGGCGGTGGAATAGGCACAAGAGGGCCTGGTGAGACGAAACTTGAGACCGATCGTCGTCACATTCAGCGTCGTATTGATGATATTCGTAAACAAATCCAACAGGTTGCGACTCAACGTGAGCAATATCGTAAACGTCGTAAAGAGAATAAAGCGTTTCAAATCGCTATTGTAGGTTATACAAACGCGGGGAAATCGACACTTTTCAATCGTATAACGAACAGTCAATCCTTTGAAGAGAATCAACTTTTTGCAACGCTTGATCCACTGACTAGACAGGTTCAGTTACCAAGCGGATTCCAAGCTTTAATTTCTGACACGGTTGGGTTCATTCAAGATCTTCCTACAACGCTAATTGCTGCCTTCCGTTCTACTTTAGAGGAAGTGAGAGAAGCGGATCTAGTCTTGCATATGGTAGACGCATCTCATCCGGATCATGTTCATCATGAAAAAACAGTGCACAAGCTTTTAAAAGAACTTGAGGCGGACCACATTCCGATGCTCAACGTATATAACAAAAAAGATTTACTGAATGAGGATTTCATGCCGGTTAGTTTACCAGCCATCACAATTAGTGCGAATGATCCGATTGATATTAAACGTTTGTTTGATAAGATTGAAGAAGTGCTTATGAAAGAATGGGAGCCATATCAGACCTATGTGCATGCCTCAAAAGGGGATATGCTTCATCGTTTATCAAAACATTCCATCATGACAGAACGAGATTTCTTGGAAGAAGATGAGGTTTATTTTGTAAAAGGGTGGATCGATCCGAATCATCCGTTATATCATCAATTACGTAAAGAATAGAAGAAGGGGAAACACCGAGAATGAACAAGGATATCGAAGTATTAGCAAGAGAGACAGAAGAAGATATAAAAGAAGTCCATGGAAACATCCATACACTTGTGGAACAAAATCAAGAGCGTGTGTTAAAAGCGTTCCAAAATCATCAGGTAAGTGATGCTCATTTTAATCCAACCACAGGGTACGGTTATGATGATATGGGACGAGATAAATTGGAAGAAGTGTACGCAGATGTTTTTAAGGGTGAAGATGCATTAGTCAGACCACAAATCGTTTCGGGTACACATGCTATCACGATTGCTTTATTTGCTACGCTACGCCCGTATGATGAACTTTTGTATATTACTGGGCGTCCTTATGACACGCTTGAAGAGATTGTAGGCGTTCGAGGCGAAAACAACGGATCATTAAAGGACTATTTAATTGACTACAATCACATAGATCTAACCGATGATGGGGCGGTTGATTTTGAAAATGTTCGTGCTTCGATGTCTTCTAAAACAAAAGTGATTGGAATTCAACGCTCAAAAGGGTACGCAGATCGTCCTTCATTCAGTATCTCTGAGATTGAGGAAATGATTCGTTTTGTAAAAGAAGTTGACCCAAATGTAGTTGTTTTCGTTGACAATTGTTACGGAGAGTTTGCAGAAGATCGAGAGCCGATAGAAGTTGGAGCTGATCTGATTGCAGGATCTTTGATTAAAAATCCTGGTGGTGGACTTGCACGAACGGGTGGTTATATTGCAGGGCGAAAATACTTAATCGAGCAATGTGGTAACCGACTAACAGCACCAGGACTCGGCAAGGAGACAGGTGCGAGCGTTAGTAGTCTTCAGGATATGTATCAGGGCTTGTTTTTAGCTCCTCATGTGGTTGGTGAAGCCATGAAAGGTGCCGTTTTTACATCACGTTTATTAGAAAAGTTAGGCTTTAATACAAGTCCTAGCTACGATGTAAAACGAACGGATCTCATACAATCTGTAACATTTGATACATCACAACAAATGGTGGCATTTTGTCAGCAAATCCAAAAATCTTCACCCATAAATTCGCATGTAACACCTCATCCAAGCTATATGCCCGGTTACGAGCATGATGTGATTATGGCTGCAGGTACATTCGTTCAAGGGGCCAGTCTTGAGTTAACGGCAGATGGGCCAATTCGTCCACCATACACGGCTTTTGTACAGGGCGGATTAACCTATAGTCATGTGAAAATTGCAATAAAATCAGCAGTAAGAAATCTTTTAAAAGAAGTTTAGGAGATTCTAAATAAGGGTAATCATATCATGGTGGACGCTAATGTTGGCGTCCACTTTTTTGTGTGAGAAATCCTAACACACGTTGACACCTTTACATACGTTCGCATATACTTAATATAGATAAACGTCACGTGAGGAGGGCAGTAAACCATGAATGATGAATACAGAAGATCCATGCCTTTGTTCCCAATAAGCCTCATTGAAAAAGGGATAAACTTGGCAGGTATTAAACAAGTATTAAGTATGCAAGACGAGGAAGAAGCACAAGAACATAGTAAAGAAGACATTCAAGAAGCCCAAAAAGATTTATCCGAAAAGGAATTGCGTAAAATGCTCAAGAATGAATTGTTCCAAGGAAATCGAATGGGTAAATCATCATTGCGTCAGGGAGAATTATCTCGATTCTTCCATTAAATAAAAAGTAAACTTTTAGGAGGAACCTACGATTATGAGTTCGAACAAATTGACTAGAAAAGAGATTTGGAAAAAGATTGAGGAAGAAAACGTAAAATTCATCCGACTACAATTCACAGACCTCTTAGGAACTTGATACATTTGTTGTCTTCCCTTGGACTTCTGAAAAAGGGAAAGTGGCACGATTCATCTGTGACATTTGCCATCCAGATGGTACACCGTTTGAGGGCTGCCCACGTTATAACTTAAAGCGTAACCTTAAGAAGATGGAGGAGCTTGGATTCTCGGCATTTAATCTAGGTACTGAGCCGGAATTCTTCCTATTTAAATTAGATGAAAAAGGCGAACCAACGATGGAATTGAACGATAAAGGTGGTTATTTTGACCTTGCACCAACAGACTTAGGTGAAAACTGCCGCCGCGATATTGTTTTAGAATTAGAAGAAATGGGCTTTGAAATTGAAGCATCTCACCACGAGGTAGCTCCAGGTCAGCACGAGATTGACTTTAAGTATGCAGATGCTGTAAAACACGCTGACGATATTCAAACGTTCAAATTAGTTGTTAAAACGATCGCTCGCAAACACGGCCTACACGCTACATTCATGCCGAAACCGCTATTTGGTGTGAACGGCTCAGGAATGCACTGTAACATGTCCTTATTCAAAGGCAAAGAGAATGCGTTCTATGATAAGAAAGGCGAACAGGAACTTAGTAAGACAGCCTATCAGTTTATCGCTGGTGTGGTGAAGCACGCAACGAACTTCACTGCTGTTACGAACCCAACTGTAAACTCTTATAAGCGTCTTGTTCCAGGTTATGAAGCTCCTTGTTACGTAGCTTGGTCTGGTCAAAATCGTAGTCCATTAATTCGTATTCCGGCTTCCCGAGGTTTAAGCACACGTATTGAAGTACGTTCCGTAGACCCAGCAGCGAACCCATACTTAGCTATGACAGTTTTATTAGCGGCAGGCCTTGATGGAATCGAAAATGACTTAGAAGCTCCAACTCCAGTAGACCGTAATATCTATGTTATGGATAAAGAGGAACGTGAAAAACACGGTGTTCAAGACTTACCGGCAACATTATCTGACGCATTAGGTCTATTGAAGAAAGATGAAACAATGGTGAAAGCATTAGGCGAACACCTTTTCGAACACTTTATTGAAGCCAAAGAAATTGAATGGGATATGTTCCGTACACAAGTACATCCTTGGGAGCGAGAACAGTATTTATCAACTTATTAATACCAATTACCCTCGATGCTCATTGTATCGGGGGTTTTGTATATGGGGAAGATTCACCATACAAGACGGATAGTGAGATTGGAAGATGCAATATTTTTACATAGTAGAATAACACTAGAGGAGGAAAAAAATGAAGTCGCTCTTGTTAATGTTATCAAGCATAGGACTGTTGCTTTTAGTCCTAACAAGTTGTGCATCTTCAGAGGAAAATGCATCAGAGAAAAAAGAAGATCAACAACTAGATAAAGACCAAACAAGTGAACAAGAAAAAACGAATGATGAAAAATCTAATAATGATTCGAACTCATCTGATACAAAAACTCCACCTAAAAAGAAAGATTCTCTCCAAAAAATCGTAGACAATATGAATATAAATGAAAAAATTGCCCAAATGATGTTCATAGGGTTGGAAGGAACGTCATTAAGTAAAGAGGAAGCTGAGTTAATTCGAACAGAGCAAGTAGGCGGCGTTATTCTTTTAGGGGGTAATATCCAAAATAAAAATCAATTACTTCAATATATACAAAGCATCAAAAAAGCTAACAAAAATAGTCATACTCCTTTGATGCTAGGCGTGGATGAAGAAGGGGGGAGAGTTAGTCGCATTCCTGATGAAATAGCCAATTTTCCTTCTAATCAATATATAGGTAAATATGCAAATGATTCATTATCACATCGTATTGGTGAACTTTTAGCTCAAAAGGTTCAAGCATTTGGATTTAATGTCGACTTTGCTCCGGTGCTAGATATTCATAATAATCCTCAAAATAGAGTGATAGGCGATCGCTCTTTCGGATCTACACCAGAGAAAGTTTCAAAGTTAGGGATAGGGACAATGGAAGGGATACAATCAGAAGGTGTTATTCCTGTTGTGAAACACTTCCCTGGTCATGGAAACACGACAAAAGATTCTCATATAAGTTTACCCCAAGTAGATAAACCCATCGTAGAGATCAAACAAGAAGAGCTTATTCCATTTAAACAGGCCATTGATGAAGGGGCTGAAATGGTTATGGTGGCTCATATCCTTTATTCTGCACTTGATCAAAAATATCCGGCTACATTATCAGAAAGAATCATTACAGATTTACTACGTAATGAAATGGGCTTTGAAGGTGTTGTTATAACAGATGATATGTCCATGGGGGCCATTACACAAAATTATGGAATGGAAGAAGCGGCTGTGTTATCGATTAGAGCTGGGACGGATATGTTTATGCTGACAAGCTCAGGTGACGGAAATTATGATCGAGTTAAAAAAGCACTAAAACAAGCCGTAAAACAAGGTACCATCGCAGAAGAAAGTTTAGATAAGAGTGTGAAAAGAATATTAACATTAAAGAAAAAATACAAATTATCTCATGAACCCCCTAAAGGGATTGATGTTTCATCTTTAAATCAAAAAATTAGAGAAGTTATAGATCAACTGAAATAGGAATTATTAAAGAAACAGCTATCTATTCAAAGTAAGGAATAGATAGCTGTTTTTACGTTTTAATGAATATGTCGGTACAATCCTACTACTTTACCTAAAACACTAACATTTTGAACTAGAATCGGATCCATCGTCGCATTTTCAGGTTGTAAACGAATATGCGTGGATTCTTTAAAGAAACGTTTAACTGTAGCCTCTTCATCCTCAGTCATGGCTACTACAATATCTCCATTTTGAGCAGTTGGTTGTTTGCGAACAATGACCATATCTCCATCTAGGATACCTGCTTCGATCATACTCTCACCTTGTACGACAAGCACAAAAGTGTCATTGTCTGGTGTAGCAAGTGTGTCTGGTAGAGGAACATATTCTTCAATGTTTTCAATTGCAGTAATTGGGAGGCCAGCAGTTACTTTACCAATTACTGGTGCATAAGATGCTTCACCTTTAGGGATGGTAACAGCATCGTTCTCCTCTAATTCTAGCACTTCAATAGCTCTTGGTTTCGTTGGGTCTCTGCGGATATATCCTTTTTTCTCTAGTCGAGCAAGGTGTCCGTGAACGGTTGAGCTTGATGCAAGCCCTACTGCTTCTCCAATCTCTCTTACAGAAGGTGGATAACCTTTCTCTAGTACACGTCCTTTGATGAAGTCTAAAATTGCTTCCTGTCTTTTTGATAGTTTTGTCATATTGTTTACACCTCGTACATATCCTTTTATTACCGTTATTATATCATGGCTGGTAACAAGATACAAACATTCGTTCGTAAAATTCCTTGACAAGAACGGATGTTCGTATATAATAAGACTTAGAAACCGAACAAAAGTTCTTATATTTTCTGGAGGCGATAACGATGTTTCAAAAACTTTTTAACCTATCAAAATTAGACGTAGCTTATTTTCTTATCTTTGCTGGTAGTCTAGTATTCATGTATTTTGCTATGGTAACGAGTGGATAATCCTTTACGTCCTAAATCAAAATCTCATATGATAGATAGAAAAAAGGAGCAACTATGAAAGCCATCATCTATTGTCGTGTCAGCACAGAAAAAGAACAGCAAGAAACTTCCTTAAAACGTCAAAAAATCGAATTAGAGGACTTGGCGCTTCAAAATGAAACAGAAATTGTCCATGTTATACAAGAGCAAGCAAGTGGATATGACGTGGATCGTGAGGGCGTCTTCGAAATGTTTGATTATTTTTCAAGCGGAGAAGCCGATACATTGTTTATTCAGGATGAAACACGACTGGGGCGGGGGAATACGAAGATTGCCCTATTTCATCAGTTAAATAAATTACAGGTCCCTGTGTATTCCATTTCCCATCAAGGACAACTACAATTATCTGAATCTGACTCAATGGTGCTTCAGATTGTGGGGATCGTTGAAGAATACCAACGGAAAATACACAACCTAAAAATCAAGCGTGGTATGAAACGTGCAATTGACAGTGGGTTTAATCCTGGAGAAAACTTAAGCAATCAACACTTATCTCCAGGTCGTGAACGAATTGAATTTCCGATAGAAGAAGTTGTACGTTTGAGAAGAAATAATCTTACATTTGATGAGATTGCAGCTACGTTAAGAGGGATGGGATTTAACGTTTCTCGAGCTACGGTCCACAGACGGTACAAAGAGTACACGTCACTTGAAAAAGACCAATAAAAACGTTAATATATATAAAAGACAAGTCTCTTATAGGAGCTTGTCTTTTTCAATTTTTAGTTAGCTTACAAGTAAAGGAGAATCTTGTATGATTTCACAAGACAAGCTTAATCGTATAAATGAATTAGCGAATAAATCTAAACAAGAAGGATT
>SDGW01000610.1_pt1 | contig 15085 bp, 12 predicted proteins | sample 2873831 | NCBI WGS metagenome assembly SDGW01 (sample SAMN08132700, study PRJNA421101) | hypersaline lake metagenome | isolation source: celular fraction 0.22 microns magnesium sulfate-rich crust from ephemeral... | place: Spain: Penahueca Lagoon, Toledo | collected 2011-07
CTGTAGTTTGAAAGTATATCTCCCGAGAGAGTGCCTAAAAGTGCTGGAAACCGTTGAATTAGGACTGTAGAGATAATGTTAAACTCCATTTCGATATATAGAATGCTGAAGCAGTAGACCAGACCTTCGCAGTCTGGATTTCTACAAATCAGACGCTGAGTGACACATCTGTTCGGAACCAACAGGTTTCAGGTTGGAGATGGCCCCCTCTGCGGCAGTACAGTCTTTCTGGGAACGCTACGTGGGGCAGACTTCCGGTTGTCCCTACCTCCTCGTCTGGCTGCCATTTATCGGGACTGCGGAGAACAACTATCTATGAACCTCACCCCAAACCAGAAAATCAAGAAAACAACCCCTCAAACGCTCTTCTCGGGCATTTACCAACACGAGGAGATTGGCGCGGCCGGTCAAAGGACGCTAACCCGCCTCCGAGAGTCAGTAGATCGGGATGCCGAAGACCACTCGGAAGGCACAGTGAAGGTCGGCTACGAGTACTGGGTGAGGTACTATTTGGAGGAATTCGGCGACGCGTTCGGAATCGACATAGTGGGCAACTTAGACGAGGAACGGCCAAACGCACCCAGAGGTGACTACCGGGTACGACACGAGGGGCAGGAGAAGATTCTGGAAGTGGAGAAGGACGTGGAGGACTTTCTCAAGCACGGGCACAAGACGGACGGTGCTATGGGGTGGGACAACATCGCCAGTATCGACCTCGTATTCGCCGCTTCCGACCAGAACGGACAGCGAGAGGAACTCGATGTCCCGGTCGTACTGGCAGACGACGTAAGTTCATCCGATAGGGATTACCCCGGATTCGGGCAGTGGTATCGGGCGGTGAGTGAAGTAAAGGGATTGAAAGAGGCGTTTTACGTACATCTTCTTCAGGCCGTCTACTACGACCTCTTCAAGGGCATCCCAGCACTCCACCACATCATCCAGCATCGAGACAAAGTTGATGAGTTCAGCTTCAAGATGAACAAGCGGTACACGGAAGCGATTCATTCGGTCGCCGGGCAAGCCGTCAAGAGCAGCGTTGACTCAGTCCTCTTCGGACGCGAAGAGTCGGTAGCAGACGATGAAGAGTTCGAGGACGTACGGGCGGAAGCTTGCAGAAACCTTCGGGGTGCATGCCCCAAATGGGGCCAATGGGACTGCCCACGCTGTGAGGAGGAGATGCGAAAGCTCGGAGAAGACCAGTTCACGTACGACGCCGACCCAAAGAGGATGACCGAGGGCCAGTTCGCCGACCAACTCGCTGCACAGCAGGGTGGGTTCTTTGAGGAAGGGATTCACGGGGAGACGATTACGGTCACGTACTGCTTCGACTGTCGAACACTCGGTGCAAAGGCAAGCAAGAGCAAGCAGCCACTTTTCTTCGACAATGACGAACCACTTGATCCCGATTCGATTGCCAGCAACGAGTAAGAGATCCATCAGCGTGGTATGAAATCGGCGACTGAAAAGCACCCATAGAAGCTCTGTCCGAAACCCAAGTCAGCGTTTCAGAGTTTCTTCTCGGTGACGTCTTTGGAGGAGACGAACCGACGGACGAGTTCGCCCAGCTCCCACGTGCGGTGGACGTCGGCGAGGTTGTGTTCCAGAACCGGTAGGAGGTCGCCCTCACGATAGTGGGCCGCCGCGCTGCCGGAGTCCTTGAACGGGTCGTACGGCGACGTCCCGTACCACGCGTGGCCGTCGATTTCTTCCAACACCCCCTCCGGCTCGCCGCCGCGGCCGAAGAGGCTGGCGTGTGCGTCGGTGAGCGTGTTCACGTCGCTTGACGACCCGTACGCCGTGTGCGTGGTGTTGAGTCGCTTCTTCACTGGCTCCCATAGGTCGGCGAACTGCACGCCGTTGAGAATCCAGTCCACTCCCTGCTGGATGCAGCGGGTGCGGACGAACGGCAGGTCGAACCCACCCTTCCACGAGTCCGCGTTGTACGCTACGAGTCGGTTATAGTCCTTGTCGAACCGCTCGAAGACCTCTTCCGCCATCACCTCCAGCAGCTCGGTCTCGTCATCGCCGACGCGTACCCTGACGGAGGCACCGCTCGCATCGGCAAGCGACGTCTCGAGGGCGTTAGTGTCCACGTCATTCGCCGGGCCGGCGTTGACGATGAGGGTCGCATGACAGCCGGGGTACCAGAACCCAGAAACGGTAATCTCCGCCGACCAGCCGAATCCCGTCGTCTCGATGTCCCACGCCACGTGGCCGCGGTCTGACTTCTCGTGCATCTCTGCGTGGAACGCGGTCGCCGAGGGGGATAGGCGACGGAGTAGTGTTTCCGGATTCCGCATTCCGAGAATCGAGTCGGGTCAGGCCGCGGCGACTTGTTTAGGTGGCCGACACTGGCGTATAGTGTCGATGAGCGACGATGCCAGTTCCGTCCACCGCTCTTGGTCGCCCACATCGACGAGTGAATCAATCTCCTTGCCTGCTCGCTCCGCACTAACGTCACCCCACTCGAAGACGGAGTCGATTCCGAGTTCGTCCTCTATGTCGCCGCGACGTTCCGAGAAGGCCCGGCTTTCCTCTGCCGTTGCGTCCGTGACGGAATCGAGCTGGACGGCCCCCAGCAAGTCCTCTGCGCCGACACCTTCATCGACCATGTTCTCGATGGCCCGCAGGGTGATCTCATCCTCTTGCTCGCCCTCGAAGAGGATGTCCTCCTGCGAAACGAGATCGTCGACGCGCTGCGGGTCGTCGGCAGCATCGTACATTTCTTCCAAATCGCGGTCGGGCTTGAGCGGGGTGCGAATTCGCGCTGCACGTCCAATCACCTCCTCCGGCAAGAGAGGATCGATTGCGGTGTTGTAGAAGGCGTCACCCGACGTGTAGTCGGACTCGGTGGCGATAATCCACACGCTCATCGGGAGGTTGTCTGCCTTCTTGTTACCGTCTTCGTCGAGCGGATACTTCTTCCCGAACGTGATGTGATTCGGGAACTTCCTCGCGATCGGGGCGCGTACGTCTTCTTGATAGTCGATGGACTCGCTCCAGTTTAGGTGGGGCAGGGCCAGCAGGAACACGCTCCTGCCCGTCTTCTGTCGCTTCAGTCTCTCTCGCTCCTCTTGGATTGCCCCAAGGATCTCGGACTGCGCACCACCGACGCTCAACTCGGCCTGCACGAGTTCCGCGATGTTCTCCTTGTACTCCCGGAGCGAGGTCTTGTCGTACTCGGGGTAGGACTTCCCGAAGGGGTAGTGGTCGTCCATCAGCTCCTCGTACGTTTGTTCCGGGTCGTCCACGTCCGTCTCCAGAGTGACCTCGTGTTCTGTGTCGTCCCCCGTGTCGAGGATCGAGCGGAGGTCGTCGAATCCGTGCAGGAGCTTCAACTCCGCCTCGCCCGGGTGGGTGAAGTCGAAGTTCTCCAAGCACTGTGAGATCGCTTCCTTGTGGTCGTAGATGTCTCCCTCAGTCGCTCTCTGGCGGCGGACGATGATTAGCACAGTTACAACAAGTCGTTCTTCGGTGGACAAAGCGAGTATCTCGGGGGAGACTACATCCTTTATCGCGTAGGGGCCGGTTTGTTCCGTTCTTGACGCGATCACATCGGCAATTGTCTCGGGGTCGTAACCCTCGGCCAGCCAGTCCCCTCGCCCGAAGTCGTCAGCGACGACCTCTTCAACTGTTTCGAGGAACTGCTCGGCCTCCACCAACGCCCGTTGGCGCCTGATGTTCTCGTTGCGCTTCTCCGCCATCTTGATTACGGACTTTACCGGCCAAGCACCGGGGTACTGGGCAACTCCAAACAGGAATTCGTTCACTCTTTGTTCGTGTTCCTCGGGGAGAATCGACCGACGGGACAGGCTGAGATAGAACTCGGCGAGCAGCAGCGCCAAGACGATGATGCCTGCCACATGGATGAATTTGACCTGCAGGGGGAAGGACACCATATCGCGCCCTGTGATAAGGAGTAAGATGAGGGCTCCTTGTCCCGCTCGAACCGAGCGGGTGCTGGCGTTCTCCAGCGGTTCCTCCGTCATCGGCCAGCAGTTGGCAACCACCGAACATAAAGCATCATGTTGGGCATCTCTCGGCAGCAAACTACGAATTGGGCCTGTAGACGCGACTGCGACCCTCACCCTCTGCCCCGACGAGGTTGTAGCGGCGCATCTTCTGGAGGTAGTTGCGCACCATCCGCCGTGACTTCGGTTCGGCGACCGCTTCGCGGTACGTCTCGTACAACGTGTCCGGCGCGATTTTGCCTTCGTCCTCGATGATGTCGTAGAGGGCGCGTTGGTCGTCGGTCAGCTTCTCGAGGTTCTTCCGGCGAATTTCCGCCTTTGCCTCCGGTGCGGCTTCCCGCACCATCCTGTCTGTGAACCGGTTGAGGTCGCGCCGGTCGGCCTCTCGCGCCGCCACGCGCAGCGTCCCGATAGCCACGCGTGCGTCGCCGCCAGCGGCTTCGGCGATCCACCGCAACTGGTCGTCGGTCACTACGTCCTCGTGAAGGCCCCACCGGACGCGATCCTCGAGGATCCCGACGAGTTGGTCGGTACCGTAGCGGTCGAAGTGGATCTGGATGGCGGTGGTGAACCGGCTGGTCACCCGCTCGCCGAGAGTGGCGAACAGCTCCTCCGCACTATTGGCGATTAGCACCAGTGAGATGCCCCGAGTGCGGTTGAGGTCGTAAAGCACGCCCTTGTCCTCCAGCTGATCGACCTCGTCCAGCACGACCACGTAGGGGTCGGCGAGCGCGTCCCGAAGCCGGTCGAGCAGCTCGTCGCGCGGCGTGGACTGACGGTGAACGTCAAAAGACCGGTCAAGACCCTCAAGGACGCGGTACAGGGCCTTAAACCGAGTGTAGTCTTCCCAGCAGTTCACGTACTGCGTGGCGATGTCGACGAGGTTCTCCCGGAGTTTGCCGACAGTATGGCGGGCGATGCAGGTTTTCCCGGTGCCGCTCGGGCCGTGGAGAAGCGCGGGGTCAGCGTGGTTGCCGTCGAGGACGGGTTCGAGGGCGCTGGTGAGCGCGTCGACCTCGCCGTCGCGGTGTCTCACATCGCCGGGCACGAACTCGGGTTGGAGCGGGCGTACGTCCGTGATCATACGCGTCGCCGGCAACGGCCAGTCCCTTAGTCCGATGGGTGGTATTTCCGGAAAGCAGCCGTCTACATTCTGTTTCGGGATGAGCGAAGCCGGTGAGTGGCGATCAGGTGCCCGCGGAATCCGGAAACTAGACGCCGGTTGTTACGGCATCCACGGGCGAAGGAGGAGACATGGTGGTTGACAAGACGCCAGTGGACGAGTGTCCGAGATGCGGGAAGGAAGCGTACGACCACGTCGAACCGGGGGAGACGTATGAGGGCGACCCTATCGGCTACATCAGGGTGTGCGTGACCGAGGAGGGAGCGTTCTTCCACTCCTACAAACAAATCGGAGACTGAGATGCTCGGCTAGAAGGGTGTTGTACCCGATTTCTGCTATGCCCGTTCCGACCAGTAGTGTTCAGGCCCCTCCTGTGTCGGAGGATCACGGAATAGAGCGTCGACGTAGAGTCGCGTGTCCGGGTTAGACGCAGGCTTGACGTAGACGCGTTCATCCTTCGTTACGGTTCCGTCGACGAGGAACTGCACGGCGATGGGGTGACCCGGTTTGGTCTTCGTCAGCAACTGGTTAAGGAACGAAATGGTCGCTGTAGTATCGTCTTCGTCAAGGTACAATAGTAGTTCATCAAGCCCGGTCACGGTCACCCATTCGGGTACTTCTTCTCCATGGCTGATGCTGCGGAAGAACTCGAGTGCCGTGCGCCGCTTCCAGTCCCCGTCAAGGGGTTCGGTCACGATGTGGTAGCCGGGACTTGCACTCATAGTTCGTGATCAGTAGTCGGTGAGGGAGAGGCTCATCATCTGGGTGTAGGCCTCGTCACCGGTGATTTCTTCCATCTTGTCGGCGAGCTGTTCGAGGTCGTCGTCCTTCCACTTTCGGAGGTATTCGGCGACGCTCTGATCCGTCGTGAACCGGTGGTACAGGTAGTGAATCTTGTCGATGGCGAGTAACTTCCCATTCTGTTGTAGTTTGGACTCGACGTGGCCGACTCGTTCATCGCTCCGAACCGGCCGCTTCTCGCCACTCGGCCCCTTGACTAGGTGTTCCTCATCAAGGTCGCTGACGTTGAGGTTGTGGGGCATAAGATGCTTGCGCAGCTCGTCGAACGTTTCCGAGCCTCCGTTCTCCTTAACACGGTTTAGATGCCCGATGTACGCTCGGGTCTGCACGTCGATTGAGGCCGGAAGCTCGACAATTGAGTCAAGAACTTGGGCGATCACGTCATCGGCCGTTTCGAGTGCCTTCTCGACGCTGACGCGCTCGTCACCCTCGTAGATGTCCGGGTAGTGCTTCGAGAAGTGGTACAGGCACCGTCCGCGGAGGACGACACCGAGGTCGGCCACGGAGAGGTTGCGATGCACCTGTCGCTCTTCCTCAAGCCACTCCCGAACATCGAAGTACAGGGTCTGTTCGAGTTCCTGCAGGGTAATCTCCTCCTCGATGCTCTCCTTGTTCGCGGTGATGATGATGTCGTACTCGGTGTTGTCGAGGTCGCCGATCTGGGGGTTGGTCGGCAGTTCAGAAAGGACGGGATAGGCACCGGTGACAGTAAACCCACTGTTGATGAGTGCCGAGAGGATGGCTGTCCACGCCTCGCTGGTGTTGTGGTGGTACGTGAATGCCATCTCGCCGTCGTCGTCCAACACTCGGTGGCACTCGCTGAAGACGTTCGAGAGGGCCTCGATAAAGAACTCCTCGTCCTTGTCGATGGTGTTGTTCGCGACAATCTCCCGGGCCGCCGGAACGTGTTCGGGTTGGAATTGTTCGTACTCGTCCTTCAGGCACTCACGCATCCACACATAGAAGAACTCAGACAGCTCCGAATACTGGATGTTGTCGAAGTAGGGTGGGTCGGTGATGATGTAGTCGACAGTTCCGTCCTCTTCGTCCAGTCGCTCAGCCGTTTGGCATTTGACCTCCTCTAACCGCTCTGGCGAGACTGACTCGTTCTGAATAGGGTATCGGTTGACCGATCCATTCTCCTTCATCTTCTCGAAGGGGTGCTGACAGTACTCCTTCGCGTCGTACACCTTCTCGAAGAAGTTCTGTAGGGCGACCGAGTTGTTCTCGCGAGTTAGTGGATTCCCTTCGACCGGCTGGGTCTTTGGGACGTAGGCCTTCCTCTCGAAGACGTTCATCCCCTTGTTATTCCGGTAGTGCCACTTGCAGAGCTTGCTATTATACTCAAGAGAGGTGGAAATGGCCGTGGCGAGGAACTCGGCAATGTTCTGATTCTCCACTTCCATCGCCCGGTCGAACAGCTTCCCGTATGTGAGGAGGTGCCGGTCGGTGAATAGCTCGTTGTACCTGTCGTAGTTGTAGTTGAGTAGTGCGGTTGTCTTGTCACCTTCAGGTATTTCCTGCTCTGGGATCACCAGTTCGTCCCGCTCGGCCTCGAGTTGATCGGACAGTTTCTCCAGAGTTTCTCTGTCGTCTTCATCCAACTCCTTAAACTTCTTCTCACCTCCGCGAACTCGGTACTGGTAGGCGAAGTACTCAAAGGAGGGCTTCGCGCCCTGTCGCTGAAGCGTTTCCTTGATGTCGTTTTTATGGCCATTCGGACACGTGTATTTCCCACGACCGGCATTCCCGTCGGAAGGCTCGAAGGTGGTGCCACAGTTCGGACACTCCTCCTCGTCCTTAATCTCCCTGTAGCGTGATTTGCCGTCTTCTCTGACCTTCTCGTCAATTACGATGATTCGATCGTCACAATCCTCGTTCGGGCAGAAGAGAACACCGGGGGAGGTCTTCTGGGCTCCGGATAGGATGTACCGCGGGTGGAGATGTACCTCCTCACCGCAAGTCAGACACGGGAGATGCTGGGTCTGGAACGCGTAGAGAATCTCGGCATCTTGTCCGGTGTCCGGGTCGGTCGTAGTGTAGTAATCGCCAAGCTCACGCCGTACATCGGCCAGCACCTCGTCAAATTCATCTTTCAATCTATCAAGGTCAACGTCTTCGATCGATTTCTTGGTCGTCCACCACGCAACTGGATTGAGTTCGTATCCGATTGTGGAGGCCCCAAGGCGGTTCAACTCGACATGGGTCGTTCCCCCGCCGGTAAAGGGATCGAGAACCACGGCATCGTTGAGATCGCCCTTCGACGGGTTCAGGTACAGTCCGTCGTACTTCCCGTTGTCCCTTCGGAGGATGTCTTGCTTGTCGACGTCATCATCGGTCAGTGCCGCCAATCCGAGGACGCGAAACGTCGTCCCCGGCCGACGGGCCCACCACTTATGGAGCGAGTAAATCGGTCGATACACGTCGGGGCGGTAGTTCTCGCGCTCTGCAAGTTCGTCCATCAGGTCAAGGGGAAGTTTGTTCGAGTTAATTGTCATTCGTGATCACTTGAGTTAGTGACTGGTTGCTTGTCGATGCGAAGGACTGGAGTGAGACACTCCAACAGGCTCACGCCGCCATGTGTAATTGTCGGGTGGCGACCCCACTCGTAGTGACCAGCAACGAGATAGTGGCCGTCAGAGCGCACCGTGTAGCCCTGTTTCTCCAACTCGCGTAGCGGGTGACTGTTCACCACCTCGCGGAAGCGACCGTCGAACTTGGCACCGAAGATCTCTTCGGCTTCCTCGGAGACTGAGTAGGGATTACGGCCGGCGAAGTTCACGTACCCGTGGTCGCTCGTCACCACGAGTGAGTCGTGCGTCGCCTGTTTCACGATCTTCGTCAGCATGCGCTTCGTGTGGTTGTACACATCGGCGACAGGCTCGACTACGTGTCGACCCTCAACGGCGCCGTGGAGCTTCTCGTCGGGGAACCGCATCCAAACGTACGCTGGCTCGGTGTTTGGCACGCGAATGTTCTCCCCTCCGATGTACTCGTAGTCGTCTCGCCGAACCGCCGACGGCGCGTGCGTGTCAAACCACACCTGTGTGGTGAACTGCGTACGCGTTGGCAGGGCCGGACACGTCGTCCAGTCCAGTTCGACGGCCCAATCCTGCTCCTCCGCAAGGTCACGCTCGAGTTGGATCCCCTCACGGAGGCTGAGAGCGTCGGCGATCACACAGCACTCCGACGTGAGGTCATTCAGCGGATCAAATCCTGTCCCAACCCGCTCTACGAGGTCATCGTACAGACCGGGGTGTTGGGAGTGCAGCACCTGCTCTAAGAGGCGTGACCGGAACTCCAGCTTCTCGAGTCGGCGCTTGTCGAGCGCGTTCGGGTCTGACCAAAGGCGGCGTAGGCAAGCTACGGCGCCGACGAGCGGGTCGCTCTCGGTAACGAGGGCTTCCAGTTCGGAGTGGCCATACAGTTCCTCAGTCATGCTTGGCGGCCTGCATTCGGACTTCGAACGAGACCCTCTCGGGCGGAGTGAGGTCGCGGACGATGCCGATGATGTCGTCCTTGTCAAGCGGCTCTTCGGGGTCGATAGTCAGTGTCTGCTTGACGTCTGTGGAGTCAGCGATTGAATTGCGCTCGTTGAGCCCGACGCGTCCTAGCTCGTCCTCCTTGACGGGGCCGGTGAAGGTCAGTTCGAACTGGTGGATCTCCCAGTGATCTTCGATGTCCCGATCCAGAGTGTCCTCTAGTTCGAACTTGTTGTCTGCGGTAATCGGGTGCATCGCGGGGTACGTGACAACCTCGACATCTTCCTCCTCACCGCTATCTGGGTCGGTGCTCGTCCCATTCGAACTGGTGCCGCTACCGGCACCGGTATCGGTGGAATCGCCACCGACTGTGGTTGTATCGCCACCCCCTGAACCCCCCGTTGTCGTGGTTCCACCGTTGCTCTCGCCGTTGCCCGGGTTGCGAGGGTCAACAGTAATCGTCGTACCGTCATCGTCATCCGGTTCATCCCCTCCATTATCCTCGGAGTCGTTGACGTATTTCGCGTGAACGATGGTAGTCGTGTCAGCCGGCGAGCTAGGTCGCTCGCCCATCGTGTCGCCGACCTGAACGTCATCATCGGTACAAAGCTGTTTGACGGCCTCCTCGAGAATGTCCTCGTCGGGCAGGGTCGGATAAGCGGGATCGCGGTGGAAGTCCTTTGCGAGGTACTCGAACTGGATACCGCCCTCTCCCTCCTCCTCGAGCTTGGTGCGGAGTTCGCGGCGCACCTGCCTGTTATCCGGTTCGATTGCATCCACTGTTGGCGTATAGAGGTCGCCGTTCTCGTCGCCGATTGGGGCCGGTGCCAGCCCAATCTCACCGCTGTATTCGGCGGTGGTGTAAACCTGTCCGAACTTCTCCAGTACGCGCTCGCGGAGCGTCTCACGGTTCTTCTCGTGGATGTCGTGGAAGTCGGCGGACAACTCCTCGTCTCCCGTTTGGAGCTGTTCGCCGGCGACGACGCGCTTGGCAATCTGTTTGATGCCCGTATTGGTGGTAAGGTCTTGAGTGGGGCCGACGACGGCAAACGTGTTTTGGAACTCGTAAGGTTCGTCCGATTCTGTGCCGTCACCTCGCATCATCTCCTTAAAGTCCGCCTCGTAGTCACCGGTGTCGAGTCGGACGAGGAGCTGGAAGGTCGTGTTGTCCGGGACGTCAATGTGATTGTCAACGCCACGCCAGATGTAGACGTTGTTCCGGTCGGCGAAGAATTCCTCGTTCACCATCCGCTCGATTCGGTGAATTGCCTCATCGCCCTGAACGTCATCAGCGCGGGTCTCAATGCGGGCACCGGGGTGCTTGTCCACGTCGAAGGAATACTCGCCGTTGATTGGGTGGACGTGCCATGCTCGGCCGTTGACCTTCTGCTGGAAGGTCTGCTCAATCCGGTTGGCACTGTCTCCTTCGCGTAGAATCCCAACGATACGCTGACGCTTCGTGGCCCCGACCTCGCCACCGCGGGTGAGACTGTGTAGAAGGACGACGTTCAACAGTTCCTCAACGTACTCGTCGAAGCTGCCGTCGCCGTTCTGAAGGCGGTCGTAGTCGCTCTCGTACTTCGGAATGAGTTCGTGGTCGATGGATCGGAGGAACCCGGCGTGCCCGTGGACATCCACGTCACTCGTCAACACGAGATCAACCTCGCCGTAACAGTCGCGGAGAACGTAAGTAAGGAACTCCAGTAGTCCCCGGGCGTCCTGATGACCCTTTCCGCCCTCGGCGAATCGTTCCAGTAAGAGTTCCAGAGTATCCGGGTGGAATGGGTAGTATCGTCGGATGTCTTCTCGCTTCTGCTGGTAACTGTCGAACTCAACCTGTCCGTTTTCTCGGTAGAGGTCAGCGTACTCCTTGGCGACCGCATCCACCTCTCGGTTCTGCTCTTTCTTGTTCGGGTCGCCGATCAAGCGGTGGACGATGAAATCAAGTTTTTCGCTGTCCTCTACGGTGAGATCGTGCCGGTGGGGGCCGTTGCGCGAGGCCTTTGACCGGACATCCTCGTCGTTGTAGAGGAGCGTAATGAAGGCAGCAAGAGGGGTTTCATCATCGGCGGCGGCTGCCATAAGGTTCTGTACGAACCCCAAGTTCTCTTCGCGGTACTCAACACGTGTACCCATACGGAGCCACGGTTCCAACTCGTCAATGAAGAGGACGGTTGGTTGGTCGCCGATGAGGTCTCGAATCTGGGACACCTTCGGTACATCTCCAACCTCGTCTAGTTGGTCTTCCGCACCAAGGGAGTGATAGATAGGCTCCCAGAGGTAGTCGTAGTTCTCGTCAAGGTTGTACATCTGGAAGGCTTGAAAGTCGACGTCTTGGGGAATGTCAGCGTCGACATCAACGTTCCAGCGGTCAAACCACGTCTCTGCTCGGTCGGGGTTCTGGAAGAGGTGGTGGAGGACGAGTCCCATATGGCTCTTACCGCTCCCGTAATCACCGGGGACGAGGTGGTTGCCCTTGGCGATGTCCCCGTTGAGCTTTTTTAGCGTGGTGTTGATTACCCTGACCAGTTCGGCTGTCGGGTAGGTAATCGAGAAAATCTTGTCTTCGTCGTTCTCGTCTGCGTCTGGTGAATCGTACAGGTTGTACAGCTCAACATCATGCAACAGATCGTCCGTCGTGATGTTGCCGTCACTGTCGAGGATTTCATCGCTCGGGGTGATGATGTCCGAGATTGTTTTTCCGGTCATAGTTTCACCGCTCTAAGAGGGCGCAAATGCCCCATTTGGTCTCGCCAGAGTATATCATCATTCCAATCATAAGGTCTGGGAAGTTTGATTCGGTGCTACACTAGTGGGGATTCTGGCATGTACGAATCCCTCTTCATTTCCGTCTTCCCTGAATCCCTGAGATGGGTGAAACCTTCTAATGGGTATCTTATTACTTTTGCTTTTTGGTGCGCGATTCGTTGTCGGTGTCAACCCAATAGAACTGAACAATTTCATCAGGAGCGACGTGAATCCCGACGGTGATGGGAAAGATACTGATAGTTCTCCTGCTTGTCGTCCAAGTCCTCGCCGAGTTCTTCTAGTTCCTTCTCGACCTCCGCGACCTCGTCCTCTACACGCGAGCGGTAGGTCTGGAGAAGACGGTAGGTCTTCGCCGCTCCCGTTTGCTCAAGTATGAATCGCACCCGTGCTCCCTTCGGGGTTAGCACGTAGACGTGCGTCCTCCCCTGCTCGCCCGTCACCGCTTCTGTGCCAATCAACCCCAATTCCTCTCCTTGCGCGATTCGCTTTGAGAGGGTCGTGGAACTAACCCCAAGCACGTCCTCCAGCTCGCCGAACTGCGAGCCGTCGCCATCGATCGTGGACAGGAGTTCAGCGGCACCCTTTTCGCCGAGATACTCGATCACCTCATCGGCCATCTGCCCGCGACTTCTCAACGCTGTTCCAAATAGACTGGAGTTTACTCCAGATTGGAACAAACTTAGATTCTGAGCGCATACTACATCATTACTGGCTCAGAACTGGAACGCGCTCCACACGGTGCGCTCAACACTCTCATCATCGTATCGGGAACGCGGAAGTCTCGGAAACCACACGCCGACGGTTTAGTCAAATCTGGAGGAAAGGTCACGCAAGCGTGTCAAGAATCGACATCGAAGCCATCGTGGATGACATCGGCGAGCAGGCCGAGGATTTGTGCCACCTCCACAACCACGTCACCCGCGTCATCGCCAACCTCGACATCCCCACCGAGGTCTTCTCCGACTACGACAACCCCAACGACGCCGACTTCCCGCTCAAGGGCATCGTCAAACTGTTCCTCTATAAGGAGGCTCGCGGATTCGGCCAGCAGGAGACCGCCCGTCGACTCTCCGGTGCCGCCTACGTCTTCGTCAGGTTCGACCTCCCGCACGCGCCCAGCCAAGGCGGCATCAGCTGGATGTGGAGGAACCGGTTCGACCACCGCGAGCGGGGACTGATCAAGGAGGCCGCCGACCGCATCCACGACGTCTGCGAGGAACACGACGTCGTCGACCGGCACGAGCCAGCCCTCGAACCCGAGGACATCCAAGACACGGGCATCGAAGAGGAGCAGATTATGCAGGCCGTCCAGCGGGCGACCGACCTCGGCTTTGAGGAGTTCAAAGACCCCCGCGCCGCGAACGCGAAGTACGCGCTGCAGGCGTACTTCGAGCGACAGGGCTACCTCAACATGGTGAAGGCGGGCGCGACCACGAAACGCCGCCGGTTCGCCCGCCTCAGCGACCGCAGCGAAGTCCCGCACGGCTCCAGCCACAACCGGACGATGAAGAAAGTCGCCGACCCCGACCCGCAAACCGACCTGTGGGACTTCGCCGACGGCACCCGCCGCGACGAGTGGAAGGAGATCCGAGATGCGGTGCTGCCCGCCTTCCACGCCGGCGTCGAGAACATCCTCGATGAAATCCGGGCCGCGACCGCACCGGGATCCGCGAGCCGGTGAACGCCGCGTTCGACATCACGACGTGGCCGTACTGGCCGTCGCCGTTCCGCGACGAGGAGGACGTCGAGTGGTGGGAGGAACCCGTCGAGATCACGTACAGCGGCGGCTCGACGCGGGAGGTCTACCCGCGAGAGGACTATCCGGAGATGGTCAGCGGCGTCAAGGAGAGTCACGAGCGGGCGTTCAAGTTCGCCACGCTCACCATCGTCGCCGAGGGCACGCCGATAGTCCTCGCCATCGAGCCGGTTCGTGACCGGCGCGGCTGGGAGTCGGATGACCTCGACACGCGGACGCGCGGCGAGCTGGTCGACCGCCTGTTGGAGCAGGCCGAACAGCACGTGGACATCAACAAGGTGTTCGCCGACCGCGAGTTCGACAGCTACGAGGTCAGGCACCGGATCGACCAGCACGACGCGTTCTACGTGATCGGGAAGCGGAAGCAGGCGGAGGCGGACAGGGTGGCCATCGAGAAGACCGTCGAGCATGACGTGGCGGACGCGAGTGTCGAGCAAGGGTGGCTGACGTACGAGGGCGAGCGACAGCCGGTGACGTTCATCTACGTGCCGAAGGACACGGCGAAAGACGAGGAGGAGTACATCGAGGGAGACTACGCGATCTTCACGGTGAACGCCCACGTCGGGCCAGACAGGGGCATCGGTCTGGCCGAGCAGTATCGGAAGCGGTGGACGATCGAGAACGAGTACAAGACGATCAAGAACCACTTCCTGCCGACGTCGGCGTCGTCGGACTACCGGAATCGGTTCCTGTACTTCGTGGTCGGCGTCACTCTGTACAACGTGTGGCGGCTGGCGAACTTCCTGCTACGGGACGAGGTGGACGTGGACTTGGGCGAGGATCCGCCGATCTTGGCGGGGGAGATCGTAGAGTTGGTGGGGCTCTGCCTGTTCGACCCGGGTGGGTAGGCTTCCGCCGTTTCTTCCGGGTTCGCTTCCAAGTTAGTGAGCGACAGCCGTCTCCTTCTTGGTGCGTTTTCGTCCTGCTTCGACTGTCGGGGGTAGGCTGGCCTGCGTCGAGTCGGTGAGCCGGCAGGATCGCGGAGTGGTTGACGGTGGATGCTCGCCACCCGGATTGATTTCACGGATGTTGGCTTGTATCTCATCCCAGACAGTCAGGGTCTGGTAGACGCGACTTTGGACGAGTAGAACCTGCTTTTCGGAGCGTCTCTCGGTCGAAATCGGCGGGTTAGCGTGAGAAGCCAGCGGTCAAGGGTGTGCGCGTCGGGCGAGAACAGCGGAAA
>SDGW01000611.1_pt1 | contig 15038 bp, 18 predicted proteins | sample 2873831 | NCBI WGS metagenome assembly SDGW01 (sample SAMN08132700, study PRJNA421101) | hypersaline lake metagenome | isolation source: celular fraction 0.22 microns magnesium sulfate-rich crust from ephemeral... | place: Spain: Penahueca Lagoon, Toledo | collected 2011-07
TCGACAACGCCGCGCTCGCCGGCGAAATCGAGAAGACAGCGAGCGGGTGCGACGAGGCGACGCGCTGACCCCGATCGAACTCGGGGGCTCTCGTTGCTCGTCTCGTTGCCGCTCTCCTGACTCTCGGTGTCCACGGACTCCTCGCAGGGGAGGGGTTCGTCCAACGACGCGTCGCCGCGAGGAACGAGCGCCTGTCCACGGCGTGCAATTCGACGACGAACAGTTTCGACGCGCGGCGGGCCACTGCGAGGCCGACCGCCGCGGCCGAGCGGGCCGAACCCGTCCATGGGAGGTGTACCTTTTTCACCGCTGCGCGCGCAGTTTTTGCCATGACGTACCAGCACTACATCGACGGCGAGTGGGTCGACGGTCACGGCTCGGAGACCTTCGAGAGCCGGAACCCCGCGACCGGGGAGACGCTCGGGGACTTCCAACAGGGCACCGAGGAGGACGTCCGAGAGGCAATCGCGGCCGCGGACGCCGTAGAGGAGGAGTGGCAGTCGATGTCCCGCATCGACCGCGCGGAGTACCTCTGGGACATCTACAACGAGCTCAAGGACCGCCACCAGGAGCTCGGCGAAGTCGTGACCAAGGAGTGCGGCAAGGAGATCAGCGAGGGGAAAGCCGACGTCGCCGAGGCCTGGCACATGGTCGAGTGGGCGGCCGGCGACGCCCGCCACCCGAAGGGCGACATCGTCCCCTCCGAGATTCCGAGCAAGGACGCCTACATGCGGCGGAAGCCGCGCGGCGTCGTCGGCTGCATCACGCCGTGGAACTTCCCGGTCGCGATCCCGTTCTGGCACATGGCCGTCTCGCTCGTGGAGGGCAACACCGTCGTCTGGAAGCCCGCCGAGCAGACGCCGTGGTGCGGCCAGATCATCGCGGAGATGTTCGAGGACGCCGGCATCCCGGACGGCGTGTTCAACATGGTCCAGGGCTTCGGCGACGCGGGCGCGGCCATCGTCGACGACGACCGCGTCGACACCGTCCTGTTCACCGGCTCCGCGGAGGTCGGCCAGCAGATCGCCCAGGAAGTCGCCGGGGACCCCGGCAAGCTCGCCGCGTGTGAGATGGGCGGGAAGAACGGTATCGTCGTCACGGAGGAGGCGGACCTCGACATCGCCGTCCACTCCGCGGTGATGTCCTCGTTCAAGACGACCGGCCAGCGCTGCGTCTCCAGCGAGCGCCTCATCGTCCACGAGGACCTCTACGACGAGTTCAAGGAGCGCTTCGTGGAGGTCGCCGAGAAGGTCGCGGTCGGCGACCCGCTGGACGACTCGACGTTCATGGGGCCCGCCATCGAGCCCGACCACGTCGAGAAGATCCAGAAGTACAACGACCTCGCCCGCGAGGAAGCCGAGAACGTCCTCGTCGACCGCACGGAGCTCGACGACAGCGAGATTCCCGGCGGCCACGAGGACGGCCACTGGGTCGGCCCGTTCGTCTACGAGGTCGACTACGACCCGAACCTCCGCTGCATCAAAGAGGAGGTGTTCGGCCCGCACGTCGCGCTCATCGAGTACTCCGGCGACATCGAGCGCGCGGTCGAGATCCACAACGACACCCCGTACGGGCTCGCCGGCGCCATCATCAGCGAGGACTACCGGCAGATCAACTACTACCGCGACAACGCCGAGGTCGGTCTGTCGTACGGCAACCTCCCGTGTATCGGCGCGGAGGTCCAGCTGCCGTTCGGCGGCGTGAAGAAGTCCGGCAACGGCTACCCGAGCGCCCGCGAGGTCATCGAGGCCGTCACCGAGCGCACCGCGTGGACGCTCAACAACAGCAAGGACATCGAGATGGCGCAGGGCCTGAGCGCGGACATCAAGACGCAGGACGACTGAAGCGGCCGCCGCTCCACGTTCTTCTTTCTTCGAGGCGCCCAGCCGCGGCTGTCGAGTGTGAAAGTGGGAGAGGAGGCGGAAGGGGTGGCGGATTTGGTCCCGCTGACTGCGGCCGCGGGCCGGGGACGCGGCCGCGCCGGCGGACGCGGAGCGGACGTGGACGCGTTGTCTTGCCGGTGCGACGAGAAAAGCGTCGACTACCGGCACGCGGTAGTAGCGCGCCGCGGCACTTAAACTCACGTATCCCGGTGACCGGGTTCCGCTTCAGGCCCGTCGGTCGTCGAGCGCGGGGAACTCCTCGCGGACGGTCGCGACGCGCTCGGGGTCGAGGTCGGCGTACACGATGCTGGGTCCGTCGCCCGTGCTCGCGACCGCGGTTCCCCACGGGTCGTAGACGGTCGAGCGGCCGAGCAGCCGGGCGTCCTCGAAGTCGCCGCTGCCGTTGACCGCGGCGACGTACGCGAGGTTCTCGACCGCGCGCGCCTGCGGCAGCAGCTTCCAGTGCTCGACGCGCGGGTACGGCCACGCCGACGGGACGAGCAGGAGATCGACGCCCCGCTCGACGAGGCTACGGTAGAGCTCCGGGAACCGGAGGTCGTAGCAGGTCGTGACCGCCGCCGTGAACCCGCCGAGTTCGGCGGTCGGGACGGCTTCGCCCGGGGTGAGTAGCTGGGCTTCGGCGGACTCGTAGCCGAACAAGTGGTGTTTCCGGTACGCGAGCAGGCGCTCGCCGTCCGCGTCGAACAGCACGCTCGTGTTCGCGAGGCCGTCCTCCGCGGGGCCGCCGTCGGTCGCCGAGAGGTCCTCGACGACGCTGCCCGCCAGCAGCGCGACGCCCTCCTCGACGGCCGCGTCCCGGACCGCCGACAGCGAAGGGCCATCGAGCGGTTCGGCGTCGCGCTGGTAGGCGTCGAACGCGAAGAAGCCGACGTTGAACAGCTCCGGCAGGCAGACGAGGTCCCCGCCCTCGCCGGCAGCCTCCCGGACGGCGTCGACGGCGCGCTCGACGTTCGCGTCCACCGCCGCGCCCTCGATGTCGATCTGGGCGAGCGCGACGCGCATCTCAGGCCTCCGCCTCCAGGGCGTCCTGCAGGCCGCCGAGTTCGTCGTCGAGGTTCCGCTCGAAGAACCGCTCGACGCCCGGCACCTTCCCGTCGACGACGAAGCGGTTCGTCACGCGGGAGCCGCCGTTCGCGGACGCCACTTCGTGCTCGCCCGTGACGTCGAAGATGCGGGACTGACCGACGAACTTCACGTACCGCGGCGGGTCCACGTCGACGTCCCGGGTCTCGACCTGGATCGTGCTCCGCACCACCGGAATCGGGAGGCGGACGTGCCAGGTCGTCGTGTCGCCGTCGCGCTCGTAGCTGTCCACGACGCTGATTGCGCCCGCGCGCTGCTCCGGGTCCGAGATGAACGCCCACACGTCCTCGGGAGAGACCGACACCTCGAACGTCCGCTCGACCCGAACTGTCATACGCGGAGTTGTCCGCCCGCCAGCAAAAAGCCGCCGATTACGCGGGTTCGACGCGCCACGTCGTCGACTTCGAGCGGCTCCACTTCTCGATGTCGACGTCCTCGGTCTTCTCCGCGAGCTCGGGGAGCCGCACACCGACCTGCTTCGAGGAGAGGCCGAGGTGGTTCGCGATGTTCTTCGCGCGGAAGTACCGCTCGCCCTTCTCGACGCTCTCGTGGAGGAACTCCAGGATTCGGCGTTCCTCGTCGGTGTATTCGTCAGTCATTACCTAGAATCTACGCTCCTCGCCGGTTTATCACTTTTGCTACCCCCAGGCGTGGATGGCGGCGACGCACAGCGCCGACAGCGTGACGGCGCCGGCGAAGCCGAGTGCGGTCTGGAACTGTCCTGGCGCGACGAGCGTGTACGCCGCCGCGGCGACGGCGAGCAGGCCGAGCGCGAGGCCGACGCCGACGCCCATGTCCGTCTCCTGGGTTGACCCAGTCGTCATGCCTGGGGGTTGCGTCGGGGGTCCCTTAACTGGTTCTACTCGGGGCAGTCCCGGGCCAACAGACTTTCAACGCGGAAGCGCTCGCAGTCGAGCATGGACGTGCGCGCGCTGTTGTTCGGGAGCACACTACGAATCGTCGTGACCGTCGTCGCCGGCCTCGCGCTGGCGGTCGGCGGCGCGTTCTTCGCGGGCGCGCTCGGCGTGCCGAGCGTCGAACAGGTCGACAACCGCTTCGGGGCGGTCAACGACACGCGGACCGAGATCGAGACCGACGTCGTCGTGCACAACCCGAACCCGGTCGGCGTCCGGCTCGGGGAAACGAGCGTGAACTACACCGTGTCCATGAACGACGTGGAGATGGCCCAGGGGAGCAAGGACGGCGTGGGCATCGGCGCCGGGAACTCCACGGTGAACCTGACGACGGACCTCCGGAACGAGCGCATCCCGCCGTGGTGGGTGAGCCACGTGCGCAACGGCGAGCGCACGGACCTCTCGGTGACGGCGACCGCGCACTCCGGGCTCGTCGGGCGGTCGGCGACGTTCCAGGCCGCCGACCGCACCATCGAGACGGACCTCATCGGGCAGTTCAACTCCAGCGAGGACCGTCCCGTGAACGCGGACATGGCGCTCGTCGACGACCCCGTGGCCATCATCCGGCAGACGAACGCCTCGTGGGGCACGGTCACCGAGGAGGAGACGCCCATCGAGCTGGAGTTCGGCGTCTACAACCCCAAGGCCTCGCCGCTGGTCGTCTCGAACATCGGCTACAACATCACGATGAACGGCGTGCCAGTCGGCGACGGCGAGACCGCGGAGACCGAGTCCATCCCGGGGAAGACCTACCGTGTCGTGGAGACACCGACGGCCATCGACAACCAGAACCTCGACGAGTGGTGGGTGACCCACGTCGAGAACGACCAGACGACGGAGCTCCGCATCGACTTCTACGCGGAGATCGAGCCGCCGGGCTCCTCGGAGACGATTCGCGTGCCACTGGAGGGCCTGACGTACACGCGCACCATCGAGACCGACATGTTCGGGACGAAAGGCGAGACGAACGCCAGTGCGGGCGGCGACACCGACGGGAGCGAGACGACCACCGAGAGCGGGACGACGAGTGAGGAAAGTACGACGGACGGCACGACGAGCGACGGGACGACCGACGAGACGACAACCGAGGACAGCACCACGACCGAGGAGAGTTCGACCACCGAAGACAGTACGACGACCGGAGGCGAGACGACCACGGACGACGGCCTGCTCCCGCGCGTCGCCCGCGCCTGAGCGCCACAGCGAGTGACGCGGTCGCACGGGTGGGACAGATTTTTACGCGCCGACTCGTTTCTCTCGGACATGAACCGGAGTACCCAGGCTCCTGGTCGAGTTCTCCGACTGTGAACAGTCCATCGCCGTCGAGCCAGACGGCGGCGATATCCGGGTCACCGTCGACGGCGAAACCATCGAGCTCTCCCGCAAGCACGCCGCCGAACTGCGGGACGCCGTCGGTGACGCGCTGACGAGACGCGAGGAATTCTTCCGCACCGCCTACGAGCACCGCGAGGACGGCAGCTACGTCGTCGAGCGCCGCAGCGCGGACTCGTCGGGCAACTCCACCGTCTTCGACAGCTTCGCGGACGTCCGCCGGCTGTTCGAGCGGCTGCCCGAGACGTTCGGCGCCGAGGACCTCTCGGCGGCCGGCGTCACGGGGTCGCGGCGCCACATGCTCGTGCGGCACTTCGCCGAACACCCGGAGTTCGCGTGCACGCTCGCCTCGCGGAACCCCCTGGAGGCCGAGAAAGAAGTGTGAGCGCCCCGCTCAGCTGATGGTCGTGTGCGCGGACTGCTCGTTGAGCGCGAGGTTCGCGGCGATTTCGGCGTTCCGCATCGCGTACTGGGCGGTCTGCTGGAGGCTCACGAGCACCTCCCGGACTTCCAGGAGGTCGTCGTTGTCCATCTCCGGGAGGTCCGCGAGGATGTCGCCCTCGCGGTCGCCGAGCTCCGCGAACAGGTCCCGGACCTCGACGGTGGCGTCGTAGTCGCGGGTGACGACCGCCTCGACGGCCGCGGCCGTGATCTCGTCGACCTGGTCGGTGAACTCCCGGATTCGCCGCATCGTCGACTGGTCGACGTCGAGGCTGTTGCCCTCCGTGTCGAGGACGATCTCCGCGATGTCTTCGGCGTTGTCCGCGGTGAGCTCCAGGTTCTTCGCGACGGAGCGGTAGCCGATGAGCGGGAAGCCGTCGTCGAGGCCGACGGCGCGCGCGAGGTTCGGGTTCTGGTAGGCGGTGAAGATGAGCCGGAGCAGCAACACGAAGATCTTGTTCGCCTGGCGTTCGCGGTTGAGCGCGCGCTGAGCCATGTCCGGGCTGCCGTGTGCGAGCGCCTTCACGGCCTCCTCGCGCATCGTCGAGCCCGTGCTCTCCAGCCGTTCGAGGAGGTTGTCGAGGTCGAAGTCCTCGGGGTCGACCGAACAGCGGATGGTGATGCGCTCGGGGGTCTCCTCGACGACGCCGAGGCCCATGAGCTGCGTCTCGGCCTTGTAGACGGCGTTGATGTGCTCGGAGTCGAGGGCGTCCTCGCTCTCGACGTGGATGACGCGGCGGCCGAGCACGTACTGGCCGACGATGGCGCGCTCGACGGCGTCGGCGTCGAAGTTCTCGGCGTGAATCGTGGCTTCCGTCTCCTCGCCGTGCGCGGACTCGGGGGTGACCGTCAGCGAGCCCTTCCCGCTCTCGCGGACGGTGACCTCGTCGCCCTTCTCGACGTCCTGCTTGCGCGCCCACTCCGCGGGCAGGGTCATCGCGAGCGTCGAGGGACCGAGCCGCTGGACTTTCCGGGTTTCCATACGTCCGGAAGGCACTGGAATGGCCTTAATCTTACTCCTCTCTCCTTATACTTTCCTTAAGGTGGGTTCGCTGACCTGATGGCGAGGACGGAATCCGGGAGGCTTTTGCCGGCGCCGCCCTTTCAGTTAGACATGGGTTTTGGTAGCTACGACGAGTCTGAGCAGAAAGACCAGAGCGTGGACACGGACGACGACCGCGGGGTCAACGTCCACGAGAACGACCACGACGGGGACGTGAGCTTCGACACCGACGCCGACAGCGACGAACTCATCGACCAGCTCCAGTCGATGAAAGACGACGACTAACCCGGACCCGACGACTCTCTCTCGGCTCTGCTTCCTACACGACTTTCATCATCCGTTCTTCGAACCGCCCGGTCCTGACTTTCGTCCAGCCGCGCAGCGACTCGTCGACGCCCTCGTCGCCCGTGTCCACCCGCAGTACGCCCGTCTCGTCGAGTTTCCGGGGCGACGCCACGACGCGTACTTCGCTTCGCTCGATGACCGCCGGGGAAATCTGGTGGTTGCCGCGCCCGAACACGAACCCCTGCCCGCCGATGGGCGACACGAGAATCACGTTCTCGTCGCCGAGCGCAGCCAGAATCTCGTCCTCGCTGCCGTCCCGAACGACGAGTTCGCCGTCCCGGTAGACGTCCACGCCGAGCGGCGACCCGTCGACGCCCAGCGCGTCCGCGACGTCGCCGAGCGTGCCGCCCGGACCGAGCACGTACGTCACGCCGGGCTCGACCGCGTCGGCGACGGCCTCCGCGAGCGCGTCCGTGCTGCCCGCGTGGACCTGCTTGGCGGACTGGAGGTCTTCTGCGACCGGGACCTCGACGACTCCCCGTAGGCGGGTGTGTACCTCGCCGCCACGGTACGCGTCCTCGTCGATGTCGTTGACCTCCCGCGTCTCGGTGTCCTCGAACGCCGCCGCGACTCGGCCTGCGGCCTCCGGGCGCACCGCGAACACCGACGAGTACACTTTCACGCCCGCGGGCACGCCCAGCACGGGGACATCCGCGTCGAGTCCGTCGAGCGCGTCCGCGACGTCCGTCGCGGTGCCGTCGCCGCCGACGAACAGAATCAGGTCGACGCCGCGCTCGGCGAACGCGCGCACCGCCGCTCGCGTGTCCGCGGCCGTTGTCTCACCGTCCTCGGGTTCACCGACGACCTCCGGGTCGAATCCCGCAGCGCTTCCCTCCTCGGCGCCCATCTCGCCGCCGTACGCGAGGATTTCGGTGTCGGGCGCTCGCTCTCGGAGCGCTTCGAGGGCGTCCCGCGCACGTTCCGGCGCCCGGGGCTCCGCACCGCGTTCGCGGGCTTCTTCGACCTTCCCGTCGGTCCCCTTCAGGCCGACGCGACCGCCCATCCCGGCGATGGGGTTCACGACGACGCCGACAGTTCGCATACCCGAACTTGGGCGTTCCCGCCGAAAAGCCGTGCGGTCGGGCGCTTCGAAATGTACATGAGCGCGCAACGAACCCGGTAGGGCGATGCCGACCCCCGACAGGAATCCCTCTACGACCTCGGGACCCTCCACGCGACCGTGCGACTGTTCGACACCGGTGTCGTCGTCCACGTCCCGACGAGCGACCGCTCGGGGTACCTCGTTTCGCTCGACGGGGGCGCCGACACGACCGGGCGGGGAGTGGTCGCCGTCGTCCGCGACGCGGTCGGGAACGAACAATTAAGGCCGCCCCGCGGGAACGGTCGACCATGAGCCTCCTGTTGAGTGCCGCGGAGGGCACTGCGTTGCCCATCGGCGTCGTCGGATGGACCGTGACGATTCTCGGACTCGCAATTACGGCCGCGTGGCTCGCCTACCTCTACCGGTAGCCCGAGTCAGACGCGTTCCCGGAACCAGTCAGCGGCCTCGCGGGCCGTCTCCGGGTCCTCGTGCTGTATCTTCACGCGCACACCGTCGCCCGGGTAGCTGCCGACGGTGACGCCGAACTCCGCCTGGATCTCGTCCAGCGGGTCGATCAGCGAGCTCTCCGGGGCGTCGACGTGGACGAACTCCACGTGGCTGGCCGTCCCGTCGAACTCCTCGGCGACGGACTCGAACATCGACTTCATCTCGTCCGGGACGCCCGGGAGCACGTAGACGTTCTCGACGACCGCGCCCGGCGCGACGCCCTCGTCGTTCTCCAGCAGCCGCGCGCCCGCCGGGAGCGACGCCGTGCCGTCCGTGAGGTCGGCGAACCGGTAGCCGTCGTGGGACTCGAAGTACGCCACCGCGTCGTCGTGCTGGACGACCTCGCGGTCGAACGCCGCCGCCACCCCGTTCAGCGTCACGTCGTCGTGGGTCGGACCGACGCCGCCCGTGACGACGACCGCGTCGTAGCGGTCGGCGAGCGTCGCCACTTCGCTCGCGATGTCGCCGCGCTCGTCGGGAACGACGACGACGCGCTCGACGGTCGCGCCGCGCTCGGTGAGCCGCGCGCCCAGCCACGTCGCGTTCGTGTTCTCCGTGTCGCCGACGAGCAGCTCGTCGCCGACCGTGACCACCGCTACCTGCATACCCACGCGTAAGCGGCGGGGCGGGAAAAGGGAACGGGGTTACTTCTCGTAGTCGAGTCCGGACTGCTCGCGCTCGCGTTCGAGCCGCCGGATGCGCAGCCGGTAGTAGACGACGCCGCCGACAGTGAGCACGCCGAGCACCGCGAGGATCGCGGCGAAGATCTGGAGGTCGCGCTGGAGGTAGTACTCCACGCTGATGGTGGCACTGGACAGCGAATCCCACTCCAGGTGGACGCGGTTGTCCTCGACGGACTTCTCGTAGCCGCCCGGCGAGACGTCCCCGAACACCGGGAACGAGACGCGCATCCCCGGCGGCAGCACGACCTCGTGGGACCCCTCGAAGTCGAGGGGAGCGCTCACCGACCGGGAGCCCGCGGGCGCGCTGTACGCGAACGTGCCGTTCTCGGCGGGCAGGTCGACGACGGTGCGCTGGTTCTGCGTGGAGACGCCGATGGCGTCGGCGCCGACGACGGTGCCGTTCTCGTAGCGGAACTGCACCGCCGAGATCGGGAGGGGGTTCCGGCCGCCGAACCCGCTCGTCGACGCGAGGCGGACGCGCTCGGTGTCGTTGACGTCTGCGACGGTCTGGTACTGTTCGCCCGTGACGGTCACCGTGACGTCGGCGTCTCCCTCCCAGTCGTAGGTCGCGTTCTGTTCGAGTTGCTGGTCGCTGGGCGCGGGCGTGCCGCCGAGCCCGGTGCCGGCGCAGCCGGCGAGCACGGCGAGGAGGAGGACGCCGACCGCCAGCTTGAGTTTGCTCATGGAACGACTGCGAGCAGCTCCGAGGGGAGGTACTCTCCGATGGCCGCGAGCAGCCCCGGCGGGTCCGTGTCCTCGCGGCAGACGATGCTCTGTTCGAGCAGGCCGAGGCGTTCGACCGTGACGATGTCGCGGGCGTGGCCGGCGCGGTTGACCGTCGCGCGAACCTCGCCGCGGGTCGCGCTGTTGACGTTCAGCCGGCCGGTGCCCCGCGTCCAGTCGTAGAGCCGGTCGCGCTCGTCGTCCGCGAGCGCGGGCGTGTCGCCGTACGTGAACCGCAGGGGAACGTGCTGGACGAGCCCGAAGCGCTCGCGGACCTGCGCGGGCGACCCCGGGCCGAGGCCGAGTTCGTCCGCGGGCACGAGTACTTCCTCGCCCGCGTCGAGCACGAACCCGTCGTCGTCCCAGGACTCGAGCGTGCCGACGTACGTCTCGCCGTCCTCGAAGCCCTCCGTGATTTCGCCCCACGTCTCCGCGAGGACGTTCCGCGCGGCGACCTCGTCGGGGCCCTCCAGGGTCACCGTCGGGAAGTCGTCGTGGCGCACCCCGACGTCGAAGTCGACGTCGAGGTCGCCGACGTCGTTGTCGACCTGCGAGGTGAGGCTGTCGAGCGCGCGCTCGCGGGCCTCGCCCTCGACGTACAGCTTGGTCGCGAGGACGACCATCAGGCCCTCACGCCGAGTTCCGAGCGGAGGTTCTCGATGCGCTCGTCCATCGCCTCGACGAGGTCGGTGTTCTCCATCGCCTCGACGGGCGACCCGCACTCGGGACACTCGAAGCCGAGGTCCATCGCTTCGCCGAACTCGAAGCGAATCGAGCACACCTCACAGAGGTAGAACTCGTTGTTCAGCTCGTACTCGCGGCGCTCGGCGAGCGCCTCCAGCAGGCGGTCCATCTCCTCGCGGAGGTTCTCGGGGACGTTGTCGTACTCGAACGTCCAGAGGTACGTGAGCCAGCCGGAGTCCTCGTCGCGGACGCGGCGGTAGGTCGCGAGGTCGTTCTCGTAGAGGATGAACAGCGCCCGGCGCACGTCGTTCAGTTCGAGCCCGAGCCGCTCGGCGAGCTCCTCGTCGGTCACCTCGCCGTCCGGCGGGGACACCGCCACCGGCATCCCCTTCGGACCGACCAGCTCGTGGAGGTACTTCTGAACCACGGGGTCGTCGAGTAGCTCCTCAAAAGCCATTGGGTGAAAAGGGGTCCGCGCCGGCATTAAGTCTTGTCACTCCCCCGTCTGACGGTCGCGCGTCAGTCCTCGGGCAGCACCTTTCCGGGGTTGAGCACGCCGTTCGGGTCGAAGCACTCCTTCACGCGACCCATCAGGTCGACCGCGCCGTCGCCGTGCTCGGAGCGGACGAACTTCCGCTTCGTGTTCCCGATGCCGTGCTCGGCCGTACACGTGCCGCCTAGCTCGATGGCGCGCCCGACGATGTCCTCGGCGACCGCCTCGCCGCGTCCGACCATCTCGGCGTCCGCGGGGTCGACGAGCACGTCGAAGTGGACGTTGCCGTCGCCGACGTGGCCGAACGACGGCGCGAGCAGGTCCGCCTCGGCGGCGCGCTCGTGGATGTACGCCACCAGCTCCGTGAACTCGCTCGGCGGCACCGCGACGTCCCCGGAGTGCGCGGACACGAGGTCGGGGTCGTGCTGGACGGTGGCCTCCGGGAGCTCCTCCCGCAGCTCCCAGAGCTCGCTCATCTCCGCTTCGCCGACGGTCTCGAACGAGATGGGGTCGTGGTCGGCGAACACGCCCTCGCAGAACTCGATCTCCGCGTCGACGCCGTGGTTGCGGTGGAACTCCAGGAACACCATCGGGCGGTCGGGCAGGTCGGTTCCCACGAAGTCGTTGGTGATGCGCGCGCAGTGCTCGTCGACGAGTTCCATCGACGCCACGTCGACGCCCGAGCGCCGGGCGTCCGCGACCGCCGCCGCGGCGTCCGCGACGGACTCGAAGACCGCGCGCCCGCCGCGAATCTGCTCGGGGATGCCCGCGGTTTCGAGCGTGACTCGCGTCACCACCGCGAGCGTCCCCTCGCTGCCGACGACGAGGTCCCGGAGGTTGTCCCCCGAGGAAGACTTCACCGCGCGCGTGCCCGCCGTGAAGACGGTGCCGTCGCCGGCGACGGCCTCGATCTCCCGCACCCAGTCGCCGACCGTCCCGTACTTCACCGTTCGCCGGCCGGAGGCGTCCGTCGACACCATCCCGCCGACCGACGCCATCGCGCCCGACGTCGGCAGCGGCGGGAAGAAATGGCCGTAGCGCTCCACCCCCTCGTCCACGTCGGTCCCGACGACGCCAGGCTGGACGTCCACCTGGAAGTCGGCCGGGCGCACGTCCAGAAGCTCGTCCATCCGCGTCGTGTCGAGGCTCACGCCGCCCTTCGCGGGGACGGCGTTGCCGGCGACGCCCGTGCCGGCGCCGTACGGCGTCACGGGCACGCCTGCTTCGTTCGCACGTTCGAGCACGGCGGCGACGTCCCCGGTCGACTCCGGCCAGACGACCGCGCCCGGCGTGACGCCGTCCTCGTCCGCGGTTCCCCAGTCAGTCGACCGCTGGGACCGGTCCGCGCCCGCGACTGACCACTGGTCGGCGGCGAGCGGCAGTGACTCGCAGAACTCCTGCATACCCGGTGTCTGTCCGGCTCCCAGTTAAGCGGTCGGTCGCCGGCAGCTGTCAGTCCGCCGCCGCAGCGCCGGCGTCAGCGGTCCGGTCGTCCTGCCACGTGAAGTAGCTCGCGAGCGCCGGGCCGGAGACGTTGTGCCAGACGCTGAACAGCGCGGGGACGAGCGCGGCCGCCGGCTCGAACAGCGACGCCGCGAGCGCCACCGCGAGTCCGCTGTTCTGGAGACCGACCTCGAACGTCGTCGTGCGAACGCGATCCTCGGACATGCCGAACGCGCGGCCGACGCCGTAGCCCGCGCCGAGACCGATGCCGTTGTGGATGACGACTGCGGCCAGCACGAGCGCGCCTGCGGTGAGGATGTTGTCGACGTTCGCGCCGACGACGCCCGCGACGATGGCGACGATGGCGACGACGCTAATCACGGGGAAGACGTCGACGCCGACCGCCGCGGCCTTCGGCGAGTAGCGGTCGAGGACGTACCGGATCCCGAACCCGAGCACGACCGGGATGATGACGATCTGGACGATGCTCGTGAACATCTCCACGAACGTCACGTCGATCGCCTCTCCGAGGATGAACAGCGTCCACGCGGGCATCACGATGGGCGCTGCGAGCGTCGTCACCGTCGTGATAGCGACCGACAGCGCGACGTCGCCGCGCCCGAGGTACGTCATCACGTTCGACGCCGTGCCGCCGGGCGCCGCACCGACGAGGATGAGGCCGACGCCGACGGCGTCCGGCAGGTCGAAAATCAGGTAGAGCGCGTACGCCGCCAGCGGCATCACGAGCCACTGCGTGACCGCGCCGATGCCGACGTCGACGGGGCGCTCGACGAGCCGCTGGAAGTCCTCGGGCTGGAGGGTCAGCCCCATCCCGAGCATGATGATACCGAGCAGGGGGTTGACGTAGTCCAGCACCGGGACGAACGTGTTGGGGTAGACGAGCGCGAGGCCCGCCGCCGCGATCACCCAGACGACGAAATACTTGCTCGCGACCTGTGCCGTCCGTGAGATTCCACCACTGACGCTCATACGCAGACCGCGGCGGTCCGCGGAAAGAAAGCTTCGCCTACTGGCAGTATTGCGGCACGTTCCCGTCCACTGGGACCGCCCGTTCTCAGTCGACGGCAACCGCGGCAGCGTTTGAAGGCGTCCCGGAGCCGAGTACCGAACATGACCGACACTGCCAGCACGCGCGCGCTCGACCGGAGCGACGCCGAGATTGCCCGGGCGACGGAGAAGCGGCCCATCGAGGACGTCGCGTCCGACCTGGGGCTCGGTGCGGACGAGTTCGACCGTATCGGCCGATACAAGGCGAAACTCGCCCACGATGTCGTCGAGCGCGCGAGCGACGAGCAGACCGACGGCGACCTCGTGCTCGTGACGGCGATGACGCCGACGCCGCCCGGCGAGGGCAAGACCGTGACGACCATCGGACTCGCCCAGTCGCTCGACGCGGCCGGCGAGCGCAGCGTCGCGGCGATCCGCGAGCCGTCGCTCGGCCCGATATTCGGCCTGAAGGGCGGCGCGACGGGCGGCGGCCGCGCGCAGGTCGTCCCGATGGAGGACGTCAACCTCCACTTCACGGGCGACCTCCACGCGATCACGGCCGCCCACAACCTCGTCGCCGCCGCGCTCGACAACCGTCTCTACCGCGGGAACGACCTCGACGTCGACGTCAACGAGGTCGCGTGGCCGCGCGCGCTCGACGTCGACGACCGCGCGCTGCGGAACGTCGTGGTCGGGCTCGGCGGCTCCGGCAACGGCATCCCGCGAGAGTCCGAGTTCGTCATCACGGCCGCCTCGGAGCTGATGGCGGTGCTCGGGCTCGCCGACGACCTCGCCGACCTCCGCGAGCGCGTCGGCCGCGTCGTCGTCGCCTACGACACCGACGAGAAGCCGGTCACCGTGGGAGACCTCGGCGTCACCGGCGCCGTCACCGCACTGCTCCGGGACGCCGTCCGCCCGAACCTCGTCCAGACGCTCTCCGGCACCCCCGCGCTCGTCCACGGCGGCCCGTTCGCGAACATCGCCCACGGGACGAACACGCTCGTCGCGGACCGCGTCGGACTGTCGCTGGCGGACTTCGTCGTCACGGAGGCCGGCTTCGGCGCGGACCTCGGCGCCGAGAAGTTCTTCGACATCGTCGGCCGCCGGGGCGTTCAGCCGGACGCCGTCGTCCTCGTCGCCACCGTCCGCGCGCTCAAACACCACGGGACCGACGGGGCTGGGGTCGACGGCGAGGACGTCGCGGCGACCCGCGCGGGCTTCCCGAACCTCGACCACCACGTCGGCGTCCTCCGCCGTTTCGGCGCCGAGCCGGTCGTCGCGCTCAACCGGTTCCCGGGGGACACCGACGCCGAGCTGGCGGCCGTCCGCGACCACTGCGAGGACCTCGGTGTCCGCGTCGCCGTCTCGGACGTCTATCGGCGGGGCGCCGAGGGCGGTGCGGAGCTGGCGCGGGCGGTCCGCCGATAGACGTC
>SDGW01000614.1_pt1 | contig 15013 bp, 15 predicted proteins | sample 2873831 | NCBI WGS metagenome assembly SDGW01 (sample SAMN08132700, study PRJNA421101) | hypersaline lake metagenome | isolation source: celular fraction 0.22 microns magnesium sulfate-rich crust from ephemeral... | place: Spain: Penahueca Lagoon, Toledo | collected 2011-07
ACGAGGGGGCTCTCATGCAGAAGGATAGGAGTACCGGCCGGTTGGCGCGGCCAGCGACCCCGCCCGAAAGACCGCGGGCACCCACTGGATTCTCACCAGTGTCGATGGTGTCTGGCGGGATTGCAAACCTGAAACTCCTAACCCAGCGGTGCGGTGCCGTGGGATTCCTCCGCGTTCACGCGGAGGAGGACGTCAATTCGGCGAATATGTGTCGTATATATCGGGCTCGGACACACTGACCGGATCTAAGTCTGCTGCTGATCCGGCCTGTTCGGTGTCTACGGTCCACCAAACCCGATACTCCCCATCATAGCCAATTCGACGACTGTCAACGACGGCATCATCTTCAAGCGTTTCAAGTCGTTGCTGCGCTTCAGATTCGAGGATGCCAAGGACGACCGCAATGTCCTGAGCGGTGACCACGGGATAATCAAGCGCAGCCATGGCATCAAGGACCTCTGTGTGTTCAGCCATAGGAGGTTGTTTTGACATGAAACCTCATAAACACAGGGGTCAGCCAGACCAGCCCAACAGTCGACCAAAGAGCCTGTGGAGAGAGTTGAACTCCCGACATCGCCCATACCAAGGGCGCACTCTGACCGGACTGAGCTACACAGGCAAAGACAAGCGGGCGCGGGAGGATTCAAACCCCCGACATCCTCGTCCGAAGCGAGGTACTCTGTTCAGACTGAGCTACGCGCCCTAGCGGTTTCTACGGCTCAACCCCTCATAAATCCCCCGAAATGGATATGCTCGAATCGAGAAGTCCGGCGGAGAGGATTGTACCTAACTCATGACGCAGACACGGTGGAGGAGTCGAACACTCCAACGCCCTCCGATCCCCGGGACATCCGAGTAGTCCCCTCGGATGGGGATCGATGCGACCGTGCTGAGGCCGCGCCGGTTTCCCGGGAACCCGCGACCTCGAATTCCTGAGGAGGGATTTGAACACCTCGTCTGTGGGGTCTCTCCTGCTGGGACTCCCTGACTCCCAACCCCGGCATCGGTTCACCGTGCATCCACAGATATTCCGATGCTTCCGTTCTCGCCGTGTCCGACGATTATGGGAATCGGGCGTGGATTTGAACCACTCGGCAGGAGTATACCACCGTGATAGACCACTATCACTACTCAGGCACGAGACAACCATGCTCTATTGTATCTCGGATGTACAACCGCCACTGGTTGTATTCCGCGTTCTAACCCGACTCGCTCGGGAGTGGTAGTCCACCAACCAGCCACACGCGGGATTTGAACCCGCTCCTCGGGGTGACACCTTCGTCGGTCACGGATTCGCGCCGCTTCCACGCTGGAAACGGATTTCCCCGCAACCCAAGTCGGACTCGAACCGACCATTGCCAAGGCCTGAAGGCCTGAACCCCGCGTACTGCCCGACTATACGAGCGCGGACTTTGCGGACCACAGTTCGGGTATTAACCGGGTTTGCATCGTGCGGTCCTCGCAGTGTTTGTGCCGAGGGTGCGAGCCTCGATAGTCCCACACGGATTTGAACCGCGGTCTTCGGCACCAGAAGCCGATGTGATTGGCCACTACACCATGGGACTACGTCTGCGCGGTCGGCCCCGATGTGATCGGGATGGTAGTGTACACGTGCAAGCGCCCGAGGCGGGAGTTGAACCCGCGGCCGCACCGTGACAGGGTCCGATGTTAAGCCACTACACCACTCGGGCAAAATTGATCTACTTTCGCCCTATAAGGGCGATTTACCAGCCTGTGTTTACAGCGCGTTTTCACCGTTGGGGCTGTCCTCACTGGTATAGCATATTTTACAGAACGTGATAAGGCTGTTCCAGTTGATGCCACCACAGTGGGGACAGACGTAGATCTCGAAAATATCACCCATAGATGGGACCACTCGGACTCGAACCGAGGTCTTGTGCACCCAAGGCACAGAGGATACCGCTACCCCATGGTCCCGCGGATGGGTGGTGCAGTACTGGAGGAGAGCCCGTGCGAGGATTTGAACCCCGAATACCCACCTTTCAGGTCTGGCAGGTTGTTGAAGACCATTCACTCCATCGGAACTCACGGGCACGGCAACGCCGAGTGCGGGATTTAAACCCGCGTCTCAGTCGTGATAGGACTGTATGATAACCACTACACTAGCCCGGCTCACGAAAAGTCGGGAATTTGAACCAACACATTTTTGATAACAGACCCCATTGACCCAGTTAAATGTCTGAGGAGATGAACGACGGACCCGACTTCACAATCAAGCACCTTGTGGGATTCGTTGTACTGGTTTGTGGCGGGTTATTCTTGCAGGGTGCTATCGTTGAACTGGCTGTGAACTCGACCTGACCCCTTCCGCTGTTGTGTCAGTGTGCGGGGCTCTGTTCTGCGTTGCGATGCTGGCATATCTCTTCTGGATTGTCAGCCGAAAGTGAGTTCGGCACGCCGAGTGCGGATTTCGCGTCAGCAACTCAGGACGGGTCAGTCGAGTAGTTGTTCTGCTGCTTCGGTGAGGTCATCCCCCAATCGTTTGGCAAGTTCTGGTGTCAGTTCTATCGTCTCGTATGTGTGTGTATCATATCCATCCTGTTCGCCGAATTGTACATCGCCAGTTGCAGCTAGTGTAATAGTCTCCTTTGTCTCATCGACTCCGACGACTACAAGATCATCTTGGTGTGTATCGAGTGTCATAATAGCGCCGAGTGCGGGATTCAAACCCGCGTCTCCGCCGTGACAGGACGGTATGCTGGTTCGGACTACACCAACTCGGCGAGAGTGCGCGGGACGGGAATCGAACCCGTGTCACGTCCGTGGCAGGGACGTGGGATACCACTACCTCACCCACGCAGATCGAGTAGACCCGGGGAGATTTGAACTCCCGTGCTATTTCAGCATAACCAGACTATGCTACGGGTCCCCTTCCGTCGGTTCGGTTCCTTGCCCGAGTCGGGCGTTCGGGGGTACTCATCTCCCTCGGTCGTGACCGACGTAGCCCGTTGTGCGGAGCGACCGCACTCATTGCCGACAGGCGGCGGCATAGTGCCAGCAGACGGGACTCGAACCCGCACCTCGTGTGGTGTACACGCGTGCTTTCCTTACACTACTCTGGCGAAATAGTGGTCGGTTCCCGCGGTCGCGGTGACCTTACGCGTCGTACGCCGCGCAGTGCTAGTCACACTCGGTCACCCTTCAGAGAGGACCTGCGAACGGTCCGAGGTCCCCGACCAATGCCCGTCGCGGGATTCGAACCCGCGTCCCATCTCAGTAGGATCGGCCAGACGGTTAGGCGCGCGAACGCCATTCCCGAGACTACCCCAGACGGGCGGCGTGATCCGCAGTCGGCTCACCCAGATTTGAACTGGGGACAAAACCGCTCTACAGGCGGTCGCTCTACCAGACTGAGCTATGAGCCGGAGAAAGAATTACTCGAATTCGGTTGTAACGCCCGGAACGTATCGCCGATGGGGGACTTTATACGGATCTTCGGCCGCACCAAAAATGCGCGCATCGGTATGTGTCCGTTCCGTCCCATCCTCGAACACCACCTCGACCTCGTTATCTTCGATTTCGGTGGCTGCTTCGATGTTGTGGAGTGTTTTCGCCCATTCGTCGTCGGCATCGGACGCGGCGGCGATCAACACTTCAGTATCGGCCGAGCCCGCTTCGATAGCATGTACCGTGTGGAGACTGAGTTTGTACCTCGTGTCCGTCTCGACCATCAGTTCGCCATCTTCATCGAACGCCGTTCCGACGGCGCGCACATCGGTATAGAACGACGTGTCCCCCGTGTGGAGGTGTTTGACAGTGAGTTCCATATCGGCTCGCGCGGAGTCGAACCGCGGACAGGTCGATCTACAGTCGACTGCTCTACCAGACTGAGCTACGAGCCGTGGTGGTTACGGCCTGCTTTGACCTTCTCCCCCGTGGGCGCGCTTGATGCATACGGACAGAGGCTCTTGAGCTATCCGCAGTCGGGCACCGCCACGCACCGTTGCCCCATCGCGCCGTAGTATTGGGCTTCTCGGGGCCGAAGGTCCGGGTGCGAGAATTGAACCCGCGTCTCAGCCTCCACAAGGCTGAAGGATAGTCCACTACCCTAACCCGGACACGTGACTGGAACTACGCGGCTGTGTGTCCGTCAACTGAGCGGACACGCCGGAACAGTGCGCGCTTGATGACGAATGCCGCAAGTGCCGAGAGAACAACGAGCGCTATGAACACGACAAGTGTTCCGATTCCAGTCATGCTGGTACTGCCAGCTGCGACCGCACGCGCTGCTTGTGCTGTTGTTCGGACAGACTCAATTGTATCTCGAATCACAGGACAAAGGATGTGCCCTGTGGCTATTAAGCGTTTCGAGTCAACTACCCCACCCCCGAGTGGAGCCGCTCGGATTTGAACCGAGGACTTCGACCATGTCAAGGTCGTGTCATATGCCAGACTAGACCACGACTCCATAGTGGGGCGGCGACGTCTATACGTGGGCGTGCATGGATTCGAACCACGAACCACCCGGGATATCGGCCCGGGCGCTCTCCCTACGGGTTCTTTCAGCACTGCATTTCCCACCGCGGCGTCGGTGGCCACCCGACGCCACGAGGGTACTCATTCATGCCCCCTGTTGAGCTACACGCCCTCGGTAGAGGCTGGAGCGGAGAGTTGCACCCGCGATCTGGTCCTTACGAGAGGCCCGCTTTTCTAACTAAGCTATCCAGCCATGCCCCGAGAGGAGGGACTTGAACCCTCGCCCAAGCAAACCCCCAGCTTTCTGGTTCCCGTGGCCGTTGGGACACCATTTGCCATTCCGTGGCACACACACTCCACGTAGGGGGTCGCATATGCTCTACCTGCCTGAGCTACTCTCGGTCGGTACAGGAAAGCGGAGGGCAGGATGTCAACTACCCCGCCCGACTTGCCGCCGTAGGCGGCTTCGTTGAGGACGGGGGTCCTCCCCTGTCGCGGGGTTTTGACCTCGCGTCCTCGTGCTGGGCGTGGTGCGACGCACACGCCGCGTCCGTGCCGCCTTACCGTGAGTAAGACGCGCACGGCGTCGCCCTTGCGGGCGGCGGGTCTGACGACACTCCCCTGCGAGAGCGTCCGCATGTCGCGTGGGCGTCGGCTTTAATTGTCGGTGTTCTCCCGTTCTTTTCCGCGAACGGTCATCGTCCCCGACTTCGGGGCCGGTTGACGGCGGCCCGTGCCCGCCGACGCGTTCGGCCGCCGGGCACTGTGCATGGGCGTTGGGGACGCTCTGTGAAAATGATTACGGACCGTTTTACATGAGTAACTGGTTATCGCGGGGAGACGCGCTCTGACTCGCCCTATTCACTCGTGTTGCTCGTTCCTTGAGGACGGGGAATCCGCTCTGTTATAGAGTTGAACCCGCGTGCTGCCGTCGTCCGACGGTGGTGAGGCGTCGGAATAGCGGGATCGTACGGGAACCACCCGCATCATCCCGCGGCGTCCTCCCGACTATCAATCGGGCGCTCTGGCCAAGCTGAGCTACCTCCGCATGAATGGCAGTGACGGCGGATGCCAGCCGTAAGGTCCGGGTCCGCGATTCGAACACGGGTCTCGGCCACCACACGGCCGAAGGATAGTCCACTACCCCAACCCGGACACGAGTTTTGGGAATGTCGTGAGCGAGTTATTCGACCCACTCCGACTCCCCACACTCTTCACATTCGAACAATTGCGAGCCATCTCTCGCGCCCGCCTTGCGTTCTGCGTCTCGCGATCCACAAGCAGAACAGGCGATCCAATCATTGAAAGCCATAATGGGCGCACTCGGATTCGAACCGAGGACGAACCGGTTATGAGCCCGTCTCTCTAACCAGACTGAGTTATGCGCCCGCGAAATTCGATTGCACGGCCGGATTACTGATCGGGAAGCCCCCCTTCAAGATCGGCAAGGATTCCACGCGCAGTGTCGTGCGAGACGGTAAACGTTTCTGTGCCGTTTTTCTCATTCGTGTACTTGCCGTCCCGCACGGTGACCGTGCCGCGCACCGTAAACTCGACGTGTTCATCGGTGATATTCGATACTTCGAGGGTGTCGTGCTGCGGGTAGAACGTCATCGCAAGCGGGCGCGACCGGATTTAAACCGGCGACCACTCCCTTCGCAGGGGAGCACTCTGTTCGGACTGAGCTACGCGCCCACGTACCGAAGATGGGCACAGTCGGATTTGAACCGACGATCTTCCAGTTAGAAGCTGGACGCCCTATGGCTCTCGCCGTTCCAGACTAGACTATGTGCCCAGAAGCTTCCCGCGGATTTAGCGCGGGTTTCGATCATACTCGTTGCACGAGCACGACCTGCGCCTCACTGATGGCGCTCCGCCCGCCGCCCATCCGATGGCAGTTCGGGGTACGACGGGATCGGAGTGCGTCCACTCGGATTTGAACCGAGAAACCTCCACTTTATCAGAGTGACGCTCTACCTGATTGAGCTATGGACGCACGGAGTGTGAGAGGAGTGATTTGAACACTCGTATCGGGCTTGGAAAGCCCGAGTGATAGGCCAGACTACACCACTCTCACAGGGGGGACGACTTGTGGATGTGAGTGCGTCGGAAAGTCGGCTCACCCCGATTTGAACGGGGGACATATCCGGGATCTACAGTCCCGTGCTCTGGCCAGACTGAGCTATGAGCCGTGGGTCCGCGAGTGCGATTCAAACGCACGTCTCAGCCATCACAAGGCTGAATGATGGATCACTACACTATCGCGGACACGTGGGGTCACTATATCGGGGGTGACCCCCCTCTCATGTTGATCTACAGACGCGGGACGCGAGCGGGCGTGAAGAGATTTGAACTCTCAATCTCCTGCTTCGAAGGCAGGCGCTCTGGAGATCCAAGTTGAGCTACACGCCCATGATGGCCGCCCGTTAGGGGCGGTGACGGGATTCGAACCCGTGACTAAAGCCATGAGGACAAACGTAAACCGTCTCCTTAACCACCGCTCTGGCCTGTCAGTTACCCACGACTGAAGTCAAGAGCGTTTTCCCCGTGTGGGGAATTCGGCCCATGACCCTCGGTGCGTGGGCGGGAAGAGTTGATTGCAGTCGGACGGAGACCGCATTACACTCCGAACCCCGACGCTCCCGCTTTAATTATCGGTTGACACCGCAGTCCCCAATTCTGGGGCAAACTGACGGGTGGCCCGTCCGCCCCGGGACGTGTGCCCGACACAGACTCGTGCCGAACCATGGTGCTGGAGGTAGACGTGAGAAGTCGAACCACCCTGCAGAGTAGTCGCTCTGTGGGGTTGGACAGAGTTCGACGGTCGCGTCCGCATCCAATCACTTGGTTCGAACACATGTTGACGTATGATGTGGAGTTACTTAGTGGTGTCGAACTCAGTGACCCCAGAGGAATCCCAGTCCACTACGGGGCGATGATTGTGCGGGGTTCGTCGGCTTCCCCCACGATTTCAGTCGTGGGGTTCCGCCTTGTGATTCCCTGAGCTACGGCCGCCCACGGGCGACCAGAGAGCCTGCGGAGAGATTCGAACTCCCGGCAACGTCCTTACGAGGGACGCGCTCTGGCCAACCTGAGCTACGCAGGCGCAGATGGCTCGTCCTGCGGCCGCACGAGCCGTGAGTGGATTCGCGCGGATTTGAACCGCGGTTCTCCTCCATGTGAAGGAGGCGACATATGCCAGACTAGACCACGAATCCACAGTCGCAGGCGGGTTACTCGACCCGCGTGATCGATTCCAGTGTGCCATCAGTAAACTCCGCTTCATACTTGAAACGTGTCTCATCGACAGTGGTGTAGAACTGGAAGACGCCATCGTGGCCTTCATCGGTCCAACCATGATGAATTTTATTCATTGCTCCGAACGCCTTCTCGGCCTCGTGTTCAAAGCCGCCGATTTCTTCGTCATACAATGGTCGTTCTTCCTCGGGAACCGGCTTCCACTCCCATTCTTCGCGTTCTAACCGCCCGTCGGCTGTGATGCGAACGCGCTCGAGGCAAAACGCTTCGGGGAGGCTTTTCGACTGCCAGCCGAGTCCCGTATGATCCCCCTCGAACTCGGGAAGATCGAGAGTGTCGGCGAGTTCAACTTTATGGTATTTCGATGACATAGTTGTGAGGTGGATTCGCGCGGATTTGAACCGCGGACTTCCTCCATGTAAGGGAGGCGTCTTACGCCTGACTCGACCACGAATCCAGTTAAGAGATGGGACGGACGGGATTTGAACCCGCGTACTCTCTGCACCCACAGTGGGCAGCGGGGCTTTTCCATGGCACTGCGTCCACCCACTGTTTCTCTACAGAGCGCCAATCCACTTAGCTCACCGTCCCACAGACGGCGTCGATGGAGTGGGCGGAGCAGGAGTTGAACCTGCGGCGCGAGTCTCCAAGACTCGAAGGTTAAGCAGACTACCCCATCCGCCCTGTGGACGTTATTTGTTTTCCGAGGTCTCCGAGGCCCTCGCAATTAGCGTGCGATACAAGCGCGAAGAGCAGGATTTGAACCCGCGACCACCGGCAAGCCCTCGGGGGAGTGCAGGTCACAGACCTGTCGTCCCCCCGTCGCAGGAGCGCCACGTTGCTCTACCAGACTGAGCGTTACCTTCGCGACGGCACGGACATGGGCGGACACGGATTTGAACCGCGGCTCTCTTGCCCCCGAGGCAAGGGTCTTCGGCCAGACTAGACTATCCACCCATGTGAGTTGTGTCACTAGATGCACGGGCAATCTGGTCGTGCCGTTCACTGGGAGTAGGCCCCATTCTGTTCATCGCCCGCGTATTACCGCGGGGGATGACCACGCAATCTCTCTGCGCACTTCTCCAAGGCTTGCTAACCAGAGGGGCGTGCTCGTTCCAGCACGATGACGGTCGACGCTCGGGGGTTCTCCCGCGCGTTGGTTGCCGTTGCGAATGCCGTGATTCCGCGTACGCGTTCCAGCGCACGAGTACTACACGGGCAAGCCACGGCGTGATCGGCGCGGCGTACTGTCGTCATCGCTCGCGCCATCGTGATACGTTTCTATAGCAGAGGCGTTCGCTCGTCCGTTGCGGATTCGCGACCCGCTCTCGCAGCGGCCCTCTTTGCAAACACCACTCGACCGGGACCCGTCACAGGGCCGCTGGGAGTGGCGGTAGGGTGTGGGGACCTTCCTCCGAACAGGTACTACCCTGCCAGTAGGTGGTCTCCAGCGAGGCACGATCACCCTCTGACCCAGTTTACTGGGCCGTCATCGGGGATCGCCCGTGCGGCGTACTTTCGGGGATGGACCCATAGTGAGTTTGACTCCCCGTGGAATCTCCGTCGGACCATGCGGACTGCCAACCCTTCCGGGCTCGTCACCCCAACAACTATGGATATGAGTGTGTCGGGGGATAGTGTCCGCCTCGACGGAGATCCCCAGCCGAGTGTATACCCCGCACGCTGCGTGCGGAGGACGCCTCACCTCGGCAACGGCGTCGCAGCGCCCGCGCCGGGGTTCGAACCCGGGTCCGACCCGTGACAGGGGCCGATGATAGGTAATCCACTACACCACGCGGGCAAGGACGACGCAGAGGCGTATGCGCGGCTGGGAGATGAACAACCGAACTTCCGTCAGTTCCACCCCACCTCGGCATTTGGTTTCAGCCGAGAGGGGCGTTCCGTGACGGGTTTAGAATTGGTGTCCGACGATATCGCCGTGATAGGCGCTGACACCGATGGAACCGCATCCATCAGTGCGCCGGACAGTACCCACTCTGGGTGGAGTGGGCAGGCGCGTTGTGGATGGTGGTGCGGTTATCATTGGTGTCAAACTGCGCGAGGTGTCGCGCGTTCTGCTTACCAGCATGTATGGCGGTATCCTACTTAAGTCTTTCTCTGGCGGTAAAACGGGATAATTACGGTATGATACCACACACCACACCTATCGTGGCGCGCGCGAACGTATCAATAGCGACAGGCCGGTATCTCATACTGGACTGGCGGATTTGGCGAGCAACTATCTCACAATTCGTATTTGTCCAAAAGAGAGCGTTTATCCTCTCGTTTCGGCGTTTGCCGGGGAAGAATATCACCGTTCTTGCAGACAATTTCAGCCATTTTCAAACCTACAACTACCCGCAATAGGGGTTGAATGGCAACAAACCAGACTTACAATCATGTCGTTCTTTATACCCTAATAACATATATGCGAGTGAGTATGAATCGACTCAGCATACACGGTCTGATCGCATTGCTCGCCCTCGCAGTAGTTGTGGGGGGCGCGCCACTTGCAGCGGCCGAGGACACCAATAGTTCAACCAACGCCACGGATCTCGCCGATCTCAGTGTTGGAGAACGAATCTCCAGCATTATGAGCGCGCAAGATGCGGAGGTAACGGCCGAATTTGAACAGCACACGTTCGGACGCGCAATTGCGAACGCTGATTCGGACGAGGAACGCGCAGAGATCATTGCTCAACGGCAAGCTGAACTCAATTCCAGCATTGAGCAAGACCTCTCTGAGAAGAAGGAATTGCGCGAGGCATATAAATCTGGGAATATTAGCCGTGCAGAGTATGTAAGCGAACTCTCCGCACAGAGCGTCAAGGCTCAAAATATCAACGAATCTGTGGAGAGTATGAAAAACGCAACAGACGGACTCCCAACGGAGATCCTCAAAGAAAACGGAATTAACACCTCGGCCCTCAACACGCTGCGTAATGAAGCAGCCGAGATGACTGGGCCCGAAGTCGCGGCTGTTGCGCAGACCATCGCTGGAAACGCGCCCGCCGATGTCCCCGGCCAACGTGGAAACCATGGGAAGGACGCACCGGGGCGAAGTGATCCCAACGAACGCGGCGCGCCAGATGATGCTGGCGGAAACGGCAACGCCCCAACTGGAGATGAAGGCGATTACCCTGATAAGGGGGCCAGTGGAGAGCGGCAACCCGATAACGGAAACCCAGATCACAGATCCAACTCTAGCCGATAGGTCGTCGATAACAAGTACTCTTATAAGGATTATCTAACACACTATGACTATGAACCCGCGCTGGATCGTTTTAGCTGTTGTTCTGGTCCTTAGCAGTTTAGTGATGCCGGGAGTGGTCGGCGCAGTCGATGAACCTTCGAATGATTCGACAGTAACAACCATCGCTGTCAATGAAGATGGATCGGCGAAGTGGACTATCGAAATACGGACAGCCCTTGAATCCGATTCCGATGTTGAGAATTATCGGGCGTACATGAATGAATTTAATAGCAATTCGTCCGAGGAACTCGGCTCGTTCAAATCACAAATGACCACTGCCGTCTCTACCGCGAACAGTACAACCGATAGGTCGATGGAAGCCCACAGTTTCTCTGCTGAGGCCGACATAGAAGGGTACACGTCTCAGTACGGTGTTGTTCGGTTCACTTTTGTCTGGGAAAACTTTGCTTCTGTCGAAGACTCCAGCATATCTGTTGGCGATGCCTTTGACGGGCAATACTTTATCGGTGAGAATGAGTACCTTCGAATCCAATTCCCGCAAGGATATACAATTGACACCGTGACGCCCGATCCTGAGACACAAGCAACATCCCACGGGCAGGACTACGTCCTCTGGAGCGGCCCGTACGAGTTTGCTAGCGGAAAACCGACGATACACACCACCGCAGCTGCTAACCAACCCGCGGACGACACGGATTCCGGTTTGGCTATCATACCCATTATTGGCGGGCTTCTCATCGCAGGAATCGGCGGATATGCGCTGTATCAGCGCAGCAAGGTTGGGATTGATTTCCTATCGAGGGCTGAGTCCCAAGCACCGTCAGAGGGCTCGCTTGTAACTGATGAGGAGCGGGTTTTAAATCTCTTAGACGCGGGAGAGCGAGTCAAACAAACCGAGATCCGTGATGAACTTGAGTGGTCGGACTCAAAAACATCACGAGTGCTCTCAAATCTCGAAGATGAGGGACTGATCGAAAAGTTGCGATTGGGCAGGGAAAACGTAGTGCGGCGGGCTGACGACGACGCAGAATGATTTCTCTTCGGATTACCCGAACCAGCGGCGCGCCACCACTCGTGTGAGAGGAATGGGCCCAGTCGGATTTGAACCAACGGAATCGCTCGGTGTCTCACGGGGAAGCATGCTCACCCTTTAGCCCCGAAGTGTAATCTGCCATCCCCGGTATGAGCCGAGTGCTGTACCAGACTTAGCTATGGGCCCGTACTCCAACGTTCGGAACCAATTGAGTTAAAAATTGCGGAGTGGGAAGTTCCGAGCGAACACGCGGAAAGGATTCACTTTCCCGTGGTGGTCTTCGACTGCGGTGATGCCGATGACGTGCGGACGGTAGACAGGGGGATTGCGGACGGTGACCACGGAGGGGGAGACCAGACCGGCCCTCCACGGCGGTTTCCCCTTGGTGATCCCGATGATCTGCGGACGAGATGCCATGAGCGTGGCACTACCCCTCATCCCGCGACCGTGAGTCTGTTCGTGGCTAGCGTGCGGCTGGGGTCCTGCCAGCGCGCGACTTCCACGAACAAGTGAACGTCTCTGGGGCAGAATATTAAAAGTTCCGAAATAGTCCACAAAGTAATGCCAGACAGATACATTTCCGCAGCCCTTGTTTCGCTCGGTGTGCTTCTGTGGGGATTTGCACGTGGTTGTAAATGAAAGAGAAACCTGTTACAGCCCATCGGAGTGACATTCTTGTATTTTCCTTCCGTAACTGAGATTATGTCGCCAGAGTACTCGCTTAGCGTAGTCGCAACTGGCGAGGATGATGCCATTGTTGAAACGACAGCAACGGTCGAAGCGAACACCCCCGATGAAGCCAAGACACGGTTTGCAGAGCAAGTTGAGCACGTGGAGTACTGGGAGTTCGAAATCAGCCATGTTGAGGAGAACTAGACCCCCACAACACCGAAAGTCGCGGGTCGGATTTGAACCGACGTACTCTCGCTTTGCAGGCGAGCGCGTATGACCGAACTCTGCCACCGCGACAGTGTCAGGAAGCCACGGCCCGGATTTGAACCGGGGTATGAAGATCTGCAGTCCCCCACGTATGGCCGCTCAGTCACCGTGGCATGTATCGCCCCCGCGTTTACCCGGCGGAGTTGCTGCCGCGCGGCGCGGACGCGATTCGATCCCCCATTGGGCCGAGCAATTCCGCCCCGCCCGGGGGAAGTGCTCCGCGAGGGATTTGAACCCCCGTCAGCGGCCTGAGAAGCCGCCATGATTGGCCGAACTACACCAGCGGAGCGCGAGCCCCAGTCCGTATCGGTCTTTCGACCTGCCTCACGAGACCGCCATTCGTCGGAAGCTATCCGAGTCGTGGGGGTCAGCGTGGGTGGTGGACTGGGGGTTGCTCGTGTACTTGCTTATGCCGCCCGTGCCACCGTCGTGGTCAACAGACGAGCAGGCGGCGACCGCGATGAGGGACTCGAACCCTCGCGCGTTGCCATTACGCGGTCTGATGCTCCGCCCGAGATTCGAACTCGGGGCACGAGCGTGAGAGGCTCGTATGTTTGGCCACTACACCAGCGGAGCAGAGTGCTTCCTGTGGGATTCGAACCCACGTCGCGGGCTCGAAAGGCCCGCATGATTGCCGTGTGGCGTGATGTCCGCTACACCAAGGAAGCAGATGCTGATGAGGGGAATTGAACCCCCGACCTCTGGTGTGAAAGACCAGCGTCCCTCGCCATCGGAGACTCCATCAGCATGACGAGGTACACTTGGAAGTAGGGCGTACAACCAAACGGGCACCAGTTCACCCCGCCCGCGCGTTTAATCCCAGCGCGGACCGAGTTTGGGTGGTGCCAAGCCTAGAAACATTCAGCACGTTCGCAGCGTTCAGCACGCTCCCCTGCGCGGGAAACAGATGGGCGCGCAGTGATGACCATGCTGAACATGACTTATCCCAAACAAGGGGCGGATGATACTTATATCTTACTCTGGTACGCCGAAACATACCCCTGTCGGGGTTAACTATCGCCGCCGAGAACAATCTCTTCGTGCTCGGTCTCGAAATCGACAACCCGGTGTTCGCAGCGGACGCGGACCTCGCGGACGGTGATCGATCCCCGTTCCGAGTCATCTTTTGTTTTCGTGCCGAACTCCTCGAGATCGGTGATTCCGTCGACGCCGAGGAGAAGGTGTTTTTGGCCGTCCGCTGTCCGTCCGCGACGGAACTCGAGCAATTGTCGGCCGGGGGTTTGGACATAGACCGAACTCCCGTCGCATTGAATGACAGTGCCACGATATTCGGAGCCACTTTCCGTTGTGGCAATCGCCGTATCTCCGATAGAACATTCTTCGTGCGCCCGAAAACCAGCGTCAGTAATGGACGACATATATCTATGCTAACACCACTAACACAAAGAGATTGTGGGCCTCAACTCCCGCTCAAATCCGTAGATGGCGGACCTAGTTGACGATCCCGTTTGCACTGCACCGTTAAGCCAATAGCCGTGAGAGATGTAGATTACTTCCAATGTACTTCCGATGCACGTTTACCGATTATGGCAACAGCTTCAGGGAGTCTTCAGGGGGACTGTACGAATCAGTGACGGATGACGGTCAGCTACCCACGGCTAAAGCCGTGGGCTTGTCAGTGGACATCCAGTCCATCGAAGAAAACCGCGCACCATTACTGGTGTCTTCTCGAACGGACAGAACCCCCGACACAAGGGCGAGCTGACAAGTCACCCTCCCAGACGAACGCGTTCGGCTCGCCGGGACGTTCTCCTCAAACCACCGCAATCCAATGTTGCGCGCCGCGTTATAATCCGCATTCAACGCGAGCCCACACTCCACACACTCGAACTCCCTCCCAGCGCGGTTCGCATCCGATACGTGGCCGCATTCTGTATGACTACAGCCTTTCGACGTGTTCCGCGGGTTGATCGTGTCCACGTCGACACCATACGGTTCCAACTGGGCTTCGACCTCCTCTTGGATGCGTTTGAACATCCATTGCTGGTACTTGGGTAGGTTCGACATGCGGTCGCGAATGCCGTCCAGTGTTTCGAACACGACGTGTGTGGCGCGAGTGCGGAGTGCATCGTCCACGATCCCGTTGATAACCAGCCACTCGTACTCGGATA
>SDGW01000615.1_pt1 | contig 14970 bp, 16 predicted proteins | sample 2873831 | NCBI WGS metagenome assembly SDGW01 (sample SAMN08132700, study PRJNA421101) | hypersaline lake metagenome | isolation source: celular fraction 0.22 microns magnesium sulfate-rich crust from ephemeral... | place: Spain: Penahueca Lagoon, Toledo | collected 2011-07
GACCTGCTCGGCAGCCACGGCATCAGCGAGGACGACACGGTCGTCCTCTACGGCGACAACTCCAACTGGTTCGCCGCCTACGCCTACTGGCAGTTCAAGTACTACGGCCACGACGACGCGAAGCTGCTCGACGGCGGCCGCGAGTACTGGCTCGAGAACGACTACCCGACCACCGACGAGGAGCCCGACTTCTCGGCGACCGAGTACGACGCCGCCGGCCCGCGCGAGAGCATCCGCGCCTACCGGGAGGACGTCGAGAACGCGATCGAGCGCGGCGTCCCGCTCGTCGACGTCCGCTCGCCCGAGGAGTACTCCGGCGAGATCCTCGCGCCCCCGGGACTCCAGGAGACCGCCCAGCGCGGCGGCCACATCCCCGGCGCGAAGAACATCTCGTGGGCCGCCGTGACCAACGACGACGGCACCTTCAAGACGCCCGACGAACTCGAGGAGCTCTACGCCGAGGAGGACATCGACGGCGACGAGACGACCGTCGCCTACTGCCGCATCGGCGAGCGCTCGTCGGTCGCCTGGTTCGCCCTGCACGAACTGCTCGGCTACGAGGACACCGTCAACTACGACGGCTCCTGGACCGAGTGGGGCAACCTCGTCAACGCGCCGATCGAGAAGGGCAACTAAGCGGTCACCGCGCGCCCGATCCTCGCTCGGAGACGGGCCGTGACCGAACGACCGACGCGGGGCCGACGGACACTATCGCCCCACCGTCGCTTTTTTACCTGCTGTCGATCGACCGGCGGCCGGTCTCGTCGGCGACGTCGGTCCCACGGCGATACGGTTCGTCGCTGAGGGCCTGCTGGTCCTGATCCTCGTCGCGGCGATCGTCCTGTTTCTCGAGTGGTTGCTCCGCACCGACGGCGGGTAGCGATCCGGTCCGCGGGCCCGCACCCTCGTGACGATAGGCCTAACACTCGGCTCCCCGAATGCCCGCCTATGACCGACCCGGACGAATTCGTCGAAACCGTCAGCGACGACAACCAGACCGCGCTCTCGCGACTCGGCTCCTCGAAGTCGCTGTACGCGGACACCGGCGGCGAGATCGACACCGAACCCGTCCTCGAGGCGACCGCCGACGCGGAGTACGCCGCCTGGCAGACCTTCCTCGAGTGGGCCGACGACGAGGCCGACGACGAGGCCCGCGAGGCGTTCGCGGCCACGGCCGATGAAGAGCAGGATCACTACGAGACCGTCGACGAGAAACTCGACGACGACGGGTACGAGCCGACCGACACGCCACAGCTCCACGAGTACCTACGCGAGCAGGAAGAGACCGTTTCCCGCGCCGGCGCGCTCGTCGGCCGCATCCTGGCGAGCCAGCGCTCGAAGGACCAGGTCGTCGGCTACTTCGTCGGCGACGCCGACCCCCAGACCGCGAGCCTGTTCCGGGACTTCGGCGAGGATCTGGACGACCAACTCGAGCGCGCGAAGGAACTCCTCGGTGACGTCTGCGAGAGCGACGCGGACTGGGAGCGTGCCGAGGAGGCCGCAAGCGGCGCGATCCAGGCCGCCTACGACGAGTACGTCGAGACGCTCGAGGGGATGGGCGCGAACCCGAAGCCGGTCTGTTAGCGGGGTCCGCCGAACCGGTCATCCGCCGTGCGGTGGCGCGCGCTGGCGACTGTCCTCGCTATTGCGAACGGTGACCGAAGGGAACCGTGAGCCAAGCGAGGGCAGTCGACAACATTGTGCGAGGGATGAGTGAACGAACGCAGTGAGTGAGCGAATCGGCTGGGGAGGGCGTGGTTACTCCGTGCCGCCACGATAGCGAGACGACGTCCGTTCACCAGCCGGAGGGCGACGACGAACCGACTTCAGCGGACGATCGATCGGCTCTCTACCGGTGTTCTGCGGGCCGCAAAAGACGATACTGAAAGCCTACACGCCCTCGACCGTCTCCCGGAACGCGCTGATCGACTCGAGCGCGTCTTCGAGCTTCGACGCGACATCGCCGCCTTCCTCGTCGGCGATGTCGTTCAGGATGTGTTCGTGGCGGGCGAGCTGGCCGTGGTCCGGCCCGCGGTCGGCGTCCGCGTACTCCGCGAACTTCGCCGCCTGGTTCTCGAGTCGCTCCTGTGCTTCGTCGTCTGCCGTCGCCGCTGCCGCCGCGTCGATCGCGTCGGCCGCATTGGCGAGTTCCGCTCGAGCCATACGGGGACGTTCACCCGGCGGTACTAAAATCGTTTCAGTACGTTCCGGAAATCGGGAAGGCCGATCGGAAACGAGGTCGCGTCGCCCCTACAGCGCCGCGTCGATCCGGTCTGCGAGGTCGGCCCCCTCGAGGTCGTCGCCGGTGACGCCGGCGACGGCGTCGTGGAAGTTCGTCCGGTAGCTTCCCGGGCCCGCGTGGTCCATCGCGGCCGCGCGCTCGCCGGCGATACCGAACGCGAGCGTCCCGTGGACGGCGGCCTCGCGGGGGTCCTCGAGCGCGCCGGCGAAGGTACCGACGGTCGCGGCGAGCATGCAGCCGGTACCGACGACCTCGCCGAGCATCTCGTGGCCGGCGGACAGACGGACCGCGCCGTCGGCGTCGGCGACGATGTCCTCGACGCCCGAGGCGACGACGACCGTGCCGGTCGAGTCCGCGACCGAGCGGGCGGTCTCCTCGATCTCCTCGTAGTCGCCGATGGACTCGACGCCCTCGACGTTCGCTTCGACGCCGGCCAGGGCGCTGATCTCGCCGTAGTTGCCCTTGATCGCGGCGAAGTCGACCGCCTCGAGGAGGCTCTCGGTGACCGCCTCGCGCGAGGGGGTCGAGCCGAGGCCGACGGGGTCGAGGACGACCGGGACATCGCGCTCGTTGGCCTTCCGGCCGGCCTCGTGCATGGCCTCGACGCGGTCGTCGGGGATCTGCCCGATGTTGATGATCAGGGCGCGCGCGGCCGCGGTCATCTCGCCGGCGTCGCCGAAGGAGTCCGCCATCACCGGGAGCCCGCCCCAGTGCAGCGTCAGGTTCGCGACGTCGTTGATCGTCACCGTGTTGGTCACGTGCTGGACGAGCGGCTCCGTCTCGCGGACCGTTCTGACCGAGTCGGCGAGGTCGGCGGCGGCGATGTCGGTAACGCTCATTCCTCTTTCCCTCCGCGACCGACGTCCTTTGGCGTTTCGACGGCGGCAGCGAGCGCTTCGGTCGCCGCCGCCGGATCGGGGGCCGTCGTAACCGCGCTGATGACGGCCACGCCGGCCGCGCCCGCCTCGACGACCGGGCCGGCGTTTTTCGCCGTAATGCCGCCGATGCCGACGATCGGGATCGAGACGATGTCGGCGATCGCTTCGATCCGCTCCGGCCCGATGCCGTCCTCGGCGTCGGCGACGTCTTTCGAGGAGGTGCCGTAGACGGCCCCGACGCCGAGGTAGTCCGCACCCTCGCGTTCGGCCTCGCGGGCCTCGGCGACCGTCGACGTCGAGCAGCCGACGATCGCGTCCGGTCCGAGCAGATCGCGGGCGACCGCGACCGGGAGGTCCGACTGGCCGACGTGGACGCCGTCGGCGTCGATCGCGTCGGCGACGTCGACCCGATCGTTGACGATCAGGTCGACACCCGCATCGGCCGTCAGCTCGCGCAGCTCGAGCCCCAGTTCGTACCGCGAGCGGGCGCTCGCGTCTTTCTCGCGCAGCTGGACGGCGTCGACGCCGCCGTCGATGGCCCCGCGGACGATCTCGGGCGTCGACCGTCCCTCCGACAGCGACGCCTGCGTGACGAGGTAGGTCCGCCAGTTCGAGGGATTCACGGACGGTACCAGTCGGTGGTGCCACTAAGCGGTGTCGGTCGCCCCCGACGCCGCCGCGCCCGCGATCGGGACGGCCCGGTGCTCGAACGCTACCGCGACGGCTCGAGGGCGTCCTCGCCGGTCCGGACGAGGGGCTCCCAGTCGTCGTCCTCGCGGACCGTGGGAAACGGCCGCGGCCGGTCGGGCGAGTCCGACTTCGCCGCGAGGGGGCGACACCACCACGCCACGTCCCGCCACTCGTCCTGCGCGTAGCCGATCGCCGGGAAATCGACCAGCCGCTCGAACCCCATCGACTCGTGGAACCGCTCGGTCTCGGGGTTGGGTACCGTCGTCACGGCGTAGGCGTCTCGGAACCCCTGGCGCTCGAGGACGGCAAAGAGCGACTCGTAGAGCCCGCGGCCGACCCCCGATCCGCGAGCCGAGTCGGCGACGTAGACCGACAGTTCGACGACCCACGCGTAGGCGCGGCGCTTCCGGAGCGGGCCGGCGGAGGCGTAGCCGACGACCGAACCGTCGCGTTCGCAGACGAGCCACGGATGTCGCTCGAGGGTGGACTCGATCCGGTCGGCCAGTTCGCTCTCGGTCGGCGGGGACTCTTCGAAAGTGACCGCCGTCGACTCGCAGAAGGGCGCGTAGATGTCGCGCACGGCGGCCGCGTCGGCCGGCGTCGCGACGCGGATCCGGGCGTCGGAAGGCATGGTCGTTGCTCCCGCGCGGTTCCGAATAAGTCCGCCGAAGCGGCGTTGACGGCGTGGCCGGGCGTTTCGGTGACAGCCGAGACGCGTCGCTGGCCGGTGAGACTGCCTCGAGAAGGGGTCGTTCTCCCGTCGTATCTACACCTTGTGACCAGAGCCACTTAAAGAACGAGCGGGGAATTACGATCCCATCGGACGGCGTCACGCCGCGCCGTCATCGCAAGTACCATACCCGGCGTGGCGAGTAGCTGACCGCGAATGCAGCGAGCGACCGTCCGTCGATCGAGAAGTCCCGCGAGCCGACGATCGCGACGCGAGGGGACGCGCTGACCGATGGCCGACCTGCTCGCCATCTTCGGGTCGGCGATCGGGCCGATCGTCGCCATCGCGGCGGTGGGCTACCTGCTGGCGACCCTCAAAGAGATCGATCCGGAGCCGCTGAACACGGCCGTCGTCTACGTCCTCGCGCCCGCGCTGGTCTTTCACAGCCTCGCGACCACCGAACTCGAGGCGGCGACGCTGGTGCGGGTGACGGTCGGGGTCGTCGCCTTCACGGCCGCGATGTGGGCGGTCGCGGAGCTGGCCGGCCGCGCCGTCGGCGAACGGGAGCCGGCGCTGAGCGGGCTGGTGCTGGTCGCGATCTTCACCAACTCCGGCAACCTCGGGATCCCCGTCTCGGACTTCGCGTTCGGCCCGGTGGGCCGCCAGACGGCCGTCCTCTTCCTTTCGGTCCAGTCCGTGCTGATGTACACCGTCGGCGTCTACGTCGCCTCCCGGAGCAGCGGCTCGGCCGGCCTCGAGGGCGTTCGCCGGGTGTTCTACATTCCGCTGGTCTACGCCGTCGTCGCCGCGCTGGGCGCGCGGGCGCTTGCCCTCGTCCCGCCCGCCGACACCGCGGCGATGGAGACCCTGGGACTCGTCGGCGACGCCTCGATCCCGCTGATGCTGCTCATCCTCGGGATCCAGCTCGCGCGGGCCGACACCGCCTCGGCGGTCTCGCGGGCCTGGCCCGCGACCGCGCTCAAGACGGTCGTCGCGCCGCTGGTCGGGCTCGGCGTCGCCGTGCTGATCGGCTTCGAGAACCCGACCGTCGCGCGGGTGTTCGTCCTCGAGACGGCCATGCCCGCCGCGGTGACGCCGCTGGTGCTGGTCATCGAGTTCGCGGACGGCGCGCGCACGGAGGGGGTCCTCGTCTCGGAGTACGTCTCGACCGGCGTCCTCCTGACGACGCTGCTTTCGGTGCCGATACTCACCGCCATGATCGCACTCTTGCAGTCGGGCGCGGTGATCTGAGCGAGAGCGGTGGGAGAGGGCTCGAGAGTGCGTCGGCCGGCCGCCTCGGAGCGACGCTACGTCATCGATCGGACGCGAAACCGCACGACTGCGTGCCGTCCCTGCACGGGTCGGGCCAAGGACTATGCGTCTCGTTCGCACAGCATTCGGTGATCCGCGTCCGGAACTGACGCTGGTCCGGAGGTGGATCGCACCGACCGATCCGAGACCGCGAGCGCCACGATTGGGACGTTGGGGGACGGCGAACCGGGGCTCACACCCCCTTTTGACGAGCGACCGAACGCGACTCACAGCGATAGCTCTCGAGCGCGATACGAACCGGAGCGCAACGACGGAAAAGGCGGAACGCGGCCGCGATCATACGATCTACTGTAAGTCAGTACCGGTGCAACCGCGACCGCTCTGCGGTTGCACCGGTACGTCGGTACAGCAAACCGTATCAGTGGCCCTGATCGTGGGGGTTCAGCGCCGTGCCGTAGTTCTCGGCGTGGTCGGTGTAGTCGATGAACCGGGGCGCGTCGGGATCGAAGGGCCGCTCTAAGCTCTCGAAGGCCTTCTTCTTGTCCCAGCCCTGGAGCTTGCCGACCGCCGACTTGTCCTCTAAGTCGTGGTAGTCGAGGTTCGGCTCGGTCAGTTCCCAGGCCTTCATCCCCTGCTCGGTGCGGATGATGACGCTGGAGTACTCGTCGCTCGAGCCGACGGAGCCGACGGTGATGTCCGAACAGAAGCCGGTGAAGTCGGCGCACTCGTCACAGCCCTTGAGAGCGGCGTCGTGGAAGTTCTCGATGTCTTCCTCGACGATCATCTCGCCGTCGTGGTCGTAGACCATCATCTTGCCGTTGAGGACGTCCATCTTGCCGATCTCCGACGGCGAGATGCCGCGTTGCTCCTCGAGTTGCTCGCCCATGAGGCTGTGGTAGTTGAAGTTCTTCGTACACATCAGCGCGATCGTGTAATCGACCGCGCGGATGCCCTCCTCGTGGCCCTGGTAGTCCCACTCGAAGTCCTGCAGGGCGCGGATGCCCTCGATCTCGCAGGGCGTGCCGACGATGGCCAGCGAGAGGTCCTCCCAGTCCTTGTCGGGGAGCTTGTGCTCCCACTGTTTGAGGTCGAGGTTGCCGAGCGCCAGCGTCTGGTTGTAGACGGTACCGGCGTTTTCGATGAGCTCCTCCGTCGTCGTCGCGAGGTAGCTCTCGGCCTTCCACTCTTCCTCGTCGCTCTCGGTCGCGACGAGCGCGCCGTCGATCTCGCCGGCCTCGAGCAGCGTCGCGAGGACGCCGGTGACGACGCCGCCGTCCTGGGCCCCGTCGGTCCAGTCGTCCTCGACCTTCGCGGAGAACTCCGTGATCGGGTCGCCAGCGCCCTTGACGTTGTCCTCGCCGCCGGTGATCTTCCACTGGCGCTCGTAGCGCAGGCCGCCGCGGGGACAGAAGTCCCAACACATCGAACAGCCGGTACACATCTTGACCAGTTCCGGCAGGCCGTCGTCGCCGACGCCGATCGAGTCGGACGGGCAGGCGGCGACGCAGGTTCCGCACTGGATACAGCGGCCCTCGTCGATGACGGCCTCGTCCAGTTCCATGAACCAGGTCTTCTCGTCCGGTGTCTCGATGTCGTTCATCCGCGACCGGATCGAGTACTCCGGCGTCTCGAGGTCGACGCCCTCCGGAATCCCGACGCGAGTGTCGGGCGCGTCGTCGTAGACGTCCTGACTGACGTTCTCGGCCGGCTCGGTGAACTCGAGGTCGCCGAGTTCGCCCATCTCGTCGACGTTGGCGACGCCGGCGCCGTCGGTGGCGACGGGCTTGTCGCCGGCCGATTCGGCCGCCGGTTCGGCCGTCTGCTCGCCGCAGGTGCAGGTATCGGGCGAGCAGCTATCGCCCTCGGCGTTCGCGCCGCCGTCGGTCGCGATGGCACCGTCGCGGGCGTGCTCGGTTCCCTCTCGAGACCGCGGCGCGGCGCCGCCCGTCTCGGGGAACATGACTGCTTCGTCGTCGTCCGAGGCCGGAACGTGCGGGAGCCGGGATTCGTCGCGGCTCGCGTGTCGCTCCGCTCCCGCTCGCGTCTTCGAGGACTCACTGCGTTCGTCCTCGCTATCAGTCCCCATGAGCAACACCCCGTGCGACCGGCGCGTCGGCCCCTTGCATGATCGTCCGCAGTTCGGCGTTGTCGATGCCCCGGCACCACTCGTAGAACTGCTCGCCCTCGTCGCGGTCCGCGGAGTAGGCCTCGAACAGCTGCTCGAGGGCGGGAATCACGGCGTCTGCGGGGACGGCGCTCTCGACCCAGTCGAGGAACTCGTTGTCGGCGCCGAGCGAGCCACCTAGGCCGAAGTCCATCCCTTCGACGATGTTGTCGCCCTCGGCGTTGGTAGAGTTCTCGTCCTCGAGCTTGACCGTCTCGCCGCGGAAGCCGATGTCGGCGATCTGTGGCTGGGCACACGAGGCCGAGCAGCCGGACATGTGCATCCGGATGGACTCGATGTCGTCGGGTACGTCGATGCGCTCGTCGAGTTCGCGAGCCCAGCGCTTGGTGCGCTTTTTGGTCTCGATGATGGCGTAGTTACAGAACTCGTTGCCCGTGCAGCCGACCGCGCCCCGCGAGAACGGCCCCGGATCGGGGCTGTACTCCTGGGCGAACGGTTCCGCGAGGAGGTCGTCGACGTTCTCGTCGGGGATGTGGGTGATGAGGAAGTTCTGGTCCGTCGCGAGGCGGACGGAGGCGTCCTCGGTCCCGTACTTCTCGGCGGCGCGGGCCGCGGCGGCGAACTCGTCGCCACCCATGCGGCCGGCGATGACGTTGAAGCCGACGTAGTTGAGCCCGTCCTGTTTCTGCTCGTGGACGCCGACGTGGTCGCTCTGGTAGCCGACGGTGAGGTTCTCGCCGCCGGTCGGCAGGTCGATCGTACAGCGGTCGCGGACGGCCGCCTCGAACTTCTCGGGGCCCATCTGCTCGACGAGGTAGCGCATGCGACAGACGCCGCGGTTGTTGCGGTCGCCCAGTTCCTTGAACGTCTGGGCGACGGCGCGACAGAACTCGACGGCGTCCTCGGGCCTGATGAAGACGTCGAGCTCCGAAGCCATCCGGGGGCCGTCCGAGAGACCGCCGCCGACGCGGGCGTGGAAGCCGTAGAGGTACTCCCCGTCGATCTCCTTCTTCGCGGGAACCAGTCCAACGTCGTTGATCTGGGACTGGGCGCAGTCGTGGGCACAGCCCGTGATCGTGATCTTGAACTTCCGGGGGAGGTTGGCGTACTCGCGGTTCTCGGTGAAGAAGTCCGAGACGGCGTCGATCACCGGCTGTGCGTTGAAACACTCGTGATCGTCGAGTCCGGCCGCGGGGCAGCCGAGCACGTTCCGGGCCGAATCACCGCAGCCCTGGACCGTCGTCAGGCCGACCTCGTCGTAGCGGTCCCACATCTCGGGGACGTCCTCGACGCGGATCCAGTGTTTCTGGATGTCCTGTCGGGTCGTGATGTCGAGGTAGGCGTCGCCCCAGAGTTCGTTCTGCTCCTCACCGCCGTACTCCTCGGGGGCGACCGCGAGGTCGTCGGTGACCTCGCCGATGACCTCGGCCTGCTCCGGCGTGAGCTTCCCGCCGGGGACCTTGGTCCGGATCATGAAGTAGCCCTCCTGCTTCTGGGCGTACATGCCGGCCCACTTCAGGCGCTCCCACTCGCCGCCGCCGGCGCGCTCCTCGATCTCCTCGAAGGAGAGCTCCTCGTCGGCGTAATCGTAGACATCGTCGATAACGTCGAGCGGATGCTTGTTCTGCTTGTATTGTTCCGTCGTATTCACGCGAACCACCTCGTCGTTCGCGCGAAGGTCGAAGTACCTACGCTTTCGGTATCCCGAGTAGTAGTTTGAAAGACCATTGTTTACCGGGTAATACCGGCCCGTCCCTATACACCCGCGTAACTCGGCGAATCATGACGTGGGTCGTTCCCACCAGTAAATATTGCCTCGACGTAGTGCCATCGGCCGGAGAGACGAGCGGAACCCGTCGACAGGACACCGAAACGGGCGGGATCGAGACGGCACCGGAAGAGACGCGTCTTCGGTCGCGGTAATAGTATCCGGTACCGGTCGCCGCCGGCGACGCTGGCGCTCGAGGGAGGACCGGTCCCCGGTCAGTCGAAGCAGGCGACGAGTTTGCCCTGTCGCCGGGGGTCGGGCTCGAAACGCAACTCCTCGGCGACCCCGTGGTACCGGGCCCGAAGGACGACGTTCTCGTCGACGTAATAGACGACGCGGACGTCCCAGCGGTCGCGCGGTTCGACGCCCGACCGGCCGGTCTCGGTCGTCAGGTCGTACCGGATCGCGGCCACGACCGCGTCGGGGTTCGACGGCGCTCCGACGGCGGACGCACGGCCGTCGGTCCGGCGAAGGTCGACGGACCGCGCCGCGGTCCCGTACCGATCGAGGAACGCGTTGTGGCGATACGCCCGCTCGAACGCCGTGACGTATTCGACCACGTCGGCGTCCAGCGACGGCTGCGACGACGGATACGGTCGCGGCTCGAGCGTACTGCCGTCCGGCGGGTCGGGATCGGGACGGCTGACGTCGTCACACGCGAACCAGTCGGCCGGCACGGTTCCGGAGTCCAGCGGCGGGCCGGTCGACCCGCCCGCGGTGTGCTCGAAACCGCCCGTCGTGACCGCGAGGGTCGTGGCGACCGACACGAGGAGCCCGCGGCGAGAGCGAGGGCGGTTCATACATCCACTTCTCAAACGGACAATAAGTGTCTTCTGAAGTCACGAAAAGATGATAGGACGGCGGCGATCGCCGAGTCGTAGCTGCTCCTCGAGCGGTCGCCGTCGACCGGCGCGAGATCGGCACGATCGTCGGTCAACACTCGAATCCAGGGGAACGATCTCGAGGATCGAGCGGCGAAGAACGCGTGAATCGACGTTATTCCTCGTCTCCGAGCAGCCGCTCGAGCATCTCGTCCGGATCGAACCGCTCGAGGTCGTCGTACCCCTGCCCGACGCCGAGGAACAGGATCGGTTTCCCGGTGACGTGGGCGACCGAGATCGCCGCGCCCCCGTTGGAGTCGGCGTCGGCCTTCGTCAGGATCGCGCCGTCGATCTCGGCGGCGTCGTTGAACTCCCGGGCGCGGTTGACGGCGTCCTGGCCGGCCACCGCCTCGTCGACGAACAGCGTCATGTCCGGGCCGACGACGCGGTCGATCTTCTCGAGTTGGTCCATCAGGCCCTCGTCGGTGTGGAGCCGGCCGGCGGTATCGCCCAGCACGATATCGACGTCGTTGGCCTCGGCGTACTCGACGGCGTCGTACAGCACCGCGGCGGGGTCGCCGCCCTGTTCGTGGCTGATGCACTTCGTGTCGAGCGCGTCGGCGTGTTCCTGAATCTGTTCGTTGGCACCGGCACGGTACGTGTCCCCGTTCGCCATCACCGTCGAGAAGCCCCGTTCTTCGAAGTAGCGACTCAGCTTGGCGATCGTGGTCGTCTTCCCGACGCCGTTGACGCCGGTGAAGACGATGGTGACGGGCTTGTCCGCCTCGGCGATGCGCTCGTCGAAGTCGAACTGGCCGACGCTGATCACGTCGTAGATCGCGTTGTGCAGCGCCTCCTCGACGACCTCGCCGGTCGAGGTCGTGAAGGTCCGGGTCTCCCCGACCAGCTCGTCGCGGATGTTGTCGAGGATCTCCTCGGCGACGCCCATCTCGACGTCGCTCGAGAGCAGGGCCATCTCGAGTTCGTGGAGCGGGCCCTCGAGGTCCTCCTCCTCGATGACGAACTTCCCCTTGACGAGGGACCTGGCCTTCGCACCGAAGCCGGTCCCGCCGTCGTCAGGGTCGGCGTCGTCTTCGTCGGCGGCAGCGTCGTCAGCGGCGTCCTCGTCGGCGATAGCTTCGCCGGCGTCTTCGGCGACCGGAGCCTCGTCGGCGGGTTCGTCGGCCGGTTCGTCGACCGTCGCCGTCTCGGCCGGCGTCGCGGCGTCGACCGGCTCGTCGGGAGCCGGCTCGTCGGGATCGGGTTCGGAATCGTCGGACGACCCCGAAAAGAGGGAGCGGGCCCGGGCACCGAGTCCGGTCCGGCCGCCATCGTCGTCTTCGTCGTCCGCCGCGGCGTCCGCCTCTTCGTCGACGCCCGGGTCCTCGGCCGAATCCGGCTCGGCCGGGGTCGAACCGGCGGCGGCGGCTTCGCCGTCGGGGCCGGACGCCGGCTCCTGGCCCGCGGATTCGGCCGCGTCCGCAGCGGCGGTCTCGGTCGTCTCGGCCGGCTCCGCGTCGGACGTGACCGCCGCGTCCGGCTCGACTCCGGCGGATGCCGGAGCCGCCGTCTCCGCGTCGGCGGTGGTATCGGTGGCTTCCGCACCCGTCGAATCGGACGGCTCCGCCGGATCCGCGTCGTTCGGATCCGTCGAGTCTGCGTCGGTCGATTCGGCGTCGGCCTCGCCGTCCGCGAGATCGTCCGCTTCGAGGTCCGCTTCGTCGACCTCCTCGACGTTCTCCTCGGCGGCCGCTTCGGCGTCGTCGCGGAAGCTTCCGAGCTTGTCCTTCAGATTATCGAACATGGATGGCGATGAGAGTAGCTACGCCGCGTTACTCGTCGGGCTGGCCCTGACCCATCCCCTGCATCTGCTGTTGCATCGCCTGCTGCTGGAGCTGCTGGGCCTGCTGCTCGAGTTCGTCGCTCTCGGTCTCGAGCTCCGCGATCTCCTCGTTGAGTTCGTCGATCTGGTCGTCGAGGTGTTCCTTCTTGTTCTCGAGGGCGTCGACGGCGTCGTCCTCCTCGAACTCGGCGGCGTAGTCGGCGCCGAGGTCGACGATGACTTCGTCGATGTTCTCGATCGTCGTGCGCAGGTAGGCGCCGCCGCCCAGCGGCATCTGGACCGTCGAGCCGGTCTCGAGGGTCTCGATCGCTTCGATGGCCTCGTCGACCTCGGTCTGCTCCTGCTGGAGGGCCTCGACGTTCGCCCGCAGGCCCTCGATCTGTTCTTCGATCTCCTGAAGCTCTTGGGAGAGCTGCTGGAGTTGCTGCTGACTCATTGCTGGGCTACCTCCTCGAGTTCGATCTCGGTACGTTTGAGCCCGTGCTGGCTCCCGAGCTGGGTGTACGCGTGTTCGCGGGCGACGTTCTCGTTCTCGGCGTCGATGGTCGTCTCGAACTCCGCGAAGCCGTCGCGGTTCTTGAACCGACCACTGACCGTAAATTGACTCATGCCTATCCCTCCGGCAGGCAGTCGGAAGAATCTTCCCTTCCCATTCGACGGCCGCCGGCCGACGTGACGGGCCGAAACGAGCGCCCCGTCGCCGACTTTCTCCACGAGCGAAGGGTCAAGCGTTTTCCGACGGGCGATCGAACCCGACTCCATGAGCGAACTCGATCCCGACGAGTTGCTGCCCAGCGAGCGAATGCAAGACCAGGCCCTCGAGGGCGAGGTCACGCAGATCCACCGCGGCCATCGGTACGCCGACGAGGGCGACACGTTCGCGATCGACGGGACGACCTTCGAGGTGACCGCGGTCCGGGAGCGCACGCTCGGGGACCTGACCGACGAGGACGCCCGCGCCGAAGGGATGGACGACCTCGAGGGGTATCGGCGCATGCTCGAGCGCGCCCACGAGAACTTCGAGTGGGACGACGACAGCGACGTCGTCCTCCATCGGTTCGAACGGCAGTGATCAATCCTCGAGTCGCCGACGAGACGGCTGCCCGTCGCGTGCGATCGAGTCGGACGCGACCGGCGCGGTCGGGCGAGCGCTCGAGGCCGCGGTCACCGACGGCGACCGGTACGCCGCGAGCAGGTACCACGTGACTCCGGTCGCGAGCAGGCCGACCGCGGCCAGCGCCATCCCCATCGTCGCGAACGTGACCGCGTAGACGCCGCCCAGCGCCATTTTGGGAACGCTCGTCGCGAGGGGGATTCGCGCGTTCGCGTCCCGGAGCGCGGGCGCGAGGAAGATCACCGAGAGCAGACTGCCGGCCATGAAGACGAGATCCTGCCAGACCATGCGTAGAGTACTCGTTATCGAGTAAATAGGGATGTCGGTCGGGATCGGTCCCGGGAAGACGAAATACCGCCAGCGGACGGCGTCGATCGCGGCCGCTCGAGAGGACGTGAGAACCGAAACGGGTCGCGGCCGGCCGTCAGTCGAGATAGCCCAGCGCGTCCTCGATCCGGCCGAGTTCGGGGCCGGTCGTGTCCTCGCCGACGACGTAGCCGGCCTCGTTGGCGACGAGTCCGGAGCCGACCAGCGGCGCGCCGTAGTTGACCGTGCCGACGTCGGCCCGGACGTCCAGCGCGTCCTCCAGCCCGTCGAGTTCGGCGTCGGTGGCCTTCGGGTGACAGAGGACGCCGGTGTTGGTCGCTACCGCGGCGGTGCCGACGGTCCGGACGCCGGCGAGGTCGCCGCGTTCGACGGGGACCTCGAGGGTCTCTTTGACGATCTGGGTCGCCTCGCGGGGCAGGTCCGGGTGGACGTAGGCCCCGTAGTCGTTCGCGAGCACGACGTTGCCGGCGGCGTTGATGCTGCCGGGTAGTTCGGCGACGGGCACGTCGACCTCGTCCTCGAGGGTCTCGCGTTCGTACTCAAGGATGCGGGAGCTGACGAGCAGCCCGTTTTCGTTGCCCGTCGCTAGGGCACCGACCGTCGAGGAGCCGCCGACGGTCGTGGGAACCGCGGGGACCTCGAGTTCGTCGGACAGGTCGGCGACGACGTCGTCGTCGACGTCGTGGCGAACGAGTACGCACGAGTCGGTCGCGCGGGCGAAGACGCCGACGTAGGCCGACCCGGCGAAGGCGAGGCGCTGCAAGTTTAGTCGGCGACCTCGGCTTCGACGACCGCCTCGCCCTCTTCCTCGAAGCGGGCCGCGCGGACGCGAAGCTTTCGCGGCGGGTTCGAGCGCCCGTTCGACCAGACTTCCTCGTTGATCGAGGGGTCCAGTCGGACGGCATCCTCGTCGACCGCGAAGTGTTTCGCGAGATGTTCGCGGACCAGTCGCATCGCGTAGTCGGCGGCCTCGTGGTTGGCCCCCTTCTTGACGTCGCGCAGCGGAACGGTTACGACGCGTTCCTCGAAATCACTTGCACTCATCGTTACTCGTCAGTGTCGTTGCGCCGCCAGTTGCGTCGCTTGGGGTTGCGCTGGACTTCCATGTCGGTCTTCATCATGACCCAGGCCGGCACGCGGCTGTTCTGGTTCTCGAGTTTGGCAAGTCGCTTCTTCTTGCCCTTCGATTTCTTACCCATAGTGGCCGGACGTAGCCCACG
>SDGW01000616.1_pt1 | contig 14942 bp, 13 predicted proteins | sample 2873831 | NCBI WGS metagenome assembly SDGW01 (sample SAMN08132700, study PRJNA421101) | hypersaline lake metagenome | isolation source: celular fraction 0.22 microns magnesium sulfate-rich crust from ephemeral... | place: Spain: Penahueca Lagoon, Toledo | collected 2011-07
CTACAACACCTATACCAGACGTTTCGGTGAATTAGAAGCCGCCCGGAAAATGGCGTTCCGTCGCTCCTGAGAGAAAGCGATTCTCATCAAACTTCCTTCGCAGCCCATAGCGTCACCTCGGGGAGTGGCAACTTGTTTCACCCCAGTTGCACTTCTTACCAAATACGTGACTTAAACACCGGGCCTTATTATAATATATATTATCTAAATTGGATAGTCACAGAAACATGAGATCTGATAGTGGTTCCAGTTACACCGCAATTTCGAAACCGGGCTGTTTCCGTTTACAATAGTCTGGAATGTATCTGTAGGGATCTGATGGCGCAATTCTAAACATCAGTATCAGGTGCTCAGAGGCCGGTCTAAGACCGTTATTTGCAGGTATTGTAAATAGCATCCACTTCGTTTACAACCCACCCTAATGCCTTCATGCGATTCTCATTTCTGTCTCTCTCGGTCTTGTCATTGATCATTTAGAGATCCCAGTCACGATCGAATTCTGGGAGCATGGTAACTCTGTCAGATTATTGTTGTATTCGCTTTACACATTCTATTTGCTCCTCAGTCTGACATACATCGTACCGGGAACCTATAACCCAAATTCCACTCCTATATGGTGTCTGACAGGCGATTTCAGTTATTCAGTGATCGCGCATGACAAGATAGTACTGCGGGTAAGTCGGAACCGGATGGTTTCCAGTGAAGCCCTCTCTCTCTCTCGTTATTTCCCACCAACGCAGCAGTCACTTGACAACCTCTTCGTCAAACCCTGCTAAAATTCCCTCACCGTTGTGACCCCAACGCGACTCTTCATTTCCACCCAGAAGGACAATCGTTAGCAATAGGTGGTGAAGTTCAAGGGGCACTCTGTCTGTAAAGACGGTAACCACCCATGACTTTATGCTCGCGGACGGTGGCGCCGGGGACGCATGGCTGAGGAGACACCGAGAGACACCGATTCACAGGCGGCCAGCGATCGGGCGACCCTCACGGTGAGGGACATCGGGGGCATCGAACATGCAGAGGTCGATCTCCCCGCTGGCGTCACGACGCTCGCGGGTGTAAATGCCACCAACCGATCCTCGCTCTTGCAGGCGTTGAACGAGGCGCTCGGCGGGACGATGGGGTCGGTCAGGCGCGGAGCCGACGACGATACGGGCCGCGCAGAACTGACAGTCGGCGACGACACGTACGTCCGCAAGCTCACACGACGCGAAGACACTGTCTCCCGAGACGGTGATCCCTGCACCACGGCCACCGCGCTCGTGAACGTGTACGTCTCGCTGCTGGAGCAGAACGAGATTCGACGGCTCGTTGAGAGTGGCGACGCGGCCGCGATCGACTCACGGCTGGCCGATCTTCTGATGGCTCCTGTCGACGCGGACGCCGTCCGGCGAGAGATCGAACGCCGCCAGCAGCGTCAGCGCGAGATCGACGAACATCTTGAGGCGATCGAGGCCGCGAAAGATGAACTCCCAGAGCTTCAGGAGCAACGCGAGGCGAAGCAGACCGAGATCGCAGAACTTGAGGCCGAAATCGAGGCGAAACGCGACCAGATCACAGACCTCAACATTGACCGCGAGGAGGCCGAGCAGGCTAGGGCAAAGCTCGATACACTGCAGGCCGCACAGGAAGAGTGCCGCAACCTCGAGGCGACAATCGAACGCGGAAAACGGAAACTGGATGACCTCACGCAGAAACTGGCCGACAGAGAGGACGAGTTGGGAGACATCGAGCAACGCATCGAGACGCTTTCCCCGCCAGCCGAGGATGTCATCCAGTCTCTCGATGAACGGTATCAGCAGCTGCGCCGTGGCGCCATGCTATTCGACAATCTGGCTGATGGAGGGCGGGCAGTCGTGAACCCTGATCACGAGAGCGAGCTTCCAACCGATCTCGACAATACGGACGCGGCCGCGAGCGTGATTGCGGCGTTTGCCCACGACTCACCGACGACTACCTGCCCGATGTGCAACACCACCGTTCAGCGCGAGACCCTTCAGGAACGCGTCGAGGCACTCGACTCGGCGGCAGTTGAATACTACGACGCGGCGGACGAGGTCGCGGAACAACAGGCTGAACTCCGCTCACGGCGAGAGTACCTACAGGAGCTGCGCGAAGAGCGGCGAAACCTCGAGAATGAGACCCGTCGACTCGAAGAACGCATCGAGGACGCGAAGCGCCGCATTGGGGAACTCGAAGACACTCGCGACGCCAAGCAGTCGGAGATCGATGACCTGCGGGAACCAGTCGAGGACATTCGGGAACGCCGCAGCCGCGAACTGGAGGACTTGTACGACGAAATTGCGGAGTTACAGGGCGAGCGCGCGGTCGCGGAGGCGGAACTCGATTCGATCGACGCCCAACTCGACGACCACGAGTCGTTGATCGCTGACGAGGCTGACCTACGCGAGGAACTCGCCGACATCAAGGAGGCCATCGAGGAACGGCGCAAGCGGGTCACGCGGCTGGAAGCGGACGTGCAGGAGGCGGCAGCGACCCACATGGACGCACTCGTCGAGCAGCTCGAGTACGATGGAATCGACGCCCTTCGCCTCGACCGGGAGCCAACAGACGATCCAGCTGGCTTCTCTGCCTTCCGGCTGGTGGTGGCGCGGCGCCGGCCAGATGGCACCGTCCACGAGGAGGACGACCTCGCCACCCTCTCCGAGTCCGAGCGATCGCTGGTCGGGCTCGTCGTCGCCCTCGCGGGCTACGTGGCGCACGAGGTTGCCGACGAGGTGCCATTCCTCCTGCTGGATTCGATCGAGGAGTTCGACACCGGGCGCATCGATCGCCTGCTGACCTACGTTCGGGATGCCGTGGACGTGCGGTACGTCGTCGCCGCCCTGCTGCCCGAAGATGCCGAAGGAATCGGTGCCGAGGACAGGGAGATTCAGGCGGACGCGTTTGGCTGACCCGAACCGCACACCAATCATCCGAGAACAATTACGAATGACACGTTCAAACGAAGTTCCTACGCGCAAGTGGCTGCAATCCCAGTTTCGTCGCCGAGCGGTACGTCGGGGCACGACCGAAGATGGAAGTCGCTGGTACGAGGATGACGAGGGACGACGCCACGCGAGCGTGACGACGATCACGGACGACATCGACTTCAGTGACTATCCCGAGGACTCCCCCCTGCACGAGAGTGCGTGGCCGCTGCGGACGTGGCGAAACCACACGCGGCGGTGGTGGGTGCAGTACTGGTACAAGCGCCAGCTGGGAATCCTCGGGCACTACCGCATCACGAGCCAGATGGACGTCAGCACCCCCGACGACACGGCCGACGCGCGGGAGGAGTTGATTCACCCCTCGGACGACAGCGTGCAGCACCACTCGGTGGAGACGCTGTTCGAGACGATTCGCGAGTACGACGGCATCGGGCTGGCGGCCGAGGGGTGGGAGTACGACCGGTATCCTGCGGAGCATCCGCTCCTCGACGTCGCGGAACGGGACGCCGACGATATCGCGCACCTGTGGCGCACGACGATTCGGCCCGAGTTGGACATCGGCTACGACGACGTCTGGCGGGGCGAGCTAATGTTCGTCCGTCTGCTGGAGGAGAGTGGGTGGCCGCCGATTGGCTACGGGGGTCAGATCGATCTCCTCGCCGACTTGCGGTCGAAGCTCCGCGCAGTCGACATCAAGACCGGCTCGCTACGGACGCCCCACCGAATGCAGGCCACGGCCTACCAGCAGGCGTTCCCCGAAATCGAGGGGGCCGCGCTCATCCACGTCTCGCCGACTGGCGAGTGGCGCGTGGAGTGGTCGGAAGACTGGCCGACGGAGTCACTGTGGCAGCAGTTTCGCTCGGAGCTCGTCTTGGCCGAGCAAAACGAGCGGTTCGACTTCGGCTCCGCAAACGGAGGTGCGGCCGCCGACTCCCCTTAGGCCATCTTCAGACAGGGGAACCCGCCGGGGCGACAGGGCTAAAGCGAGCCATCCGTCACGCGTGGATGGACAGTGAATCCCGCCACCGAGTACGTCCACGCGTCGCGCGAGGTATCGCCCATCCGGGCGTACGTCGCCGATCACGGCGAGAGCATGGACAGGAGTGCCGTCGAACACGTCACGATCGCCGGTTGCCCCGTTGCCGTCTCGAATACCCTGACCGACGACGAGCGAGCGTTGATCGCCGACGCGATTCGAGCAACCGAGCCCGTACCCAAAGCCTGCTTCGCCAACGCGTTCGAGCTATGGGCGTACGACAGCCGATTCAGGTACGCCGAGGGCTTCGCGGTCGCCGCCGACCTCGACGTTGGGGGCATCAAGCACGCGTGGTGCCTGTTGGACGGGGAGACGCTCGTGGACGTGACGATGCCCTTCGACCACTACCATGGGGTCGTCTTCGGCGACGACGATATATTGCAGCAGCATTATGACATCGGCCAAGAGCACGATGTCTACGGTGTCCTCGGCAACCACCGAACCCGATTCGAGTTTCTGCGGGAGCAAGGCTACATCGACGGGTAGGCGGTCTGTGTGGTTCTCTCGAGTCGCTAGAACCATTTTAACGTATCAGGCAGTGCCGCATACAACCTTCTTAAGTAACCGGGGATGTCGATGTGATGGAGGTCACATCAGAGCGCTAGAATACACAGATCACCCGATAACGCCGGGCTGAAAAGGGAAGAGATTCGCAAACCGATTCGAAATCAACTCGTCACCAGTCGCGACTATGCACAATTCCAGTAGCCACACCGCCAGCATCGAACTCACGAACGATCTCGCGCCCACGAACGGAGGTGCCTGATGCTCTCCCCACGAGACATCCAGAACATCCTTGACACGGCAGACGAACACAGTGCGGCCCCAGACTGGGAGTACTGGCCCAACCCGCCGAGGGACGCCGCCGAGTGCTGGTCGTCCCATGATGGGTGGTGGCTCATCCAGTACATCCCCGATCTAGACACTCCGTCGCTCGCCGTCGGCCACAGTCGTCGCAATGGCGCCCACATCACCACCATCGTTGACGACGTCGACGACCACGCCGCCGCCAAGATCCTCCGGTTGGCCGCCCTCGATCCTGAGGCCGCGATGCTACTCCTCCACGAAGACGTTGACCGCGCGACGACGAAGATGACGAAAGGGTAAACGGGAAGTAGCCCTCGGTCTCTCGCGATTCAGCAAGCCCACGGTATATCGAAGATACTCCGGGCGTGAGTGCGGCCTCCAGAAGGTCGCACCCGTAGAGGGTTGAACTCCGACTTTTACGGACGATGAATGCGCTAGTTCCCATCAACGGATCATACTCTCCCTGTACGCGTGAATCCGTCTTCACCCTCGAATATACTCTGGGCAATAAACCGTTGTCAAAGCTGAATCTGTAATTCAACGAGGATTACAACAGAACCGCAGTAGTGCAAGGAATTCCTCTCAGATGTTTTGAAACCGACTAAGTGTCTGCAGATTAACGGACGCACCATGAGTCCGTCCGTCGATGATTGGGTTTCACGATTAGAAGATCACTTGAAGAACGAAGAAAGCCGCAATGAGAAATACGCATACCGCCGAATCGTATTCGGAGAAGACCGAGAACATGCAGGCGGTAGTTTCCACGCATTCCTTGGAAGGAATGTCCTCCTCGAAAAAGCCCCAGATGAACTCGAATTAGAAGAACTTCAAACACTTGCACGCCATCTCTGTAACTTGACGCTCGAATCTAAAAACAGTGAAATCGGACTTGACCACTTTGAATACTGGAGCTGGACAGGTGCGGTCGCAAGTTACGCTCGTCTCTTCGAAGATACCTCGTTAGACGAAGACTCCTTGGGCAATCTCTGTCTATTAATACAGTTAGCGCTCTTGGTTAACCGTAACAACGAGTACTGGAAACGCGACGCCTATTGGAACAACGGTAGTTACATGGCGATTCTGATCGAAAACTACAACCTAGTCACTCTTGCAGGATACCCAATATTAGAAGGACTGCTTCGCCGCCACTGTAAGGAACTTAAACCAGATGGGACACTGCAGTCCAACCACTCTGCTATCTTCAACAAATATGTGAATGGACACCGCGCTTACTTGAAAGACGCTTTTGAACTCTGGATGGAGGAAAACACCTCGAACGGCTCCGTGAAAACTACCCTTAAAGAGATAGACAGTATTGACCAATCACTGGAACAGACTTTGGAGACGAAATTCCAGAACCTTTCCGTAGACGTAGGAAATGTTGATGGAGTACTCCACCTGCTTAAGGAGTTGAGAAACTTCAACGCTCATGGAGAGGCTCATACTCAGGCAGTTGGTTCTTTGGTGGTAACTCTTTCCTGTCTCGCATTCTGGGATAGCATCACGGAAGATGACTATGAGGATATGCGTGAAGCGGTCAAATCAACCTATTTAGACACCGAGCGTGAGTACTCTGGCTGGATGTACGGATTCTTCCCTCACGGCTTTTATCCTCTTAATGAGGACATTATGAGGGAGCCGGAACCAGATAAGTTGGATTCTTATATCGTCGACAGTCATCATGTAATCCGGTTTGGTAAGGAAAGGGATTTAGAGTCCGTCCGGGATCTATTGCTACGTTTTGAGGACGATGAGATGGACGAGTTCTTGGAGCCTACCGAGTTCGTGATTACGCTAGACGAATTCAAGCAAGAAGGGAAGGACAAACAGCTTAGTATAGAGTTTGACGACGGAGCTTCGCTTGACGTTGTGTACAGCACTATTGATAGTGTTTTGGAAAGGGAAGATGTAGAGCCAGATGAGGTACGCCCTGTAGAGCTCTGGTTGTTGGATACACGGCCTCCTGAGGAAGACTAGTTCAGTTGTTGCGTTTTTCTATAGTCTGCTGAACGGTTGATTTGCCCGGTGAATCGATAATGGTGTTAGGCTGGGTTATGAGTAGTCGTATATGACGGATGATTTGAAGGAGCCGCAGATTCAGGATCTCGCGGAAATCCTGAAAGACAAGTACACGAAGTCCCAACAGAATAACATCTTAGCCCGATTTGATGCACATTACTTGGATGAAGGAAGTCGGAAGAAAGAACGGTTGATGAACTGGCTTCGAAATGGGAACGAGTCGGGCGAAGCGCGTCAGTTGCTAGCGTACATGATTGAGGATAGTCGGTTTAGTCGAGATGAACGTGAAGCCCTTCAAGAAGCGCTTGCGGGTTCTCGGTTTGTTCTGTCTGAAGGGGAGGAGGGTTTGGAGTTGTTGCTGAAAATTAATGCAACCGCTGAACGGCAGGTTGAGAGTCATCGAACTTTTGTGGAGGAGAACGCTCCAGAGGAGACGCTCAGAAAAATCAAGGAGGCAGAGACGGAGCTTACTGAAGGGAACTTCGATGATGCGGTTCACGATCTTCGCGACGCCCTCGCGAGGCGGGTCACACGTAACTATCATGATGCTTTGGATGAACTAGTCTCTGAAGGTCTTATCTCGACGGGATCCGGAAATAATAGAGATGATAAAGAAATGTTGTATATGGCGTATGGATACTCTTCAACAGTTGGCTCACATACAAGCGCAGGAGCGTCCAGTGCTTCCCAGCTTCAAGCAGAGACTGCGTTAATCCTTGTTGAAGAAGCAATCTACTTCGTGCTCCAGAAGCTGGAAGAAGCAGACAGGAGAGGGATTACACCTACGGAGTGGGAAACGTAGTTGGGAATATTGATACCTGTTTTATTCATTACAATTTGATGGATTTCAGCGGCTGTGCTGAATACGCTCTCTGTATTCCTCATGCCTATAGTTCCGGTAATGGAGAACGCGTACTCGTTGCTGCAAGAAAGCATTCTGGGGGTTGCAATCATGCAGATTCCGACCAACCACACCAACTGATGTGGCGGAACGCGTAAACGGAAATTCGACGTAACCTCTATTACATCTCCTCGACGAAGTCCACCTTGACTTCACCGTCGTCTCCCCGGACAACTTCGTAGAGAGCCGCACACCGGAAGCACTCGTACCCCATCGGCAACGCGTTCTCATCGTAGACTTCCACCTCCCCACCGCACCCGGGACACTCCACACGGATAGCCGGTTCATCTTCAGTCAGTCCAAAAGCTCGTAGTGCTTCGTTCAGTCGCTGCTCGCACGCATCCTCGCTCATGGATTGAGTCATGACGTCATCGCTCAAATGAGCTCCCCCGAGGAGAGACTGCTGGCAATTGAGAATACGTGTTTAGACTCTGGAAAGGAATAAACGGGCTCAGAGACTTCCTGCGGTCGGTAATCACCGGTTTGGCCGTAGGATAAGATTCGGAGGGACTACCTCGTACTCGACGTACAACTCGTCTAACCCGATTGCTTTCGCCACCATACTGCGGTGGTGGCCGTCGCTCGTCACGTAGAAGCGGTCACCGCGCCGCTGGAGCACCGGCGGGGCCATATGCTGTACCTCGAACTCTCCCTTGAGCATGTGTACCAGCACCTTCTTGATACGAGTCTTCTCCAGTCGGTTCGACGCCCCGACTGAACCAGCAATCGCCGATAGGGTGATGAAACCCTCCTGTTGTGGGAAAGGGCCTTCTTTCCCTCCGTGTCCGTCACTGACACCTGCAGGCGGACTTGCTCAGTCTCTGACTCTCGAAAATTGTTTCTTGAGGATGGGTATTATCAAACCACTACGTTTATTTGACAGACTACGTCTAAAAGATCATGGTCACCGTCGCCGATGGCGGGAAGGATGAAGAGCTTTCTGAACTCATCTCCTCTTACGTTGATGCGTTTCAAGAGGGAAAGTTCGAAAAACACGCGGAGGCTGGATGGGAGACGTGGAAATGGGAGTATCTAGACGACTTCCAGTCAAACATCGTTAGGCAGTATGACCTTCAAAATCTGACTGTAGAGGACATTAAACCGATACTCAACGCCATCAACGACCGGAAAATCAGTAAAAATAATGTGCCCTCACATATGATGGCTTATGGAGCAGGGTGGCATGGGTTCAAGACTGTCTCTGAAGAGGATCCTGCGGGCGCAGCAAAAATCCTGTCGACCTTTTTCAATGAGGAGATTGATCTTGTCGAACGGCTCAATACTTTTGCGGACTTTTTCGGCCCGCAGATTGAGGAACACGGATCGAAGGCTCATATTCTTGGGATAACGAGCTTCTTGCTGATGTTTACCTATCCAGACCGGTACATATTTTACAAGTGGACGGAGTTCCGGAACTTTTTCGAGCAGTTTTTCTCGTACTCGATCGGGCAGGGGTTCAACCCGGAACAGTATGTGGACATCCTCGATTACTGTGAGACCATTCTGGAACAGCTTGAACAGTACCTTGACGAGCCGTCGATGATCCACGTCCAGAACCTCATCTGGTACCAGCAACGCGTCTACAGCGAGAACGAAGAAACCGAAGATACAGAAGTCGCATACTACTGGGTCAACCAGAACGATCCCAAGGAGATTGACGGCGAATATTTAGATGCCACCGTCGACAACCACTGGAGTCACGACCTCTCGGTGTTGGAGGTCGGCGATGTCGTGTTCCACTACATTGATCAGGAGGTCATCGGGCGGTCGACCGTCACGGCGGAGCCGTACGTGATTGAACAAGACGGCACAGACCGACATCGAGTCGAGGTTGACCTTGAGCGGTTCGACGACCCCCATCCCCTCGACGCAATCCGCGACTACCTGATGCGCGAAGAGGTGCGCGGCGAGAAATACTATCCGCTCGCCGAGGACGGGCGCGTCACGCAGGCCTACCTTTGCCGGCTGACCGAGGAGGCGGCGGACTATTTGCTCAACCCCCCGACGGAGTCGAACTACTTTTGGATATTGGCCAATCCGACTGACCAACGGGTTGAGAGCATGGTCAAGGGCTTCGACGAGGGGGACGAGCTGTTCTACCCGGCCTACAATCAACAGGGCAACAAGCGGAGGGTGTTCACCGCGTTCGAGGGGGCCGCAGCGGGCGACAAAGTGTTATTCTATGCTTCGCGTCCCGTTCATGGGGTCATAGCGGAGGGAGAAGTCGTCGAGGGACTCCACCCAGAGGAACACGACGACCACGACGATTTTGTCGAAGGCATCACCATCAAGTTTCGCCGCTCGCTCGAAAGAATTCCATGGGAGAAGCTCAACTCCGTTCCCGATCTCAAGGAGGCGGCCCCAATTGTCAATAACTCCGCAGGCAATCTATTTCGGTTGAGCGCCGAGGAGTACGAGACGATTCTGGCACTCGAAGAACCCGGCGGTAAGGTCTCCGGCGAAGAGATTGCTTCACTCCGCAGGAAACTCCATCCGATAGACGTCAATTTCGAGCTGCCGGACGAACTCTACTTCGAGGACGCGGCGGCGCTCCGCAGCGAGATCGAGGCGTCGCTCAACTCGGGCAAGCACATCATCTTCACCGGCCCGCCGGGTACCGGGAAGACCAAGCTCGCCAAGGAAATCTGCCGGCAGTGCGCCGCCGACCTCCCACAGGTCGACGGCCACACCTTCACCACGGCGACCTCGGAGTGGACGGCCTTCGACACCATCGGCGGGTACGTCCCGTCGACCGACACCGAGGAGTCTGGCGACGAACTCACCTTCCAGCCCCGCCTCTTCTTGAACTGCTTCCGGCGCGAGCAGGCGGGCATCGTCAACGACTGGCTGGTAATCGACGAGATCAACCGCTCGGACATCGACAAGGCGTTCGGTCAGCTATTCTCGGTGTTGTCGGGCGACTCGGTCGAACTCCCCTACGAGCGGCAAAAGCAAGTGGAAATCGTCTCGGTCGACAGCGACGCGTCCGACGACGAACTGCGAGCCATCTCCTCGAACCCCGACGTGTTCCCCGTCACGCCGTCGTGGCGGCTCCTCGCGACCATGAACACCTACGACAAGGCATCGCTGTACGAGATGTCCTACGCCTTTATGCGGCGGTTCAACTTCGTTCACGTGGGCATCCCCGACCTCGAGACCGATGACGGCACAATTCGTGCCTCGTTGCTCGACCCAGACGAGGACGACAACTACGCCGCCGCGTGGCTGGCCGAGGAGCCAAGTCTCGAACCCACCCTCGAGACGATCTACCGCGAGTTGGCCGTCATCTGGAAGGTCGTCAATGACTATCCCCGGTCGATTGGCCCGTCGATCGTCCGGGACATCCTCGGATACACGGCCGCCTACGGCGTCGGTGGCAATCCTGACCGGAGCAAGGATGCCCTGACTGCGGCCATTGTCGGCATGGTCTACCCCCAATTGGAGGGGCTCCGGCCGGACAAGCAGTGCAACCTCGTCCGGGAGTTCTCTGGCGAGTGGGAGACCGATCGGGATGACGTCAGGCTCGACGTGAACGAGAAGCGGCTCAAGGCGAAGGCCGCGGACTACTTCGACATCCGATTCGACGATGAGTAAACTCGCGGTCGACCGGCTGGTCGGGGAGGTGCAGGACGAGCTGGTGACGTTCCTGCAGTCGGGAACGATCGCCGAAGAGGGCGTGGTGTCGACGCTCGACTTCACCGACCTCGAAATCGACGACTTTGCCCGTCTCAAGCGGATTCACTTCTGTCTCTCAGACCCAGTCGTTGACTTCGTAGAAAAACTGCCAGAACGTGTCCGCAGCATCAAGACCGCCAACCAGCGCGAACGCGTTCACACTCGAGGGGAAGTTAGAGGCAGCATCGACTGGAACCAGACGACGAAACTCCGTCACACCGACAGCTACGGCGACCGCACGGTGTTCGCCTGCGAGAGCCCCTACGTCGAATACGACATCCCGGAGAATCTGGTGCTGAAGCGTCTGCTGTGGGTCGTCCATCGAACCGCCGACCGCGAACTGGCCAGTTTCGACTACGGATGGCGCCGTGCGAAGTGGTCAGACGAGCAGATTCGAAATTTCACTCGCCTCTATAGGCGGAATGTTCACCTCAATCGCATTCAGGACGGCACCGACATCGACCCGACGGCGCGCGACCTGACGGCTGCCCGTACAGCCCGCGAACCGCTGTACACCGAGGCCTACGACCTCTACGACACGTACCGCCAACTCCAGTCGAATCAGTACGAGGAGCCAGCCATTCAAGAACTCCTTCGAGAGACGCTCGTGGTACCCGAACGCGTGCCGCGACTGTTCGAGTTGTTCTGTGTGTTCAAGCTGATCCGAGTACTCTCGGAGTTGTATCCCCGGCTGTCGCTCCAAGTTATCGAGCCCGGCGCTGATGAGATTGCAGTGTTGGAGAACGACACTCACCGAATCGAGGTCTACCACGACCAGCAGGGGAACTTGCAGTTCCACGAGGCGCTCGACGATGTGGAAGCAGAGACGCCGTACTTTCGGCGGCATCAGGACGTATTGGAGACGCACGCCACGCTGATGGATTCCTTCTTGAACCGGGGTGCAGAAACCGCGCTCTACAGCGGCCGCCCGGACATTGTCGTGGAAGTCTACCAGAAGGAGGCCACTACATCGCTCCCGCGACACGTCCTGCTGGGTGAGATCAAGTACACCGAAAGCGAGCAAACTTTTGCGAGTGGCCTCCGCGAGCTACTGGAGTACACAAGATTTGCGCGTATCGGCGACACGTATCTCCACGAAACGCGAGACGTGACCGTCGGCGGACTGTTGATCACGGATGGGGTGGAGACCACTGACGCCGACGGGCGGGTGCAACATCTCACGGCAGATCAACTGCCTACAAGCGTGGAAACCGTGACCGAACTGTTCAGCGAAGATGGCAGTAAGGGTTAAATTCGGCCGCACTGAAGATATCGGTTGCTTGGAGTTCTATGCCGCCTCGCCGAGACGCGTTGAGAACGCAATCGACCACCTCGTTCTACCTCCGCTACGCCTCCCATTACAGCGCGTTCACCGTAGTACCGAACAATTTCATATCTTGTGTTTCCACACCACCAATGCATCAAGGCGGGCAACGGCCTCACGACCATTGTTCATCGCAGGGGTCTGTTCCACCACGACCTCTAATTCATCACCGATCGTGTATTTAGTGTGGGCGTCATTTTCCGTTGCTTTCTGATGCGATACCTCATGTCGGCTTCCAGTAAGATGGCTCATGAGATTGGGTAATAACTGTAGTTGTGCTAGGTGTTGCGGCGACTATCGGCTGTTCTCACAGTCTTCATACGCGAATGCCAAGCGTTCCAAGTCAGCCTCAAACTGCTCTAAGGCGTCTGAGCCCTCGGCGGTGCCGTCGTATAGACCATATACCGCGTTCAGCAACTTCGTTCGGTCAACATCGTCCATCTCTATCTCAACGTTTGCCATCGCCTTCTCACGCGCATTCGATGGGCGAATGTCGTCAGAGAAGGGCGACTCGGGGCTCGCTGAGATCCAAAGGTAATACTGTGCGATACGGACAACGCGCTTACGCCGCTTTATTGCTCGAGGATTTTCATACTCGCTTAGATTAGCTGGCAGGATCGTTCCGGCCCGATTCTTGATGAAGTTGGAATCGATGCTGTCAGCGTCATCTGAGTTCGGTCGAATTAGGTCATGAAGACCCACTTGAGGTCACCACCATTGCAATTACCAATAGAATAGGCATAAGTATATAAATAAAGGAACGGCTGAATGAATTCAGCAGTCTAGTATGCAGAGGAGCCTAGTAGAGCCTGAAATTGTTCAGGCAACCACTCACTATTATATAGCACTTGTTCAGTTTCCCGATGTCAGTAAGGATAGTACGGGAATATTATTATTTACGTCCTGCTCGTATGCCGGCGGTTTACAATGCGATACTGCTTGAACTAAATGGTCTGGCCAGCATAATGGGGGTCTGGTTTTTAGCAGGCCAATCAGTCCGTACTTGTCGCCGACCAACACGAATCCGGCGCCGTGGTCATCAAATCGAAATTTGCATAGAGTGTACTCCAAAGAACGCAATTCACGTAGAGCCCGCCCAAACATCGACCACGCGTGTTGTTCACCCCGCCGCTTCTTGACCGCGATGTCCACCACCCTATGGTTGTATCGTCGCGAAAGCGCGTGGTACTTTGCTTTCTCCCACTTCAATATTCACGTCACGATCTCGCGAGGAATATCGGCAAGCTACAGAACTTGTCGCTACCCTTCAAAGAAACCCTGACCACGAGTAACCAAAACCTGTAGTGGAAATTATAACACCAAATAATTACCAACATCCGTATAACAATAGTTTCAACTGTTTCATAAGGTGATATGTCCGGCAACGGCGAACGGGGTTCCACCCCCGACGAGCATCGGGACGCAGACCACCCATCCACCGGCACCGCAGACGAGGGTAGCAACAGCGTCGACACCTTCCGGCGTGACCTGTTGAAGGCGACCGGCGGCCTCGCAGTGACCAGCCTCGGGACGGCGGCCCCGGCGGCAGCCACCTCAACGCAGTCCGACCTCTCCCGGCTCTGGAGCGTGCCGCTCTCCCACTCCGACACGAGTCTGGTGACCGCCGACATGGACGGCGACGGCACCGACGAGATCGCGGTCGCCGACAAGGACGGCGCCGGGCCGAGCCGGTACGGCGTCCTTGACGGGGGCGAGTGGGAGTGGCAGACCACCGGCGACGGCGGCGTCATCGCCAGCGAGGCGGGCGACGTCGACGGCGACGGCCTGCCCGAGGTCATCTTCCGGTCGAAGGTGTACCCGGTCTGGGTGCGGCCGTACACCCACGACGGCGACGCCCTCTGGAGCGGCGACCACGACGACTGGCCTGACTGCGGGTTCGCCAGCGACGTCGACGACGACGGCCGCGCGGAGGTGATGGCGCTTTCGAACAACTGGGGCGACCTCTCTGTCTGGGACGACGACGGGAGCGTGCTGTGGCGTACGCAGGACGAAGACCTGCTCGAGCGCCCGTTTGACTTCGGCGACGTTGACGGCGACGGCCGGGGCGAGGTGTTGACCGACCAGCCGCCGAACAGCGACAAGCGCGGCATCCACGTGGTCGAGCAGGACGGGGGCGGCGCCCGCGTGCTGTGGGAGTACGGCCCGCACGAGCCCGCGTGGGCGCGGTTCGCCGACCTCGCGGGCGACGGGCCGGCGGTGCTGGTC
>SDGW01000617.1_pt1 | contig 14901 bp, 15 predicted proteins | sample 2873831 | NCBI WGS metagenome assembly SDGW01 (sample SAMN08132700, study PRJNA421101) | hypersaline lake metagenome | isolation source: celular fraction 0.22 microns magnesium sulfate-rich crust from ephemeral... | place: Spain: Penahueca Lagoon, Toledo | collected 2011-07
CTGTAAATCCACTATAAATAATATAAAATGAAACATGCAAGGACGTGCATATGGGAGTCAAAGAGTTTCTATCTGAAGATGAAGGTATTGTAGCCAAAATGGGAGATTTTCATCTCACCAATGATCGAATAATTCACTACGAAGAAAACGGAAAGAATAAAGACTACAAAGATATACAGCTTGACAAGTTGGATTCCTTCTCCCACACCAGGAGGTTCGACTATAGATTGGCTTTGTCAGGGGTTCTACTTACAGTTGGAGGCTTATCACTATCTCAAGTCGAATCCGGTTTGATAGGTATAAACGCGGTTATCCCCATCTCGATTTTAGGCATCCTCATGGTTCTCTACGCGTACCTGAATGTAAAGGAAGAGTATGAAATCAGATCTTCTGGAGGAACTTCACTATCTCTCGAAGCAAGCAACACTCCAAAGTTCTGGAAGAAGATCAATAAGCAAAAGAATGGCATCTGAGCGTTTTCTAAAGCGAAGAACTTGAGTTATGGACTCAAAATTCGTTAAAGGATTTCACTTCTTTTACTTTCATTATAGGTTGTTGTCCGCTGAGAGCGTTGAACCGTCCGTCGAGTGTCCACAACCGTGTTTCTGTTGGAGTTTATATAGAATAGGTGAGTTGCGGTTGGAAAATACGTAGTTTCACTTGAGAACGTTGAACGTATAGTAGTACGCGGAGCGCAGGATTCTCAAACGATTCCTGCTCGAGCGACATACGTGAAACGAAGTCGCGGAGCGCGGGATTTGAACCCGCGTCATCACCGTGACAGGGTGATATGATGGGCCAGACTACACCAGCTCCGCACACGTCCAAACTGTGTAACTCTATATTGAGGTGAAATTCTTTTAAACACTACTACGGCGGGTTTTTAAGCGAGGCTATCTTACTGGTCCACGATGCCTTTCAGGTAGGATATCCCTCGGGATGGAAGAGTAGGATCCATCTCTATCGCTTCCTCCGCCAGTTCCACGAGCTGGGGCGAGTTGGACTCTATCTGGGCTCTCTGGACGGTTCCCTTCTGGAAGTACGAGAATCTCAGCTCGGATTTCTCTCCGTCGTCGAATGCGAACTCGGCCTCCGCTTCGAGGAGCTTTCCGTCTTTCTCAGCTACTTCGTAGAGCTGTTCCACGCACTCCAGCTCCACTGTCTCCCCGGAACGGTAGATGCCGGAGAAGTCCTCTACTGTGATGTCGGCGTGTTCCGGGCTGCGGTCCAGTTCTTCAAGAGTGTTGTAGAGCGATCTGATGCTGTTGAACACGGAACGTTCTTCAGAGCCCTCCTTGTAGCTTAGACGTATCATGTTTAACAGGTACGTATCTCTGTTAAATACCGTATCTATGATTTTTCGGTTGTGACAGAATATCTTTGTCAGAAGACTTTCATCCAGTTATTTCAATATTCGCTTCCGTTCTGGAGGTGTGGCAGAGAGATACTTGATTATCGGCGACGGAGCTGCGGGAGCGACCGCGGCGGAAACTATTCGAAAACAGGACGAGGAAGCGGAGATAACTGTAGTTACGGACGACTCCGAACCTCTGTATAACAGGATAATGCTGAAAACGTTCATGAAAGGCTCTCTGCCCAAACAGTACACCAGGATGCATGACGAGAACTGGTACGACAAACGTGACATCGACCTGGAGCTTGAGACACGTGTAACCGAAGTCGACGAAGAAAACAATGAAGTCGAGACCAAGGACGGGGAAACTTATACTTACGATAAACTTCTGGTGGCGACGGGCGGAAGCCCGAGAAAGCTTCCTTTTGACGAAGGATACGAAAACGTCAACTACATGTGGACCATGCATGAAGCCCAGAGGATAAAGGAGTCGGCCGAGGAAGCGGACAGAGCTGTAGTGATCGGGGGCGGACTTCTCGGTATCGACCTCGCTGTAGCGTACGCGGAGAACGACGCGGAGACATACTACCTCATCAGAGGAGAGAACTGGTGGCGCCGTGGCCTCAACAGCGAAGGCGCTGAGATCGTCCACGACAGGCTCGAGGATATGGGAGTCAACGTCATGACGGAGACGGAAGCAGAAGACTTCAACGCAGAAGAAGGAGAAGTAGAGGAGGTCGTTCTGGATGACGGTGAAATTATAGAGAACGTTGATTCTGTCGCCGTGGCTATCGGACAGACTCCTAACTCGGATATAGTTGACGTGGAGAAGAACGGGAAAGATATGATAAAGACGAACGAGTACCTGGAGACCTCCGCCGAGGACGTCTACGCCGCGGGCAACATGGTGGAGTACAGCTCTCCCGTCTTCGAGAGACGTGTTGTCAACGGCTCCTGGGACCACAGCGAGGAGATGGGTGAGACCGCAGCCCTGAACATGATAGGAGAAAAGGAGGAGTTCGACTACGTAAACACTTACGGCGTCGGACATTTCGACGTCCAGTTCCTGGCTATAGGCGACTGGACAGGGGAACCCGTCTCAAGGAAGTACGAAGGGGAGGACCATTACAGGAGGCTGTTCTTCGACGGAGACCGTTTAGTCGGAGCTGTCATGATAGGCTTCACGAAGGGCCAGGAAAGGATGAAGGAGATGATACAGGAGAAAGAGAAGATTGAAGATAGGGAAAGGCTTCTGGACAAGGATTACTGGGAGTAGAAACTATACGACGAATCTCTCCTCGGGCATCTCTTCTTCCCAGTTCCCTGGAAGCGCTCCCGGTAGTACTTTGCTCCAGTCCTTCTCGTCGTCCTCGACTTTTTGCGTGAAGTCGTCGTAGATCTGCTTGATCTTTTCCTCTCTTTCCCGCCACTGAGGTCCGTCCAATTGTCTTATCTGGCTCTGGTAGAGCCTGTTGTCTATCTCGAGATCTCTTCCTGAGGCGTACTTGCCGAACTCTCCGTCTATGTTCACGAGGTTCTCCTGTTTCTTGCCGAACTCTATCATCAGTTCTTCCGCTTCCCTCTCTTCTCTGAAGCTGAGGTTTATTCCGTGGGCCGAGGCGATGTGAAGTCCTGCCAGCTGTGTCTCCTCCTTCGAGATGCCCACGCTTGAGAGGTCGTTGGGCAGGAAGTTCATGAGCATCGGAACTGACTCGGAGGCTTTGTCCCAGTCAGGATCGTATCCGTCTTCCACGACCCTGTAATGGTGTCTCACGGGTCTCCTCCAGTCCAGCTCGCTCTCCCACATCTGATCCTGTATACCTCCCTTCCTGTCGAAAGCGGTCAGCAGGTCTATCTCCGGTATTATGTAGTTTTCGTGAGGATCTATACTGGTATCTTCGTACACGTCATCCTCGTATCTCCTCGCGACCCTGAAGGCGAGTTTCTGTGTCTGTCTGTAAGGAGAGTCTGTTCCAGGCACGTGTTTGGCTTCCATCATGCTGAATGGTTTGACGACGTCGCCGAAACTAGTGTCTGTTCGGGGTATGAGGTCGAACTCTATGTTGTCTCCTTCCTCGGTGTCAAGGTAGAAGTAGAAGTCTGCCTCCTGGTTCTCCTCCCAGCTTTCCTCGAGTTCCGTGAACTCCGGGTTCTCTTTTCCGGATCCGTAACCTCCCGAACTCAAGGTTTTGGGCGTGTCTACGCCCTCGTAGACCGGTTCATGGTATATCCGGAACGGCTCCAGAGGTCCGTCGAACTCTGCCTCTCTGTACATTTCACCGTTTACTTCTCCGTCGAGGTAGAATCTTCCGACCGACTCGATGCCCTCGGGCCACAGACTCATGAGTTGTTATTCTCAAGGAGTAATAAATAGCTTTTGGCTATGTTTTCGGCCATCTCGGAATTTCTCGGAGCCTGCGAATGGTTCTCCGACTGCAGAAACAGCTGACCGGCATCACATCATGGTTTCCGGAGCTCCAGTTCCTGGAAGTATCCGGCGCAGTTCCGGAAGTAGTCGTTGTCGAAATCCCTGTTTCTGGCGACTTCAGGCATCAAAGTGTCCTCTATGTCTTCTCTGAAATGGTCGTGGTTTTCCTCGTCCTCTATGTATTCCACGATCTCGTCTCTGGCCACTTCGGTCATAACATCTTCGAGGTCGTATGAGTCGGCCTTCTTGTCGATCAGTTCTTCCGGGACTTCAAGGTCGAAGTTCCTGGACATGTAGTCCATGTCGAAAAGGTCTGTCGGCTTCAACGAGCCGTGTTCGTCCATCCTTCCGAACGTCGCGACGACCTTGTCTGCGTAGATCTCCTCCAGTGACTCGGTCCTGACGGGGTACTTGCCTTCGGCCTTTTCGCTGTCGAAGGATTTCTGACTGAAGAGCTCCAGCTTTCCCGCTGGCTGGTTTTCTCCAGTCCTGTACGTGAAACGCATGAGCTGACCTCCCCACTTCTCCTTGACTTCTGGCCGTACGGTCTTGTCTCCGACAACTATCCCGTCCTCCAGTTCTTCCTCTATCCTGTCCCCCTTCTCTTCGAGGTCCGGGACGACGAAGTCGAGATCTTCCGAGTACCTCGGAGATCCGTAGATGAAGTGTAAAGCGCCTCCGCCCTGGAAAGCCATCTCGTCCGAGAGATACTCGTTCTCGGAGACTTCTTCAAGCACCTCCTCCATTATCTCGTCTCTTATCCTGAGGCTTTCAGTTCTGTTCATAACCAGTAAGTAACAACGCATGTTTAAGTTTGTTGTGTCTTTCTTCTACAGAATAAGGGAGGAAAAGAGAAATCTGTTTTCGGCGGAACGTCCGCCTCTAGATTATTCCTGCTCTATCTCGACTTCGTCCAGCATGTCGAGAGCCTTAGGGCTTACGTACGCTAGGTCCTGCCAGTCCTTGGTCATCCTTGGACATGCGCAGTTGACGTAGATGTCGATACCGAAGCCCTTGTAGTCTGCTTCAAATATGCGGTCCTCTACGAAGACGTGGACTTCCTTGCCATGCTTCTCCAGCTTCTCCTTGGCGATCTGGACGGCTCTCATGTAGTTCTGTCCCTTCTTGGAGGAGGTGACGATACCCCACTTCTTCTTGTCCTTGTGCTTGATGACTCTGGCGTACTCTGCCTGCATCTCGTCGTCAAGGGAGTTGGCTGGCTCCACCCAGATATGCTTCTCGTAAGGGTCGACAACGTAGACCTTCTTACCTGTCTCCGAGACCTGTGAGGGGTGGAAATGTCCCGAGCCGAGGAACACGAACGCGTCCACTTTCTCGGCGATGTTGTGTGCGGCTCCGGCGTCACATCCGAGGACCTGTCCAACTTCAGTGGTTCTGAGACCTGTCTTCCCTTCGACAACCTCGTACCCCTTTTCTTCCAGGAACTCACGAGCTTTATCCGCACGGTCCATGTACTGTGTCACTCCGACAAGTCCGAGGGTCTCGTCCTCGTCTATCTCATCGTAATGTTCTTCCAGGACGGACATGAGGTCCCTGTCTTCCCTGTACGGAAGGTAGTATACGTCGTAGTCCTTCATGTCCGCTCCTTCAGGGTGTAAAAAGCGTGTGTGTCCTACGTGGATGAGTGCGTCTGCCCCCATCCTCTCGACCTTCTCGTCGGCGATACCGCAGCCTCCGAAAGTAGAGGATCCAACGATAACGGTCTCGAAGCCCTCTTCCTTGAGGTCTCCGGCGAAGTCGACGATCTGCGGCTTGATACCGTCAGGCCCCTGGAGCCCTATCTTGTCGTAATCCTTGTCCTTCAGCTCTTCAAGGACTTCGTCGAAGGTTTCGTAGTTGAACTGTTCACGTTCCTGTTTTTGTTCAGTCATACTCTAACTTCTTTCACGCAAGCTTTTTAGTGGGGACCGGTTGAGCCACTCCTGATTATTCCCTTAGTTTGTTCAGCGTGAATCTCTTCTCCTCCCTTGCCACGGCTTTATGGAGCTCTCCTACATCGGATTCCGAACCGAACACCTGGAAGCCTTCCTCTATGGCTTTTCTGATGACTTTTCTGTCCGGATCGTCCAGAAGAAGTATCTTGAGGTCGGCTTCGATGTACTCTATCGCCGATACAAGGCCTTTTTTCTCCATTTCTCTTGTATCCACGACTGCTTTGTCTCCTCTGAAAGCAAAAACATCTCCGTAGCTCTGTATGTGGCCTGAATAAGGCACTGTATCTGTCTTCAGATCCCTGTCGGTTACCGCGTACTCCGCACCTGTGAAAGGCGGTGATGTCTGTATACCCCCTCTACTTGGATTTAATTCCAGAACCTCTGAACCTGTCAGGTATTTTTCCTTTCTGTCCTCTTCTTCGTCCGGTTCTTTTCCTCTCTTCTCATCCGTTTTCTGTTCTGTTTCCTGTTTGGAGCTTTCTTTCCCTGGCAATCCTTCTGTTCTCAGGGATATCTTCTGCCCTTCCTTGAGGTCCTCCTGGAAGCTTACCACGGCGGGTATGCCTTTCGACCTCAGTTTCTGGGACATGTTAGATGTGTAGCCTCCTTTCCTTGCGATAAGCGCGTCGTTGCCTCGATCGAAGGAGTTGGGTAGTTTATCCGTGTAAGCTATTTTTCTGCCGATAGTTCCCTGTATACGTCCTTTGGATGCTCTGACTCCTTTGAGCTCTGTCTCTTTTCTACCGAACGGGTTGTCGTGGCTGTCCGGCTTCCACGCATCTACTATGCTGAAGCTCCCTCTCTTGTAAACGAACTTGACGTTCAGGTTCTCTCTTTCAAGCTTCTGGAAAAGATCTTCTACTTCTTCTCTCTGGAAAGGTGGCGAGCTGCGTGAGATCTCCTTGCTTCTCTGACCGTTCATCGCGTTCCTGGAGACCTTTACCTGTTCATCCGCTTTCCTCGTGTCGACTACCTGATCTTTTTCCAGGAGGTACAGGTCAGGATTGGTGATGCCTTCTTCTATCGATACGCCTAGTCCTTCAACGGTTTCCAGAAGCCCGTAGGATCCCAGGTAGTTCGTCACTGCAGCGCCAGTGTATCCGGGCTCAACCATTTTCTGTATGATTACTGGAGGGAAATCTTTGTTGTACTCCTTATAAGATGCGACCACCTCCCTTATCGAGTTAAGCAGGCTTGAGGAACCGACGTTAAGACGGTACTCGTATCTTCCGTCGCCGTGTTCCGAGACACGTACTGAGACTCTCTGTTTGTTTCTCTGTCCTCCTACAAGGCTTCTGGCCTCTCCCGATGCTTCACGGACTTCGGAGCTCATCCCTATCTCGTCGTAGGACTCCTCCACTCGTTCCGCGGTTTCTTTATCGAACTGGGAGTTGAGAACCTTCTGCTTCGACTCAGCGTTCCTGAAAAGCTCTCTGGTTTCTTCTGCTGTAACTACGAAGAAGTTGGGTACCGAGAACTTCTCTATCCTGTCAAGGTACGCGGCTTTTGAACCTGCTTCCTCTGGGTCTATCTCTCCTTTCCACTGAACCATACCCAATGTTCGGTTCTCCGTGAATTAATATTTACGGACTGGAAAGAAACTTTTTGAAACAAGTTAGAACTGGAGAGAAAGTAGGGAGTGAATATGTGAGAAGCAGAGATTACTTCTCGATGATTACTCTGCAGGAGACAGGCATCTTGTGGTTGGCTCTTTCCAGAGCTTTCCTTGCTTCCTGCTGGTCTCCTTCGTCGACGTTGACTCTCATGACGGTCTGGTCGTCGTCGACAAGTGCTGCGCGTCCGATCGGACGTCCGAACGGCTTACGCATACCTTCGTAGTAACGGTCTGCCTGTGCTACTCCAGCCAGAGGGTGGTATCTGAGTACGTGGTGTGGGTACGGATGGATCTTCATGAAGTACTCTTCCTCTGGGTCGAGCACCTTTGACAGGTGTGAGTTTGCTGCGATACGTCCTGCTTCCAGTGCTTCGGAACGGATTGCGCATCCTTCTTCTACTTTGAGAACTACTGATTTCTCGAACTCCTTATTCCTCGCTCCCATGTCGTACTGGGTTACTCTCGGAGCCGGAGCTCCTTTGATGTAGTTGTCGTTCTTCTTCTGACTCTGTCGAGTATAAGGTTGGTTCGGCTTTTCTCTGTATATTCGTGCAGGACGATCTCCCATTTTTGATTACCTCTTATAGGGTAAAAATTCAGGTTAAGTTTTATATAGGGGGAGGCCTATTCCTCCTCGAGAATGCCATTCAGTTCGCTTATTCGCTTTTCGAGGATGGCGTTCATGCTTTCGACCTTGACTTCGTCGGACACATGCTCTGCGTTCCCTATCTCATAGAGAGTTCTCAAGTAGTCGGTTCCGTCGCCGCATACTTCAGGATTTAAGCTCTCTTCAAGCTCAAAATATTCTGGAGACGGCTCATAACCGGGGTCGAGACGAGTTAGAAGGTCCTCGGTGGCGAACCGGTAGATGTCCGACTTCTTGATCTCTTCGCTCGTCAGGTCTTCGACCCTTTCAGTTATGTCGTCAGAGTATCTCACTGTTTCCTTGGTCATATGTAACTTTGACAGAGTAGTAAATTTAAATAAGTCTCTAGTTTTCTGAAACCATAGGACTCTATGTTTTAAACTCCGGAGCATCAAACAGGTTACGTGACACGTATAAACGTCTACCAGGTCGGCGTGGGAAGCTTCGGAAGAAACGGCTTCGAGAAGATGGTGGAGCTTCATAACCACTTCGAGGAGCACGACGTCCGGCTGAAAGGGCTATGCGAGAACGACTTTGAGAAGAGCGAGGAAGCGGAGAAGTTCGCCGAGGCGAACGGGATCGAGATCGAAGTCTTTGAAGATGTTAAAGATATGTACAGCAAGGCTTCCGAAGATTCCGGGAACGTTCTGGTATACGATGCAGGTCCTGCGGAGGCACACTCCAAACATATATACAGCTCTCTGCGGCACGGTTTCTTCCACCTCGCGGAGAAACCTCCTTCCCTTACCAGAGATGAACATCTGAAGGAGAAGAAACTGGCGAAGGATAAGGACGTCTTCTGGAAGGCAGACTTTATCGAAAGGGAGAACCCTGTCGTCAAGAAGGCTACCGAGATAGTTAATGATATCGATGAGATCAGGGTTTTCCGGGAAAGCTCTGTGGGAGTACAGAAGATACTGAACCCGGTCGAAAGGTTCGGGGTCAAAGGAGGAGACATACTGGACAAGATGATCCACGAGGTCTATGTGCTTGACCTTCTTGAGGAAGCAGGGATCGAACCAGAACTCGAGCTCGAGGAGGCGGAAGCCAACTACTTCATGCCGAAGGGCCTTGACTCAGAGAAGATGATGTCTATACAGGGGGGATACGTGGAAGAGATAAACTACGATACGGCTACAGGTCAGACGGAGGCAGTCTTCGATGCGAACGGAGTTGATATCCTGTTCCATTCCAGCTGGCTCGGCATGAGTGACAAGTGCCGTCTAGAAGTCAAGAAGATAAAGGAAGTTACAGGAGAAGAGGTCTTCAACAGGAAGTTCTCCGAAATAGAGGAGAAGGCTTTCCTCAAGGAGGAGGCACGTTTCTTCGTCTTAAAGGGTGACAGGGAACTCGTAGGAGATATGCTGAATAAGAGGCTTTACGACCTGGAGACGGGCGAGGAGATCGAGACGGATTACTACATACACGACCAGCTCTACAGGGTCATAGAGCAGTCGGTAAGGAAGGCGGCCGGAGAGGACGTGGAAACGATTTCCGACAGGGAAACCGACGTGTTCATGAACGCCATATTTGATGTGAAGGAATCTATCGATGGGGCCGACTACCTGGGTGAGCTTGACAGGGCGCTTGAAAAAGTTGATTCTTTAACTGTTACTGACAGAAAAGTGTTTGAGGCCGAGAGAAAGAACGTTCTCGCGGGGTAAAAATTATGAAAGCTGTAATTCCATGCGCCAAAAAAGAAGACGCACTCTTTCCATTAATCGAAACAAAACCTACAGGGATGATGCCTGTCATGGGCAAACCTCTCGTCAGAAGACTTGTAGAAGATCTGAGAGAGGCAGGGGTCGAAGAAGTGTTCCTGGTGACAAACTACAGGGAAGAGATGTTCGAGGAAGAGTTCGAAGACGATGAAGACGTCGAAACAGTGGCTCAGGAAGAATTAAACGGCGTAGAAAACGCTGTAGATGAATGCAGTTTTATAGAGGAAGATTTTGTCGTAGTGAACGGTGACGTAGCGGTTTCCGGAGAAGACCTGGAGATGCTTGTCCAGACACACGAAGAAAACAGCTCGGAAGTTACTGTGCTAGGAACCGAAGACGGTTCAGCGAAGTTCGGATACCTCGAAGAAGAGCGCGGCGAACTGGAAAGCATAGTGGAAAGCTCAGAAGATTCTGAAAAAGTAAACACTGGTATCTACGTTTTCTCACCGAAGATCTTCGACTTTCTGAAGGATTCGGAAGAACTGTTTGAGGCAGCTTCAAGTCTGGCTGAAGAAGGTCTCGGAGAGGTCGTCGAACTGGAACGTTACTGGGCCGATATAGGTTCTCCACGTGACCTTTGGCGGGCTGACAGACTTGTAAGAGAGCACGAAATACAGGAGACCGATATAGATGAAGACGCGGAGATCCATGAGTCCGCAGCCGTGACAGGGAAAGCGGTCGTCGAGGAAGGCGCGGAGCTGAAGCCAGGGACGGTTCTGGAAGGCGAAGTCTACATCGGAGAAGGATGTGTCATCGGACCGAACACTGTTGTAAAGGACTCTACCGTGTGTGACGGAAGCCAAGTAAGGGCCTCTGAAGTATGTAACTCTCTACTCTTCGAGAGGAACATCGTCGACTCGTCGACAGTCCTGGAGGACACGGTCATGGGAGAGGGCTCCGATGTCAAGTCCAACACGACTATAAGGGAGTCTTTCATAGGTCCGGAGAGCTACGTCGAGATGAACAACTCGATCTACGGCGTTAAGTTCGTGCCCGATGCGAGGACGGACCTGGCGGAGATAAGCAAGTAAGAAGTATATAGAAGTTTGCATGTGACTCCACGCATTATTGCATTTGTATGGAGAGCCTCTAAAGGTGTTTATGGACGGGAAAACCGATTCAGAACTTCTGCCGCTCGAAAAACAGGAAAGCTCCCAAACATCTCAAGTGCCCGAAGAGGGGCTCTCCCCGGAGGTGGCAGTGGTTCTGGACCGGATCGAAACCCCGGAACACTGGATGCTCGAGAGACCTGGATGGGATTACGACGAAGAGAGGGACGACCTCGAGCAGTTTATTTTGACAGGGGCTCTGGAGGCAGAGTCCATACTTACACAGAAAGGTATCGATCCCTCGGAGAGGAAGTTCATGATGGGGTTCGACTACGACGGCCCTATCAACACCCCTCACAACGAGAGTATGGAGGCTCCGGAAGGGTTTCACGAGGGACGGGAAGCTGTTCCGTTCCATGAGGACTGGCTCCGTGAAGCGGTTATATCCGGCAGGGACATGGACTATCTCCAGAATGCAATCCACAACTCTATAGGGCTGAACTTCGACCTTGCAGGGCAGCACGGAGCGGTATACATGCCGGCCAGAGATCCGGGATCGACCGCTTCCAAGGAACTGGAGGGAGACTTCAGGTTTCTTGAGGAGGACCACGACTCCGAATTTGACGGCAGGTACGAGAAGTACACGACCCCGGACTGGGACGACAGGGTTCTTCTTGAAAGCGTCTCCCGTACGAAGGCCGCGGAAGAGAACAGGAAACTTATATGGGCTACATCGCGTTCTCCGGTAGCAGGGACCCTGACGGTAGAAGGAGCAGGGGAGAATGTGGACGGCAGGACCGGGCTGAGAGGAAACACTTACTTCGCCGAGAACTACGTCGGCTCTACGATTGACGAGGTATACGAGACCCTCGAGAAGACTGCAGAGATGTTCGATATGGAGAACGATTTTGAGAAGGACGGTGACGAGGTCAGATACAAGCCGAATGATAAGAACGAGGAGATACTCAGCCACGCTCTTTCAGTGGAGAAACCTTTCACAGAGCTCCGTTTCGACAGGGACGGCGACGAGATAATCTTTGAAGTTGACGAGGAGGCGGACGAGGGTTATGAGCTCGTTGACGCCGACCGTTTCCTGAACGAAGTCACGGAAACCGTTAGGAAGGAGCACGGTGTGGACTTCGGCTACGACAGGAACAGCGACTGGTGGCTCGACTTTTATCTAGAGTCCGACATATCCAAGGGCAGGGCGGCACAGGCGATACTTGAAGACAGGCCGGCCGTCAGAGAGCCCTCCGATGCGCTGGTGGCGTACACGGGGGACAGGCCGGGTGACGTCCTCGAGGAGGAGAACGCGCTGAACTATGTCCAGATCGGCGAGGACTCCCACCGCCACAGCTACGAGAACGGGATACCGTCGGTCCTTGTCAACAACGCGGCCGACTACCAGCTCATAAATGCGGAGCTCTTCCACAGAAACAAGGAAGGATACGAGTCCTGAAAGGCTAAGAGCCCACCATCCACTTTCCATGAGGTCGAAAAGATGCAATATTCTGTAATATTGTACTTAACCCAAGACTACCATATGTAGGTGTATGGGGGAATATGACTCGCAACAGGTTTCTGAACTCGACTATGTCGGGGGGAAAATACCTGTGCTCGACTCGGTCGACAGCGACCGTGTCTATGACGACCTGAACTTTATAGACGACAACTCTCTAGAGGGCGCGCTTGTAGCGGTCCACGGATTCAACCCTGACGAAACACAGCATCCGGAGGCCAGGTCTCCCGAAGAGGTATGGGACGACCGTTTCACGAAGGCCTCTGAAGTCGCATTCCAACTTGAGAAAAGAGGTTCTCTGGAAAAAATACTCATATCTGGAGGCGGCGACTTCGATGGTAGATCGGAGGCAGAGATCATGTACGAATGGGCGCAGAAAGACGGGCACCCGATAACCTTCTTCAGCGACTATGTAGAGATGGAGGAGTACTCCGAGGACACGGAGGAGAACGTCCTGAACATATACGAGGAGGCTTTCAACGACGGTATAGACGAGATAGTGGCGGTCAGCAGCTTCGACCACATAGGACGTGTAATGGACGACTTCGAGACATACATGCCCGAGGACAACTCTTTCGAGATATATCCGGTACCGTCGGACGAGAGCTACAGGAGGACGGAAAGATTGGTCAGAGACGGTTTTCACATGGAGGACAGCATCGACTACAGCTTCGAGAACGTATCCGACAGCTTTCCTGGACGGTAGAACTGAAAAACGTTCCTGGATAAAAACTTCCCAGAGATGAAGGCAGTTATCCTCGCAGCAGGTCAGGGCACACGTATGAGGCCGCTTACGGAAGACACACCGAAACCACTTCTACCGGTGGCGGGAAAACCGATAATCCAGCACAACATAGATATTCTGGAAGGAAAGACAGAGGAGATTCTGATAGTCGCAGGATACAGGATAGAGCAGTTCCGGGAGAGATACGGCGACACGGAGAACATAACTATAATAGAACAGGAGGACGCCGAGGGAACTGCCGACGCCGCACTGCAGGCGAGGGAACACATCGACGGCAAAGCCGTAATACTTAACGGCGACGACATATACGGAGAAGAAGTCAGGGAAGCAATCGGGAAAGACTCCGCGCTTCTGACAGCGGAGACCTCCGACCCCGAGAAGTACGGCGTCCTCAACTTAGAGGGCGGAAAGATACAGGACATACAGGAGAAACCGGACGAACCTGCCTCCGACTTCGTCAACACCGGTCTTTACGTCGTCCAGCCCGATTTCTTCGAACTTCTTGAGAAAGTTGAGAGGTCCGAGAGAGGGGAGTACGAGATAACCGATGCGCTCAACAGCTACATCGACGAGCACGAAGTTGAGGCGGTCGAAACCGATAGATGGCTCCCATGCAGCTATCCATGGCAATTAATCGACGCCAACGAAGAACTGATGCAAAATATAGACGAGAGGATCAAAGGAGAGGTCCATGAATCGGCAGAAATCAAAGGAGAGGCCATAATAGAAGAAGGCGCCGAGATCAGGGAAAATACCGTGATAGAAGGACCCGCGATAATCAAGGAAGGGTGCGAGGTCGGACCGAACGCGTACATCAGAAAGAACACTGTATTGGGGGAGGGTGTCGAGGTTGGCAACTCCGAGGTGAAGAACTCCATAATTCGGAAGGGCACGAACATACCGCATTTCAACTACGTAGGCGACTCATACATCGGAAGGGATGCGAACATGGGCGCCGGCTCCAAGACAGCCAACCTGAAGAACAACGACACCCGTATAGAGATGATGGTGAAAGGAGACCTGAAAGAGACAGGTAGAAGAAAATTGGGAGCAGTCATCGGTTCCGAAGCAAAGATCGGTGTAAACACTTCGATAAAGCCGGGGAGGAAGATAGGTCACCAGGCGCTCACCGACTGCCAGGAGAAAGTTTCCGAAGACATCCCAAATAAGTCTATTCTGAAGGACGGGAAACTCAGATGAGGGTAGGCTTCGACTTCGACCGGGTGCTCTTCCAGACGGACCGGTTCAAGAAACACCTGTTCCAGAGGTTCAACGACTTCAGGGAGACCTACTCCGAAGCGGTCGTGGAGGGAAAGTACGACCCGGAGAGACACGCCCATATAATGGAAGTTGAAGTCGAGGAGATCTACGACGAGCTGGAGAAAGCCTCGGAGTTCCTTTACGACGACGTGGAGAAGCTCCAGGGCTTCAAAGAAGAGTTCGACATGGTGATCGTGAGCCGCGGCGATCCGGTTTTCCAGAAAAAGAAGATAAAGCAGTCCGGAGCGCTCGAGATAATAACGGATTACAGACTGGTGCAGGAGAAAAGCAAGGACGAAGTCGCCGAGATCGACTTCCTCGTCGACGACTCCAGAGAAGAACTGGAAAGGATCGATATACCGGGTTTCCGGTTCGACAGGGATAAACATTCCATAAAGGATGCTGTGGAAAAGGTGAGAAATACGGATGAAGCCTGAAGCAGTGTTCAAACGGTACGACATAAGGGGTCGTTACCCGGAAGAGATCGACGAAGAGTTCGCAGAAAGGCTTGGGAAAGCGCTCGGAACCTTCGTACAGAAGAACTATGAGCCAAGGATAGTTGTAACACGTGATACGAAGGAATCTTCAGTACCTCTGAAGGAAGAGCTT
>SDGW01000618.1_pt1 | contig 14894 bp, 21 predicted proteins | sample 2873831 | NCBI WGS metagenome assembly SDGW01 (sample SAMN08132700, study PRJNA421101) | hypersaline lake metagenome | isolation source: celular fraction 0.22 microns magnesium sulfate-rich crust from ephemeral... | place: Spain: Penahueca Lagoon, Toledo | collected 2011-07
CCCCAGGGGTTCAGGGGGAATTGAGGGTCGACGGAAACACTTGTATGAGTTCAGCCATGAGAGCCTATCAAGCCGGGAAATCCGGCATGGTTCCAGATGCACCCTTGTGGGGTTGAAGCATTGACTCGGTTCGTCCCGTCTCGCAACCACGAGGTGTTCGTCGGGAGCGACACCGTCTCACCGTCTGCGAGCATTCCGGCGTGTGACACCGTCTCGTTGTTGATTTCGATACTCGGCGAATCGGTTTGCGCCTCGTCGGTATAGCTCAGGTTGTAGTCCACGACGCCGCCTTGGACCGACCAGTCGAGCGCTCTCGTCCCCGACGAGAGATTAAGTCGCGCCGTCGCCGACTCGCCGCCCGCGAGGTCGCCGAACGACGCCGATTCGCCCGTGTCAGACGCAACTCCGACCGAATGGGGTTCTGACACGCGGTCGATTCGCGGTTGCTGTTGGGAGACCGACCCGTCCGACGACATAGCGTTGAATCCCACGTCAGCGGTCTTGATGTTGTAATATCCGTCGTTAATGTTGTTTTCGGTGCCCGTCGTGACGAATTCGAACGTCACAGGCCCCGAGACGTTGTTTATCGGGTTGTCGAATTCAATAGCTTGGAAACTTTGGTCAACATGGACGCTCGACGCAACTTTCGTGCCCTCGCCGTAACTGCCATCCGCATATTCGCCGCGCACGGCGTAGATGTCCACGATGACCGCGCCGGGGTCAGACGACCCTTGCTTTGCGTAAGGGTCGATGTTTATCTGTGAGATATGGGACAAAGACGGGTTCTTAACCGTGATTTCGGCACTTATGGAAGACCCGCTTTGCATCCCAATGAAATCCTTGTAGATTCCCAACGATTTGTCGAAGTTTCGACTTTGCTTCACGCCCGTGACAGTTAGTTTCGGGTCGCCGGTCCCGTCCGGCCCCGTCGGGTCCAGATTCGCAAAGTCAACCGCGGTCGAATCGCCCGGTCCGGCCGTCCCGACCTCGCTTCCCGCGGTCTCGGTCACGACGCCCGTCACGTTGACCGAGAAGTTTGATGCCGAATCGAGGTCGCGAAGCTCATACTGGTAGCTTGAGCCGTCCGTCGCCGGGTTGCCCGACAGTTCGACTTCTCCCGTGAATGTCACGACGTTAGTCGAAAAGTGCGGCAGTTCGACAATAATGAATCCGTCCTCAATTTGGACGTGACGCGTCCAACGCTCCCCATCCTCGTGGACGCCTGTCAGTCGCTCCGGGATGAACCCGAGCGAATCGCGGACCTCAGACGCTCTTATTGCTATCTGACGCCCCGCGTGGTTCGTGTCGTCACGGATAACCAACGCGAGGTTGCCAAGCCCTGCGACCGTCGCATTCGGCCCGAGGCGCTCCTCAGCGTCCGCGGGCGTCGTCAACACGAACTCCGTCGTCCCCGCATGGTCCGACGCCAACACATCGCCCGTCAGATTCGACGCCCGATACGCGAACTCCTCACTCGCGGGCGTCCCCTGCTGGATGTTCTCCTCGGGGAGACCCACGAATCCGTCCGGCGGCGTCTCTCCTCCAGCGGCGACCGGTTCGGCGACGAGCGCGAGGCCGCCGCTGGAGGCGACCGCCGACGTGACGAGAAGGACCACGAGGACGAGCGCACGCCGCCCCATGCTTAGGCCTCCTCTCCAATTCGGTTCCCGACCGCCACGCTCAGGACGTAGGTCACCATGACCGACGCCACGAACACCTCGAGGGAGATGCCGCCGAGGATGCCCCCGAGGCCCAACAGCGAGATGATGAGGCCCGGTTCGTGCAACAGCGGCTCAAGGACGCCGACCCCGAGCGAGAGGACGCCGCCGATGATGCCGACCGAGAGGCCGCCCGCCTTCTGCCCCGTCTTCTGGGCCGCCTCGCGGCCGTCCTCCGCGAAGAACGCCCACATGACCGCCCAGAACAGGACGACCACTCCGACCGCGACTCCCGCCACGACCTCCACCGGATAGCCGCTTATTTCCATGCCGACCCCTCCTCGTTCCGCGGGTTGGTTTTCGCACGATTCCTCTCCGTCCGAGTCTGAGTCTGTCTATTTCGTGTCATGAGTCGATGAACGCAACGACAAGTTTCGAGAGCGACACCGCGACCGAGACCCACAGCAGGATGGTCACCACGTCGCCAAGCAGGTCCGCGGGCAACCACGCGACCTTTTCCGCAAGCCGATTCAACGGAGCCATGACCCCCATGAGCGTCCCGATATGGTCCATCACGAACACGACCAACCAACCAGCGAGGTCTCCCGAATTCAGCAGGAGGTCGGCAACGACGCCGCCCCCTGTCGAGAGACCGCCCACAAGAGGTAATTCGTCTCTCTCTATAGCCATGGTATCACCAATGCCAGCGCCTGAGGCAGTCGATTCCACAACAGGACCACGCCCCGAACCACGAGGTACGACACGAGACCCCACAGCACGATAGCCGCGAACGGCGCGACCGGACCGAGCGCCGCCGTCCCCGCGTTGATAACGTCTCCGACCGCCCGGACGACCCACAGGAGCGTGTCCCCCACGGGTCCGAGCGCCCGCGCGACCTCCACGCCCGACGCCACGATTACCTCCTCGGCGAACACGTCGAACAGCACGAGGCCCTGATAGGCGAGGCCGCCGAACACGTCCACGAGCGTCCCCACAATCCACTTGAGGACGACCGCTTGCACGAATCCGACCGGGTCGTTCGTCAGCGAGACGCCCAACGCCGACGCCCCGAGGAGCGTCGCGAGGACGCCTTTCCCCTTCGACCCGCCGCCGTCCTCCTCGGGCAACTGCGAGTCGCCGCCCCAACCGATGCTCATCCAGCGACCCCCCTCACGAGTCGGCCGAGGAGGTCGGTCGCCAGCCAGCCAACCAGCAGGAACCCGAGGAGGACCTCAAGCAACGCGAGGCCCTGCGCGACGAGGCCCGCGCGACCGAGGAGCGCCGCCGTCTCCGCGAACGCGATGTCAAACGCGTCCTCGGGGATTGCGAACAGTGTCGAGATGAGGCCGCCCTCGCCCGCAACCCACGCCTCGAGGTCGTTGAACGCCCCTCGAATCCCGCGCCGGACCGTGTTGACGAGGCCGACCACGCCCAGCGTGAAACCGTAGTAGAGGATGGAGACGAGCATCGAGGCGAGCGCCCCGGCTTTGAGTTTCGGTCGGTCGCCCTCGGTATTGACGACTCGCGAGACGAGCGACTCGTCCTCGCTTGCGCCGCCTTCGCGCTTGGGTCCTCCCGACATGCTTAGTTCCTGATGTTTGTGACGAACACCCACGGCGACCACGGGATTCGTTGCGCCGCGAACACGAACACGAAAATCGAGAACATCACGACGCCGACCGCCGTCGGTTGCGCGAGCGGCCCGAGGAGCCGACCCAAGTCCTCCGCGAAGAACCGAACCGTCTCCTCGGTCCCCGCGCCGAACACGTCGCCGAATCCGACGAACATCACGTCAACGAGACTAATCGTCCCGCGGCCAATCGCGCGCATCGGCCCCACGACCGCAAGCTGAATCCCCTGCACAATGCTCACAACGAGCAAAATCAGGGAGTACCCGATGCCGCCGAAACCCACGTCGGCGAAAAATTGGCCCAGACCGCCCTCTTTCTCCACGAGGTCGCCCGCCTTCGTCACGACGTGATTCGCGTTATGAGCCACGCAAATCACCCCCACTTCATCTTGATGCCGACAATGCTAGCGACAGTCGCCAACACGCCCAGAATCGCCGACTTCGCCCCGCCGAACAGACCCCCACCGCCACCGTCGCCGTCAGACGCCGCCGCCGCGGCCGCCGACGAGTCCCCGTCGCCCGAGGTCGCCGTCTCCGCCTCGTCCTCCTCGAGGAGGACGCGAATGCGCGCGGCGTTTCGGTCCGCGCTCGACACCGACGAGAACAGCGTGACCTCCGTGCCCGGCGACGCGTCGGTATATGTGCTGGTCCGGTCGGTCCACGAGATGCTCTCCTCGATGTCCTCCCACTCCTCGATGTCCGAGATAGCCTTCGCGACGCCCGCCGAGAGGAACCGCCCTGCCGGGAGGAGGACCTCGTCGGTCCCGCCGCTCAGGTTGATGTCGAGCGCGTAGGCGCTCGGCGTCTCGAATTCGAACACCGTCTCCAACTCCTTGGGGTACGAGTAGGTGTCGGGCGTGTCCTTGAGTCGTGCCCAGACCCGCGAATTCGGTAGGTCTGACGCCCGAACCTCCACGTCGTAGGTCACGCCGCGAATCGTCGCGTCCGCGAATGGCGTGTCCGAGAGCGTGTCGAGTCCGGTAATCGAGAATTCGCCGGACGGCGACGTGACCGCTTGCGTGTCCACGACCGTCTCGCCGTCGTCGTTCGTCGTCTGATACTCCTCAGTCCCGAACGTCCATTCGGTCGCTCGCTCGAGGTTCAGGCCGTGGAGCGTGAGGTCCGCGTCCGTCTCCTTCACGCGAATCTCCACGGTCTCGATGTCGTCCAGCGTCACGCCTTGGGCGTCCTCGAGGTCGCCGACCCGCGGTTGCGCGACCTTGCTCGCGCCCGTCGAGGAGAACATCACGCCGTCGGTCGCCGTGTCCCCGCTCGGGTCCGCCGTCGCCGTGACCTCCGACCCGCCCGAGTCGATTACCGCGGCCTCCACGACCACGCCCGCCGGGAGCGAGTCGATGTCGGCCAGCACTTGCAGGAACTTCCGCGACATGCCGTCCGTGATAGTCGCGTCCGAGTTGCCCACGCTCGAGAGGTCGAAGCTCGCTTTGACCGTCTCGCCGGACGCGACCGACGACGTCGAAATGACGAGCGAGTCGCCCTCGCCCTCGCTCAGGCTGATGGACCCGTCCGTCGCGTCGGTCGTCGTCCAGTGGGTCGGGTCGTGCCACACGACCTCCTCGTCCTCGTCGTCTATGTCCCCGTCCGAATCGGAGTCATAGACCGTATCTCGCGGGAACGCGGTTAGCTCGGGGTGTTCGAAGTTCGCCGCGCTCGTCGTCACGGGGTTGTGCGGCGTGTCCTCGTCGTCCGGTTGCCGCGCGAGCGCAAACCCGGCGTCCTCCGCGAGGTCCGCGACCTCCTCGTTGTCCGCGACGTACTCGAGCGCCGCCATGTCCGGCCCGACCTCATCGACCGAGACCGTCCCCGTGAGGTACGGCGCGTGAACGTAGTCGGAATCGAACGCGAGGTCGTTGGCCGCCACGGTCGTCTCGCTCGCGCTCTCGGTCGTGTCGTCCGCGGCCGCGCTCCCGGTCGCGGCCAGCGCCGCCGCGCCCGTCGCCGCCATGAACCGCCGTCGCGTCAGCGAGTCGCACGTTGCACAGTTGTCAGTCGTTGCCGTCTCCGTCGTTTCCGCTGTCGTGTCACTCATGTTAGTCTCCGTGGTCGATTGGTTGCTAGTCTGTGCCTCTCCGCTCGCGTCGCCGTCCCGTGAGTCGGTCATGTCAGTCTCCCTCCCGGAAAATGAGGTACGGCAGTCCGATGCCGCCAACTGCCGCGAAAAACTGACTGACCGACCCTTTCAGCGGAGCCAGCGCCGGGAACGCGTCGGCCGCCACGCTCACGACCGCTTCCGACCCCAACCCGCCAAGCAGGACGCCGCCGACGAGCAACGTCGGCCCCGCCACAACGAGGAGAATCGCCTTCTTCCACCATTTCACGCCTCGGCCCCCTCGTTGACCGCCTTCGCGATGCTTGCTTGCGAGATAGCCACGCGCTCGTCCGAGACCGCCTCTGCGACCTCTACCTGTGAGAGGTCGTCGCTCGCGTCCCACAAGCTGGCCGCACGCCGCGCGAGGTCGCTCGCGGGCACGCACTTGCCACGGTGGTCCGGGTGGACCTCCGAGTCGTGGCCGCCGTCCGTCGCCGCCCGACCGCCGAGGTCCTCCTCGGTCTCGTCGCCCGACTCCTCGAGCGACCCGCCCACGAAAATCAGCCCAGCGCCGACCGCCATTACGCCGAGTGTCACGCCCACGACCATCGTGGAGACCCCTTCGTCCGTCGTCACGCCAGCGGCCAGCATCACGCCGCCGAACACCGCTACTCCGACCCCCACTAGCATCTCTCCCGCCGATTCCAAACTCTCCCCGTTCACACGTCGGCCCCCCGAGGAGGGACGTAGACGTAGTGGTCCGACTCCTCGGCTTTCTCCGGGTTGTCGGTCGTTTTCGGTCCTGCGAACTCCACGAGGTCGTCCATTGACCCGTGGTCGGTGTGTTCGTGGTACCGTCTGAGAAGGCCGTTTAGGTCGTCCACGAGGCCCAGCACGTCGTCGTACTCCTCACTCGACAGGTGGGCCACGATGCCGACGTGTCCCTCCACTTGCACGCGAATGTCGCCCTCCGACCCGTTCTCCGGGTCCGCGCCATGCAGGAACAGTCCGTCGTAGTCGAGAGCTTCGCGTCCCGTCGCGTTGACGCGTCCCTCTACGAGGTCGTGGAGTGACCGCCCCTCGCTCGCGTCGAGCGCGTCCAGCTTTCTCCCCGTCATGACTCCGCCCCCACGCGCTCGGTCTCCGTCGCGGTCTCGACGCCCGCACGCCGACGCGCTTCTTGCATACTCTCTTGCTGATTCTTCTTGTCACGTTGCCGCATGTCGTTTCGCCTACCTTTCATGGGTTCTACCCGTCAATAACTTCTAATTTAAGGTCTAAAAGACTTTCTACGTCCCTGTGCAATTGACTCAGGTATATTCAGAATTATAGCGGTATTAAATCCAGTACCCTCTAATTCCCCGAATCTATGTCAGAAAGAATTTGATGGTTGGCGCGCGTTTCTCGGGCATGGCGACCGATTCAGAGGACACCAAGTCAATGACTTTTACTTACAACATGGTTACTGAAAGAGCATTGAGGGAAGCCTACCCACATGCTCTAGGAATTTCCGAAAGAATCAGAATGGCGATAAATGATGCTCTTGATGATTCACTCGAGGTCCACATCGAAATCGAGGATGTCGAGACTACCGACGTTTCTGAAGATTCTGAGTAAAGGACACGTAATCCTTGAAGCTCTTTGAGCCACTGAAAAGCAGTGAGTAACCCCTAAATATAAGTCCCACCGGCCAATAGCAGTAGCTAACCGGCGAAAGTTTCGAGAGGAAGGGCGATATGCCTCGCGCCTTCCTCGGTCGCAGGCGGCTGGCCCCGCCTTGTGACCATGCAAGAAGCGCGGACGCGCGGTGCTGGACCACCGTCGTTGTCCGTGTTGAATCCCACGCGGTCGCTCCCTAAAAATCTTGGGGGTTGACGGCGAACGCGGGATTTGACACGGATTTTGGTGGTTCAGTTCCGCGACATGGTGCGCGCTAATTTTCGCTCGGAGGCCGCGAAGCCAACGAGATTCGCCATGTCAACGGAACACAACAACGACACGACGCGACGCAACGACGACGAACAGACGCGCGCGGCCACGCTGGCCGCCACCAACCCACCCAGCGGACTCCCCAGCGACGCCGAGGAGACGAGCGAGTGCCCGGCGTGCGACGAGGAGGTCCGAGACGGCGACCTCCTCGACGGGGAGTGCCCGAACTGTGAGACGGCGACCGACGACCTGTTTCTGGTCGCGGCAGGGATTCGGAGCGCCGAGGAGGTCCGTGCATGACGCGCGCCCCGATCGACTGGGAGCGCGGAGACGGCCGAGTCGTCGCGAGTCGTCGCGCCGACGTCGCGCTCGGTCGTGTCCCCCGACCCGAGCGAGAGCCGCCCGCGCCCGACGAGCGCGCGGACATCGAGACCGAGCGCCCCACCAACGACGACGCCGAGGAGGCCGACGCATGACGGTGCGACCGACCTCCTCGTCCTCCTCGTCGTCCTCGTCGGGGGCACGAGGAGAGACGCGATGTCAGTCGTGCGGGTCGTTCGTGACGGCGCGATTCGCGCGAGTCTTCGGCAACAACCACGACGAGGTGTTTGGCTGTCTCGAGTGTGAGACCGCGACCGCGGTCAAGCAGGGCGCGGCGCGCGCGCCGGACGCCGACCCGGTCCGGACGGTCGCCGGGAGGATGAGCCGATGAGTCCGGCAGTTGACGAGTCGGTGACCGGCGCGCGCCGCGACGAGTCGAACTTGGAGGTTGACAACCTGTTTCACTGCAAGGAATGCGGTATCGAACTGCCGTGGCAAGCGGTTCTTATCGGCGAATTCGAGAAATGCCGGAAATGCAAGAAAGACGAGCGAGAGCGCCAGTTCCGGCGTGACTACCCGTTCGGTTGGAGCGCGATTCCGTGGGAGGAGGTCGAAGCATGAGCGCGGACACGCCGCGCGGGGCGTGGCGGGCGGGCCGCGACGCGGCCTCGCGCGCCAGCGAGGACGAGACACTGACGGGCGCGGCGCTCCGGACGACCGTGGACGTCGCCGAACCCGAGCAGTTGCGCGCGCTCGAGGGCGACCGCGACGAACCCGAGCCGGTCCCGTGCCCGGTCGCGGACTGTGACGGGACATGGCGACCGACCCTCGCGGACGACACGGACGCGGACCTCGCGTGTGACGAATCGACCTGCCAGCAAACTGCGACTCTCCGAGAAACAGACGAATGAGCGACGCTACTCCCCACATTCCCGAGACGACGACCGAGGCACAGACCCGAGACAACCAACTCAAAATCTATGCGGACGACGACGAGGCCGCAATGGCGGACGCGCTCGCGACCGCCCGCGACTGTTCCACGAGCGCGCTCGGACGCGACTTGTTCCGCGACGAGTTCCGGCGCTTGTTCGGCGACGCGCTCGACGCGACCGACGTTCGCGAGGGCCGCGTCTCCGACGAGGACCTCCGGGCGGTCGCGCGCGGCGACCTCGAGGCCGACGACCTTGAGCTGGGCGACCGCGACGACGAGACCGACGAGGACCTCGGCGACCGCGACCCGGCGAGCTACTCGGCGGGCGCGACGCCCGAGCAACTGTCGAGCGAGGGCGCTTCACTGTGCTACGACGTGTTGCGAGAGGCGGTCGCCGACCCGGTGGAGGGCGGACTGTGGTCGGAGTCGTTGGAGATAGACGACTCCCGCGTGGCCGAGGGAACGCTCAAGCAGAACCACAAGACGGCGTCCCGGATTCTCGCGGGCGTCGCGCGGACGAACATCGAGGTCGGCGAGATTAACGTCGTCGCCGACGCTCAGATTGAGACGCTTGTCGAGCGTCACGTCGAGCATATGCCGCGCTCGATGGACGAAGAATCGGCGAAAGAGAGGCTCACGAAGGTCTATTCGGAGAAAACGAAAGAGCATTTCGTCAGTCACCCGCTGAATGACGCCCAGTTCTCTCGCGAGTCGTTCCGAGACACGATTGACACGCTCCTCGGCGACCTCCGAGACGCCGCAGACGCGGACGCGCTCGACGCCCACCACATCGAGGACGCGCTCCGCGCTCGGGCACATGCGCTCGAGCATGTGGAGTTGCTCCGTCGAGACGGCGACGCGATGCCCGACAGATTCGACACTGCGTTCGACGCGCTCCACGCGTTCGCCGACGACGTTCTGGACCGCTTGAGCGACCTCGAGGACGACGAGCAGATTGCGGTCCTGCACGAGATGGAACCCGACCTCCGGAGCGCCGACCTGTTCGCCGAGGGTTCGGTCGTGGACCATCTCGGTCTGAGGGACTCCGAGACCGAGGAGTCCGCCTTGGACATCTCGGCTTAGTCGCCGCCCAGCGGTCCCCGTCGTTCGCCCGCGGTCGGTAGCCGTGGCTCTCTCTTTTTCACGTTGTTTTCGGGTTTGATAGCGGTGCATCTGTCCTCGAGGCCGACCACGTCCGCCGAGAGCCGGGCGTGGCGGTCGTCGCGGCCCGCGGTCCCTCCTCGAGGAGGGTCGCGACCGCGACTCGCGGGGCGCTCCTCGTCGATTCAACTCGGATTCTCGACAACAGTGGTACTACTTGCGGGGCGTCTGCCTCGGAGCAGAGTCGCAAAATCGCAAGACGGCGGCGTTGTTAAGACGAGGAGGTGGGCGAGTGGTACCACAATCGCGGGAGATTTTCTTTTCGAGGGCGACTCAGAAAACGCTGGGGCGGGGCCTCGTTGGCGGTGAGAGACACGGACGCGGTAGATTGACGCGCAAAACGCGGAAACGTCGTCAGCGGGTGGGAGACAACTGCTACGGACGGACTTTGTCCGTCCTCCGCTTGAGGGCAACTGCTACGGATATGGTAAGTAGAATAGCGGTAAAAAGGTTGCGGTTGGCGGGAGTGTAGTCACTCCCGCCTCGGTTGTGAGGTTCTATTAACCGCCACCGTGATGTTGTTAAGATACCCGTCGAAACCGACGAATCTGCGGGGGGAACGCCCCTCTCCGTCCGAATCTGAGACGACAAGAAAATCGGCTGCGATTCTAGTACTACTACGCCAGCTAAATTCCCTCCCGGCACCATCTCCTCATGAATCTCATCGAGCGTCGGTGGTTCGCAGGGCCGGAGTCACGTCCCAACGTAATTCGACGATAGCAGGATGAAAGCAAAATGAAAGCCGCGTACAAAATCTCCCGTGTGAACGTGGACGAGCCGATTTTTAAGGAGTAGACACATGTAATACTCTATGGATAGTTAATCACAGCTAATTAAATTATAATAAGCTAAACGATGTATGACTAATAAAGTAAGAATGAACCGACGTGAGCTACTCCAAGCCGCTGGTGCCACTTCGCTTGCTGCTCTTTCAGGTTGTGTAGGGATAATTTCAAACACATCTAATCCAGGTTCAGCCAACGCTACACAGACGCAAGGTGTTATCGAAAATACGTCAATCAAGGGTACTGAACTCGTCGTCTCATTATCCCCAGAAGCAGATGTTGAGAAAGTGAAGGTCACCGGGCCGAACGGCTCGCCATCACTCGGTGTAAAATCAATTTCGAGCAAGTCTACCAAAGTCTCATTCAACATCTTGCAGTCGGTCCCGCGTGGTACCCATCAGGTAGCTGCCGTTTCATCTGATGAGGTCATCGGTGAAGCTTCGGTAGACCTCCAACCAGATGTCCAAATTGATCGAGTAGCAACAGGGTTCCAGACTGACGGTATAGAGTGGCCAATTAACGAAAAATACGATGAAGTCTATCTTGAACTCTCTAACAGAGGGAACACTCCACAGCAGATCACCTACATTACAATGCCAGAAGCACCACACTCATGGCCTAGTAAATCTGAATCTATGTTCTCCGGTCTCCAGACACTCGAAGGAGATACACTAGGCAACATCACACTCTCTCCCAACGAAACAAAGCAGGTCTTGACCATACACGCACCGTTTCTTTTTGGCACCCAATATCCGTGCGGTAATTCAACAAATATGAATGTAATCTTATCAACAAAAATTGGAGAGAATATCAAAACCACGTATCGGCTTATCACGAAAAAGATAGATGATTCAGAAAAAGCTTGTAGGACATTCTTAACACCGGCCTCCAACTGAGTGTGCAAGAAACCTAGCGGTGAACGTTTCACGTTTGGAACCGCCAACGTCATCACTCCGTCGCCTTCTCCGCCCTAAAAGACGGAGCTTGTCGGTGGACTCCCATTCTGGCGGCCCTACTGGGTGGTAGGCAAGTAGCCGCCATTCACGTTCAGCGTCCCCTGGCTTGAGGACGAGATGAACTCGCCAGCGAATAGGTGAAAATACTAATACTTTATATATCCGACATAGACTACCACCCTGGATAGTTAGCTCTAATTAATGAAGTATTAAAAGGAAGGAAGAATATTCTTAATTAAGCACAAATGAATCGACGTACGCTCCTCCAAGCCGCTGGTACTGCCTCCCTCACAGCTCTCGCAGGATGTGGGGGGATGCTTTCCAATACCGAATCAGGTTCAACCACCACTACGACACAGACGCAAGGCGCTATCGAAAATGCGTCAATCGATAAAACGAAACTCGTTGTCTCGCTGGCCCCAGAACCAGACGTCGAGAAGGTGAACGTTATCGGGCCGGACGGCTCGCCATCGCTCGGGTCGCAATCGATTCCGACCGGATCAACCAAAGCATCATTCAACATCTTGCAATCGGTTCCGCGTGGCACCCATCGAGTAGTCGCCATCTCGTCCGACAACGTCGTCGGTGAAGCCTCGGTAGACCTCCAGCCGAACGTAGAAATCGACCGAGTAGCGACGTGGCTTCAGACCGATAATGTGGAGTGGCCGCTCGGAGAAAAATACTATCAGGCCTATCTAGAAATCTCTAACACGGGAACGGTCCCTCAACAGATCACCTTCGTCACGATGCCGGGGGTGCCGAATCCATGGTCAAAGGAGTCCATCTCGCTGTTCTCTGGCCTCCAGACACTTCAAGGAGATCAACTGGAGAACGTCACAATCCGGCCTGGAGAAACTAAGCAACTCTTGACCCTAAACGGACCATTCCTCTTCGGTTCCGAATTTACATGCGGTGAGTCTACAGAACTGTCCGTCGTTTTGTCAACGAAGATCGGCAAAAATATCGAAAACAAATATCGTCTTGTAACAGAAGATCCAGATGAACCACAGAAATCCTGTCAGAAATACCTGAAACCTCAGTAAAATGGCTGACTTAGTCGCCGATTTTATAAAAGGGCTTCTTGGAATATTCAAAAAGCTCTTACCGGGCGTCATTGATGTCCTCAAAGGTGTTATCCAGACTGGGATTGAGATTATCCTATACACGCCTGTTCCAAAACGGTGTGTCAAAGGAGCGAGTCAGTCGTATCCGGACTGTCCAACGACCGTTGCACTCGTCCAGGAACCGGCAAATTCGCCGTGGCCGAGCGTGTTCAAGACGGCGTGGACCGAAGTTCTGCCAACCGCGGTTACCATTCTGTTCGTTCTCTATCTCGTGATTCGCGTTCTTGAGGGTATTCCTGGAATCTCACGAAAGAAGGCACGTCAGGCCCAGACTAGCATTTTCGGAGCGCTCGTCACACTTCCGTTCTCGTGGTCGTTTGGCGCAGGCGTCCTCGCTTTTTTTTCCGGACTGACGAGGGCACTTGCGCCGACTCCCGATGAACTCCTTCCTGTCGTCACGGCCCAACTCACTACACTTGCCACGGCGGCGGCAACCCCCGGTGGGAACTTTCTGGCACTCGGAGTCAGCGGTCTCGATGGCGCTCTCCTTATCGGTGCCCTGTTAGCGTATCTCTTCAGAATTCTCTTCTTGATATTCGTGATGCAGTACATCCACCTGCTGGCGGTTATCTACCTGCTTGACGTTCCGGTCCTGAACGGGATCACCACAAAAATCTTTGAGATTTTTATCGGTTTGTCATTCCTGCCAATATTGGTTGCTGGCATGTTCGACTTCGCAACGACCGTTTTCTCGTCGGAAAGTCTTCCTTTTCTCCCAGACCTCGGCGGATTCGCTCAAGCTATTATCTCGATGGTCATGCCGGTCGCTTCGCTCGGTCTTTACTATCTTTCACTCAAGGGGTCGATGCTGTCCGGGATGTCCAAAACACTCGGCAAAGTCGAATCAGCAGCCAGTGGAACGGCTGTTGGTGACCTCGGCGAAGCGTCCAGCGACGAGTACGGTGGACTCGTTGAGGAGAAGACTGCCCAGCTAGAGGATCGCGTCCAACAGGGTTCAAAGCCTCTCGCAAACATGACGAAGCGTGCAGGATTACATTATGCCTCTGGAGCTACGACTATGGCAAAGCATCCGAAGAAGATACCTCGCATGATGAAGGGAGAACCACAAAGCGCTCGTGAAGTATCCCCTTCCTCAACTCCCCATTTATCCAAAGCCAAGCAGGCAGCACAAGCAGCAAAGAACAAGCTATCCGCCTACAAGAATGTCCCAGAGTCTGCATCGAAGGCGATGTCACGGGGAGAATCAGAAGGTCAAGGAGACAGTGACCGTCGGAACATAGGGTCGATGGGAAAGAAAAGACCAGACACTGACACGGCTGCGTATCAATTTGGTGACTGGGATAACCGGTTTGAACGAAAGTTGGTCAAAGATGAGAACACCGGCAAGTCAATCGCGCGTACGATGGGGTCAGTCAGGAAAACTGGTAGGTCGATAGAAGAGATTGCCGAGGAATCCGAAATGCCCAGCGGTGGGGTTGATGCAGAAGAAAGAATTGCCGAAATTGATCCGGGGTCGGTAGACCCAGGAGCGGCCAATTCGGAAGCGGTAGATCCAGATTCGGTTGAGCGGAATAAAGAGGCACTTGACCGGATGATTGACGAAAGTGATCTCTCAATCGAAGGTGCGCAGGTTCTCATGAAGAACATCCAAGAAGAGTACGGAGAAGAGGTAATGAAAAAGAAAATGGACGAAATGTCATATGTACAGCTAGCACGAGAATCTGGGCGTGAACAAGCAGAAACATCTCTTGAACCAGACCAAATTGAGGAAATAATCTCACCTCCTGATTGGTGGTCTCCTAATCAGTAGCTGGTAGTTTACGACCTTTTTCTTATTGAACTACTGGTTAATCTACTTCTCAGAAGAATCCTATATGTCATCTCTATTATTTTTCTCCACCTAATAAATATTGAAGGAGATGCCCTGAAACACTTTCCTCATTGTGGAACGTCCAACAATTAACCCTGAACCAATTACACTCAATCCATGAAATTTGACCCTTCCGACCTCAGATGTCCAGACTGCCAAAGTCCACTCGCATCGCTATCCCGACTTGCTAACCAATATGACGACCAGCGTCATAAACTCATTTACGCGAGCCGGTGCCCCAATGGCGGTTGTTCCACCGAACAAGTTTCTCCCGCCGATATTCGTCGCCAACTCGATTCGGCTACCAGCGACGATTCCACCCTACTCGAACTCATCTCAAGAGCCGTTTCTACGCTCCGCAGCTCGTTCCGCTTCGATTTTGATATCTCTACTGAAAATAACCGTTCTACAATACTGCTGGCAGCCTTCATCGGATTAATAGCTATTGGAGGTCTCCTCGCAATCTCCGGTCTACTCACTATTCCACTCGGGAATAACTCTTCAGGCACTGCGGCAGC
>SDGW01000619.1_pt1 | contig 14891 bp, 15 predicted proteins | sample 2873831 | NCBI WGS metagenome assembly SDGW01 (sample SAMN08132700, study PRJNA421101) | hypersaline lake metagenome | isolation source: celular fraction 0.22 microns magnesium sulfate-rich crust from ephemeral... | place: Spain: Penahueca Lagoon, Toledo | collected 2011-07
CCGTGCTGACGATCTTGATCACGTCGCCCTCCTCGAGTTCGTACTCCTCGCCGATCTCCCGGCTCGACTTGGCGTCGACGGCGTGGAGGTAGCCGTCGCCGATGTCGGAGTGGACGCTGTAGGCGAGATCGACCGGGGTAGAGCCGTCGGGCAACAGGAAGGCGTCGGGGAGGACGTTGCCGCTGCCGTCGGACCACTTCGAGGCGTCCTCGACCGGGTAGGCGGTGAGGTGGTCGAGCAGGTCGTAGACGGCGTAGTCCAGCGCCGACTGGACGCCCGTGCCGCCCCACTCGGCCATGGTGTCGGCGAGGCCCTCGAGGGCCTCGCGCTGGGCGTCGCTGACGCCGTCGCCGATCTCGATCGTCTCGTCGCCGGGGTCGTAGTCGACCAGTCCGTTCTCGGCCGCCCGGCGCAGGGCGAGTTCGCCCTCCGCCGTGGTGGGGATCACGGGCTTGTCCAGCTCGAGCAGGCGTTCGACGTTCTCCTCGGGCGCGACGTCGATCTTGTTGGCCGCGACGACTATCGGTTTGGTGCGCTCGCGGACCAGCCGCGCGAGTTCCTCGCGGCGATCGTCGTCCCACTGGATCGGGTCGTCGGGATAGTCCAGTTCCCGCAGGACCGTCGCGATCTGCTTCGGCGACGCGCCGAACCCCGAGAGCATGTCCGCCAGGGCGTCGTCGATGTCGAAGTCCGGCGACCGCGATTTCCGCTCGACGGACTCCCAGTTCCGGTCGACGATGCCGGCTAGCCAGAGGTCCATCTCCTCCTCGACGAAGTCGATGTCCTCAAGCGGGTCGTGGTCGCCGACGTCGACCGGTTCGCCCTTCTCGTTGGTGCCGCCGGAGGCGTCGACGACGTTGACGATCACGTCCGCGTTGGTGAGTTCGTCGAGGAACTGGTTGCCCAGCCCCTTCCCCTCGTGAGCGCCGGGCACCAGCCCCGCCACGTCCAGCAGTTCGATCGGGACGTAGCGCTTGCCGTCCTCGCAGTTCTCGGCGTTACAGCGTTCCTCGCGCCCGAGGCAGGGACAGTCGGTCCGGACGTAGCTCACCCCGCGGTTGGCGTCGATCGTGGTGAAGGGGTAGTTGGCGACGTCGACCTCCGCCATCGTCGCCGCGGTGTAGAACGTGGACTTGCCGGCGTTCGGTTTCCCGGCAAGCGCGATCGAAAGCATGCCTCCCGATAGCGCCGTCCGGAGGAACTGTCTTTCGATTCTGGCGATCCCGGCCGCGGTTCGGCCCGCTCGAGCGCTACCGCGTTCCCGGTTCGAACGACTCGAGCAACACCGCCGCCTCGCGGACGCCCTCCTCGAAGACGGCGTGGTCGGCCGCCGCGATCCGGCCGGCGTACCGGTCCCAGTCGACGGCGCGGATTTCGGCCAGCCGGGGGAGCGTCGCGTGTCGCAGTCCGGTCGCGACGGCCTCGGGGTCGTCGTCCGTGTGATAAGAGACGGCGCGAGCGAGGGCGTCGACGGACCGGGGCTCGTCGTCCCACTCGTGGTAGAGGACGGCGAGTACGAGCCGCGCGCGTTCGCTCCGAAGCACGCCGAGGACGGCTTCCGCCGTGGACGGAACGTCGGCGACCGTGTCGACGCCCGGGTTCGGCGTCGGGGCCGGCAACTCGAGCGGGTCCCGCGGACCGACGTCGCGATCGCACGGGTCGCGGCCGACGCTCCCGGACTGACCGGAACCGCGTTCACGGACCGCGGGCCGATCGGGCGAGCGGAGCGGGCGCGCGGGAGCGGCGGTCCGCCCCGCGGCGTCGATGTCGGTCCAGACGGCGGTCGACGACCACGTCTCCGCGGTGATCGGCTCGTCGGGCGTCCGCGACGGAGCCGGAAGCGCCGCGTGTCGAGACGGAGCGCCGGTCATCGGGACGCCGTCGGTGGTCGGTTCGGCCGCGACCGTCGGAACGCTACCGGTCGCCGTCGGTGAGTCGATCGGCGACTCGATCGACGCGTCCGTCGCGGACCGGACGGTCGAATCGGACGGCTCGAACGCCACTACCGATTCCGAATCGGCACCTCCGGCGACGAGCGGCCGGTCCCGAACGGCGGTCGCGAAGCCGGTCGCGCCGCCGATGCCGGCCAGCGTCGTCGTCAGCGCCAGCGGGTCGCGAACCGCGCCGCCCTCGAGGGCGAGATAGCCCGTCAGCCAGAGCGCGAGCGCACAGGCGGCGACGATCCCGACCGACACCTGCGTCACGGCCCGCCAGCGAACGGCCGCGGGGACGTTTCGGGCGGCCAGCCAGTAGCCGCCGGTGGCCAGCCCGGTCGGGACGAGCAGCGAGACGAACAGTTCGAACGCGGCGACCGACTCTGCGGTCGGCGCGCCCAGCGCTCGGACGATGCCGGCCACCGCGAGGACGAGCCCCATGGCGACGATCGCGGCGGTCGATTCCCCCCACCCCTCGTACTCGATTCGCGTGGGGGTCGCGTTACGCATGCCTCCCCGTTTCGGGGACGGTTACATAAATCGAACTGTCAACTCAGAGTTCGACAGCCATCATCACCTCGTCGACGTAGTGGCCGTCGAGTTTGTAGTGATCCTCCCGGACGGCCTCCGTCTCCCAGTCGTGACCCTCGAGGAAGGCGATCGCCGCCTCGTTGGTCGAGGGAACGCTCTGGTAGAGTTTCTCGTAGCCGTTCGCGCCGGCCCACTCGAGCCCCCGGGAGAGGAGGTGCGAGCCGATGCCATGACCGCGGTACTCCTCTAAGACGCCGACGGTGAGTTCGGCGGTGTGGCTCAGCTTGTCGATTTCCGGCGCGTAGAGGTGGACCCAGCCGACGACGTCGCCCTCGACGGTGGCGACGAAGAACATCCGCGACTCGAGTTCGTTGTGCCGAAGGAGGGCCTCCTCGTGGTCGATCTCGTCGGCGACGCTCTCGGCCTCGATGTAGGTCCGCTCCTCGGCGACCCGCCGGATCGCGCCGACGATCCCCGTCAGGTCCTCTTGGCGCGCCGGCCGGATGTGGAACTCGAGGTCCGCGGAGACGTACTCCTCTTCGGCACCCGCGTCGATCGTGACGCGGAGGGCCCCCTGTTCCTCGTCGATCCGGCCGTCCCGCTTGAGGATCGCGACGTGGTGGCGGAACCCGCCGGGATCGAGGCCGAGCCGGTCGCGCGCCTCCTCCGGGTCGACGGCCCCGTGGCGCTCGACGTACTCGTAGATTCGTTTCCGGTCCTCGTGGCCGAACTCGAGCGTCTCACTGACCATGGCACGTGCTACCACAACCCAATACTTAATGCTTGCCTGACGGACGCCGTTCGGTCCGCGTCGCGACCGTAAAACGGCAACTGGGACAGCCGGAGTTCCTTGTACCGGTCGTCCATCGATCCGGTCGCGTGAGGCGATCGCCGCCCGGTTCGACCGGCGGCAGACGCGTCGCGCGTTCCACATGATCGGATCGAACGTGGTGGTTGCTGGACCGACCCTCGCGCTCGCGGTCGCGGTCGGACTGGTGGTCCACGAGTGGTCACACGCCGCGGTCCTGCGGCTCGCGCGCGTCGAGTACGCCGTCTCCTACCTCCCCGGTCGTGGCGACGGCCTCGTCGCGCTGGTCACGACGCGGCCCTGGGCCGCCGTCCACCCCCGACCGACCGGTGCCGAACCGCCCTGGGTGCTCCGCCTCGCGGCGCTCGCGCCCGCCCTGCTCGCGCTGCCCGTCTTCGGACTGGCGCTGGCCGGCCACCTGACCGCGGAGACGCCGATCGTCACCGCGGCGGCGATCGGGTGGCTCGCCTGCGCCCTGCCCAGTCCCCAGGACTTCTCGGTCGCCTTCCACGCCGGCCGCCTCCTCGAGCGGTCCCGAGAGCGGACCGGAACGGCCCCTTCCCGCGCCGACTGACGGTCGTCGCCGGGCCGTTCCCGTCGCTCCTCAGGTCCACGCGTGTGCGGCCGTCACGGCCGCGAACGAACACAAAACGAGTCCCGCAGCGACGAGCCCGTCGATCGGGACGAGCCCGGTCGCCACCGCGCCGAGAACCGCGGCACAGAGTCCGACGGTTACCCCGTACCGACGGGGCCAGGGGTCGCTCGAGGACGTTTCGTTCGGCCCCTCGAGATACGGCTCGAGCTGGGCGGTACGCGGCGTCGAGTCGACTCGGCCGCGGTCCTTGTCGTACTCGACGATGCCGTGATTGTCGAGTTTCGGCAAGTGGGACTGGTACAGCGAGATGTAGACGCGCTGGCGCTCGTCGGAGCGCAGTTCGTCGACGGTCGTCCCCTGCTCCCAGGCGGCGACCTGTTCGGCGAGTTCGCGCAATCGGACCGGCCCCTCGGCGTCCCGCAGGTATCGCAGGACGTCCCGGCGACGCTTCGTCTGCAGGAGGTGGTGGACGTCGTCCAGTGACAGTTCGGCGGGGATCGCCGGCCCGTCCGCGTCTCGGGCGGCGTCACCGGGGTCGTCGGTCCGGCCGCGATCGATCACGTTCGTGTGACAGTATACCAGTCGGACGGATAAATATACTGACCTCGGCGGTGTGTCTCGCCGATTTGCAGCAAAAGCGGGCGCTCGGGTCGTGAACGACCCGAAGCGGCCGATCGAAACGCGGTCATACAGCCACGAATGACCGCGAGCCGTGATCGAGTACGGGTGATCCACCGGCGCTCACAGCGACGGTCGGTCGTCGGGCGGTCGGCGTCTCGCCGACGTGTGTCTTATTGGCCCATCGGACAATAAAACTACCTCTTGGGACAAGATCGTCGCTGTCTATCGGGAAAAAGAAAACGAATTTTTCGGAAGGGGCGGAATAGTTTTGATACATGCACCCGTGGCTGTCGGGTTGCGGAAAAACTGATAGCGTGTCCATCGGGACCCCCGACGGCCTCAGGGGTCGATCGCCATCGGTGCGGTCCGCTCGGAGAGTTCGGCACTGACTAGAGCCGCGTGGCTCCGGCGGAGCCGTTCGGACAGCGCCTGATGGGAGACGTCGAGCTCGGCCGCTAGCTCCTTGAGCGTCACCCCCCTGGGGACGTCGAAATACCCCAGCTCGTGGGCCTTACAGATCGTCTCGTACTGTGTCTCGGTCAGCGGCGTCTGCGCGCTCGAGAGGTCGTCGACGCCGCTGATTCGGGTGACGGTCGCCCGGTACTCGTACTGCTCGAGCAGGTCGTGACACGCCGACACCGATTCCCGATCGTGAAAGAGCAGTTTCACCAGCCACCGGCCGTCCCGCCCTCGAGCGGTCAGGATCGCGCCGTCGTTGTCGGTCACGATCTCGGTGAACAGTTTCGTCGCGTCTCCGAACTCGATTCTGAACAGCCAGCGATCGCCCGGACCGGCGTCCGTCCCGGCGGCGTCGGACGCGGCGGTCGCCGACTCCTCCCCGTCGCCGAGGCTCGCGATCACGTCGACCGACGGATCGGCCTCGAGCGCCCGGGCGACGGCGTCCCGATTCGGGCCGCCGACCCAGATCAGCGGCGGCGAGTCGCCGATCATCCCCCCGACCTGAAACTCGAACGTCGATACTCGATCGAAGGTCCGGTCGAAGCCGAGTCGCGCTGCCGGAATCTCGAGTTCGACGACTGTGGTCATCACCGAACCCCACCACGAAGACGTATAGACGGATTTCGCTACCGGTAGCCTTTCCCGCCACCCAACTCGGATGACGGTCACGTGGACTCGAATCTTAGCTGGCCCGACATGCGGAGCGTGGCCGTGCTACGGACAACCGCCGCCGATTCGTGTGATACTCCGAACTATTTCCGGCGGTGAGGGGCTCTCTTCGACGAAACGAAGCGCCACCGGACCGTTCTCAATTCTTGTAACTCCCGGGCAGGTACAAGTTCCTCCGCGCTTTTCTTCCGAATGGCCAAGAACCGATATTTGGCTGACAGGGAATACGGAACCACGGCGCTCCGTCGCCGTCGTTCGCACCGATTTCTCGACGCACGGCCCTACCGGCGCAGCCGGGCCACGGGTCCGTCCGCGTCGGCGTCGCGATCGAACTCGACCAGTCCGTCGGCCGCGAGGTCCTCGAGCAGGCCGGCCAGCCACTCGCGGCCGTACTCGCCGTCGGGGACGTAGTCGACGCGGATCCGGTGGCCGAGCGTGTCGATCTCGAGTTCGCCGTGTTCTCGCAGGGTGCCGATCACGCGCCCGCGAAACTGGCGACGGCTCCCCTCGAAGCTCGGCTGGGTCGGCACGTCGGGAGCGGTGAAGTCGCCGCTGGCGTAGGCCGAACACCACTCGCGCCACGGGCAGCCGGCCTCGTCGCACTTCGGCGTCTGCTCGCAGGCGACCCCGCCCAGTTCCATGATCGCGTTGTTCCAGACCCGCGACCGGCCCGCGGGCATGAGGTCGCTCGCCGCGTCCTCGAAGGCCGCGTCGTCGTCGGGCACGTCGAACGCGCGGTACAGCACGCGCTTGACGTTGGTGTCGACGACCGCGTCGCCGTTGTTGAACGCGAAGCTCGCGACCGCGTTGGCCGTGTACGGGCCGACGCCCATCAGCTCCTGTAGCTCGTCGGGCGTCGTCGGAAACTCCCCGTCGTATTCCTCTTCGACCTGTTGGGCCGCCTCGTGGAGATACTTCGCCCGGTTGTTGTAGCCCAGGCTGTGGTCGGTCCAGAAGCCCACGACATCGGACCGGTCGGCCGCCGCGAGGTCAGCGGTCGTCGGCCAGCGCTCGAGGAACCCCTCCCAGGCCTCGACGACCCGGCCGAGCTGGGTCTGCTGGCTCATCACTTCGCTGACGAGGATCGCGTAGGGATCGTCGGTCCGCCGCCACGGGAACTCGCGGTGGTCGTCCTCGTACCACTCGATCAGCGCCTCGCGCACCGCCCCGCGGTCGTCGGGTAGCTGCGCCCCGTCCCCTGCTGTCATCGGCGGGGGTTACGCCGTCGGCTGTAAGTGCGTGTCGCAATGGGGCGGCGCCGATACCGGCACCCGGCGATGCATCCGTCCCGAACTGGAAAGGCCTATCCGGCCCGCTCGAGTCCCCTCCCGTATGAGCCTCGACGATCTCAACGAAGACGTGACCGCGTCGTACACCGACATCGGCGACGAGCTGTCGCTCTCGCTGGACCGCGAGACGCGCAACGAACTCGCGCTGCTCGAGACGGCCCTCGAGCCCGAGGAGACGGACGAACTCGTCCGGCGGGCGATCCACATGCTCTTCCAGTCGACCGTCGACACCGGCAAGCTCGACTTCCAGCTGCGGACGGCCTACGACGTGACCTACGACGAGTACCTTTCCGGGATGACCTTCGAGGAGATGACCGGCGCGGATCAGTACCCATCGATGGACGACGAGCGCCGCTATCAGTTCTGACGATCGGCGGCAGTCTCGCTACGTCCCCCGAACGTACTAGTACGAGTTCTAGTACCACTATATTATTCTACCGTCATAATAGGCGAGCTTATATTCGTCCAGATGCTCGCCTCGAGTATGGCAGTAACCCAACGTTCGATCGAAACTGACTATCGGTGCCCCGATTGTTCGGGAACCCTCGCGGCCCGGTACGAGTCGCTGGTCTGTGACGACTGCGGCTACACGCCGCGTCACGGGTCCGACTGATCGGTCCGTCGTGAAGTGATAGGCGCATCGAAACCGAACCGACCGCTCTTCGCCGTTCTATCGGCTCCCGGAGTCCCCTCTCAGTGGTTGACACCCGTTTCGGTGATATCCGAAGGATGTCATCGGTATGTCAGCGGATGCAACTACCGGACCACGCAGCATTTCACCCGTGAACGCGAGTACCGAACTGAATGAAAGGGGTCGTGCGACCTTACATGGCTGTTTGTCTCCGTCCGCAACATCTCAAACGGACGCTGACGATTACGCTGCTCGTTGGAACGTGGCTCACCCTCTACAATCAGGGTGACGCGCTGCTGTCCGGGACGATATCCACCACGCTCGTGAGCAAAATCGTTCTCAACTATCTCACTCCGTTTTTCGTTTCGAATTGGGGGCTGCTCTCGCGGGGTTCGGAGAGTAATCACTGACCGACTTTTCACACGCATTCGGCGCGAGTTACGACAGAAATCGTGCGACGAGCGACTGCTATCGCGGCTCGTCAGTCGTCGATCGGGGCGGCGCTCGAGAGCGCCTCGTCGATGTCGGCCTCGGCCATCTTCTCGACTAAGGCGTCGATCACTTCCTCGCGCTTGCCGCTGACGAACTTGATCGAGCCGACGACGAGGTGACCGCCGCCGGAGACGCCGCCGCCCGCGATCTCGGCCTCGAGTTCCGTGACCATGTTCGGGATGTCGAGCCGGACGCCGTCGCTTCGAAGCACGGCGAAGTCGGGGCCGTAGCCGACCGTGATGACCGGATCGCCGGTCTCCTCGATCTTGCGGTCGTGGATCTCGCCGGTGGTCTTGCCCGGCGCGGGGTAAGTAAAGCGGTGTGCGTAGTTCTCGACGTCGATCCGGTAGAGGTGCGCGCCGTTCTCGAGGGTCTCGTGTTCGAGGTGGGGCATGGCAGCCTCGAGCTGTTCGTCGACCTCCTCGCGGCCGCGCTCGGCGAAGAAGTCCACGAGTTCGCGGTGGCGATCCTCGTCGTCGCTGTCGACCTGCAGCAGGTCCTGGATCAGCTGGTCGCCGGAGTTGTAGCGCAGCCAGAAGGCGGCGTAGTCGAGCGCCTCGCTGACGTTCTGGAGGCGCTGTTCGTCGTAGCCCTCCGCGGCGGCCAGCTCGAGGTAGTCGTCCATCGCGTCGGCCTTCGAGCGGTCCGAGAGGCCGGCGACGGCGGGGACGTGGCGGAGCTCCTCGCCCAGGTCGGGGTAGATCATCCGCGCGAGTTCGACGCAGAGCATCCCGGTGGTGATCCGGTAGTCCTCGTCGTGGAGGTAGGGGTTGACGTGGGCGTCGAGCAGGTCGCCGACCGCGTCGGGGTCGGGGTGGTGGTGGTCGACGGCGACGATCGGGATGTCGTAGTGGGCCAGCGTCTCGTAGGCCGGCACGTCCTCGGCCGTCGAGCCGTTGTCCAGCATCAGCAGCAGCGGGAGCTGCTGGCCGTGTTTCTCGCGGTCCTCGAGCGCGAAGTTCAGGTCCCGGGTCGCGTCCTCCATCTCGTAGAACGGCGCCTTCGCCGGCAGCCGCTTGATGAGGTGACGCGGCGCGTCGGCGTCCTCGTGGACGTCGGCGATGAATCGCTGCAGGGCGATCTGGACGGGGACGGCGGCGCACATGCCGTCGCCGTCGGCGTGGTGACGCACCCGGATCGGCCGTCCCTCGAGCACGGTCCGGCGCAGCAGGCGGGCGACCTCCTCCAGGTCCGGGCGGAGCTTCTCGAAGGCCGGCCAGTCGATCAGCGGCTCGACGTCGTGGGGCTCGGCGCGGGCCTCGAGCGCTTCCTCGAGGCGCTCGCGGGCCTCGTCGGCGTCCTCGCCCTCGAGCTTCGAGAGCCCCTCGACCTCGATCTGGACCGAGCCCTCGCGGTGTTCCGGCGTGCCGGTGACGCGGACGACGTCGCCGACCTCGACCTGCGGGTAGGCGCGGACGCCGGCCTCCTCGAAGGCGGCACAGGGGACGACGCCGTTCTCGTCGGCGACGTGGAAGATCGTCGGGCCGCCGGTCTGTTTGACCTGGGTCACCTCGCCCTCGAGGTGGATCTGGTCGCCGATCGAGGCCTCGAGCCCGTCGGTGCCGGTCAGCGAGTAGTCGCGGCTGACGGGCTCGATCTCGTAGTCGTCGCCGACCTCGGCCGGTTCGAACGCCATGTCGCCGTTCTCGCGGACGCTCTCGAGTTCGACGACGAGCTCGTCGCCGACGGCGTAGGTGCCCTCGAGGACGGACTCGTGGACGAGCCCGGAGACGGAGTCGGAGAGATCGACGAAGACGCCGTAGTCGACGATGCCGTTGATTTCGGCGAGATAGGGGCGGCCTTGTTCGACGTCGTCGGCGGTACAGTCAGGGGCGAGATCGTAGACGACGGAATCCCCGTCGTCTGCGCCGGGTTCCCCGGCGGAGTCACGCGTCATCTTGGCTCGTCGTTTGGGGCGGTCGCGTATAACCCTTGTCAAGAAGGGATGGCGGCTCGAGAACCCGTTTTCCGACGGCGGGTCGTACGATCGAGGCGACACCACGTGGCTCGAAACGACGAACCGACCGCGACGAACGGCGTTGATCCGTTCGAGAAACACCGCGGTGCCGCCGATGTCGAGGAGACGATGTTCGAGCGGACGCGTCGGTTTCGCGTCGAGCATCCCCGGCCCGTCGCTGCGAAAGCGGCCGACGAAGAGGGCCGAATCCGCCGTCCGAGACGAACCGACGCATCGGAACGTTTAGCAACCGCAAGGCCCCAGCGTAGATCATGGGGCTGTTCGACGCGCTGTTTCGCTCGAGCGAGATCCTCGGCATCGCCGAGGAGACCCTCGAGTTCGCCCTCGAGTCCTCCGAGGAGACCCACCCGAACGAGTACATGGGCTTTCTCCGGGGGACCGAGGCCGACCGGCTGGGACTGGACCGCGAGGGTCTGGTCATCACCGACATTCTGGTGGTGCCCGGCACCGAGTCCAACAGCGTCAGCGCGACGGTCAAGACGAACCAGATTCCCAACGACGTGAAGGCGCTGGGAAGCATCCACTCCCACCCGAACGGCGTCATCAGCCCGAGCAACGCCGATCTGGACACCTTCGGTCGCGGCAGCGTCCACGTCATCATCGGCGCGCCCTACCGCCGGACCGACTGGAAAGCGTTCGACTCGAAGGGCCAGCCGACCCAGCTGAGCGTGATCGACGTCGACCTGCCCGAGACCGAGGACTTCTTCGATTTCACGCAGGCCGATATCGACGAGGAACTGCGACGATGAGACTCGCCATGCTCGAGACGATGCCACGTACCGGACCGACGACGGGATCGCCGCGGAAACAACGCGCCGGAGCGACCGCGGGGGCGACATGAGCCGGACCGTCATCGCGCAGGGGACCTTCGACATCCTCCACCCCGGCCACGTCCACTACCTCGAGGAGGCCGCCGCGATGGGCGACGAACTGTACGTGATCGTCGCCCGAAAGACGAACGTCGATCACAAGGAGAAGCCGATCTGTCCGGCGACCCAGCGCCGGGACGTGGTCGGCGCGCTCGAGGCCGTCGACGAGGCCCTGCTCGGCCACGAGGAGGACATCTTCGTCCCGATCGAGGAGATCGATCCCGACGTGATCGCGCTGGGCCACGACCAGCACCACGACGACGCGGCCATCGCGGCCGAACTCGAGCGCCGGGGGATCGACTGCGACGTGCGTCGCGCGAGCGCCCGCGACGCCGACGACGAGCAGCTACTCTCGACCCGGCTGATCATCGACCGGGTCCTCGAACGGCGCGGCTGAGAGCGACGCGGACCGGCGGTCAGTTCTGGCGGATCACGGGCGGCGGGAGCCGCAGCGAATCGACCGTGTGTCCCGTCGCGACGAAGTGGTCGATCGCCGCTTCGGAGACCTCCTTTTCGGTGTAGCCGTCGGCGGTACTGACCTGCCAGTCGCACTCGAGACAGTATTTGCGCATGCGCGAGTCTATCCGACACTCGGTCACAAGGGCGGGAAAGAACGGTGCAGGAAATCGAAGGGATCGGCCGCCGTCGGCTCGAGCGGATCCGATGGGGTCGTCGCCGACCCGCACAGCGGGTCGAGCGAGTCCGTCAGTCGTCTTTGACGCCGGGGTTGGTCACCGCGCCGTTGGCCGCGGAGCCAAAGGCCTGCCCGTACTTCGCCAGGACGCCGGTCGTGTACTGGCGGTCGGGTTTCTCGCGGTCCGCGAGCCGCTGCTCGATCTCCTCGTCCGAGAGGTCGACGGAGAGTTCGAGGTCGTCGATGTCGATAGTGATCGTGTCGCCGTCCTCGAGGGCGGCGATGGGGCCGCCGGCCGCCGCCTCGGGTGCGACGTGACCGATGGAAAAGCCGCGGGTCGCGCCGGAGAAGCGACCGTCGGTAAAGAGCGCGACGTCCTCGGCGTGGCCCTGGCCCGCCACGGCGCTCGTGACGCCGAGCATCTCCCGCATCCCGGGCCCGCCGCGGGGCCCTTCGTTGCGGATGCCGATGACGTCGCCGGACTCGACGTTGCCCTCCTGGACGTAGGCCATCGCGTCCTCTTCCCGCTCGAAGATCCGGACCGGGCCCTCGTGGTGGAGGTGGTCCTCGCCGGTGATCTTGATGACCGCGCCCTCGGGCGCGAGGTTGCCGGTGAGGATGCGGATGGCGCCGCGCTCGTGGATCGGGTCGTCGACGGTGTGGAGGAAGTCCGCGTCGAGGTCCGCGATCGCGGGCGGGTCGACCCGCTCTATGGCCTCGGCCATCGTCTCGCCGGTGACGGTGAGCGCGTCGCCGTGGAGCAGGTCGGCCTCGAGCAGTTCGCGCAGGACGACGGGGACGCCACCGACCTCGTGGAGGTCGTTCATCACGCGCTCGCCGCCGGGCTGGAGGTCGGCGATCTTCGGGGTGCGGGCGCTGATCTCGTTGAACGTCTCGATGTCCAGCTCGACGCCGGCCTCGGCGGCCATCGCCAGCAGGTGGAGGACGGCGTTGGTCGAGCCGCCGACGGCGACCTGCAGGGCGATGGCGTTCTCGAAGGAGGCTTCGCCGAGGAAGTCGGAGGGCTTTCGTTGCTCTCGGACCGCCTCGGCCGCGAGTTTGCCGCTCTCGCGGGCGACCTCGTAGCGGTCCTCGGACTCGGCGGGCGGCGAGGACGAGCCAAGCGGCGCGAAGCCGATCGTCTCGGAGATCGACGCCATCGTGTTCGCGGTGAACATCCCGCCGCAGGCACCGGCGCCGGGACAGGCGTGGCGCTCCATCTCGTCGAGTTCGCCTTCGGACATCTCGCCGTCCGCCACGGCGCCGACGCCCTCGAAGACGTTCTGGATCGTGATCTCGCGACCCTCGTGTTCGCCGGGCATGATCGAGCCGCCGTAGAGGAAGACCGAGGGCAGGTCCGTCCGGATCGCGGCCATCATCATCCCGGGCATGTTCTTGTCACAGCCGCCGATCGTGACCAGTCCGTCCATGCGCTCGCCGAAGGAGACGAGTTCGACGGAGTCGGCGATGACCTCCCGCGAAATGAGCGAGGCCTTCATCCCCTCGGTCCCCATCGAGATGGCGTCGGAGATCGTGATCGTCCCGAACTCGATGGGCATGCCGTCGGCCTCGTCGACGCCCTCGAGCGCCGACTCGGCGACCTCGTCCAGATGGACGTTACACGGCGTGATGTCGGCTGCCGGATTCGCGACGCCGATCATCGGCGCGCCGAAGTCGTCGTCGTCGAACCCCATCGCGCGGAACATCGCTCGGTGGGGGGCCTTGTCCGGGCCCTCGGTCACCTCGCGGCTCCGTAGCTCCTCGTCCTTGCCGAAGTCGAACTCGCTGTCGCTGCTCATGGTCGAACGTCGTATCGAAACGGTATAAGTTACCCTTTCTCGGCCAATGGTTCGGAAACTCCGAAAAAACCGAATACGTTCGTACGCGGGGCGAACGGCTGCGAGCGGCACGGATTCGGACCCGGCCGACGGACTCGAGCGCTCAGAAGTAGTCCCGCGTCGGCGACCGCCCCGACAGGACGTACTCGAGGTAGCCGACCAGATACGTCAGGAACAGCCCGGCGTAGCCGACCCGCTCCTGCCGGCGAACCGAGGTCTCGACGGGACAGGTCGGGTCGTAGACGACCGTCCCCTCGCGGCGCAGTCGCAGGGAGAGGTCGGTGTCTTCGAGAAAGCCCAGCGACTCGTCGAAGCCGCCGACGGCCTCGAAGGCCGCCCGGCGAACGCTGCAGTTGGGCCCGGGCTGCTGGACGAACCCCAGCGGCCAACAGAGGCGGTACCACCAGTCCGAGAGGAGCCGAAAGCACAGCCGGTGGCGCGGGTCGGCCTCGAGCGGGCGGAGCGGACCGCCGACACCGACCACCTCGGGGGTGAGGTACTGCCGGCAGTGGCGGCGGACCCAGTCGGGCGGCGCGACCGTGTCCGCGTCGGTAAAGAGCAAAACGTCGCCGTCCGCGGCTCTCGCGCCCCGGTTCCGCGCCGGTCCCGGTCCCGCCCGCCGCCGATCGCCGAGCGCCCGGTCGACGGCGGGGTGGGCCTCGGCCGCGGCCAGCGGCTCCGCGTCGGCGGCGACGACGATCACCTCGAGCCGACCGTCGTAGCGCTGGGTCGCCAGCGCGTCGAGGCACCGCTCGAGGCGGTCGGCCTCGTCGCGAACCGGCACGATCACCGAGGCGTCGGGGGTCGCCATCGTAGAATCGTGTCCGCGGGACCCGTATAACGGCTGCGTCCCGTCCTCGAGCGACAGTCGCCACTGAAAGTCACTGCACACCCGATCGCACGACGGTTGTGCGATCGGCGTGACTCGTTTCAGTTGTTGCTGTACGGCCACGGTGCGCGCCCGTCCGCACCGCCGTCAGGCGTTGCCACCGTCGAAACCCCCTTGGCGGGGGGCTCCGTAGCGGGCCCACGATCATGCCGAACGCGACCGTCAGCACCGGGGCGCGGCTCCACGTCGGCTTCCAGAACCTGTCGCTGGCCCGCCAGCGGCTCTACGGAGGGATCGGCGTCGGGCTCGCGGAGCCGCGGGCGACCGTCACCGCCGAGCCCGCCACCGAGGTCGCGACCGACGACCCGCTGGCCGCCGAGTACGCTCGCCGCGCCGTCGACGTCCTCGAGGTTCCCGGCGTCGCGGTCGCACTCGAGGAGCGGCTGCCGCGCCACGTCGGCCTCGGGAGCGGTACCCAGCTCGCGCTGGCGGTGCTGACCGCGACGGCGCGGGCCCACGGGCTCGAGCCGCGGGTCCGCGAGAACGCGCCGGCGATGGGGCGGGGCGGGCGCAGCGGCGTCGGCGGCGCGACCTTCGAGGCCCGCGGGGTCTTCCTCCCCCCCCGCCCCCCCCCCCACCCCCTTCCCCCCCGACCCCCCGCCCGGGGGGCCCCGCGCGTCCCCCCCGGCGCCCCCCCCCCCCCCCCCGCCCCCC